>Ga0114918_10000042_pt1 | contig 100465 bp, 88 predicted proteins | sample LantaG_FD_87015 | JGI IMG/M metagenome (GOLD analysis project Ga0114918, IMG submission 87015) | Deep subsurface microbial communities from Baltic Sea to uncover new lineages of life (NeLLi) - Landsort_02402 metaG | ecosystem: Environmental > Aquatic > Marine > Oceanic > Sediment | place... | reverse complement strand
TGCGACGACGGTTGTGTCTTTGGGAGTCTACAAGGGCAGGCATGACATTGACGCCAACAGCTATGTTCCGCCTTCGGATCTTGCCTTGAACACTGCGTATTACTGGCGGGTTGATGAAGTTAACGACCCGTGTGTTTGGAAGGGTCCGGTTTGGACGTTCACGGTTGCGAACTTCATCACTATTGACGACTTCGAGTCGTACAATGATAGTGACCCGATATATAGCACCTGGTCCGAAAATGCCGGTGCCATACTGGATGATTTTTACCCCGGTGATCCGACGCATTCGGGTGAGCAGTCGATGTGGCTTTGGTACTTCAACGACTATGGACCGGATTCCGACTATTCAGAGGTAGGCAGGGATTTGGGCGTGGGCGGTATGGACTTCACACAGGCAGGCGTCAAGGCATTGACGCTATACTTCTACGGCAACCCGACCAATGATGCCGGCAGCACAGAGGAACCGTATGTTGGTATAGATGATGGAAGCACTTACGCTGAGTCGCGCTACTTAGCCACCGGCAACCCAATCAGTGACATCCAGGAAGAAGAATGGCACGAGTGGAATATACCGATTTCAGACCTCAATACCGTCCCGATTTCAGACCTCAATACCGTAACGCTGACCAGCGTTCAGCATATTTATATCGGCTTTGGCCAGCGTGGCAGCAGTGTCGAGGGCGGCTATGGTGAAGTATACTTTGATGATGTTCGGCTGTATCCTCCGAGATGCCGGCCCGAACCCGGTCTGCATCCTGTGTATGACTGGAGCGGTAACTGCATTGTTGATTACGCCGATATTGGTATCATGGCTGATAACTGGCTGCGGACCGATGCGAACCTGTCACCTGTCACTAACCCTGGTACAACCGGTCTTGTCGGCTGCTGGAAACTTGATGACGGCAGCGGCAGTATTGCAACTGATTCGAGTGTCTACGCCAACCACGGAGCATTGACGGGCAACTATTCATGGGTTAGCGGCCACGAGAACAGTGCTGTGAATTTTTCATCCGGCAGGATTCTGGTTCCCGATGCGCTGCAGCTTCGTCCGACCAGCCAGGTTAGTGCGTCGGCTTGGCTGTATTATACTGGAAATCCTGGGAAAAACGCGCGTGTACTGGTAAAAGGCAGAGACAACTTTGAAGCATATTGCATCGAGCAAAGCGACAAGGACAGTTTCAGCTTCTATGTCGGTGAGCCAAACGGGACGCGCCACTTCGCAGACAGCAACGACGGTGATATCCATGGAGACGAATGGTCGCATGTCGCCGGTACTTACGACGGCACGACGGTGAAGTCCTACATAAACGGGCAGGTTGTCGGCAGCGTCTCAGCCATTGGCCTGTCGCTTTCACAGGATGCCAACGGTTTGGGCATAGCCAACCGTTCTGACGCAATGGATAAGCCCTTCAAGGGTACCGTTGATGAGGTTCGCGTGTACAACCGTGCGTTAACTGATGCCGAGGTCGCATGGCTTGCTACCGATGGTACGGGTTATGCGGCACTGAGATCATGTGCTAACATTTACGATGCAGAAGGTCAAGGTGCACAGGTGATCAACTTCCGGGATTTTGCGAAGTTCATGACAGCTTGGATGGAAGAGAAGTTTTGGCCTGAGTAGTCGGCATTTATTGCAGATTAATTTTGTATGAGAAGCGGGGCCTGTAGTTTTGTGCAGGCCCTGCTCTTTTTACGTTCTCACTTTTTTCCGGGCCATTTCCATGTTTTTAGGTCGTCGCTCCATGCGATGCCGATAGAAACGTTATCCTTGAATCCCGGTCCGGCCTGGAAGAACATGAGGTACTTAGCGATGCTCGGCTCATTGCGCAGGTCTATCACGAATGCGGCACCAATTCCGCCGGGTGCCCAGGGCCACTGCTTCTGTCCCAGTTGGATACGGTGTTTGACATCCTTCCAGTTGACAAGGTCCTTTGACCGCTTCATACCGGCACCGCGGTCCTCGTCCTTGGGGTCATATATTAGGAGATACTCATCATTATCGATAAGGACGCAGGGATTTTCGCCACAGGGAATACGATTGAAGTATGTCCACGTTTTGAGGTCATAGGACCATGCCATGTTTGCGGCGTTGTCGTCGAAGAAGCACCACCACTTGCCGGGTTTATCCTTGTCCTCTACCAGGTATGGATCTATCAGGCGGCCCATATCTTGTACTGCTACATTAGGTCCTTTAACCATAAGCATCTCGGCTTTGGACCAGTTTTCCAAATCCTTGCTTCTGGTTATCCAAATACGGCAGTTTTCATTGCCGTACTTTTCACTATTGGGGGTCGGATAAGTTTGGTGGCAAAGTATCCAGTCGTTTCCATAGCGGATAATATTGCCGGGACTGGAGAAATTGAGGTTCAGATCCTTCGGCGTAATGGGCCTGGGTTTGGTCCAGTTGACAAGGTCGCTGCTCTTACTCATGGCGGTATAGGAATATCGTTTGCTGTCGGTGTCTTTTAACCACATGGTGTAATAGAGGCGCAAGAGGCCGTCGTGGTATATTGCTGCGGGGTCACGGTAGGCGGTGTCATCGTTGCCTTTGAGGATGACCGGTGATGTGAGGAGATCGAGATTCAATTTGGCAGGCATCGTTTTGGTGCAGCCGGTTGGTATGAACAGTAGGGCAGAGAAAGCAGCGGTTTCAAGAAGGTTCCATAAATTGTGGCGGGCTACCAGCATGGTATTATCTCCTACAAAGTGCGTAACAGCCATTGGTTTTGTTATTATTGTGGTTTCACAGGCAGCAATATCGCACAAGAGGCAGGCTCTGTCAATTGTTGAAAAAGATGCGGCAGCGGCAAAGCGGATTTGGGTTTCGAATTGTTGTTGCAGGTGCAGGTGTGGCAGCTATAATGGCGGCAATTAAATTGTTTGTCTTTTGAGACGAATTGGGGAATGCAGGCAGAAGGAAAGGTTTTTTTATGACCTTGAGTCCGCTTGATATAGCCGTTTTCGCCGGATTTGTTTTGGCAGTGATTGCGACGGGTGTTTTGAAGAGCCGGCACGAGAAGACGAGTGAGGATTATTTTTTGGCTGGTCGTGGTCTTAGCTGGTGGCTGATAGGCTTTTCGCTTATTGCGGCTAACATTTCGACGGAGCAGTTTATCGGTATGAGCGGCAGCGCGGCGAAATGGCTTGGTTTGGCGATTGCCAGTTATGAGTGGATGGCGGCAATAACGCTTGTGGTGGTAGCGTTCTTTTTTCTTCCACGGTTTCTGCGGGCGGGGATATACACAATTCCGGAGTTTTTGGAATACCGGTATAACGAGGCGGCCCGTTCCCTGATGGCGTTGTTTACGGTTCTGATATATGTTTTTGTGACGTTTGCGGCGGTGGTTTATTCCGGTGCGATTGTAGTTAAGACATTGTTCGGCGGGCAGCAGGTTTTTGGTATTGCGGTGAACATAACAAATGCGTGCTGGGTGATAGGTATTGTGGCGGCGATATATGTTATGTGCGGCGGGCTGAAGGCTTGCGCGTGGGCGGATTTGCTGCAGGGGTCGGCGTTGATTTTAGGTGGGGCGTTAGTTTTGTTTCTGGCGATGAAAGCGCTTGGTAATGCGACGGCTGCGACGGTTCCGGGGCTTGCGAACATAAGTTCAGATGCAGGTACATGGGAGAAGTTTCAGACACTGAACGCGGATAAACTTCATATGTTTCTTCCTCGCAGTGATCCTGAGATTCCGTGGACGGCCCTTATGTTGGGGCTGTGGATACCGAATTTTTATTACTGGGGTTTGAATCAATATATTACGCAGAGGACACTTGGTTCGAAATCGCTGGCAGAGGGGCAAAAGGGTATCGTATTTGCGGCGGCACTGAAGCTGATTGTGCCTTTTATCATTGTATTTCCGGGCATAATTGCTTTCAATCTTTATAGTTCGGACATGAAGGCTGAGGCAGTTGATGATAATTCGGCGGTTCTGTCGTTGTTCGAGCAGGTTAAGAATGATCCTGGCGGGTCGAAAGTGGCGTTTAAGTTCGACAGGCAGTTTCCGGAGATGTATGAGGACACGGCCGGGGCGATGGTAAAATTCAATGCTGCTGTTGCGGCAGTAGAGCCGCCGGTCGACAAGAGCCTGTTCGAAGCGAATGAAGAACTTCTGAAAGAAATTGCGGCAAAGAACAAAGGGAGACATGGAGGGGACCGAATTGCGGTTCAGAAGACACTTTTGGGGTACAAGTTTGACTCGGCATTTGCATTATTAGTAAAGAAGCTTGTTCCTCGTGGTTTGCGGGGTTTTATTCTTGCGGCTATTATGGGTGCGGTGATGAGTTCTCTTGCGTCGATGCTGAATTCGGCTTCGACAATTTTTACGATGGACCTTTACCGTAAGTACATCGGTAAGAACGCTTCGCAGCCAAGCCTTGTCAGGGTTGGTCGAGTGTGTGTTGGGGTATTCGCGGTGATTGGATGCGTTATCGCGCCGATGCTTGATAACCCGAAATTTGGAGGCATTTTTAAGTATATACAGGAATTCCAGGGATATATTTCGCCAGGTATTCTGGCAGTGTTCGTGTTTGGATTCATGGTGAAGAGGGCACCGGCGATTACGGGGGTGGTGGGGCTTTTGCTGAACCCGATCATGTATTTCATTCTGGCCCAGGTGTTTCCGTCGCTGGCGTTTTTGGACAGGATGGCAGTTTCATTTTTCTGTGTGCTTGCCGTAATGACGGTGATAACGCTTATAAAGCCTCTCAAAGAGACGGTGCAATTTCCGGTCAAATCAGATATTAATCTGGAGTCATCGGCTGTGGCCAAAGTATTTGGGTTTTTGGTGGTTATTGCGACGGTAGCACTTTATATTATCTTCAGGTAGTGATTCGAGGCGAATTGGCAGATGGAGTTGAGCAGGCAGGATAAGGATGCATTCGAAAGACTGCGTGAGCTTTCACAGCGGTCGGGCGTGAGCGTTGAAGGCGGCAGGGTGAGGCGGACTTCGTCGCGGTTTTGTCTTGGTGTTGAGCATGGTGATTATAACGGGACGGAGCTTTTCGGTGTGGGGACGGACCGGTTCATCTGGTTTGCGTATCGGCCCAGCGGTAGTTCACGTGTTCGGCTTTTCAGCGGGAATTTTCCCGACGATGGGGTCGTAGAGTTCAATCTGGGCGATGTGCCGAAGCCGAAGTCGGAGGAAATTGCTCATACTTGGGCTCGATTTGCATATGGTGTGGATTATGTGCTCAGGTGTGAAGGGTTTGAGTTGAAGTGCGGGATAGAAGGAGTTGTTTTTGGTGATATTCCGGGCGGAGGGATGTCACGGTCGGCGTCGCTTACGCTGAATCTGATTTTGTCGCTGCTGGATGTCAACGGTATCGGGGTTGAGGACAAGTTCAAGATTGTGGACATGGCGCAGGCGGTGGAGAATGACTATATAGGTTCACCCTGTGGTCAGCTCGACCAGATTATGATACTGTTTGCCCGGGCGGGTATGGGTACGCATTACAATCCTAAGAACAGAAAGATTGATTACGTTCAGCTTGGCGCCGGAGCGACGGATTTTCGGATTGTGGTTCTGGATACGGGTACGGTTCGGCCCGGCCTTGAGAAATCGACGTACAGGATTCGCAGGGCCGAGTGTGAGAAGCTGGTAGAATTGATTCAGGCGGCAGGCTATGATGTTGAGTGCCTGGCTGATGTGAAGGAGGAACCTCTTTACGGAAGAATCATTGCTCAGTTTGGGCGTGAATGCCCGGATTTGTGTGGTCGGCTGAAATATATCTACGGTGCTCAAGAGCGTTTTTACCGGATGATGGATGCGTGGAAGGCTGGTGACATTGAGACGGTTGGTGCGATATTCCGCGCCGATGGTATTGGGCTTCGCGATGATTACCGGATTTCGGGTCCGCAGTTGGAGACGATGTGTGATATTGGGCGGACTGTTGAGGGTGTTCTGGGTGAGAGGATGTTAGGCGGGGGTGACAAAGGTGCCTCCGGTGCTCTTGTGTGTGCCGACAGTGTAGCGGAATTGACAAGGGCGGTCGATGCCGCATATCCTCTCAGTTACCCACAGTTAGCGGATAAATATGCGGTTCATACGTGCAGGGTTGTTGATGGTGTGACGGTTTTTGACGGCGTTATGTAAATTCAGGAAGCGGAAGTGATTTTATGACGGACGACAGTTCTTCATCAAGCAGGGGCGTATTTAACGGTACGGTTCATTCGAGGGAGCAGATTGGCGAGCGATTCTACCGGATAACTTTTGAATTTACCGGCGCCGGTGCCCAGGCTTTTGCGCGATGTGTGCCGGGGCAATTCGCGCAGTTGGATTTGACCGGTGCCGGGCTTGCGGTTAGCTCGATGATACCGGAGGAATTGGCGGATTCATCTACTCGGAGGATTTTGCTGCGTCGGCCATTTAGTTTTTCAGACGTGACGGCTAAAGGTGATAAAACATTCGTGGAGATTCTGTACTGTACGGCGGGGCCTGGGAGCCTGCGGATGACGACGCTTAAGGCAGGTGATTCTGTCAGCGTTATTGGGCCTCTCGGCAGGGGTTTTTGGATTCCGGACGGCAAGAAACTGGCTCTGCTTGTTGTTGGCGGGATGGGTGCGGGGCCGTTGGAGCATATGGCGGATATGCTGACGGAGAAAGAGCCGGAGATTAGCGCGATTGCGTTTGCAGGTGCCAAGACGGCGAAAGGTTTGCCGTTCGAGCGTCGCCTGGATGAGATTTCGCAACAGGTTGGTTTCTGGCTGCCGGAGTTTGCTCGTTATGGTATCGAGTCTCGTGTAGCGACGGACGATGGGTCGGCGGGCTTTGCGGGTTTAGTCACGGAGTGTCTGGAGCAGTGGTTGAGGCAGAACAACCCGCCGAGTGAAAGCACGGTCATTTTCAGTTGCGGGCCGGAGGCAATGCTGAAACGTGTTGCGGCGATTGCGGCTGAGCGAAATATTGACTGCCAGGTGAGTATGGAACGCATGATGGGCTGCGGGATAGGTTTGTGTCAGAGTTGTGCGGTGACATGCAAGGGCCACGGAGGTACCGTTTACAAACTATGCTGCAAGGACGGGCCTGTTTTTGACAGTAGAGAGGTTGTGTTCGATTAGGTGCGTATAGGGTTTCAGGGCAGGTCATCTTTTTGCAACTTCGGATGATGTTAAGGATGGAACCGTTTGTTTTTTCAGTAATGAAGTTAAGTTAGCAATGGTGATTTATGGATAATGGTGTTGATATTTCGGTGGATTTTGCGGGTTCGAAGCTGAAGAATCCGGTTTTTACGGCGTCGGGGACATGTGGGTACGGCGATGAGTCGGCTGATTTTATTGATGTCAACGTGCTCGGCGGATTTATTACCAAGAGTATTACGTTGAGGCCTCGAAATGGCAATCCTGTGCCTCGTATAGTGGAGACGGACGCGGGGATGCTTAATGCGATAGGCCTTGCCAATATCGGGCTGGAGAGATTTGTTGAAGATAAGCTGCCGCTGCTGGCAAGGCTCTCAGCGTCGGTATTTGTAAACGTGGCTGGTGAGACCGTAGAAGATTACGCAGCGGTGATGAGAAGGCTTTGCAATGAGGAAGCAATTGCCGGGTTCGAGCTTAATATAAGTTGCCCGAACGTTAAAAAGGGAGGCATTACTTTCGGCACCGACCCGCAGCAGGTCAATGAGATAACCAGGGCGGCGAAGGAGGCAGCGGGTGGCAAAGTTTTGATGGTGAAACTGTCGCCATGTGTAACCGATATCACTGTAACGGCGCGAGCGGCGGTTGATGGTGGTGCGGATGCTCTTAGCCTGGTTAATACCTTTACGGCGATGGTGATTGATATTGAGCAGCAAAAACCTGTGTTGGCTAACAGGACGGGTGGTCTTTCCGGGCCTGCGATTAGGCCAATGGCTGTTTATCTGGTGAACAAAGTGTATAATGAGGTGGCTAAGGATGCGGGAATACCGATTCTTGGTCTGGGAGGTATCTCAACGGCATCTGATGCGATTGCGTTTATTTTAGCAGGCGCCTCGGCGGTTGGTATTGGGACAGCGACTTTTGTCGAGCCTGCTTGCGCGGCAAAGGTCATCGAGGGGATAAGAAACTATTGCCTCCGAAAGCAAATATCACAGGTGACAGAACTTGTGGGGGCTTTACAGTAGCTGTGCAATACACAGGGCTGCCTTTGTGCGTTTGCTGGATGAGAAAGGAGTTGAGAAAAAGTGAGTAGGCAGATTCTTGCGCGAACGGTGATACTGTTGATTTTGGCGGGTGTTTTCAATCCTGCTGATGTGCGCGGCTCGGCCAGGAAGGCTGCGGAGCCATGTTTGATGCGGCACGGGATGGTATTGAGGGAACCGGCGAAGAGTTGGAAGGAGGCGCTGCCTTGCGGTAACGGTTCTGTTGGGGCGATGGCGTATGGTCAGCCGCGAGATGAAACGATATTACTCAATCACGAGGCACTGTTTTACCCGGTGTGGGAAAAGCCGAAAGAAGTTGCGAATATGTCGCAGTATCTGCCGGAGCTTCGGCGGTTGATTTCCCAGGGGCAATATTGCAGGGCTGAGAAGTTCTGGAACGGCAAGCTCGCTGAGAATGATTACGCTTTGCAGCGTGGTCCTTTTACGAATCCTTATCATCCTGCGTGTGACCTGGTAATTCGCAGGCGGGGCGGCGGTGCTGAGGTTGAAGATTACAGGCAGTCGCTTGATTTCGAAAAGGCTGAAGTTGTGGCCCGGTGGAAAGAAGGTGACGAGCAGTATGAACGAAGTATGTTTGTATCCCGCAGCGATGACGTGGTGGTGGTTCGGCTGCGCGGTTCAGGGGTGGGTTCACTGACGGCTAAGATTGCACTTGTGCCGCACGAGCCGCAGAAAGATATTTTTCCTGTTCGTATGGGGCGAGACAGGGATTACATGCTGGCTCGGAAAGCGTATAAGGGCGACCCGATAGAGTACTCGACGGGATTGTCGGATGACGAATGCTTTCTGCATGGTCGTTACTGGGACGGCCGGGAGTTCGGAGCGGTTGCAAGGGTCAAAATCAGAGGGGGACATCAAAGAATAGACGAGTCGTCGGGTATGATCGAAGTTCTTGGTGCTACAGAGGTAATGGTGACAGTCAAGCTCTTTGCCAACGAAAGAGATGCAGAAGCTGCAATACGGCGATTGAAGAGTGACCTTGCGAAGCTGCCGCAGGATTACGGTAAGCTTTTGGCAAAACATGTCGCACTGCATCGTGAATTGTTCCTGCGGATGGTTTTGGACTTGGAGGGCGGTGAAGAGCGGAACTTGTCAAATGCGGAGCTTTTGGCCAAGGCCAGGGATGGTGAGATGCCGGCTGGGCTGGTCGAGCGGCTGTTTGATTTTGGCCGGTATGTTCTGATTTGCAGTTCCCGGCCCGGCGGGCTGCCGGCGAATCTGCAGGGGCTGTGGTCGGGTACATGGACACCTTCGTGGTCGTGCGATTATACGCTGAATGAGAATGTGCAGATGGCGTACTGGCAGGCGCTGCCGGGCAATATGGCGGAGGTGACGCAGCCGTATTTTGATTATTTTGATTCGCTGATTCCGGACTGGAAGATAAATGCGCGGCGGTTTTGGGGATGTCGCGGGATAGAGGCCTTTATGCGGTCGAGCGATCACGGCCTGATGGTCCAGAATGCGCCGTGGCAGTTCTATACCGCAAGTGCCGGCTGGTTGGGGCAGCTTTATTATGACTATTACCTTTTCACGGGTGATAAGGATTTTCTGAAGAATAGGGCGGTTCCCTTTTTGAAGCAGGTTGCGCTGTTTTATGAGGATTTTTTGACGGAAGGTTCCGACGGCAAATACGTTTTCTCGCCATCGATGTCGCCGGAGAACAGGCCGGCTAATACGAGGTGCAAAACGGCGGTCAATGCGACGATGGATGTGGCGGTTGCCGGGGAAGTGTTGACCAATCTGATATCGGCCTGCGAGTTGCTGGGTATCGAACAGAAAGATGTTGAACGATGGCGCAAGATGTTGGCTAAGCTGCCGAGCTACCAGTTCGACAGCGATGGAGTTCTGAAGGAATGGATACATCCGGATTTGGCCAATCGTGACGAGCATCGTCATATGTCGCATATTTACCCTCTTTTTCCGGGTTTTGAGGTGGACAGCGACGAAGGGGACGCGGCTCTGCGTCATGGGTGCAGGGTGGTTCTCAATCGCAAGTTTGGCGCCGGTGGTGAAGGATTTGGCTGGTCTTTCGCGCATCAGGGCAGCGGTTTTGCACGCCTGGGCGAGGCGGAAAAGGCGTTTGCGTGTCTTCGGTGGGATGCTCTGACGTGCAGCGAAAAGAACCTGCTGAGCTTTCATGAGCCGCCGGATGGGCCTTTTCAAATAGACGGCAACTGCGGCTTTTCCTCGACGGTGCTTGAGATGTTGCTTTATTCTCGGCACGGGGTAATCAAGGTGCTGCCGGCGTTACCCGGCAGTTGGATCAAGGGCAAGGCCAAACATATACTTGCTCGCGGCGGCGTGGAGGTAAGCCTTGAATGGGATATGCAGGCGCGCATTGTGAATATGAACCTCAAGTCACGGATTGCTCAGAGCCTGGATGTTCGTTTCCCTTCACCGGTCAAAGGCTTCACTGTGGCAAATGCCCGGTGCACTCGCTCTTCGCGCGGGTCGGGGTATTTGACGGTGGCGCTGCCTGACGATAAGGATGTGCAAGTGTACGTGGAGCTTGAAGCCGAGAAGAATCGAGGTATCGTGCTAAAATCTGACTCGTTCAGGCACTATGTAGAACAGTTTAATGCCGACGATACGGAGTATTTTCCGCCATCGATTCCTAATGCGCAGGCATGGGATTTTCTGGATGGTAATATTCCGCTGCTTGAGTGTCCTGATAGAGATATCGAGGAGATTTATTACTTTCGGTGGTGGACGTACCGCAAGCATATAAAGAAGACGCCGGACGGTTACGTTATTGATGAGTTCAGACCCAAAGTCAGTTGGGGCGGGAAGTATAATACAATAAGCTGCGCAGCGGGTCATCACATTTATGAGGGACGCTGGCTGCACGAGCCTCAGATTATGGATGATTACGAAAGGTTCTGGGTTCGCGGCGGCGGCGATGCTCGAAAATACAGTTTCTGGCTGGCTGATTCGTATTATGCGAGGTATCTGGTGCAACCGGACAAGGGGTTTATCACAGGTTTGCTGGATGATTTGGTTGCAAACTATGTGAGTTGGCAGAAGAGTCATCAGCTTGATAATGGGATGTTCTGGCAGTATGACGTTGCCGACGGGATGGAGGAATCGATTTGCGGGTCCCGACACAATAAAAACATTCGGCCTACAATTAACAGCTATATGTACGGCGATTCGGTGGCGATTTCGAAGATAGCGGAGATGGCCGGGAGAAAAGGGCTTGCGGAGGAATATCGCCAAAAGGCATTGAAGTTAAAGGCTCTTGTTCAGGAGAATCTTTGGGACGACCAGGCGAAGTTCTTTAAGGTTCTGCTCGATGACGGCAATCTTTGCACGGCGCGTGAAGCGATAGGGTATATTCCGTGGTATTTTAACCTACCTGATGCCGGCTACGAGCAGGCCTGGAAGCAGTTGATGGACCCGCAGGGTTTTTACGCTCCGTATGGGCCTACTACGGCTGAGCAGCGGCATCCTGGTTTTCGTTTAGCTTATGTTGGTGACGATTGCCAGTGGAATGGGCCAAGTTGGCCTTATTCGACGACACAGGTACTTACGGCATTGGCCAACGTGCTCAATAACTACAAGCAGGACTATGTGGGCAAGGCGGACTATTTTAAGACACTTAAGATTTACACGGCAAGTCAGCACCTGCTGCTCGACGACGGCAGTGTCGTGCCGTGGATAGATGAAGACCTTGACCCTTATACAGGCCAGTGGATTGCGCGGCTTCGCAAGCTGCAGTCCGCCAGTTTCCAGAAGCGTTACCGCGGTAAGGATTACAATCATTCGGGGTATTGCGATTTGATTATCTCTGGGCTGATTGGTCTTCGGGCTCGTGCCGATGAGGTGATTGAAGTTAATCCGCTTTTACCGCAGGACACCTGGGATTGGTTCTGCCTTGACAATGTTCTGTATCATGGCAGGATTATTACGATTGTGTGGGACAAAACCGGCAGGAAGTACGGAAAAGGTCCCGGCTTTCACGTATATGCGGACGGCAAGGAAATTGCCCGGCTGGACCGGCTGGGCCGGGTTACCGCCGGACTGCCGGTGCGAAGGACAGGGCTGATACCAGGCAAGGCGGGTGTGGGAGAATATGCAGGCTGTATTCACGACAAGCGTTTTTGATGTTGCGCTGCATTGCCGGGTGATTGGTCAAATAAATTGATGCACCGGCACATTATCTGTGGTAATATGATTCCAATGTTGACCGGAGTTACGGTCTGGGTTTTTTGTATGCGTATATGTATTTCAGGCAGATGATGGAAACTCTCAGGATTTTACGTGATTATTTTCCGACAGCCGTGTTTACGGGCAAGTGTCTTGTATTTATAAGCGAGCAGTGGCGTGTGGAACTTACCGAGCATAAAGATGCGGATTTTAGCAAGTCCTGCGATGAGCCTTCAATTATTCGCGTAAAGATTTTCCAAAAGGCCCTCAATGGCGAGTTTGCACCCGGTCATTACGAGGATTTTCGTCTTGAGTCACTTGGCGAGCTTGCCGAACAAATCGAAAAGTACGTCCAGTCGGCAGTGGGGGCGAATATCAGAGAAGAATAACGACCGATGCGGGGTTTTGGCGCAATTGCCCAATCATGGCTGATTTGAAGTTTCGACAATTCGATGGCCGAGTTGTTTTTCAGGCGAAAATTGTTCCCGGCAGCAGCCGGACGGTGGTTTCCGGTCTGCTGGATGGAATGCTTAAGGTCAAGGTTGCCGCCGCACCGGAGAAGGGCAAAGCGAACAAATGTGTGTGCGAGTTTCTGGCTGAGCAACTTGCGGTGAAAAAGAAATCTGTCAAAATAGTTTCAGGACAAAGCAATCCGGTCAAGAGCATTGAGGTTCTCGGTATCTCCGGCGGGGCTTTGTTGAAAAGGCTGAACCTGGATAAATAAGGCTCGTGTTGATGAGCGAAGAATCTCCCTTGACTATGGAAAAACGTGACGACCCTGCCGAGCAAAAACGTCTGTTGGAGCAGTCGTTATCCGATAAAGAGACCAGCCTTGGCTATATCCTGAAGCTTGCCTGGCCGATGGTTGTGACGAATATCTCGTTCACCGTTATGCAGTTCATCGATGTTCGCATGGTGGCCGAATTAGGGACGAATCAACTTGCTGCGATACTCCCTGCGAGCTTTTTGAGTTTTATTCCCGCCAGTTTTGCGATGGGTGTCATCGCGATTGTCAATACCTTTGTGAGCCAGAGCCTCGGACGTGAGAGCAAAAAGGAGTGTTCGAGTTACTGCTGGCAGGCGATATATATGGGCCTGGCGTATGCACTGGTCGTTCTTTCGATTTTCTGGCCTTTGGCAGGTGCGATATTCAGGAGGATAGGCCAGCCGCCGGAAGTGATACAGATGGAGGTGGATTATTTTCATATTATGCTTTATTGCCAGTACCCGATAATCTTAATTTGGGCGAGCAGCCAGTTTTTTATGGGGATTCACCGGCCCATAATCACGATGTATGCGGCGCTGGTTGGTCAGGTTATCAATCTGGCGGCGAATTATGTGCTGATATTCGGCATGTTCGGTGCACCGGCGATGGGTATCGCAGGGGCCGGCTGGGGCACATTTATTGGCGTTACTGTTGGCGCGGGTATTCGGATGGGCATGTTCCTGAGCAGGGATATCAATCGGACTTATGGCAGCAGGCATACGCTGGGGATTGCTTTTTCGAAGATGTGGTTGATTTTGCGGTTCGGGGTGCCTGCCGGTTTTGGGTTTATGGTCAATATTGCGTTGTGGGGGCTGATTCTTTTTGGGCTGGTTGGTTCGTTCGGCAAAGAAAACCTTGCAGCGACAAGTGCCGTGTGGTCCTGTGTGCGAATTTCCTTTTTGCCTGTGATTGGTGTTGGGACGGCCCTGACGGCGGCGGTCGGCAAGATGATTGGAAGGGGCAGAAAAGACCTGGCGTTTAAGCAGGTAAGGGTTTGTCTGCACCTGGCTTTGATTTATATGGGATTGTTAGGCCTTGCGTTTTTTATCTTTAGAAAGTCGCTTATGCAGTTCTGGACGAGCGATTCGAAAGTGATTGAGGTAGGTGTTAAGCTGTTGATTTGTGCGGCAGTATTTCAGATTTTTGACGGTGTGCTGATTGTTTACGGTGCGGCCCTTCGCGGAGCGGGCGATACTATTTGGCTTGCAGCGATTGAAGCTTTAGGCGCGGTTTTCATTCTGGGACTCGGCGGCTTTGCGATGGTGAGATTTTTTCCGGAGCTTGGCTCGCTGGGGCCATGGATGGCTGCTGCCGGAAAGATTGCTTTTGGAGCCTGGGCGAACTGGTGGAGATTCCAAGGCGGCAAATGGAAGCGGATAGACATGTTTAAGCGTCGTGCCGTGGGAGTTGCCGGTGAGATAGGGACCGAAGTGGAATAGATTTCCGCACCCAGAGCGGCATTAGAGCGTATATTATGTTAAGTTCAATGTGAGCGGGTAACTATGAGCATGAAAAAACTGCTGTTACTGAGTTGTTTGGCCTGTGTGCTTGTGCCTGCGGTCTATGCCGAGCGTCAGCCGCTTGCAAATGCAGGTATCGACGGGCTTTACGTCAGGTCGATGGAGCAGGTTCTGCGTCTTGATGACAACCAGGTTGACCTTGCTACGGCGGCGCTGATTGCCTCGGAACGCTGGAGCGATGTCGTGCCCGGACGAAGGTATCTCGAACGGCTGGATGATATGGCTTATGAAGTTCGGGATATGATAGAGGCTCGCCATTTGAGGGCAAAGTATCAGGCGGTCGGCGTGATAAACGAATATCTTTTTGATATTCAGGGTTTCGGTACCGTGGCTGAGGCGACCGACCCGAATGACCTGTTCCTGCACACGGTACTTGATAAAAAGATGGGCTATTGTCTGAGTCTTTCGGTTCTTTATTTGTCTCTTGGCGAGCGGCTTGGGCTGCCGTTATACGGTGTTGTTGTGCCTGGACATTTTTTTGTGCGGTATGACGACGGCAGGACGGTGTTCAATATCGAGACGACCAGCAGAGGCGCGACGACCAGTGATGAGTACTACATTAAGAAATTCAAAGTACCCCGTTCCGGCAAGGGTCTGTATATGAAGAACCTCGACAAGATGCAGACGCTTGGCTGCCTTTTCAATAACCTTGGAAATGTTTACAGCGGTATCGGTGATTTCAACACCGCCCTGGAGGTGCTTGAGAATGCTGTTGTGATAAATCCTGAACTTGCTGAGTCAAGAATGAATCTCGGCAATGTGTACCTGAGAAAACACCTTGTCGCCGACGCGATCGAGCAGTACCAGCAAGCACTAAAAATAAGTCCGAACGACGCCAAGGCCCATCTTAACCTCGGCAATGCTTATGCAGAGAAAGGAGACAACAGCCGTGCGATATCCGAATACCAGTATTCTCTCAAACTCGACCGGAGCATAATCGATACATACAAGAATCTTGCGGTGACGTATTGCAAGCAGAAGCGATTTGCACTTGCGCTGTCGCAATTGCAGTATGCCCTGAAGCTCAAACCGAAAGATGGCGAAATCTACAGCCAGTTGGGTGACGTTTACAGCAAAATGGATGACTGCCAAAAGGCGATGGTTCAATACGCGAAAGCACTCAGAATAAAACCAAAGCTTGCCCATGCTTACTACGGCCAGGCGATGTGCTACCACCAACAGGGTCTTATCGATAAAGAGATCGAGGCGCATAACAAGGCGCTGGCGCTTGAGCCTCGTATGGTTGGGGCCCTGGTGAATCTGGGTAATGCGTATGTTGTCAAGCAGCAATACGCCTCTGCCATCGGTCTGTACAAAAGGGCGGTTCAACTGAATCCTTACGACGCCACCATTTATTATAATTTTGGGACGGCATACACGAACAGCGGTGATTTTTCCGCAGCGGTGACACAATACGAAAAAGCCGTTGAAATTGACCCGCGTATGGGCGACGCCCACAACGGTCTTGCATATACCTTCTACAGACTTCAGAGATACCCTTCAGCAATGGAGCACATCCAAAAGGCGCAGGAACTCGGCGTGCACGTGGACGACAAACTCCTCAGCGCCATCAAGAGTAAACTCAGGTAGGATGGTACTGCAGTTTCCGTAGACGGTCGCATATCTTCAAAACCGTTGTCGTATTGCTGAAGATATTGTATACTGGCCGGCGGTTTGGATTACTTCACAAGATAGGTAACGTTTGCGTGGAGGATTGTATTGTGCGAGTTGCTGTCATGGTAATTGCCGTTATTCTGACCGCTGCCGTCTTCGCAGGCGGTACGCTTTGCTGCAAGGGCACTCAATTGCTTCATGCTTCGCCGTCGCAGCAAGGCCCGGAAATGGATACCGGCGATGTCAATGCTGTTGCCGGAAATCTTAGCGACTACTACGGCTTTGGAGAGATGGAGATGGTCAAGCTGGACTGGGGCATAAGGAACCTCAAAATCGTTGACCTCAATGCCGACGGGCGGACAGATATGGTCGTGGCAAACAACATAAAAGCCCGCATTGAACTGCTAATTCAAAAGGCCGCTGTAGGAGTCGACGAGGACCCCGACGAAGTTGACCCCGCCGATGCCGACATTAACGCCATCACCCCCCCAACTCGCTATGCGAGGCACAACATTGCGGTTTCACAGAAAATCTTCAGCCTTGTCTGTGGAGACTTGAATTCAGATACCCTGCCCGACCTGGCTTTCTACGGAGAGCCAAAGGGCCTGTATGTAATACTGCAGAACCCCGCTAAGCAGCAGGGGGGTAAAGCCGGCGTTTTGAACTGGCACACGGCCAATAAAATCAGTATCGACGACGCCCTGGTGACATCGGATGCGCTGGTATGTGCCGATCTGAATAATGACGGGCGCAACGATTTGGCCATGGCAAGCCGCGATGCGGTTTATGTCCTGCTTCAAAAGGATGACGGCTCATTAGCTGACTTTGTGAAATACCCGGCCACTTCGCAGATTCGCGGCATTACAACGGCGGACCTGAACGGCGACGGTATCAACGACCTGGTAATTGTCACTAACGATGCGGAAAAACCGGTGCACGTAAGGTTCGGTTTCAGCAACGGCCAACTGGGTCCGCAGCAGCAGTTTTTTATCGACAAGCCCTTCCAGTTCGACGCTTGCAATATTGACGGTTCTCCCGGCGGCGAGATACTCACCGTCGATGCAGTCAGTGGCAGATTGAATTGTTATGCCTTTGCTCCAGCCAAGCAAGCCGATGCCGATTGGCCCATCCTGTTTTATCCATTGGCGGTTGACAAGCAGAGTTCTATGCGTGATTTGGTGCTGGGCGACTTCGACGGCGACGGCTTGGTCGATGTCATCGTGAGCGCACCCGATGCTGCGGAAGTTGTTTTTTATAAGCAGTTGCGCGGCATCGGTTTGGCAGAGCCTGTACGTTTTCCGGCTTTTGCGGATATAGCAAGTATAGCTGCGGCGGATTTTGACGCCGACGGCAAAGCCGAACTTGCCGTGCTGAGCGTAACGGAAAAGGTGATTGGTGTGAGTGAATTTGAAAAAGACAGATTGTCGTTTCCCAGGCCTCTCACATTGGTCGGCGAGCCTCTGGCGATGGACCTTGCCGATATTGACGCCAGTGGAAGCATCGATTGCGTCTATATTTCCGCCGACGCCAACGGGGCGAGGTCATTGAGGATTGCGTATAATTCGGGTGATTCGGCGGACCTTGATTCATTGTTCGAAGCGCCGAAAGACAGCGAGCAGGCCGAACCCGCCCTGAAGCTAAAGAAACTTTCGTCAAAGCCGGAGGCCATTAGAGTGATCGATGTTGACCAGGATGGCTTGAGCGATGTTCTGGTGTTTGTAAAGTATGTAGCCCCTCTGCTTGTACGACAAACTGAAAGAGGCAAATTCAAGATAGTTGATTCACCGACGGCGCAGGCGAGCCTGATAAAAGCTGCAAGTGCCGGGTCGATAGCTGTGAGCGATGTTGACGGGAAAAACGGTGCCGAATTACTTCTGGCGCAGAAGAATTTTGCCAGGAGCATGGTTTTTGCCGACTCGAGTCGCTGGACGATTATTGATCAGTACAACGCAAGGAGTACCGACAATGTCATATCAGCCGTTGCGGCTTTTGATATTGGCGGTGATAGTTCGGGCGGCGTACCGGCCATACTTCTGCTGGATGGTCAGAAGGGACGCCTGCAGATACTAAAGGCCGCCGACGATAAAACATACCGCTTCCAAAAGGAGCTTGATGTCGGCAAGTGGGCTGCTGTGGCGCACCTTAAGATGCTGTGGTCGCCTTTAACCGGCACCCAGGCCCGCAGTGCGCTTTTATTCGACAGTGACAAGTTCGCACTGATAACTCCGCCCGGCGGTGCTTTGCAACCTCGGTATTTAGAGCGTCGTTTCATTTATGAAACACGAATCAAGGATGGTGCTTACGGCAACTTCACTGCCGGTGACATCAACTCCGACGGCAGAGCCGATATAGTCATGGTGGAATACAAGCGTAATCACATAGAAATACTTACGCTGGATAACCACGGCAAGCCGGTTGCCGCAATGCGTTTCAAGATATTCGAACAGAAAAGCTACCGCCAGGATGCTCGCCGGGGGGGTAAATTCAGTGTTGAACCGCGGGAAATGCTGATAGCCGATGTTACCAACGACGGCAAAGCCGACCTGGTTACCCTCATGCACGACCGCATTATTGTGTATCCCCAGGATTGAGAACATGCCTGACTGGTGCTTGAAAATTCCGGATAAGATGCTGGTAAATGCATGCTGACGATGACATTTTGAAGCTGGTGACGCAAAAAGCGGCTGAGGTTGTCAGAAGAGCCAATCGCGGACTAATTGTGCAGCCGGGAGCACTCGGGGACTGTATTCTAACGCTGCCGTTAGTCAAATATATGAAGCAGTTCCTCGGCCTGGACAGCGTCGATGTTCTTGGACACACCGAATATATCGGTATTCTGCCCGGCAGAACATGCGTCGACGGTGTCAAGTCCATCGACTCTGTGGATTTGCACAGGCTTTTTGTCGAAGCAGCAACATTTGATCTTCCCGACGACGATCCTTTGATTAACGTTTTTGCCGACTATACCTGGATAGTTACGTTTCTCGGTGAGCCTGGCAGCGATTTCGAACAGAACCTTATCTTCACAACAAATTGCAGTCACAGTGCGGAGATTACGACTCTGTTGACTATGCCCGAGCCCAACAGTTGCGAACACGTAGCGGACTACTATATCCGACAGCTTGCAAACGAAACCGGTGCCGATGTACCTGCGGAGATATATTCACCCGAACAGGTGCGCATAAAAGCCACCGAAGCCGATACGGAAACAACCCATGAATTGCTCAACAATATCGGCTGTGCTTTCGCAGAGCAACTGATTGTGATTGCACCTGGAAGCGGTGGAGTTGAAAAATGCTGGCACCTTGACAATTTTCTCGCTATCGCCGAGGAACTTAAACGCAGAGACCGGCAGTTCCTGTTTCTGCTCGGACCGGCTGAGCTGGAAAGATTCGACAAGGCCGAAATGGAGCAAATTGCTGCTGCCGGACCATGTCTATCTGACCTGAACCTGATTCGGGTCGTAGGCCTATTAAGTTGTGCCGAATGTTTTGTAGGTAATGACAGCGGAATTACACATCTCGCTGCGGCAATGGGAGTAAATACTGTGGCGGTGTTTGGCCCGACGGAACCGAAATTGTATGGGCCGATTGGCCCCAATGCGATAACATTGTCGAATCCGTCGCCGAATTTTGCCCAACAAGCGTCTGTCGAACTGCAGCGCAAGGTGCTTGAAATTCTGACGTCGTGATACATCCGAATCATGGCGATATCGGGCGGTTGACCAAAGGCGTTTGTTTGTTATAATAGCTAAGCCTGCATTGCGACAATGCTGCTGGAATCGATAGTTGGATGTTTAATGAACCTGCTCTGCGGGTTGGTGCAGAATGCGATATTTGTAATTAGGACGAACACTGATGCAGACCAAAACTTTGGCGGAATTGGCCGATTATGTCGGCGGCCGAGTATGTGGCGATTCAACTGTGGTGATAAAATCGGCCTCAACCCTTAGCAGGGCGGGTAGGGGAGAGATTAGTTTCCTTGCGAACGCCAGGTATGAGAAGCAAATCTATGCCACAAAGGCCGGTGCGGTTATTGTCGGAAGTGAGATCGCCGGTATTGACGTTCCACTGTTGATTGCGGATGACCCTTATTACGCTTTTATGCAGATTATGGTATTGCTGCATGGACATCGAAAGCATAAGAAAATCGGGATAAGCCCTCATGCATCAATTTCCGACAGTGCGAAAATCGGGGCGGACTGCAACATACACGATTTTGTTGGAATTGCGGATAATGCGAAAGTCGGCGACGGGTGCATAATATATCCCGGTGTTTATATCGCCGAAGGCGTCCATCTCGGCAGCGATTGCATAGTCTATCCTAACGTCACGGTTTATGACCACTGTCAGATAGGCAATCGTGTTATTATAAATGCCAACACATCCATTGGTGAAGATGGTTTCAGCTATGCGACCCATCGCGGTATCCATCACAAAATACCTCAGACCGGTATCGTGGTTATAGAGGACGACGTCGAAATAGGCGTTTCTTGTGCGATAGAGCGAGGCACGCTGGGAGATACCGTTATTGGCCAGGGAAGCAAACTCGGCGACCTTGTGACCATCGGCCATGGCACCAAGATAGGTTCGAACTGCCTGCTCGTGGCACAGGTGGGCATTGCCGGCTCAACGAACCTGGGCCATCATTGTGTTGTCGGCGGGCAGGTTGGCATTGTAGGCCATATCAACATCGGAAACTACGTTACCATCGCGGCACAGGCCGGTGTTATCAACAACATTCCGGATGGCAAAGTGGTTCTCGGCGCGCCGGCAATAGAAGCAAGTCAAGGCAAGCGGGCCTACAGCATGATACAGTACCTGCCGGAAATGCGACAATCTATCAGGGCTCTTCAGAATCAGATTCAGAAACTTGCCGCGTCGCTCGAATCCGAGTTCGAGGAGAAATCTGAGTAGTAGAAGCTGTTATGAGCACGGAAAACGTCCTTGGTTTGATTGCCGGTCAAGGCAGACTGCCGTTCCTGGTTGCCGAAGGGGCAAAACGCGCAGGGTTAAGGGTTGTCTGCGTGGGATTGGCAGGCAGTGTCGATCCCGCTTTGGCCGATGAAGTGGACGTTTTTTACAACGTTGCCCTGGCAAGTCCTGGGACATGGATACGAAAGCTGAGAAAGCACGGCGTCACCAGTACCATCATGGTTGGCAGGGTCGCCAAAACAAAAATTTACACACCTTGGAGAATACTGAGGTATTTGCCCGACTGGAGGGCGTTTAGAATATGGTACTGGCGGCTGCGAGCAAATGACAAGCTCGACGATTCGTTGCTGTCGGCGCTGGCCGATGAGCTTGCAACCGGCGGAGTTATTTTGGAGAATTCCATGACGTACTGCACTGAACAGATGGCAACTCAGGGTGTTATGACCAAACGCGAGCCTGCTGCGGCGGTTAAGGCTGATATTGATTTTGGCTGGCCTATCGTCAAAAAACTCGGCGAACTCGATATTGGCCAGGCTGTGGTCGTCAAAGAGAGAGAGGTCATCGCGGTTGAGGCCATAGAAGGCACCGCCGCGATGCTCGAACGCGCCGGAAAATGCTGCAGGGCCGGCAAGTGGACCCTTATAAAAGCCTCAAAGCCGAAACAGGACCAAAGGTTCGATGTACCCTGCATCGGCCCGGAGACAATCACAAGCGTTGCAGACAACGGCGGCACGTGCATCGTCGTCGAGGCCGAAAAAACCATGATTATTGATAAGCCGCAGACGCTGGCCCTTGCCGATAGGTTGGGTATCTGCATTGTTGGGATTAGTTTCGCGCCGAGTGAAACTATTAAATAGGGCGACTGCGCAATTACTTCAGTGACGGTGAAATCTTATGGGTGAATTGGTGTCACGCCTGCCTTGTGATAGATATTCTCGAATTAAACTGGGCAATTCCAGCGTTCAGTTCGACAGGTGCTCATGTCTCGGCAAGGATGTGCCTGATTTCGTTGCGAAAGTCGACGGCTTGATGGGGCGCGGCCGTATCCTGAAAAAAGGCGACACCTCGGATGTTTCATGCGTTACCTGGCATGGTACAGACCTGGTGGTGAAACGCTATAATAACAGGGGCCTTGTTCACTCCTTGCGTCATAATATTAAGGCATCCAGGGCTTGCCGAAGCTGGCGGAGCGGCGTTGAGTTGATGTCGCTCGGCATACACACGCCCAGGCCGGTAGCTTACATTGAGCAGCGAAAGGGGCCTTTGCTGCAAAAATGTTATCTCATAACAGAATATGTTAAGGGCTGCAACCTGCATGTTTTCCTGCGTGACGAAAGCATTACGCAAGAACAAAAGAAAACGGTCCTTGGTAATGTGGCTGAACTGCTTAACAGGCTGGGCAAGGCCCGCATTACTCATGGCGATTTGAAGCACACAAACATTCTGATTACGCAGCAGGGGCCGGTGATAACGGACCTGGACGCGATGATAGTGCACCGGTGGCAGCCGTTTTTCGAAGCAAGGCGAGACAAGGACATTGAACGTTTTCTGAGAAAGACCGATGTTCCGGACGAACTGAATGATTATGCACGCTCGTTGTTTTTTCGGCTGTTACAATACCATCGCAAAGCATCGCCGGATTTTGACAAAGTAAGAATTTCAGGCGGGACCCTTCGGATTCACAGAGGCCTTTCGAAGCAGGAGATTGCTAATCTGGTCAGCAAGAAGGACCTGCCGGGTTACAGACAAAAGCACATGGTGACAGTGCCGTCATCGGAGTACACGCGTGTTTTCAAATGTAGATTGACCCTTGACCGGAGTGAAGCGGGCTTTTATCTCAAGCAGTACCTCGACCGGTCTGTAATTGACTTTATAAAACATTTGGTGCGCCCCAGCAGAGCCAGGCGTGCTTTCGATGCATCTCTTATGCTTCGGGGTTATGGATTCGATTCGCCCCGCGTTGCTGCATTGTTCGAAAAACGTCTTTGGCCTTTCGGGACCGACAACTTCCTGCTGACCGAGGAGGTCGAAGATTCCATGGCCGTTCACGAATATCTTTCCCGGTTGGCTAAGGGTACCGGTATGGATATGCTGCGGGAAAAAAGAAGCCTCATTGCGGCATTCGGTGACACCATTGGTCGCTTGCACGCGGCAGGTATATTTCACGGTGATTTGCGATTGGGCAATATCCTGGTTCGCAGGGATGCCCGCCGATGGCGTTTTTTCCTGATAGATAACGAACGCACAAAAAAATTGTGTTATTTGCCTATGACACTTCGGCTGAAAAACCTTGTGCAGGTTAATATGTACATGGATGGCCTCAGCAGAACAGACCGTCTGCGATTCCTGAAGCAATACATGCGGCAAAACGTAGTCGTTCGGCGAAAGTATAAGCGTATTGCCCGAAAAGTAGCCGCCCGGACGTACAGACGCATAAAAGGCAGGCATCCGCATCTCCTCGCGGATACCTGATGCTCAGTGTTTGCTGAAACGGGTCATTTGCTGCATTATTTCCAGGATTCAAAAAAGTTATCTTACGGCATCTTCCTGAAAAGGTGCAAACATCAGTTCATTCTACATTTCGAGCTTGCGAAGGTTAACAAAAATCGCGTTGCCCCACATGATCACGCCTTTCTTGTTGTACTTGGGCTTGTATATATCATACAGCACAAATCCCTGCCGACGCATGAATGAATCAATCTCACTGAAAATCGCCCCACCTTCATAACACGGATTGAACCAGACCTCTGTATAAACCAGCAAGGTCGAATGTTCAAGAACTTGTTTCGCCCCATCAAGAGCCTTCAACTCACCGCCCTGTATATCAAATTTGATTATCTCAATCGCGGCGTCACCATTGCGTTTCGCCCATGCGTCTATCGTGCATACTTCCACCTTTTCGCTGGCTTCTACAGATGAGCCAGCCGAGTCATACTCTCTCAACATATCTGCGGGCTTGAAAAGCGATGTACATCCGGGCGATTCGGTGATTAAAAGATCCGCGCTGCCCTCATTATCCGACAAAGCAACAAACTGCGGCCTGAATCGTGGATCCTCCTTCGCATACTGCAAAAGCTGCTGACGATAAAGCGGGTTCGGCTCGAACGCGTATGCACATGCCGACGGGAATAGACGCAAAAACCTTCGCGATATATGCCCATCACTCGCCCCTGCATCGATTACCGCCGAGACCTTATGGTTCTTCAAAAGAGTTGCCATTACATGGTAAGGTTCTTCGATTGAAATAAGATTCTGGTTTTTTCCTAAAATTTTCTTCTTTATAAATGAACTGAACTGATTTGACATGATCGGCCCTTCCTCAGTCTTTTCCTGTCAATGTTAAAATGAGTTCGGCAAACCTTTGGCCGATGATATTAATGTCATACTGTTCGCAATGACGTCGTCCATTTTTGCCCATCCTATGTCTCATGTCGGCCTTGTCAATAAGGAAAGATATTTTCTCGATCCAGTCATCATCTGTGACCGCTAAAAAACCCGTAACGCCTTCAACAATATGGTCTGCGTTTGTTCCTACCGGCGATGCTATTACCGGCAGGGCCGATGCTGAGTATTCAAGGACTTTAAAACTGCATTTGCCCTGCGTGAAAGGATTATCGGGTAATGGTGCAAGGCCTATATCGCAAGCTCCCAGATATTGCCCCCGCTTTTCAGCGGACCATAAATATTTCTCGACCGGCATACTTTCCATGTCGAAAAAATCGTCACATACTAATCGCAAAACCACATTGTCAAAACGCAATCCGATTTCCTCTAATGCGGGTTTGATCCCTTTGATATAAAGAAGCGTGCTCTTGCTGCCTATCCACACCAGACGAACCTTGTTATCATTTCTCGGTGAACAATTGCACCTGTAGTCACTGACTTTTATAGCGGTGGAAAGAATCTTGACATTCGAGTTGAATCTTCGAGCATGTTCAGCCAGGTAAGGACTGCTGACTATGACCATATCTGCCAATTCCACGGATCTTTTCCAAGGCCTGAAGTGTGCAAGACTGTAATGTTCAGGTGATTTGTCGCTGTACATTATGGCATCGTCAAAATGATAGATAATTTTTTTGCCATATCGGCGCAGCCACATGGCATCAAAAGGATTCAGCCCTTTCTTATGAAGCAAAACGCCGTCAAATTCCGCTGCGCTCTTAAACAGCTTTCGCCTCGATAATGAACCGGCAGGTAATTTCACAACCTTGCAGTCTATACCGTTCGCTCGTAAAGTGTCAACGTGAACTGCAATTCGCTGCCTGAAACCCGCGCGATTCAAATTATTACATAATATTAGAAGCTTCATCCGGCCATTTCTTTACCTTTGAAGATGTTATCCGTGAAATACGAAATCATTTCCTTTAGACCTTCATCCAAAGTAATTTGCGGCGTAAAGCCACCTGTCACCTTTCTCAGTTTTGTAATATCCGCAGATTTTCTTTTGGCACCTTCGGGCTTGGTTGTATCGAAGATAACTTTAGGACTCTGCCCTGTAATCTTCAAAATAGCCTCCAGAAGTTCCCTTATTGAGGTTTCGCGATCATGACCGACATTGACCGGATCAGCAACGGCATAATGCTCCGTGATAAGCTTCAAAGCCAAAGCCGAATCTCTGCCGTGAACAAAACTTCGGGTTTGGTTTCCACTGCCCCATACTATTACCGGATCATCTCCGTTCAGAACTTTTTGAATCAAAGCCGGCATAACATGCGCTTTTTCCGGCTCAAATGATTCTCTCGGACCATATGCATTGAACGGGCGGCCGATTGCGATTTGCATCCCGTATTCTTGCGCGTAATATTGACCCTGCAGTTCAACTGCCCGCTTGCCCCATCCATATCCTATATTGATTTCTTCCGGAACTCCCTGCAATGCTGCAGACTCCGGGGTGGGGATTTCGGCATCATCAGGATAAACACAGGAGCTGCTGACAACCAGAAACCGACGCACGCTGTTACGCCTTGAAGCCTCCAGAAGATTAAAACCGATAGTTGTAACATCGGTCAGCATTTCACCATGGTGACTCATGCTGTATTCGACTCCGAAAGCCGGTGCTGCCAGATTGAGTACTATATCCTGGCCGGCGCATACATCCTCACACACATTCAGATATCGCAAATCCGCCTTCTGGAATGAAATCTCTTCAATGATGCCGGATAAGTTTTCAATGCGTCCCCTGGAAAGATTATCTGCTACTGTTACCTTTGCACCCTCCTCAACAAGCAACTCAACAAGATAAGACCCGATAAAACCTGCCCCACCTGCAACCAACACCTTTTTACCATCCCAAAACGTCTTTGTCATATTATTACTCACTTAACATATTTGCATTAAGTTACAAAATTCACGTCAATAATATCGTATAACCAACAGCATATATAGCCCAAATTTGATTTTGTTGTATCTTTCAAAGATATCTGAAAATATGTTGCGCGTCGCTGTCTGGAACGATAACCCATTAGCACTTTTCATATTTATCAACTTCATTTATTCCCGTCTTTTATCAATTCACTATTGGTGAGGATTAAACTATCCTGAATGCATAAAGCATACCTGCTTTTGCCTCAAAGCTATCAGAACAAAAAACAGTAAAACCGCTTGCCAGCATGTTATCTATTATGGGTTCCGGCGATTTTTCATGCCACTCTATTATAAAAATATCTATATCAGCAATAAGACCCTGCTTGGCAAGAGATTCTATTACTTCAAATTCACTGCCTTCAATGTCTATCTTCATCACAATACAATTTTCAGAATAAATTTCCTTGATATTTTTGATTTCTTTAGAAACAGCCTTGATCTTGATTCTTTCTTTTATAACATTATCAGCACGGCCAAGAATTCCCTTTACTCCCGCACCAGCAGTATTTTCATACGAGTAATCACAATCCATTTCTATATTTGCTTCACCAAGACCATAATTACGAGTTTCGATCTTGGCTGCAAGTTCCTTATTGAGCTTAATATTATTCTTTGCTATTTCATACGTAGGTAGAAAAGGTTCGTATCCAATGACCTTAACTACCTTTGGTTTTGCAGCAAAATATAATGCACTATGACCATTGTTCATACCCACATCAACAATGACACTTTCCCTTGGTAGGGACAATGCATAGTCTCTTTTAATGAGGATTTCACCGAGTAGCACTATATCTTCAAACGAACGTATGAAATATTTTACAGAATTGGCTGCTATGCTAATACCACCAGATTCTTCCCTTTTAAAAGTACACCCACATTGACCATTAAGAATGGAAAGCAGTTTAATATTCTGTAATACATGCCAATCTTTCTTAATATCCAGCGTTAGCTCTAAAGCAGGAAAATCGATCAGGTTATTCCTCATGAATCTGAAGTCAAGTTTTGTTGACTTCACATGCTTTACAAGCCGAGAACTTCCTGTCAGATAATATAATTTTTGCTGTTTAAGCCATTTGCCCAGTTGCTTGAATAAATGATGCATTCCTTAAGCTTCCTCAAGAGAACCTTCGCACTTTTGTAGCTTCGCCCAGATATTCATAACCTTTTTAAATACTTCGTCTACACCAACATGTTCTATACAAGGTACACAAATATCTTTGTGTTCAACATGATCAGAAATGCAAGGTTTACGCCAGTTGCAACCAAAACAGTCCATCTTATGCATACAAACCACAGGACAGTAAGTGTCATCTCCCTGCTCAAGAATATAAGGTAGACAACGGCCGAATTCCCCACCTCCTAAAACGCACACACTGTGCGTTTTGACCGCTGCTGAAATATGAACAGAACCACTATCATTGCAAACAGAGAATTCCGCATTATGAACAATCCAAGCGAAGTCATTCAGTGATGTTGAACCAGTTAAATCCACAATATGAATTTTGGCAAGTTTTGTAATAGTCTTCGCCATGTCTGTATCTGCGCCGCTGCCACATATTACAGTCATTAGTGAAGTAGCACCATATATTCTTTCTGCTAACTCAGCAAATTTTGACGTCGGCCAGCACTTGTGTTTCATTCCCGATCCAGGGCAAATCACATAATAAGCCCTTGGAGTAGATTGAATTCCGGAAGAAGTATGTATGAACTTTGCAATATCTGGTATTCCTGCTTTGAAATCAACCAATCCTAAATTGCGTATAAACTCGGCTTCTCTCAATAACATCATCATCTTTTTGTCTTCAGCAGGAACAAGTTTTGTATACCACCTGTCGCAATATCTTTTCTGAAATTTTCTCTTATGTTTTGGATCTCCTGTTGATCCTATTTTAATTTGTGCATGGCTGGCTCGAACTATCATATCTGCATGAATAAATCTTACATGAGTTGGTTGAATGGCAATCTTGAAATTAGCTTCTTTAACCCTTTTTATCAGATTGCTTCTGTAGGATGGATCGCGTTCAAAGGCCTCACAGTCAAAAGACCAAACTGCATCCCAATATGGCAATTGCTTCGCGAAATTTGCCCATCTTTTATTACCTATCAAGGTGACACGTTGTTCTGGAAATAACTTGCGGTATTCTTTCGCCTGATCAAGCCACATTATAAAATCACCAATAGCATCCATTCGCAGAAGCAAGACTCCATGCTTTTGTCCATTTGTCTTACATCCCAGGCCAACAAAAGTATCGAGAATCAAAGCTGAAAACTTCCTCCCTATTAATGGTACCAATATCTTTGTGTATAGAAGATTTAACAGAAGATTCGGAAAAGACTTTTTATGCCAACCGTTTGCATTCGTATATTCGCCAGTATTCGAAAGAGTTGGCATCTGCCAATTAGGTTCAGGATCTCGTTCTCTTGACAAGGCCAAGGTTCGTGCCATCCGCACATACAGCCGCAGATCGAGAGGCCAGTATGAAATTGCACGTTTATACAAGCTCAATGCGGCTGCTTTGGCTTTCTGTCTTGTCTTCTCTTCGGCCACCTTTCTGCATGCGTGACTGAGTCTCTTTCTCGCTGCTATCATACCAATGTGTTTTTTCCCAGCAAGTTGATAATAAAAACGCTCCAGAACCAGGATACGTGTTGGTTGTATGCCAACCTTAACTGAAAGATTGTCTGTATGTTCACGTTTTACCGCCTGAACATCAGGCACAAAAAGAAATTGTGTTCGAAGTGACAATCTCAAAAAGAAATCGCCATCCTCATAAGACTGCCGAAGTTCTTCATCATAGCCGAAACCTTCAAGAACTGACCTGCGAATAACGCTCGCCGAGGTCCACACAAACCCACTCTTGAATAAATCCTTGGTTACCCATCCACTCCTGCTTTGCCTTAACTTGTAGCTTCTTATTTCACGCCCGTCTTCGCATCTTATTGTAATAGGACTGTAAGCAAGTCCCATTTCTGGATGAGCCTCAAGAGCCTTCAACATAACCTCAAGAAAATTTTCAGGCCATAAATCGTCATGATCCAAGAAAGCGACATACTGTCCATTGGCTTTTGCCAGGCCATGGTTTCGCGCCGCGGCTGGGCCGCCGTTGGTCTTGTGGAAGTACTTGAGGCGTTCATCGTCGATAGATTTGACAACCGCTGCCGTGTCGTCCGTTGAGCCGTCATCGACAACGATTACTTCAAGGTCCCGGTCGGTCTGGGCCAGAACGCTTGAAATCGAGTCCACCACAACGTCGCTTCGGTTATAAGTAGGAATTATTACACTTACTTTTGGCATAGCCAAATACCAATCGACCTAAAAACCATGTTGCCTGCTTGCCTGAAACTCGCTTTCGTAAATACTGCGAAGCTTTTGGCGAACCACCTCATGACGATAGAACTGTCGAATTCTGTCCTGTCCGTTACAAGCGAGTTGCTTATACTCTTTCGGTGACATCTTTGCAACCGTGAGCATCGCATCGGCAAGTGCCGACGAGTCCCTTGCCTGCACCAGAAATCCCACATCCGTGCCGTTGATAACCTCAGTGATTCCGCCGACATCCGTACAAACGCACGGAACCGCCGCCGCCATTGCTTCCATAATCACCCGCGGCATCCCCTCGGCAATCGACGACAAAACGAATACGTCCATTGCCTTGTACAATTGCTCGATATTGTTCATACGTCCGGGCAGATGTATCGAATCGCTCAAGCCGGCTTCGCGGGCCTGCTGTTCAAGGTCGCCTCGGCAAGGGCCATCGCCCAATATCACCAGATGCGCCGCCGGCAATTCACGTTTGACCCGTGAAAACGCCTTAACAAGGTACTGCAATCCCTTCGTCGGAACAAGTCGGCCTGCAGTGCCAAAAACAAACGCCTCTGAAGGTACGCCCAGCAGCCGTTTTCCTTCCGTTTTTGAAATCGCGACATCGGCGAAACGCTCAAAGTCAACCGAGTTCTCAAGGACTACCAGTTTCTCAGCCGGAACAAACCAGTTATTCCGCATGACGTCTTCGCGAACGCCCCCGGCAACACACAGGACCCTAGTAAGTTGTCGAAACAGAAAAAAGTTTACCAGTCGTCTCTTGAAATTCCTTGTCCTGCCCAGACCGTGCACATGTGATAGAACGACAGCGACCTTGGCTAACCTGGCTGCTAATGCGCCGTAACAGGATGCCTTGTGGCGGTGACAATGAACGATATCGACATGTTCGGCCTTGAGGATTTTCGCCAGCTTGAAGACAATGGAGAACCTGAACCGGCGTAACTTCTTATGTCGGGAAAGATAATAGACCTTGTAACCGGCTCCGGCCAGGTGATTCTCATCAGAGTCGGTGCCTGTAAGGTATATAAAGATAATATCGAAGGCGTCTTTCGGCAGGCCCGTGAGCAAATCATTTACCGATGTCACATTACCGCCGTACTTGGACTCAATAACCGCGATCTTGATTGTTTTTGTTTCCATACCCCGATTCAGCCATCCTTGTGAGCATCTTGCTGCCAAATGCTGAATTCCATCAAAATAACGCCTATCCGTCAAGCAAATTATCCCCGCCGTTATAATTCGAACGACCATCGGGTACGTTATATTTTTGAGCGGCGAGAGGTGCGATGGATTCAGTTCGCTCCCATGGTGGCGATGTTGCGAGCATGAGCTAAATTGTGCCGGTGATTCGAGATGGCTAAAGGTTATCTCCTTGCCAGGCCGATATTTAGGATGTGACAGCAGAAGGATTGCTCCGATTTCAGGATATTCTTGATGCCCTCAACACAAATACTATCTGTTGGTAAAAAGCTGCTCGCTCTGCCTTTGGGGGGCTATGCAAAGGCCTTTCTGGACTATATGACGGTCGAGGCGGGGCTTGCGAGCAATACGATTATGGCATACGGGCGTGATTTGAAGAGCTTCCTTGAGTACTGTAAGAGCAGCGGGGTCGATGAATTGTCCCAGGTAAAGCCCGCGCTCATACAGAGTTACCTTCGCTTTCTGGATAAGCAGCATAAGGACGAAAGCTCGATTAAACGCGGGCTTGTGGCAATCAGGATGTTTCTGCGGTATGGTAAGCTTACCGGCCTTATTGAAGATGACTTCGCAACGATTCTTGAGGGGCCGAAAGTCTGGCAGAAATTGCCGGTTATCTGCAGCAAGCGGCAGGTTATCGAGCTTCTCGACTCCCCGTCGCCGAAAGAGCCGTACTATTTGCGTGACAAGGCAATGCTTGAGTTGCTTTACGCGACGGGACTGCGTGCCAGTGAGTTGGCTGGTCTGAAGACATCTGATTTGAACCTTGATATCGGTTATCTTCGGTGCATTGGCAAAGGCAGCAGAGAGCGAGTGGTTCCGGTAGGTAAGATTGCTGCAGCGGCGGCTGAGGAATACATGGGAAAGCTTCGTCCTCGGCTGTTGAAGCCATTTAGTGGAGATTTTCTGCTTCTGTCACGAACAGGCCGGCCCATGAGTCGTATTGAGATTTGGAGACTGGTAAAGAAATATGCGGTTCGTGCAGGTATGCCACGGAATCTTACAGTTCATACTTTGAGACACTGCTTTGCTACGCACCTGTTGTCGGGTGGGGCCGACCTGCGAAGTATTCAGGAGATGTTAGGCCATGTTGACATCGCGACGACACAGGTATACACGCACGTTGACCAGGAAAGACTGCGAGCGATTCATAAGAAGTACCACCCGAGGCAATAATTGCATCGGCCAGGTTGTGTTTGCGGTGTAATATTTTGGAAAGTTGGCTTGTTGGCTTGAAAATCGAGATTAATTGGTTGACTTGCATAGTATTTCGGGATTAGAATAAATGGTTTACCTTGCAAATGGCCCACTTTACGCATGGAAGGCAAAAGTAAGGGGGGCCAAATGCCATGGAATGGTTTTTTCCAGGATGGAAATTCTGCAGGTTAAACTGACATTCAGCGGTTTATCGAAGGCTGTGCGAATGAGTACAAAAGGGCTTTATCTGGGTGTATTTTTTTTGATGATAGGCTGTCAACCGGTAGGGGCAGTTCAGAACAAGCCGTCTGGGCCTGCTGAAAGTGTTGTTGTCAAGCCGGAGCCTAATGCGCAATTGCAGCTTTATAAGGAAGCTTTGACGAATAAGGGTTCGAGCGACAAGATGCGTGTTAACGCCGCGAATCTGCTGCTGTTCACTAATGAGCCGGCGGCGCGTGCGATTTTGCTTGATGTGCTGAAAAAACCAGCAAACGGTGGTTCAAGGGTAGCAGTGTGCAAGGCGTTGAGCAGAGCCAGGCTTAATCGCAGGCCGGTCAACCATAACGACGACTTCATGGTCCCACTGCTTGAGATATTGCGTACGGAGCAGAATACGACGGTTGCTGAATTGGCTGCCGAGGCGATGCTGATTTTTGATTACGAGAAGATTTCCAAACCGCTTGAGAAAATGGTGACCGACACTTCAGAACCTGTTCAGTCGAGAGTTAACGCGATATTCGCATTGAAGTTATATCCCGACAAGGATGCCATTTTTGCCTTGATGGATTTATTGGATGACAAGGACAAGCGTATTTGTGCGATAGCCCAATCGGCGTTGGAATCTGTTGACGTTTTCGTTGGCGCAGACGCTGTCAGCCGCCGGCAGGTGAGAGAGGAACTGCAGCGAAAGCCTGATATAGATTTTCTGAAGGATCGTGTGATTCGCCAGGAGTTGGCGCGGCGCCAGTCGGAAACCGAATTGGTGCTGTGGAAGACACGATATAAGGCGGCGTTGGACAAGATATATGATGGCCTTGGCGAAAATGCTTCGAAGACCGAATTCCTGGCAGAGCACCTTCGTGATTCGGAATTGATAGTTAAATCATGGGCGTTGGACAAAATTCGTGAAGATGTTATGTCCACCAATCCGTTGGCTTCAACTGAATTGTTTGGGCCTATACTGCTTGATTTGGTGTCGTTTCCAAACAGGGATATTCGGCTTAAGACGGCAAAGCTGCTTTCTTTGATGGGGCCTTTGAATTCCGCCGAGAAGCTGTTGGCGCAGCTCAAGGCCGAAAATGATGAGCGGGTGCGTATGGAGGTTTTTGTGGCGTTGGGTAATGCCTGTTGGCGTGGCCTGTCGCCGGATTCTCAAACGAAGGTTTCTGCTGAGATACGTAAGGAGACATTGGAGTGGGCGGCGACTTACCTGAATCGTGCAAACGCAGTAGAATCACAGCGTGGCGCCGAGGTTATGCGAAAACTGCTTGAGCGTAACGGCTTGAAGACCGCAATTGGGAAATATCTTGGCTTGCTTGCTGAGCGGTATGTTCGGGAAAAGGGCAATGCCGACGGAGTACTTCGGGGTGAATTGCTCAACAAAATGGCGGCTTTGTGTGCCCAGGGCAGTGCTTGCAGGGCCGAGGCAGGAAAACTTTTTGAGCCTTTGTTTGAGGCTGCGCTTGCCGACGAGGTGGAATTGGTGCGTAGTGCTGCTGTCAACGGTCTTATTCGTATTGACAAGGCCAGGGCGATGGTGAGATTCACGAAGGGTGATTTGGTTAATGACCCGAGCGTGGAGATAAGCAGCACAGTTGCGGCACTTGCAGGTGAAGTTGGCGGTGAGGTTGATTTGGTTTGGTTGTGGAATAAGGCTGCGACGGGTCCCGATGGTGATTCGGCGTGGGACGCGATGGTTAAAATATTTAAGCGTTCGGAGCCGTCGGTTTTGGCCAAATGGATGAAGAAATTGGATTCATTGGGTGTAGAGGGGGGATTTTCGGATGAGCGGCAGGTGTCTTTTCTTGAAATAGTGGAGCAGAAGACTAAGGAAAATGATGTGAAAATGCTTGGCGACATCCGGGAGCGGCTTGCGGGCTTATATAAGAAGGGCGGTAAGTTTGCTCAGGCGGAGAGCTATTTTGAGAAATTGAGGCAGGGCGGTACAGTTGGGTTGAGAAAGGCGGTTTTATCGGAGTTGCTGGATTTATATCTGCGTTGGCCCCGTGTTGAGAAGGCGGCTGCTCTAATAGATAATCTCTTGTCGGCAGGGGACTTAGGTTCAGACAGTGGGGTTGTTGTTTCGATAGAGCGGTATTTGAGTAACCCACCAGCCGGTGTAGATCCTAATGAGGTTTTAGGTGGTGTTGTTGGTAAGATTCGTGTGTTTAAGGGTAGGCCGGAGTGGGAAAAACAGTTAGAACGTTGGAATAAGCGTCTTGGCAAGGGTAAAGACGCTGTCAGGATGAATAAACTGGAGGGTTAATGCTGTAGGATATAACGCAAATGTGCGGAAATGTGGGATTTTTTGCGGCAGTGAGGTAAATTTGGCTTGAAGTTGAAGAAAATGGTGGGAAAGTTTGCATGTCGTGCGTTTTTTTTAGTTTTTTTGAGATTTTTCGGTTTTTTGTCTTTGCACTGCGTGGTGAGTTTTATAAACTAAGTAGTTTTCATCACGAAGTTAAAGGACTTGATTAGTCCCTGACACTTTTTTGAAGGTTTTTAGAATCAGGGAAGGGAAGTAATTTAGCTGTAGTTTGACGGTTGTGTTGTTTGGTGCAGGTTTGGATTTGGAGTGATGATTGCTGCTGTAGCTCAGTGGTAGAGCGCGTCCTTGGTAAGGACGAGGTCATGGGTTCAAGCCCCATCAGCAGCTAAATGTAAGCAGAACAATCCGAGTCGGCTGTGTTGTTTGTGGCGGACTTCGGGCAGGTTGAAGATATATACGTTGTTATTGAAAAGTAAGGTTTTTGAGTCAGGTTGACGTTTAAGCAATAAATACTAACCCGATACATTGGAGGTTTAGAGTAAGATGGCTAAGGCGGTATATGAGCGCACAAAACCACATATTAATGTCGGCACGATAGGTCATATCGATCACGGCAAGACCACATTGACTGCGGCGATAACGATGCGTCTGGTGCAGAAGTTGGGTGTTGGCAAGGTGAAGAAGTTTGACGAAATCGATAATGCTCCGGAAGAGCGGGAGCGAGGTGTTACCATTAACACGGCTCATGTTGAGTACGAGACTGCGAAGCGTCATTACGCGCATGTGGACTGTCCTGGTCATGCGGACTACATCAAGAATATGATTACGGGTGCGGCCCAGATGGACGGGGCGATTCTTGTGGTTGCGGCAGGTGACGGTCCGATGCCGCAGACTCGGGAGCACATTCTTTTGGCAAGGCAGGTTAACGTTCCCAAGATTGTGGTCTTCCTGAACAAGGTTGACCAGGTTGACGATCCGGAGTTGATTGAGCTGGTTGAACTGGAGATTCGTGAGCTTCTGAGCAAATACGAGTTTCCTGGAGACGAGATTCCGCTAATTGCCGGTTCTGCGTTGGCGGCGATGCAGAGCGAAGGCAAAGACGACGAGGCGTGCAAATGCATAGACGAACTGATGACGGCGGTGGACGAGTATTTTCCTGTTCCTGAGCGTGAGGTTGACAAGCCGTTTCTTATGCCGGTTGAAGACGTTTTCAGTATCAAAGGTCGTGGTACGGTTGGTACCGGTCGTGTCGAGCGTGGGGTAATTCATGTTGGTGATAATGTTGAGGTTGTAGGGCTTGCGCCGGAGGTTCGCAAGACGGTGGTCACAGGCGTGGAGATGTTCAACAAGACTCTTAACGAAGGTCAAGCGGGCGATAATGTTGGTCTTTTGCTTCGTGGCGTAGAGAAGAAGGAGCTTGAGCGTGGTCAAGTTGTGGCGGCTCCGGGCAGTATTACTCCTCATACGAAGTTCGAGTCTGAAGTTTACGTATTGACAAAAGAAGAAGGTGGTCGTCATACGCCGTTTTTTGCGGGTTACCGTCCTCAGTTTTTCTTCCGGACAACAGACGTTACCGGTTCGGTATCGGCATTAATGAGCCGTGAAGGCAAGAGTGCGGAGATGTGTATGCCCGGTGATAACATAGCGATGCTTGTTGAGATTATATCTCCGATTGCTATGGAGGAAGGTCTTCGATTTGCTATTCGTGAGGGCGGTCGCACGGTTGGTGCGGGTGTTGTGACGAAGATACTGGAGTAATTGTCATCAGCAGGGTTTGGCCTGCGCGTTGATTAATTGTTGGTCGTGTTCGGGTTATTCCCTGCTAATTTGGCGGGGCAAGTCGAATTGTTGGTGCATGTAATAGAGTTGCTTTTGCCTGAGCAAGCTGGTGAAGACAGGGCAGTGATTAATGGCTAAAAAGAAGAGCAAAAGAGAAGACGTTTGGCTTGAATGCAAAGATTGCGGCGCCAGGAACTATCGTACGAGTATAAGTGTTGCCGAAGGTACGCCCAAGATTCAGTTGAAGAAATTCTGCAAGGGTGAACGAAAGCACACGTTTCATAAGATTCGCAGGAAATAGCATTCGAAGATTTGTCGTTTTCCGGCGTTGCGTTTATGGCAGATTCAGGCCAGTAGCTCAATTTGGCAGAGCGTCGGTCTCCAAAACCGAAGGTTGGGGGTTCGATTCCCTCCTGGCCTGTTTCTTAAGCCTGTTGAGTTTGTAGTTATCTGTTGAATAAGAGCTTATTAAGGGATTTAGGTGCAAAAAGCTTATGGCACTTGACATTTACAAACGAGGTCAGGGTAAATACACGCGTCTGGCTACGGCGTTTGGCGGGTTAATAATTGTCGGAAGCGGTTGTATGCAGCTTTACAAGAAGCTTGACGCTCTTGATTTGAGTATGTGGTTTGAGACGATGACTCCTGTTGTGGTTTTCTGTGTTTTGGGTGTTTTGGTTTTTTTTCTTGTGAACAAGATTACCGTAGCGGATTTCCTGATATCGGCTGAGGGGGAGATGAAAAAGGTTAGTTGGTCGAGCCGTAAGGAGATAATGGTTTCGACTTTTATTGTGATTATGTTTGTTATTATGATGGCGCTTTTGCTTGGCAGCGCAGATTTTGTTTTTCTTTGCTTTTTCCAGTGGTTGCTGGGGTAAGCTTGTTTAGTTACCGGCGTTAAATATGCGATGGTATGTATTACGAGTTGCGGCAAACAAAGAAGAGCAGGTTCGTGAAACCCTGTCTCAGAAGGTTGATTTGGAACATCTTGGCGATACGATTGGCAGGGTTGAGGTTCCGGTTGAGATGGTCAAGCGTATTCGCGGCGGCAAGCAGACGGTATATAAGCGGAAGCTTTATCCCGGCTACGTATTTATGGAGATGGAGCCTGCAGAGGATGGTCGTGTTCCCGAGAAGGCGTGGTTTTTGATTAAGGAGACGTCCGATGTTGGTGATTTTATCGGTGCCGACGGCATGCCGACTGCGATGCGTGATACGGATGTAGCGAAGATGCTTTTGGAGGCCGAGAAGCCGGAAGAAGCCCCGAGTATCAAGGTCGAGTTTAACAAGGGTGATATGATCAAGATTCGTGAAGGTGCATTCGAGAACTTCGAAGGTACGGTAGATTCGATTGACCAGGAGCGAGGCCTTGTGAAGGTTATCGTGAGGATATTCGGTCGCAGTACGCCGCTTGATATAGAGTACTGGCAGATAGAGAAGGTATGATGACAGGATTGATTTTGTGGCCGGTCAGGCCGGGCGTTTTTGGGAATGTGCAGATATGTGTCTTTTCGGCTTTTGAGCAGGATTCGGTGCGGTTAAGGGTTTTAGAGGTAAAGTAGTATGGCGAAAGAAGTAGCACTAAAGATTAAGTTGCAGGCTCCCGGGGGTAAGGCAACTCCGGCACCTCCTATAGGTCCGGCGTTGGGTCAGCATGGTGTAAATATCGGTCAGTTCGTTTCACAGTTCAACGAGCGTACGAAGGATCTTAACGGTACAACGGTTCCGGTAGTAATAAGCGTGTATGGCGACAAGAGTTTTTCGTTCGAGGTTAAGAGTCCTCCGGCGGCGGTTCTATTGAAGCAGGCGGCTGAGATTGCCAAGGGCAGCGGGGTTCCGAACAAGGAGAAGGTTGGTAAGGTGACGGCTGAGCAGGTTCGTAAGATAGCAGAGAGGAAGCTTGCGGATTTGAACGCATACGATATTGAACATGCGGTGAAGATTATCGAAGGTACGGCTCGAAGTATGGGCGTAGAAGTTGAGGGTTAGACAGGTGTGTGCCGGTCGTTGGTTTTAGCAGTGTTTTTGGTGAGTTCAGAAAGAAGACAGGACAGAAGATTCGCGGGAAGTTTTTATGGTATTTAGAAGCAAGAGATATAAGAAAGAGTCGGCTCAGACGGGCAAGGAGGCAGTTGGCTTGCAGGGTGCTGTTGAGCAGGTCAAGGGTTTTAAGTCTGTGAAGTTCGATCAGAGTGTTGAATGTGTGCTTCATCTTGGTATTGATGCGAAGCAGGCGGACCAGTTGGTTCGTGGTTCTATATCTTTGCCTCACGGTATAGGCAAGCAGAAGAAGGTTATAGCTTTCTGCGAGGATACGGAAGTGGAGGCGGCGTTAAGTGCAGGTGCGATTGAGGCGGGGTCCGACGAGTTGGTTAAGAAGATACAGGACGGCTGGCAGGATTTTGACGTTGCGATTGCATCACCGAGGGTTATGGGCAAAGTCGGCAAGCTCGGTCGTCTTCTTGGGCCTCAGGGGAAGATGCCCTCACCGAAGAACGGTACGGTGACCGGTGATGTGGCAACGGCTGTTGCGGAGTTTGCGGCAGGCAAAGTTGAGTTCAGGAATGATTCGGGCGGCAATATTCATGTGGTTGTAGGCAAGCAGAGTTTCGAGACATCCAAGCTTGTCGAGAATATAGAGGCTCTTGTGGATCACATACGCAAGGTTCGTCCTGCGGCGTCTAAAGGCGCATATATAAAGAAGATGTGTATCTCAGCGACGATGAGTCCGAGTGTAACGGTTTCGATTTAATTCAAGTGTGAGAATCGGAGACGGTTTTTACACGATAGTCGGCAGGTGAAGAAATGAGCAAGTATGTAAAAGGATTACTGCAGAAGGAGTTCGAGCGTCGGATTTCGGCTGATGGTGTCAGCGATTTTATGGTTGTCAGGGTTAAAGGTGTTGCCGGTGTAGACAACAACGTGATGCGTGGCGAACTAAAGTCGAAAGGTTACCATTTTTCAGTGGTGAAGAATTCGCTTTTCCGCAAGGCACTTGGCGAGTGTAAGCTTGAAGGTGCCATTGATTTGTTTGTGGGTCCCTGCGCAATTGCGTACGGGGGCGACAGCATTGTAGACGTTGCGAAGGAGATGGTGGAGTGGTCGAAGAAGTTACCGGCGCTGGAGATATGTGGTGCGTTTTTAGAGGGTTCATCACTTGATGCCGAGGCAGCGACAGGCCTTTCGAAGATGCCGGGTCTGTCGGAGCTTCGCAGCAGGATAGTTGGAACGGCCCAGTCACCAGGTCGTTCTCTGGCAGGTACAATCGGGTCTGTTGCAGGTATGATTGCGGGCTGCATTGAGACTATAGCGGAGAACTTGGAAAAGGAAGCGGCATAGCAGGGTCAGTTACAGTAATTTGGAAGAAAGCCGACGCGGTTGCCCCCGCTTTTCGAAGGGGTTAAACGAGACGATGTAGTTTTGGCTACCACGTGGCGCAGCTAATAGACAGGAGTTGAAGTAAGATGGCAGAAGAAAATAAAGAAGCAGAAGCCAAGGAAGCAAAAGTGGAAGTTAAGGAAGCAAAGGCAGAAGTTAAGGAAGCAAAGGCAGAAGTTAAGGAAGCAAAGGCGGAAGCTAAGGAAGCAAAGGCAGAAGCCAAGGGCTGGAGCAGTGATATAAAGAAAATAGGTGATAAGATAGTTGCCCTGACTCTGCTGCAGGCGAAGGAGCTTGGAGATTATCTAAAGGAGGAATACGGCATAGAACCGGCGGCAGGAGCGGCGGTGATGGTTGCCGGTCCCGGTGGTGGTGATGCCGCTGAGGCAGCGGAAGAGCAGACGAGTTTTGATGTGATTCTGAAAAGCTATGGTGATAAGAAGATCCATGTTATCAAGGAAGTTCGTGCGTTGACGGGTCTTGGTCTTAAAGAGGCTAAGGCGTTGGTTGACGGGGTTCCGAAGCCTGTCAAGGAAGGGGTCAGCAAGGAAGAGGCAGATACGGTTCGTAAGGTGCTTGAAGAAGCAGGGGCAACAGTAGAAGTATCGTAAGTTAAACAGCGGTTAGTGACAGTGAATGGCAGGGGGCTTTATTTTTTTAAGGCCGTGTGCTGTCATTGAGTTATGGGAGTATCAGATGATTCCTCAGACCGTTCGGGATTTTGGGAAGGTTCAAGACGCGATAGAAGTTTCGGACCTTGTAGCCATACAGAGAAAAAACTATGCGGCTTTTTTGCAGATGACAACTGCGCCGACAAGGCGTAAGTGCAGCGGTCTTGAGGAGTTGTTTCGTGAGATATTTCCGATTCAGAACTACGACAAGAGTTTGTACCTGGAATATGTTTATTACGAACTGGAAGAACCTCGTTACAGTCCTACGGAGTGCCGTCAGCTTCGTTTGACATACGGTTATCCGTTGAAGGTATGCTGTCGTTTGAAGAGGAATGACGGTTCCGATATTGCGGAGCAGTCGATATATCTCGGCGAGATGCCGGTGATGATTGGTGGTGGTGAGTTTATAGTTAACGGAGCGGAGCGTGTGATAGTGAGTCAGCTTCATCGGAGTCCCGGTGTTGATTTCATGATTGAGAGCAAGGAAGGTGACAGGGTTCTTCACGGTGGCAGAATCATACCGGAGCGCGGCAGTTGGATCGAGATAAGTGTGACTCGTAAGGACATAATGGTGGTTCGTATCGACCAGTCGACCAAAATACCGGCGACTGTTTTTCTTCGCGCGATAGATTCACGTTATGGTTCAACTGAAGCGATACTCCGGTTGTTTTATAAGACCAGGACTGTTACGTCGGCGAAGCTGTCGCCGAGCATGTGGGCGGTTGGGCCTATCGTTGACTCTGAGAGCGGTGAGATTCTGGTTAAGGCAGGCGGTCTTATCGGTGACAAGGTTTCAGTGATACAGCAAAGCGGGATTAAGAAGGTTGAGGTTATCGAAGATGTTCGCGATGCTCTGATTCTGAATACTATTGCCGAGGACAACTGTCAAGGCCATGAGCAGGCGTTGCTGAAGCTTTATATGCGGCTCCGTCCTGGTAATCCTCCGAATGCGGAGAAGGCCAAGAACTTTTTTGTTGAGAAGTTTTTTGACTTGAACAGGTATCGTCTGGGGAAGGTTGGGCGTTTCAGATTGAATCGGAAGTTTGGTCAGGAGGTTAAAGAAAGCGAGATGACTCTTCGCCCGGAAGATTTTCTCAATACGATGAAGTATTTGGTTGGTCTTCGTAATAACGAGGGTGGTGTTGATGATATAGATCATCTGGGCAACAGGCGGCTTCGGACGATAGATGAACTGGCGGGCGATGAGATTCGCAAGGGATTGCTGAAACTTCGCAAGACGGTTCAGGAACGTATGAGTATGCGACGTGATTCGGAGGATACGATTCGGATAGCGGATTTGGTGAATTCGAAGAGCGTTTCGAGCAGCATTAATTATTTCTTTGGTCGTGGAGAGTTGAGCCAGGTTGTCGACCAAACGAATGCTTTGAGCCAGTTGGCTCATGAGCGTCGTTTGTCGGCGTTGGGTCCCGGTGGTCTGAACCGTCGTCGTGCGGGTTTTGAGGTTCGTGATGTTCATATCAGCCATTACGGCAGGGTTTGTCCGATCGAGACTCCGGAGGGTACGAACATCGGCTTGATTTCATCGCTGGCGGTTTTCGCGACGGTTGACGACTACGGTTTTTTGCTTGCTCCTTATCAGAAGGTCAAGAACGGTAAGACTACCGGCGAAGTAGTGTATCTTCGTGCAGATGAGGAGATGGAGGCGATATTTGCACCTCCTGGTGTGGTGGATGCGAAGAGCGGCAAGATCAACAAGGGTGTGGTTCTGGTTCGCAAGAAAGGTGAGTTGGCGAGTGTTGCCAGTAATGATGTAGATTACGTTGATATATCTTCGAAAGAGACGGTGGGAATTTCGGCGTCGTTGATACCGTTTCTTGAGCATGATGACGCTAACCGTGCATTGATGGGCTCGAATATGCAGCGTCAGGCAGTTCCTCTGCTGCGGTCGGAGCCGCCGCTGGTTGGTACCGGTATGGAGCAAGTGGTTGGCCAGAACTCCAGTATGGTTGTTCGAGCTGAACGCAGCGGGGTTGTTACCGAGGTTGACTCTCAGCATATAGTGATTGGTCAAACGAACGAGTACGCACTGAAGAAGTTCGTGGGCTTGAATGAACGGACGTGCCTGAACCAGAAGCCGACGGTGAAACTTGGCGAGAAAGTTTCGAAGGGTCAGATTATAGCCGACGGTGGGGGGACGTCAGACGGAGTGCTGTCTTTAGGTAAGAATCTTCTTGTAGGTTTTATGTCCTTTGACGGGTACAACTTTGAGGATGCAATAATCGTCAGCGAGAAGCTGGTGAAGAACGATACTTTTACGAGTATTCATATCGATGAGTTCACGGCGGAGGTTCGAGAGACTCGTCTTGGGAGTGAAGAATTTACACGTGACATTCCGAATGTTGGTGAGAAAGCACTTCGCAACCTCGACGAAAACGGTGTAGTTAGCGAGGGCACCCGAGTTTGTCCCGGCGACATTCTTGTCGGAAAGGTTGTTCCGAAGAGCAAGACGGAACTGACACCGGAAGAGAAGCTTCTTCATGCTATATTCGGCAGGGCGGGTGAAGATGTGAAAAATGACTCGCTGGAACTTCCGAACGGTTATGAAGGTGTGGTAATAAAGACGGACTGTTTTACTCGTCGCGGTGCCGGTGGTGAAGATCAGAAGAAGGCTCTGAAGTCGGAGATAAAGCAGTATGAGAAAGAGATGCGAAGTCGTGAATGTACTGTTTTCAGGCATATGACAGAGGCGATTCACAAGTCCCATGAAGTAACTGTTGTGGACCCATCGACCCGTCAGAAGGTGGGTGAGAGTATCGACGACGAGGTTGTTTGTGAGCAGATTGATAACTTCAACATCAAGTGGGTCAGGCCTGCATCGAAGCGTGATGATATTCAGAAGATAGTGGACAGGTTCTGGGTCAAGATTGAGCAGATACAGAAAGAAAAGAAACGTCGTGTTGAGCGTATGAGACACGGTGACGAGCTTCCGAGCGGCGTTCTGGAGATGGTAAAGATTTACATTGCGGCGAAGCGGACGCTGTCAGTGGGCGACAAGATGGCCGGCCCTCACGGGAACAAGGGTGTGATAGCTAAGATTATGCCTGAAGAGGACATGCCCTTTATGGAAGACGGGACAAGCCTGGACATACTGTTGAATCCACTTGGTGTTCCAAGTCGAATGAACGTTGGTCAAATTTTTGAGACACATCTTGGCTGGGTGGCGGCGGTTTTAGGCTTTAAGGCTATTACGCCCGTATTTGCCGGGGCAACTGAAGATGAGATAAGGGGATTGACTGCGGAGGCAAATTCAGCGATGAAGGTACGTGCGGCTGAATGTGAAGAGAAGAATCTTGCGCCCGGTGAGCATGAGTTTTTTGTTGATGTTCTGCCGTCCTTGAAGACTCAGTTGTATGACGGCCGGACCGGTGAGCCGTTTTGTCAGCCGGCAACGATAGGTTATATCTATATGATGAAGCTTCATCATCTTGTTGATGACAAGATTCACGCTCGTGCGACCGGCCCTTACAGTCTGATTACTCAGCAGCCTTTGGGTGGTAAGACGCGTACAGGCGGTCAGAGATTTGGTGAGATGGAAGTTTGGGCTCTTGAAGGCTATGGAGCAGCTTATACACTTCAGGAGATGTTGACAGTCAAGAGCGACGACATCGAAGGTCGTACAAAGATTTACGAATCGATGGTTAAAGGTCAGAACAGTCTGGAGGCAGGGACGCCCCTGTCCTTTGACGTATTGTGCAACGAGCTGCGCGGTTTGGGACTGAATATTCAGCTTACGAAGCGACGTCTTGGAGGCGGTGTACTCTGAGTGGAATATCACGATGAGACGAAACAGGCGATGTTGGTTTTCGGAGTAAACCGATAGTGTTATGAGGTTTTTTATATTCACATTTCAGGTTTTGGATTATTTCAGGAGTTGACCTTAAATGTTGGGCAATGTTTACGATCGCATTAATGATTATGGTTCGGTTAAGATCGGTTTGGCCAGTCCGAATGATATTCGCAGTTGGTCATTCGGCGAGGTTCGCAAGCCCGAGACGATAAACTACCGTACGTACAGGCCGGAAAAGGATGGTTTGTTTTGTGAGCGGATTTTCGGCCCGGAGCGAGACTGGGAGTGTTCCTGCGGCAAATATAAGGGCACGAAGTTCAAAGGTATAATCTGCGACAGATGCGGCGTGAAGGTTACTCACAGCCGTGTTCGGCGCAAACGCATGGGTCACATCAGTCTTTCGGCTCCGGTGGTTCACATATGGTTTTTCAAAGCGATTCCGAACCATCTGGGAACCCTGTTGGATATGAAGGCTTCTGAACTGGAGAAGGTGATTTACTTCCAGGATTATGTAGTGACAGATGCGGGCGACAGTCCGTTGACGCGGGGTCAACTGCTTCGAGAAGATGAATACCGTGAGGCGTCGAGCAAGTACGGCAGTTCTTTCAAGGCTTATATGGGTGCCGAGGCGATTAAGGCGTTATTGACGAACCTGGACCTGGATGTCCTGAGTGAAGAGCTTCAATCGACGATAGCCAAGACCGGCAGCAAGCAAAAGTTGAGAGACCTGACAAAGCGTTTGAAGACTGTTGATGCGATTAAGAACAGCAACAACAAGCCGGAATGGATGGTTTTTGAGGTTGTTCCGGTTATACCTCCTGATTTGCGTCCTCTGGTTCTTCTTGAAAGCGGCAACTTTGCGACGAGCGACCTGAACGATCTTTACCGTCGGATAATCAATCGTAACAACCGCTTGAAGAAGCTGATGGATTTGAATGCCCCTGATGTGATTATTCGCAATGAGAAACGCATGCTCCAGCAGGCAGTTGACTCACTTCTTGATAATGGTCGCTGCCGTCGTCCGGTTCTTGGCAGCAACAATCGTCCGCTGAAGAGTCTGACGGATATGATCAAGGGTAAACAGGGTCGTTTCCGGGAGAATCTTCTTGGTAAGCGTGTCGATTACTCGGCGCGTTCTGTGATAGTTGTCGGGCCGAATTTGAAACTTTATCAGTGCGGTTTGCCCAAGCGTATTGCGCTGGAGTTGTATCAGCCTTTTATTATTCGCAAACTGAAGCAGCATGGTCTTGCGGACACGATCAAGAGCGCCAAGCGCATGATCGAACGTCATGACGAGCAGGTTTGGGACGTTCTCGAGGAGGTTATTCATCAGCATCCGGTTTTGCTGAATCGTGCTCCTACCCTTCACAGGATGGGTGTTCAGGCATTCGAGCCGGTACTGGTTGAGGGTAACGCGATTCGGCTTCACCCCTTGGCTTGCAGAGGTTTTAATGCCGACTTTGACGGCGACCAGATGGCGGTTCATTTGCCATTGAGCGTGGAGGCTCAGGCAGAGGCTTACACATTGATGATGACGACGGGCAATATTTTTTCGCCTGCGAATGGTGCGCCGATGGTAGGCCCGTCTCAGGATATGGTTATGGGCAACTACTACCTGACTCGTATGATGCCCGGAGAAAAAGGCGAGGGTATGAGCTTTCGCAGTATGTTCGAGGCGATATCGGCGTATGATCTTGCCAAAATTCGTTTGCAGGCGAAGATTCGTGTTCGGATCAACAAGCGTCGAGTTCTTGAAGAATCCGGTGAAGAGCATGAGGTTCCGAGTTCGAGGTCGATAGAGACAACTGTAGGTCGTTGTATATTCAATGATATGCTGCCTACTGAGATGCCGTTTTACAATATGGTGATGTCCGGTAAGATGTTGAGCCAGGTTATCAGCGACTGCTTTAATTATGCGAGCAGTTGGCAGACGGTGGACCTTCTTGACAATATTAAGGATATTGGTTTCAAGTACGCGACGCTTTCCGGTTTGAGTTTTGGCGTTATGGATTTGAAGATACCGGCGAAGAAGCAGCAAATCATTGATGAGACAGAGAAGCGTGTTCGGTCGATTTATAAGAATTACAACAACGGCGTATTGACCGAGGGTGAGCGTTACAACCAGGTTATAGATGTGTGGACTCATGCTCGAGTGGCGGTTACAAATGAGATGATGCGTGGTCTCAAGGATGATACCAGAGAGGACGGGACACCGTATCTGAATCCGATATACGTTATGAGTGATTCGGGAGCACGAGGCAGCGTTGACCAGATTCAGCAGCTTGCCGGTATGCGAGCGTTGATGGCCAAGCCTAGTGGTGAGATTATCGAGACGCCGATCAAGGCGAATTTTCGGGAGGGTTTGACGGTTCTGGAATACTTCAGTTCGACGCATGGTGCTCGCAAGGGTTTGGCGGATACCGCATTAAAGACGGCGAATTCGGGTTATTTGACTCGTAAGCTGATAGATGTCGCTCAGAACATGATTATTATGGAGCACGATTGCGGAACACTTCAGGGTATTACCAAGAGCGTTACCGGCAGTGGCGAACAGGTTGATGTTCCTTTATCGGAACTAATCGTGGGCAGGACTGCTCGTGACAACATTCGCAATCCGATAACGGACGAGATGATTATTGCCGAGAATGAAGTTATAACTCCCGAGGCGGCGGCGAAGATCGAGTCGCTGGGTCTGGACGCGATCAGGGTTCGCAGTCCGCTTACGTGCGACAGCACATTTGGTCTTTGCGCGAAGTGTTACGGTTGGGATATGAGTACCAGCAAGCTGGTTGAGCAGGGTCTTCCGGTTGGGATTATTGCAGCCCAGTCGATAGGCGAGCCCGGTACGCAGTTGACGCTTCGTACGTTTCATACAGGTGGTGTTGCATCGCGTGCGATTCTGGAGCATGAGCAGGCAGCGACTTCTGATGGTATTGTTCAGTACAGAGATATTAATGCGATTTCGTTCAAGCAGGCGGACGGTAGTGTGCGTGTAGTTGCTCTGAAACGTAACGGCGAGATGGCAATTCTTGACAGCAAGAAGCGTGAGCTTGACCGGTTCAAGGTTCCTTACGGTGCGACAGTTCTGCTCGAGGATGGGGCATCTGTTAAGAGTGGGGATAAGATGTTCAGGTGGGACCCGCACCGGACGCCGATTCTGGCAGAGATTGGTGGTCTTATCCGGTTTGTGGATGTTGTTGAAGGTGAGACGGTTCGCGTCGAAGAAGAGCGAGTTGGCCAGGCAGGCAAGCCTGTTGTTATCGAGCATAAGGGAGATAAGCATCCTCAGATTATCGTAGAAGATTCGAGTGGTAAGATATTGGATGTTCATTATCTTCCTGCCAGTGCGCGTATTGAGGTTCTCGAGGCTCAGCAGGTCCAGGCAGGTGAGCTTCTGGCTCATCAGCCTCGTGCCAGTGGGGGTACCCAGGACATCACTGGCGGTCTTCCGCGAGTAACGGAGGTTTTCGAGGCCCGCAAACCGAAGGATCCTGCCGCGATGGCTGAGATCAGTGGTCGCGTTGAGCTCAGCAGTGACAAGCGTAAGGGTAAAATGACGATTGTTGTTACGAGTGAGAGCGGCATGCAGAAGGAGCATCATGTCCCTCGCGACAGGCATCTGAATGTTCATACCGGTGACTTTACAGAAGCGGGCGACACTCTTACGGACGGTCCTCTTGTACCTCATGATATTCTTCGTATTAAGGGTGAAGAGGCACTTGAGAATTATCTGACGGGTGAGATTCAGAATGTTTACCGTTCACAGGGCGTCAATATCAACGACAAGCACATCGAGATAATTTGTACTCAAATGATGCGTAAGGTTGAAGTTGATTCTGTTGGTAACAGCAACTTTTTGCCCGGGGAGATAGTTGACAAGTTCCAGTTTCGCAAGGAGAACATGCGTTTGGCCGGCAGTGTTCGTATCACGAGTGTTGGTGATGCCGGTGCGATAGTTCGTGATTTGCCCCCTGGTGGGGCAGATAGCCTGAATCTTTGTGAAGGTCAGGTTGTCAGCAAGGAAGAGCTTGCTTCCATTAACGAGAAGGTTGAGATGCTCGGAGGTACGCCTGCCAAGGGCAGGAAGCCCAAGCCTGCAACGGCGAAGACGCTGCTGCTTGGAATAACGAAGGCGTCGTTGAAGTCTGACAGCTTTATCGCTGCGGCGAGTTTTCAGGAGACAACGAAGGTATTGACTGAGGCGAGTCTTGCTGGTAGAATAGACCAACTTTGTGGTTTGAAGGAAAATGTTATATTAGGGCATCTGATTCCGGCAGGTACGGCATTTAAGCCTTACCTCGAGTTGAAGCTTAAGCATCTTGTTGAGGCGCCGCTGCCGAAGGAATTGAGCGAGATCGAGGAGGCCCGTCTTGCCGAAGAAAAGGCGGATATTGCCGTCAGAGAGGCCCTTGGTATTGGTTGATAATTTAAGTAATTTGATTCAAAAGAATTTGAACGGAAAGAGTTTATGCCTACAATAAATCAGTTGGTCAGACGTCCTCGGGCGAAGAAGAAGGCTGCTAAGAGGGTATCGGATATAAGCGGGTCACCTCAGAAGCGTGGTGTTTGTTTGATAGTGCGGACGCAGACTCCGAAGAAGCCTAATTCGGCTCTTCGTAAGATTGCCCGTGTGCGTTTGACGAACGGCAAGGAAGTTACCGCATATATACCTGGTGTGGACCATAATCTTCAGGAACATAGTACGGTTATAATTCGCGGTGGCAGGGTACGTGACCTTCCCGGCGTTAGATACCATATTGTTCGTGGTGTTCTTGACTGTGCCGGTGTGTCGAATCGCAAGCAGGGTAGAAGTAAATACGGTGCCAAGAAGGGTAAGTGATAATAAGTTGTTTTAGCTTCAATGCGTGTGATGTCGCTGCATTGATCATTGATTACAGAGGATAGACTATGGCAAAAAAGTTTACGGCTTCGAGTCAACAGTTAACGCCTGACCCGGTTTATAAGAGCAAACTGGCTGCGAAGTTCATTAACTGTTTGATGCTGGACGGCAAGAAAAGTGTTGCTCAGCGGGTTTTCTACGATGCTATGGATATCGTAACGAAGAAGGTTGATGATGCTGATGCACTTGAGATGTTTGAGAAGGCAATCAATAATGTAAAACCCCTGATTGAGGTTCGCAGCAAGCGTGTTGGCGGAGCAAGTTATCAGGTTCCTATGCAGGTTAACGCCAAACGTCAGCAGTCATTGGCATTTCGGTGGATATTGGCATCGGCTCGTGGTAAGAAGGGTAAGCCTATGTGTCAGCGGCTTGCTTCTGAGCTTTATGATGCTTATAACGGCCAGGGCGGTGCGATGACGACGCGTGAAAACGTTCACCGGATGGCTGAAGCGAATAAGGCATTCGCCCACTTTGCCTGGTAATAATGATAGTAAAAAGCTGCCATGGTGTCTGTCAGGCAACCGTGGCAGTTTTTTATTTGCGAATCGCCGGTCGTTACTTAAGAACCGAGAGATTGTTTTGGAAAATTCTGGGTGTTTTATTTAAGATTCGAGTTCTTTCTATGTCTGGTAAGTTAGGTAAGATACGTAATATTGGGATAATGGCTCACATTGACGCCGGTAAGACGACGATGACCGAGCGTGTACTGTATTATACGGGCAAAACGTATAAAATGGGTGAGGTTCACAAAGGTACTGCAGTGATGGATTTCATGGAGGAAGAGCAGAACCGTGGTATTACGATTACTTCGGCGGCAACTCGCTGTCCGTGGAAGGGTTATTATATGAACCTTATTGATACTCCTGGTCACATTGATTTTACGGCGGAGGTTGAAAGGTCTCTGCGTGTTCTGGATGGTGCGGTAGCGGTTTTTGACGGCAGCGAGGGTGTTCAGGCCCAGTCAGAGACGGTTTGGCGTCAGGGTCAGAAGTATAACCTTGCCTGTATTTGCTTTGTGAACAAGATGGATAAGACCGGCGCGGACTTCGAGATGACCATTGAAAGCATTCGTGAGAAGTTGCTTGCATGTCCGATTGTTCTTCAGATACCGATAGGTTCCGGCAGTACATTCAGCGGGATCATAGATTTGTTGACGATGCGTGCGGTTTTTTACAAGCAGGAGAAGCTTGGAGCGACCTTCGAAGAACGTGATATTCCCGTATCTATGCAGGATGAAGCAGAGCGTTGTCGACACGATATGCTGGAATTGGCGGCGGAATATGACGAGGAAATGATGGACGCTTACGTTCACGACGGGCCTATCAGCGTTGAGGTAATCAAGCGGGCGATACGTCAGGGAACTTTGAGTAATAATCTACATCCGGTTTTTTTGGGGTCGGCGTTGAAGTATATCGGTGTTCAAAGGGTTCTTGACGGGATAATTGCTTATCTGCCGTCGCCTTTGGACAGGCCTGACATGGTGGGCTGGGTGCCGACATTTCGAGGGGCCGCCAAGCACGGCTCGGGGAGTAAATCTCAGGAGAAGAAGAACAAGGAAGTGGTGGTGAAATGCGAGACCAGGGGCGGTTTGGTGGCGCTGGCGTTTAAGGTAACGAACGACAAGCACGGTGATTTGCACTTTTTGCGGATTTACAGGGGGATACTAAAGTCGGGCAGCCGTGTTTTGAATTCAACCCGCAGCAAGCGTGAGAACATTACTCGTATATTTGAGATGCATGCCGATGAGCGTAAGATATTGGATTCGGCGGGTGCCGGTGATATTGTTGCGACGGTAGGGCTAAAGGAGACCCTGACGGGTGAAACGATATGCGATCCGAAGCAGATAGTCTGTCTTCCGAGTATCAGTTTCCCGGAGTGTGTGGTTAGTATGGCGATAGAACCCCGGACGGCTGTTGAGCGTGCAAAACTTGGTGAGGCGTTGTCGGTTTTGCGCCGTGAAGACCCGACATTCCAGTTCGAGGTTGATAGAGAAACGGGTCAGATGATTATACGGGGTATGGGTGAGCTTCATCTTGAGGTTTTGCTTCATAAGCTAATTCGTGAAAAAGGTGTGGACGTCAGGGTTGGCAAGCCCCGTGTGGCGTACAAGGAGACTATTACCAGAAGGGCCGAGGCCGAGGGTAAGTTCGTTCGTCAGACAGGCGGTCACGGGCAATATGGGCACGTGGTGTTGACGATTGAGCCGATGACAGCCGAAGACGGCCATTGCAGCAAGGAGATTGAATTTGAGAACAAGATCGTTGGTGCGTCAGTTCCAAAGGAATATATTCCGTGTATCGAGCGGTCGGTTCGGAATGCGTTGAGCAGTGGTGCCTTGGGCAGCTATCCTGTTGTCGGAGTTAGAGTTACGTTGATTGATGGCTCTTTTCATTCGGTTGATTCATCCGAGTTGGCATTTGAACAGGCTGCGGCTCTTGCGGTACAGAAGGTTCTGAAAGAAGCCAAGTCGGTTCTTCTGGAGCCTGTGATGCGTGTTCAGGTTGTGGTTCCTGAGCTGAGTTTTGGGGTAGTTCAGAGTGGTCTTCTCAGTAAACGTGGAACAATCACGGATTGTCGTCTGCGCGGCAATTTGCGGGCAATAGACGCAAAAGTACCATTAGTGGAGATGTTCGGTTATTCGAGCGAGATTCGCAGTGCAACGGCGGGACGCGGCAGCTTCACAATGGAGCCTCTGAGCTATGAACGGATGCCTGAACTGATAGCCAAGCAGGTACTTCTTTGAAATTTATTTAATTTTTTTGCAAAAACATGGTTCACTTTATTGACAGGGTTGTTTTTTGCTGTTATATTTACTGGTTTTAGCTGAAGCGAGCATCGTCGAGGACGACTTTGCGTCTAATAGTTGAGCTGTGGCACATCTATCGGGCAGTTGTCAGGGACGGTTGACTGAATATCATTATTGTTTTTATTAGTGCCCAATGAGTTTTATTGTTTTTTGCAAGGCATCGAATGGATTATTTGGGCTGAGATGTAAGTTTTAAGGAAGGCGAAGGAATTAGGCCTCTCCTGCCGACAGTTGCGTGAGATACGTTGAGATTGCACCTATGGTTGCTGGAAGAAAGTCAAGTGCGGGCAGGAGTTTTTTTGTCTTGCATCGTGTTCATAACTCAATAGTATAGCGGTTGTTGTAGAAATTTGAACAAGAGTCAAGATGGGCTTTTTTGCCTTTTGCGGGAATAGAAGTTATGGCAACAGGAACAGAACGAATAAGAATTAGGCTGGAAGCATACGACAGCAGGGTTCTTGACACGTCGGCCAAGGATATAGTGGAACACGCTCGTCGGACCAATACGCATGTTAGCGGTCCGGTGCCGTTGCCTACTCGTATTGAAAGGTACACTGTTCTTCGCAGTCCGCACATCGACAAGAAGTCGCGTGAGCAGTTTGAGCTTCGTATTCACAGGCGTTTGATAGACATTCACGAGGCGAATGCTCGTACAGTTGAAGTTTTGAATCGTTTAGTTGTTCCTGCGGGAGTGTTTGTGAAGATAAAGGCATGATTTGTTTATCGTGTTTTTGCCTGATATTGGCACGAGGTGTAAAACAGAAGTTATGGCGATGCTATTAGGAAAAAAAATTGGAATGACGCAGGTTTACGACGATCTTGGTCGACGGCTGCCGGTAACGGTGATAGAGGCAGGTCCGTGCGTGATTATGCAGGTTAAGACGGTTGCTTGCGACGGCTACAATGCGGTTCAGTTGGGCTATGCAGAGGTGAAGCCTTCTCGTCGAAAGAAACCTCAGATTGGTCATGCCAGTAAATCGAAGAGCACCCCGAAGCGTTTTGTTCGTGAGATGCGTCTGGGTAACGATTCGGAATCGGAGTACAAGCTTGGTGACTTACTTACCGTGTCGGTTTTTGAACAGAAGGGTTATGTTGACGTTGTTGGGACAAGCAAGGGCAAAGGATTTGCGGGTGTTATGAAGCGTCATGGTTTTCATGGTTTTCCGGCTTCTCATGGTACCGAGCGCAAGCACCGTGCTCCAGGTTCGATATCGAGTTTTGCCAGCGATGCGGGCCATGGCGGCAATCTCAAGAAGGGCAAGCGGATGGCCGGTCATATGGGCAACACACGAGTTACAACGAAGAATCACAGCATAGTCGGTATAGACAAGGAGAGGAATTTACTGATAGTCAAAGGTGGCGTCCCTGGTGCTGCGGGGTCATTTGTTGTGGTTCGCAGCGCCAAGAGAGGTGATTAGGTTTTTGGGTTTCGGTTTTGTTGGTATTGAATCAAGTTTTTGAGATGGCAAATTAAAATGATTGAAGTGGCTGTTTACAACAGACAAGGGCAGGAAGTCGAGAGCCTGAAGGTTGATGAGTCGGTTTTCGGCGGTACGGTCAGGTATCCGTTGCTCAAACAGGCAATAGTTATGTATCATGCCAATAAGCGTGTTGGAACTGCAGCGACCAAGAGCAGGGGCATGGTTTGCGGTTCGAGCCGCAAATTGTTCCGACAAAAAGGTACGGGCAGGGCTCGTGTCGGCAACTCCCGGACAGGCAAGCGTGTAGGTGGCGGGGTGACTTTTGCGAAGGTTGCCCGTGATTTCAGGCAGCGGATGCCGAAGAAGCAAAGGATATTAGCGAAGGATTCGGCGATACTGGCGAAGCTTTTGAGCGAAGATGTGATTGTGGTTGATGAGTTGAAGTTCGAAGAACCTCGTACAAGTCTTTTCTCGCAGTTGCTGGGCAACCTGAAGATTGATCGCAGTTGCCTTGTCGCGACTGGTCCAGAGGATGTAAATGTTTATAAGTCGGCAAGGAACATCCCAAAGGTTGATGTTATGGCAGTGGCACAGTTGAATGCGGGCGACATATTCGGCCATCGCAGGATGCTGTTTTCGAAAGAGGCTTTTTTGTCGCTCTTGCATAGAGGCGATGCAGATGGGAATTAGTGTGTATGCTTGACGATTACAATGTAATAATTCGGCCTTTGGTTACAGAACAGGGGATGCACCTGGCGAATGTTAGAAGTGCGTACTCATTTGAAGTGAACAGGAAAGCAAATAAGATTCAGATAAAGAAGGCTGTGGAGCGGTTATACAATGTGAAGGTGCTGAGAGTACGGACGGCCAATCGCCACGGCAAGAATCGTCGCAGGGGTCGTAATTTGGGTCAGACCGCGAGTTGGAAGAAGGCGATAGTTTATTTGGGCGCCGATCATCATATAGATTTGTTCTAATGGAATTATAATTGGCAAGATAAAGACGAGATACGAATTATGGGTGTTCGAGTATATAAACCAACGAGTCCGGGACGTCGCAACAGTTCGGTAAATGACTACGCAGAATTGACGACATCCAGACCTGAGAAGTCTTTGTGCAGGCGGATCAAGAAGAAAAGCGGCAGGAATCATCATGGGATTATAACGACTCGCCATCGCGGTGGTGGTGCGCGAAGGATTTATCGTGTTATTGATTTTAAGCGTAACAAAGATGGTGTCCCTGCGACGGTCAAGACAGTTGAGTATGATCCGAACAGGGATTGCTTTATATCGTTGCTGTGTTATGCTGATGGTGAGAAGCGGTATATTTTGTCGCCGTTGGGTATAAAAGTCGGGGAGAAGGTCCAGAGCGGTACGGGGTGCGAGCTGAAGACGGGTAACGCGATGGTACTGGCTTCAATTCCCAGTGGTATGGAGGTTCACAATATTGAGATGACAGCAGGCCAGGGCGGCAAGATGGTAAGAGGCGCCGGCAACGCGGCTCGAATAATGGCAAAAGAGGGTAATTGGGTTACGCTTGTTTTGCCGAGCGGTGAAATGCGTATGGTTCGCAAGGAGTGTCGTGCGACGATTGGTCGGGTGAGTAATCCGGATCATCAGAATATCAAGATTGGCAAGGCTGGTCGTAAGCGTCATATGGGTCGCAGGCCTAAGGTTCGCGGCAAAGTAATGAATCCCGTTGCTCACCCGCTTGGCGGCGGCGAAGGCAGGGCAAACGGCGGTCGTGATCCTTGTTCTCCGACAGGTGTGCTGGCGAAAGGCGGTAAGACACGCAATCCACGCAGTACGAGCAATAAGAGAATTATTCGTCGGCGAAAGAACAAGCGAAACGGGCAGTTGGTGCTTTAACGGTCTGTGTAGAGAAGCGTGAGGTTAATAAAAGGTAATTATAATAGATTGGATTTTGAGGAATTTGAATGGGAAGGTCTCTGAAAAAAGGCCCATATGTGGATGAGAAGCTGTTCATCAAGGTGAACAAGCAGATTGACTCGGGTTCTCGTGATCCGATTAAGACCTGGGCGAGGAGATGTACAATAATTCCGGAATTTGTGGGTTTTACTTTTATGGTTCATAACGGCAAGATATTTCAGAAGGTTTTTGTGACTGATGATATGGTTGGTCATAAGCTGGGCGAGTTTTCTCTGACACGCACCTTTAGGGGCCATTCGAGTAAGAAGATTAAATAGTGCATTGTGTCCGGCGAGGGACTTTCGGGTAATTTGGCCGGGCTTTAGTGAAGTCAATGGGTTTATACGGGTTCGTTTGTCAGTGGATGACAAAAGAAGTTGGATTTTTGGAAGTAAGAGAAAAGAATTATGTTGAGTGCTGCTAAACTGAAGAAACTTTGCCAGGAGCGACAAGTGAACGCGAATTGGCTTGCAAGCCAGCTTGTTCGTGGAGGTCTGGACAGCAAAGAAGCAGTAGGTGCGGTGAAGAACTGGCAAAAGGGGCAGTTTAAGCCGATACCGCGTAAGGTTGATATTGAACATATTGCTGCCGCTTTGTCTGTCGAGGTGAACGATCTGGCGCAATGGCATTCATCTTATCGGTACGCGCCGATGTCTGCAAGAAAGGTTCGTCTGGTTACACAGTTGATCGCTGGTCGAAGCGTGCAGGATGCGATGGATATTCTGAAGTTTACGCATAAGCGTGCGGCTGGTATGATTGACAAAACTCTCAAGAGTGCGGTGGCAGATGCAGATGAGCAGAAGGCGGATGTTGATAGTCTTTATGTCAGCGAGGCTCGAGTTGATGACGCCGGAGTTCGCATAGGTACCAAGCGGTGGATACCCAAGGACCGGGGCAGGGCTTATCCGATTCGCAAGAAGGCTTGTCATATTCACTTGACAATTTCGCAAGGCTGAAAGGCAAAATAAGAACTCATTACGAGATAAAAGATTATGGGTCAGAAAACATCACCAATAGGTTTCAGGACTGGTATAACATTGGGCTGGCAGAGTACATGGTATGCCCCGAAGTCGGAATACGGCGATTTACTCGTTGAGGATCAGAAGATTCGTCAGTATGTTGACGCCAAGTATAACCGTCAGATGCCGCGTGGAGCAGTGGCGAAGGTTGAAATAGTCCGGACTCGCAGCGAGGTTAAAGTTACCTTGCACAGTGGCCGGCCCGGCGTTGTCATTGGCCCTCGAGGAGGGGAAGTCGATAAGCTGCGTGAAGAGCTTGAGGCTATGATCGGGCGAAAGGTTGGCGTCAATGTGGTTGAGATAAAGGTTCCGGAACTTAATGCGAATTTGGTGGGTGAGGCGATAGCTGAGCAGTTGGGCAAGCGTGCGTCTTTTCGTCGAACAATGAAGCAGTATTGCGAGGCTGCGATGAACGCAGGGGCCAAGGGCGTTAAGATTATTGCGTCTGGTCGTTTGGCCGGTTCTGAAATGGCTCGCAGGGAGACACAGAAGCTTGGCAGTATTCCTCTTCAGACTCTTGATGCAAACGTTGATTATTCGACGTCTACGGCTCGGACAACATATGGAGCTGTTGGTATCAAGGTTTGGATTTATAAAGGCAAGTTCGGCGAGGAAATTGAAGTGCGTCAGATCCGTCGTCGTCCTCCTCGTCGGCGTCCCGATGAGGGCAGGCCTGGCAGCGGCGGGCGTAAATCTGCCGCGACTCGAGAGAGAAAAGCCCCTGCACCACCGGTTGCGGCTGTGCCTGAGGCAACCAGCGAGAAACCTGGGGTGGAAACAGCGAAAGAAACAGAGAAGCAGTAATTTTGAGTTTTTTGGTTTTTAGAAGGGTCTGAAAAAATGGCTATGATGCCGAAAAGAGTGAAGCATCGCAAGAGCCAGCGAGGCAAGATGAAGGGTGTCGCGTGCCGTGGTAATTATGTTGCGTTCGGTGAATACGGTTTGCAGGCATTGGAGATAAGTTGGATTACCGCTCGGAATATTGAGGCCGGCCGTGTGGCCGCGACTCATTTTCTTCATCGTGACGGCAAGGTTTATCTCCGGATTTTTCCGCATAAGCCTGTGAGTTCTAAGCCTTTGGAGACTCGAATGGGTAAGGGTAAAGGTGAGCCGGATTTCTGGGTTGCCCGTGTGAGGCCGGGAACTATCATGGTTGAAATCGGCGGCGTGGATGAGATTGTAGCCAAGCAGGCGTTGGCTCGTGTAGCCCACAAGATGCCTATCAAATGCAGGTTTGTTAAGCGAAGACATTCTTTATGATAATTGTGCAGTGGCAATAAGGGTTGTTTTGAATGAAAGTTCAGTATTACCGTGAGATGAGTCCTGATGAGTTGGAGAGTACGCTGGAGGAGCTGCAGCGTCGCGTGTTTGATCTGCGTTCGCAATCTGCTACGGAAAAGTTGGAGAATTCGAATGCTGTGACGAATGTTAAGCGAGACATTGCGAGGATCAAGACGATAATGCGTGAGTCGAAGCAGTGATTTTGAAATCGAATGTTCGGGAGTGAAAATTGAAGACTGTAACAGGTATGGTAATAAGCAATAGCGGCGACAAGAGTATCAAGGTTGCCATTGATTTCAAGGTCAAGCATCCTAAGTACGGCAAGTATGTGAAGCGCCAGACGAAATTTGGTGTTCATGATGAGCATAATAAGGCCGGCATGGGCGACATGGTTGAAGTTGTTCAGTGCAGGCCATACAGTAAGACGAAGAGTTGGCGTCTTGTTCGAGTTGTAAAGAAGGCGTCCGAGTAGTGATACGACTGAAGTATTTGGTTTTTTTTCAGTAAGAGATATAAAAAGTGATTCAGCAGGAAACAATGTTAGACGTGGCCGACAATTCAGGTGTGAAATCGGCGTTGTGCATCAAGGTGCTCGGAAAAGGCGGCTCGCGTCATGGCAAAACCCGCCCTGTGGCGACGGTAGGTGATGTTGTTTGTGTTGCGATTAAGAAGTCGCTTGCGAACTGCCAACTTGATGACAAGAAGGTTCACAAGTGTGTTATAATCCGCACCAAGAGTCCTGTGAGACGTCGTGACGGCAGCTACGTGCGGTTCGACAGTAACGCCGCGGTGATGATAGACGGCGACGGCAACCCTATCGGTACGCGAATATTCGGCGCGGTGGCTCGTGAGCTTCGCGAGAAGAACTATATGAAGATTATCTCGCTGGCGAGCGAGGTTGTATAATCTGTGTTTGGAACTTTAGAGACTGACAATGGCTTTGCATGTTAAAAAAGGTGATATGGTTGAGATAATATCCGGCGCTCATAAAGGAGCTACGGGCCGGATTTTGCGTGTTATCCGTTCCAAGAACAAGGTTGTGGTTCAGGGACACAACGTGGCTAAGAAGCACGTTCGGCCTTCGCGCAGGAATCCGCAGGGCGGTAGGATTTCGGTTGAACAGCCCATACATATAAGCAATGTTTTGCCGATTACTTCGAAGAGTTCGAAGGGTAAGCGGGTTCATTACGTGATTGGTCAGGACGGCAGCAAGAAGCGTGTTACGACCGATGGCAGCGAGCTTAGTGCTGTCAGACGCGGCAAGGACAAGTAAGATGTTCCGGAAGGTATACCAGATAAGAGTTGTGAGATATTAAATGGCGCGTTTGAAAGATTTATATAAGCCGCGGATAATCGCGGAATTGACCAGGGAATTCGAGTATAAGAATCATATGGCAGTTCCGAAGATGGAAAGAATAGTGGTCTCGATGGGTGTTGGTCGGGCGACTCAGGACAAGAAGTTTATGGAACTGGCGAAAAAGGATTTGACTCTGATTACCGGTCAGATGCCCTTGGTATGCAAAGCGAAGAAGAGTGTTTCGAATTTTAAGGTTCGTGAGGGTAATGAAACGGGATTAAAGGTTACGATTCGTCGCGAGCGGATGTTTGAGTTTATGGATAGGTTGATTAATCTTTCGATTCCGCGTATTCGCGATTTTCGCGGTCTTAATCCAAACAGCTTTGACGGCCGGGGCAATTACTCGATGGGGCTGACAGAGCAGGGCGTATTTCCGGAAATAAACCCTGCCCAGATTGATGTTCAGCAGGGTATGAACATAACTTTTGTAACGACGGCGAAGACGGATGCAGAGGCAAGAAGGATGCTGACTCTTTTCGGAATGCCGTTCAAGAAGGCGGCGTCGGATGTCTAGAGTCAGTTGGGTGTAAATTGATTTATTTATATTGCAGCAATTTAAGGTTAGCCGGTTTTTAGATTTGTTTTACGGGTATCAGACCGTTATTTTGGAGCGTTTGAATGTCGACGAAAGCATTAGAGAACAAGGCAAAGAAAAAGCCGAAGTTTCGCGTTCGGGGTTATACACGTTGTGAACTTTGCGGGCGATCGCGAGCAGTTTATCGCCGGTTTAAGATATGCCGGATTTGCTTCAGGACATTGGCGAACGAAGGTAAGATACCCGGTGTTAGGAAGGCGAGTTGGTAGCTTTTAAGGAATATTGTTGTTGCCAAGAGAGTATTATAGGCTGAAGAAGCCGCGTTTGAATTGGAGTTGAATAATGAGTTTGAGTGACCCGATAGCTGATATGCTGACACGGATTCGCAATGCCGTTCGTGTAGGCATGCCGGATGTCAATATTCGAGCGTCAAAAGTCTGCGAGGGTATCGCAACGGTTTTGAAGGAAGAAGGTTACGTCAAGGATTATGACCGGATTGATGACGGCAAGCAGGGGCTACTGAGAGTAATGCTGAAGTACGATCCACAGGGCAATCCGGTTATTACTGAGATAACCAGGACCAGCAAACCGGGTCGCAGGATTTATATGGGAGTAAAGGATCTGCCTCATGTTTTAGGCGGCTATGGTATAGCAGTGATGTCGACGAGTAAAGGTGTTATGAGTGATAAGAGTTGTCGCCAGTCCAACATTGGCGGCGAGATACTTTGTACGGTGAGCTAATGAGTCGTATCGGAAAGAAACCAGTAGTTATTCCTCAGGGTGTAAAGGTCGAACAGCATGGTCGGTGCGTTAAGGTTTCGGGTAGCCTGGGCAGCCTGGAGTTTGAGTATCGTCCTGAAATAAAGGTCAAGATAGATAATTCGTCGGGCCGGATATTGGTCGAAAACAGGCATCCCCAGCTTCGTCAGGCGAAGCAGTTGCACGGTACGACGCGTGCACTGCTTGCGAACATGGTAACTGGTGTGAGTAAAGGGTTTGAACGTAAGATCGAGATATATGGCACTGGTTACAGTGTGAAAGAGCAGGGCGGCAAGCTCGTATTTCAGATTGGTTTTTGCCATCCTGTTGAGAAGGTTATTCCGAAAGGTGTGAAGGTTACGATTGAAACCGGTGCGACCAGGGGCAACGATGTTCCGGCCAAGTTAGCTCTTTCGGGAGCGGACAAGTGTGTTTTGGGACAGTTTGCCGCGGAGATTCGAAAGATACGACCGCCTGAACCTTATAAGGGCAAGGGCATTCGTTACACCGACGAGCATGTTCGGCGCAAGGCAGGCAAGGCATTTGCGTCAGGTGCTGTCTAAGTGGTGCTCGTGCATTTTGTGATTGTACGAGTGGAAAATACTATCGACTGATTCGGGGTTTGAATTCAGTGAAGACTGACAGATTAAAAAAAGCAGCACTGCGGCGTAAATATCACGTTCGCAAGAAACTATTCGGCACACCGGACAGACCGCGGCTGAGCGTGTTTCGTTCGAACAGACATATTTACGTTCAGATTGTGGATGATGTTGCGGGTCTCACTCTTGCTTCAGCAAGTACACGTGCCAGAAGTTTGCGCGATAGGCTGGACAAATGCGGCAACAAAAAGGCAGCAGAGGCGGTAGGTGAGTCGATAGCGAAGCAGGCACTTCAGGTAGGTATCAAGTGTGTTTGTTTTGACCGGAATCGTTACAAGTACCACGGCAGAGTAGCGGCTCTGGCGGCGAGTGCGAGAAAAACAGGATTGGTTTTTTAGTATAACAGATTAAGATTTGGAGACTTAAATTGGCTGCAGAATCGGTAACACAGTTGAGTCAGCAGGAACAGCCGCTGGAAGAGACGGTTGTGAAGGTTTATCGCTGCTCCAAGGTGGTCAAGGGTGGTCGCAGATTCAGTTTTGCGGCGTTGGTGGTGATAGGTGATCGTGTCGGCACGGTCGGTGTTGGATACGGCAAAGCCAACGAAGTTCCGTTAGCAGTTGAGAAAGGTATCAAGGATGCCAAGAAGTCGCTGCATAAGATTAGTTTGGTGGGCCGTACGATATCTCATCAGATTGACGGCAAGTACAGGGCGACGAAGATCACACTTGTTCCGGCCAGTCCTGGTACCGGGGTTATTGCCGGCTCAAGCGCTCGAGCCGTTCTGGAATTGGCAGGTGTTCAGGATGTTCTTACAAAGGTATATCGAAGCAGGACGGCTAAAAACGTTGTAAAGGCTACATTGAACGGTTTGTTGAGGCTAAAAGACAAAGAAACAGTGGAATCTCTTCGCGGAGTGGAAGTCGAAGCTGTACAAAGGTGGTGATAGCTGGGCATGTTGGATTTTGAAATAACATCAGTAGTAGGAAAACATAAAACTCGCAGGCGTGTCGGCAGGGGCACAGGAACCGGTCATGGCAAGACTTCCGGTCGCGGTCACAAAGGGGCCGGCAGCAGGGCCGGCTCGACGTCTCGCACTCTTTCCGAGGGTGGTCAGATGCCATTGTTCAGGCGGCTGCCGAAACGAGGTTTTAACAATTTCAATTTTGCAACTCGTTACGAGATAGTCAACGTCCTGCAATTAGAGAAGTTTGAAGATGGTGCTGTTATTGGTTTGGAGCAGTTGTGCACTGCCGGGCTGATAAACAGTTCGAAGAGTAAGGTTAAAATACTCGGCAAAGGTGACTTGACGAAGAAGCTGGAAGTGACAGCTCACAAGTTTAGCAAGAGTGCTCAGCAGAAGATTGTGAACTGCGGCGGCAGGGCTGAAATTATAGGGTAATCGTATCTTTTAACAATGTGTGAGATATGAGTTATGCTTAGAACAGTAATCAATATATTCAGTATTCCGGATCTTCGGAACAAGATTCTTTTTACAATGGCCCTGCTGGTGATATACAGGGTCGGCTTTCATATTCCCAACCCGTGTGTTAATTGGCGGGCTATACAAGCTAAAGCAGACACCAGGGATACCACTAGTCCATTGGGCAGGGCGGCTGAGTATATGCAGATGTTTACCGGCGGCACACTGAGCAAGAGCAGCTTGTTCGGGCTGGGGGTTATGCCGTATATTACGGCGTCCATTATCCTGATGCTGCTTGGTGAAATTGTTCCCGCGTTGAAAAAGCTGCGCCAGGAGGGCCAGACCGGTTACAAGAAGATACAGGAGTATACCCGTTATCTGACCGTTCTGATATGTGTTATTCAGGCTTTGATGTTTATGAAGTGGTTTGCGCTGACGAAGTATACGTATGCGGGTATGCAGTTCCAGGCAATGATAATGGGTGTTGTCGGCATGACGGCAGGGACCATGTTTTTGATGTGGCTTGGCGAGCAGATAGACGAGTACGGCATAGGCAATGGTATAAGTTTGATCATTATGGCTGGTATTATTTCGCGTATGCCATGGGCTGTTCAGGCTCTTATCAAGCGAGTGAGTTTTACGGTGGCCTCGGAACCCGGCACTGTCGGTCCGGCACAGATATTGTTCCTGCTGGCGGCATTCGTATTTGTGGTCGCTGCTACGATATTGATAACTCAGGGCCAGCGCCGTATTCCAATTCAACAGGCCAAACAGATGCGTGGTCGTCGAATGTATGGGGGGCAAAAATATTATCTTCCACTTCGTGTGAATCATGGCGGTGTTATGCCGATAATTTTCGCGTCGAGTTTCATGATGTTTCCTCCTATTCTCGTGCGTAATTTAGTAAGTAGATTTCCACACTCGGGTTTTCTGGGGACATTGGACGGCGCATTGCGTATGGGTTCCTACACGTACAATGTTTTGTATATGCTGTTGATTTTCCTGTTTGCCTATTTTTGGGTGACGGTTCAGTTTCAGCCGAAGGAAGTTGCCAAAAATCTTCGTGATTCCGGCAGTTTTATTCCCGGATTAAGGCCCGGGCGTCGTACGGCGGAATACCTTGAGACAGTGATGACGCGGATTACTTATTTCGGTGCGATGTTCCTGGCCATAATAGCAATTGTTCCCACTTTGATAAGTATTGGCTTAGGTATCGATTGGCGTGTGGCGTCATTCTTGGGTGGTACCGGGCTGTTGATTGTGGTCAGTGTATCGCTTGACTTGATTCAGAAGGTCGAGGCCAACCTGTTAATGCGAAGCTATGAGGGTTTCAGTGAGACCGGCAGGATTAAAGGAGCATATGCATGAGGGTAGTTTTATTGGGAGCGCCGGGCGCAGGAAAAGGTACACAATGCATGCGTATTGTGGACAAGTACCGTCTGAAGCATCTTTCCAGCGGCGACATTCTGAGACAGGAAAGGGCAGCCGGCAGTAAATTGGGCAGCAAGGCCGAGACCTATATGGATTCGGGAACGCTTGTGCCGGATGACTTGATAGTTGCGATGATGTCCGAGGCTATCCGGAAGGTGTCCGGCGAGGGTTTTGTCCTGGATGGTTTTCCCAGGACGGTCAACCAGGCCGGCGAACTGGACAAAGCGTTGGCATCCAACGGTGATAAGATAGATGTTGTTTTGAATCTGCAGATAGATGATGAATTAGTGCTTGATCGGATGACCGGCAGGCGAAGTTGTCCTACCTGCGGTGCGGTTTATCATATTAAGAACCTGAAACCGAAGGTTGATGGTATATGTGACAAGGATGGCGACAGCCTTGTTCAGAGGCCTGATGACAATGCCGAGGTGGTCGCCAGAAGGCTGAAAACGTATCATTCGCAGACAGAACCTGTGGTTGGTTACTACAAAGCCAACAACACAGTTTACGATATCGATGCCGGTATCAGTGCAGATGAGACAAGTGCCTTGGTGTTTGAAAAGCTGGATGTTCTGGTTAGTTCTTGACATAGTGAATGAGATATAAGATTAAATGGCTATAACACTTCGCAGTCGCAGGGAAATTGAGTTGATTCGCAGGGCAGGCTCTGTTGTAGCCGAGGTTCTTTCAAAATTACAGGAGATAGCCAAGCCGGGCATGAGCACGGGGCATTTGGATGCGGTTGCCGCGGCCATGACGGCTGATGCCGGTGCAGAGACGCTGTTCAAAGGTGTTCGCAGTCCGATGGCGCGACGTACTTTTCCAGCGTGCATTTGTGCATCCATCAACGAAGAAGTGGTTCATGGTATTCCGTCGCCGGATGTGAAGCTTAAACAAGGCGATATACTGAGCGTCGACTTTGGCGTGCGACTCAACGGCTATTGCGGTGATGCGGCGGTTACTTTCGCCATTGGTGAGACATCGCCCGAGAAACGCAAGCTCATGGATGTGACACGCCATGCGCTTGGTATAGCTATTGCGCAGGCCAGGCCGACACTGAAGTGGAGCCGGATTGCAGCGAAGATGCAGGCTTATACCGAGTCGGCAGGTTTCTCCGTGGTTCGTGATTTTGTTGGTCACGGCATCGGTAAAGAGATGCATGAGGAACCAAAAGTGCCGAACTTTGCCAGTGCCGAGCTTCTGTCGGATGATATTCTTCTGGCAGAGGGCATGATTCTGGCGGTTGAGCCGATGATAAATGCAGGTTCGAGTGCAGTTCGAACATTGAAGAACGGCTGGACTGTGGTTACGAGAGACGGTAAGCCATCGGCTCATTTTGAGCATACGATAGCAATAGTGGAAAATGGTTGTGAGGTTTTGACGACTGTAGGTTAGAATTTAATTAGAAACAGGCGTTTATGGCAAAAAAGGAAGCGATAAGGTTGCAGGCAACGGTGGCCGAGGCTTTGCCAAATGCCATGTTTAGAATCGAACTGGAAAATGGTCACAAGATTCTGGCGCATGTTTCCGGTAAGATGCGAATGCATTACATACGTATTTTGCCGGGTGATATAGTTACGGTTGAGATGTCGCCGTACGACTTGAACAGGGGGCGAATAGTTCTTCGTCACTAAGTATGACGACGCCTTCTGGTACGGTTGTTGATTAGGAAAGGTAGTTTGTAAACATGAAAGTTAGAAGTTCAGTCAAACGTATATGTGAGAACTGCAAAATCGTTCGTCGCAAAGGCGTTGTTCGGGTGGTTTGTACTAATCCCCGGCATAAGCAGCGCCAGGGATAGAATCGCGTTTGGCCATGTGTAGCAGGGTTGATGTGCAAGCTTAATTTATTCTTGGTTGTTGCCTTGATGGAAAAGGAGTCAGTATGCCTCGTATAGTTGGTGTTGATATTCCGAATGAGAAATCTATATGGATTTCATTGACCTATATCTTCGGCATAGGCAAGCATACGTCCTCACAGATTTTGAAAGAAGCGAGGATTGAAGCGGACATGAAAGCCGGTAAGCTTACCGAAGATGAGTTGAGCCGTATAACACAGGTTATCGATCGCAATTATATTGTTGGTGGTCAGCTTCGCAGACAGGTTAGTCAGAACATTGCTCGGCTTCGTGATATAGCCTGTTACAGAGGAATTCGTCATAGAAGGGGTTTGCCGGTTCGAGGGCAGTGCACTCAGAGTAATGCTCGGACTCGAAAAGGCCCCAGAAAAACGGTTGCAGGAAAGAAGGGTGTCAAGGAAAAACGTTAACGCTATGAACTGCTTCAAATTTCCTTGGGGCTGTGAGTATCATTATTCGAGGATTTCTTATCAATGGCAAAAAAAAATGTGAAACGAAAAGTCAGAAAGAATATTGCCAAAGGCGTTGTTCATATCAAGGCAACCTTTAACAACACTCTAATTACGATTACGGATGTCAATGGTGATACGATTTGCTGGGGTTCGGCAGGTTGTGTCGGCTTTAAGGGTTCTCGCAAGAGCACGCCGTTTGCCGCGCAGCAGGCGGCACAACGCTGTGCCGGCATCGCGATGCGCAATGGCGTTCGAGAAGTTGAAATAAGGGTTAAAGGTCCTGGTTCGGGGCGTGAGTCGGCTATTTCGGCTCTGCAACAGGCCGGTTTACGTATCGCTTCTATAGAGGATGTTACTTCACTGCCTCACAACGGTTGCAGACCTCCGAAGCGAAGAAGAGTATAAAATGATATTGCCCGGTGGGTTTGTCAAGTTTTTGGAGACTAACAGAAAAGATGGGACGTTATCTTGGTTCATCTTGTAAACAGTGTCGTCGCGAAGGAATGAAGTTGATGCTTAAAGGCATCAGGTGTGAGACTGCGAAGTGCCCAGTCGAAAAGAAGCAGCGTAATCTTGCGCCGGGCATGCATGGTTGGCATCGCGGCAGGATAAGCGAGTACGGTGTCAGGCTGCGCGAAAAGCAGAAGGTCAAACGCTACTACGGTCTTATGGAGAAGCAGTTTATGCGCTACTTCCACAAGGCCGAGCGATTGAAGGGTAATACCGGCGAGCTTTTGCTGCAGTTACTTGAAAGACGTTTGGACAATGTGGTGTACAAACTGAATTTCGCGCCGTCTCGAAAAGCCGCTAAGCAGGTGATTGCACATGGCCACGTCTATGTCAATGGTCACAAGGTGAACGTGAGTGATTATACGGTCAGGATTGGACAGAAGATAACAGTGAAGGATTCGGACAAGAGCCTCAAGCGAATAAAGGAACAGTTGCAGAGCAATCCGAACTTTACGGCACAAGCTTGGCTCCAGTTGGATCGTGACAAGCCTCAGGCAACGGTTGTTGCACTGCCGGCACGCGATGATGTTCAGATTCCAATCGAAGAACAATTGGTTGTAGAATTCTGTTCGAGATAGTTTTTGAGTTTGGTTTGATATTTTGGTGGGCAATTTTAATATGTTGTCAGCCGTTTGTTACCAGGATTTACTGATAGGAGGCATATATGCGAGTTAAATGGCGTGGCTTGGAATTACCGACTCGTGTTGAACGGGATACTACGGTATCAACCGACAGGTACAGCCGGTTTTTTATTGAGCCGTTCGAGCGTGGTTTTGGCACTACGGTTGGTAATGGTTTGAGGCGTGTATTGCTTTCTTCGCTGGAGGGCAGTGCTGTTACTTCCGTGAAGATAGCACGTGTCAACCATGAATTTACCTCGATAAAAGGCGTTATGGAGGATGTCACGGATGTTATCCTGAACGTCAAGAATCTTATTGTCCGGTTGACCCAGGAGGGACCGAGGACGATGACGGTTTCGGCGAACAAAGCCGGTGAGGTAACTGCAGGTGATATTGTTGCAGACCCTGCAATTGAGATAGTAAACAAGGACATGGTGATAGCGACGCTGACAAAGGATGTCAAATTTGAGATGGAGATGGTAGTTGAGAACGGTCGCGGATATGTCCCGGCTTCGGAGCGCATTGCCGCCATGGACAGATTCGAACAGGAACTTGGAGTGATTCTGGTCGATGCGGTATATTCGCCGGTTATTCGTGTTCGTTACAGAACCGAGGATACTCGTGTGGGGCAGCGAACCAACTATGACAGGCTGATTCTGGAGGTATGGACCAACGGTACGATTAGCCCTGAGATGGCTTTGGTTGAGGGCGCCAAGATATTGCGCAAGCATATAAATCCGTTTGTGCAATATTATGAAATTGGTGAGCAAACGGTTGCAGACCAGGTGCTGACCAAACAGGAAGCTGCCACTGAAGAAATCGACGAGGAATTAACGGAAAAATTGAAAATGCCAATCCAGGAGTTGGAGCTTTCTGTGAGGGCAAATAACTGTTTGGAATCGATGAAGATTGATACCGTTGGGCAGCTTCTCGAAAAGGAAGAGTCGGATTTGCTGAAGATTCGCAGTTTTGGCAAGACGAGTCTTCGAGAAGTTAGGCGAAAACTTGCAGACATAGGTTTGTCTTTGGGAATAAAGGGTGAATAAGAAAAGGATAGCCACGGAATATCCCAGGATTAAGGCTATATCCTGAACAGCTAAGTGAGGAAGTATCAAATATGCGGCATAGAGTAGCAGGACGTCGGTTAGGTCGGACGCGTGAGCACAGGTTGGCCATGCGCCGAAATCTTGTGGCATCGCTCTTCGAACACGAAACGATTTCGACGACGATAGAAAAGGCCAAAGAAGTAAAGTCCTTTGCCGAGAAGTTAATTACGCTGGCGAAGAACGGAACCTTGTCTGCGAGACGCAGAGCAATTTCGATGCTCGGCAACCGCGACATTGTGACTCATGAGGACGGTAAAACACTAAAGAAGGGTACGGTAGTCGGCAAGCTTTTCAGCGAGTTGGGACCTCGATATCTTGATCGGCCCGGCGGTTATACCAGGATTATCCGTCTGTCTTTGAGAAGGCTGGGAGATAATGGACAACTGGTTCTGCTGCAAATGATCGGTGCCGATGAGACCATCAAAGAAGGCCAACGGGCTTCTGTCAGGAAGAAGCATCTTGCAAAGGAACCGGAATTCCAAAAGACCACAGAGGACCAGGAGCCTGTAGAGGTTGAAGATAGCAATGACGCCGAGGGTTCTGTCGAGCAGGAGGACCCGACGGATACCGGCAAAGAGCAGCAGTAGTTTTCCTGAAGGATACGCATACGGTGAGTAAGAATGATTGCGTTTTTTGCAAGATAGCAACCGGTGAAATCCCTGTTGCGAAGATTTATGAAGACGAAATCGTCCTTGCATTTTTGGATATCGGCCCCATAAGCGATGGTCATACGCTCCTGATTCCAAAGCAGCATTTTGAGCGACTGCATGAGTGTCCTGCGGACCTTTTGGGTAGGGTGTGTTCGCGTCTTGGTACGATTGCCGCAGCCGTGGTTTCCGGGATGAATTGTGATGGTTACAATGTATTGTGCAATAACGGCAGACCGGCCGGTCAGCTTGTTGGACATTTACATTTTCATGTAATCCCACGCAGCAGCGGCGACGGGGTTTTTGACAGGTGGCCAAGTTATAAATATCCTGATGGCCGTGCGGAACAAATTGCAGAAAAGATTCGTAAATTTCTATGATTTGCACGGTTTGGCTCTTGATGAGCCTGAAGTTTTGTGTTATATTGATTCCGTGGTTAAGTGACCGCGGGGTAGAGCAGTCCGGTAGCTCGTCGGGCCCATAACCCGGAGGTCGCAGGTTCGAATCCTGCCCCCGCTATTGACCTAAATAAGGCAGTCGCAACATCTTGGTTGCGACTGCCTTTTTGCGTTTTTACCGGGCTTGTAATAAATAAGGGCATTTGAGGCCTTAACTGATCGTTCTTTACTCACTTCCCCATGTGCCTGCTATCACACAGGAGCGTTCGTTGTCGATTTCTCTAAACAACACTATTGTTTTTATTGTCCTGGTGAGATCATTATCAAAGCGTATTGTGCAGGATACAATCTTTCCCAATCCACACCCATCTTCCTGATAGGGTTCGGAAAGCTCGATAATCTCTGCCAAAGTGCCTCCTGCGTATTTGCTTTCCCACTGCTCTGCGGTTGCAACCGGCCGCAGCACTGCAACTGTTTGCCAATCGTGATCAATAACCGCCTGCCAGTAGCGCCTTACAATTTCTACACAAGCCTGCTCCTCCGTCATGTCTGCCATCGGCATTCCGTCATTTGGGTCCTGCAGTTTATTAATCCGCTCGTCAACGGCGTTGACGGTTGCAGCTCCTTCGGGTATTTCGAAATGAAACAATTCGTCGGGCAGGTCCTCATAGTAGGTAATCGACTTTGCATTGAAAATGGGCAGGCCCTGTCGCGACATATTCTCCCATTGTTTGAGACCTACCAGTAGTTTGGATTCAACATCGAACTCGAACCACCATGACCGCGGACCCGGCGCTGCAGGATGGCTGCATGTGACATAGACTCGATCTCTGTCTGTTGCCGGGTCTTTACCGTAACTCTCGCTCCAATCCAATACTGTCCTCTTCATGGATTCCAAAAAATGAGCCCCGGGCCACGGCTGCATCGCCGCACCATAACCTTCGGTAATGCTGACCGTATTAGCATCCGGATCGTACCTGTAGCTTGTTGTCTTGGAGACGACGGTTACATGACCGTTGCCTGCTTCGAGGCGCAAGTTGTCAGATGCTGTTTGTTCGGCGTTGGCTTTGGCCCATATTTCGAAGGATACCTCTTTCCCCTGTTCATCCAGCATTGTTCCCGAACAGTAAATACCGTTGAATTTCCTCAGTACATCTACGGTTTGATCTATCGCCCACGCCGGGGCAGTAAACTGATGCAGGGAAGTTATCCCGAATAACGCAATCAGAACTATTACTGCTGCGGCAGCGGTTTTTGTTGTGTAACTTCTCATAATTGTTCTCCATAAGCAAGTCAGAGAACCCCTGTTTCTTGACTGCTCTGCTTCTGAGTGTACTTGCTGAAGCTCGTCAAGAATCTGGTGGTCTCTGAAGGTATTAACATCAACATCAAATTGTCTAACCAACTCTTCTATCTTTTCTGACGGTCTCATCGTTCTACCTCGCTATCTAATATTGACCGCAGCTTGTCCAATCCGTAGCGGTACCTGCTTTGAATCGTTTTGATTGAAACAGCCTGCAACTTCGCTATTTCCCGAAACTTCATATCGCCGTGAAGATGCAACACAACCACTTCTCTCTGTTCAAGAGGGACCTGGGCAAGTGCATCGCTGATTCGCCTGGACCGGTCTTTGCATATAATCCACTGGTCGGGTCTGCCTGAGTTCGCATCCGGCGGGTCGATATCATCGAGTCCCACGGCCGGCCGTATCCGCTGGGCCCTGACTTTGTTGCGCACGTCATTGACCACACAGGTCCTCAGATAGCCTTTCAGGCTTCCACTAAGCTTAATCCCGTCCGAAGACTTGGCGAAACGAAGGAAGACGTCATGTACGGTATCTTCGGCAAGGCTGACATCATGTAAAAGAGCTGTTGCCAGTTTCAACAGGTAGATCCGGTACTTTTTGTATATACGACACAGGGCATCACTGCTTCCATGTTTGAACCGCAATATCAACAGTCTGTCCTCTATCATCTGTTTTCCTTGCGCCCGATTCAAGTGCGATAGCTGCTTACCTATTACACACTTGAGCACGTCTTTTTGCTCTAAGCAAAGACAATTTTTCTGCCATATTCTACTTGGTCGGTTGTGCTATCGGGACGGTTTTCCTGCATAAATTGGGTGTTTCTGCGCGTCTTTTTTTGGTAGTCTGTTGCCTGTCGGTGAACTCGGACAAGCAGTGCGGCACGCCTCCGGATCGAGGTTGAACAATAATAACTGATATTAATGAGCAATGCAGCAATGACAGCAAGTCTATTTTCCAAAATGTTCTGCCTGATGATTCTGGTATTGATGCCAAATCCAGTTAATGCAGGCGCGCCCGGCGCCACTAAGGGTATATCGAAAACATGCAATAACGATGTCCTCTTCCTGCAGGGCGCATACTACGGCAAAGTGAACTCCGATGACCACTGGCAGTCGGTTTCACGCACCGGCCCTTATGCGGATGTGGCGGTTTGTTTTAAGCAGCCGCAGGTTCGGCTGGTCTTCTGGCGTGGCTCGAGTTATCTTCCTTACTGGCAGAGCGGCAGCGGTAAATGGTACTTCGATGAGCTAATTGCTCGCCATGGTGACGGCAGCGGGCTTCGGCCTGACAGGGTAAATGCATATTCGAGAGTGAGTATCATTGAAAGCAGCAGGGCCAGGGCAGTAGTGCACTGGCGTTATCTGAGCGATTTTTCGCACCCTGAAACGGATGGTTGGGTAGATGAATATTTTACGGTATACCCTGATGGAGTTTGCATTCGGACTATTCGCAGGGGGGCGCTTAAGCTTGACGACTGGCTCAGCAGGGCCAATCTGAAGATTCAGCAGCTTCAGTTGAAACGTGAGGGTATTGAAAAGCTGCCGGCATCGCGGCGGGTGGTGGCGGCCATTTCGCTTCGTGACGAGGCTGCAAAAAATTATGAGCCGGTGTGTTTTGACGACGCCAGGCGGTGTTACCTGGTGAAGTGCCGCAGGGCTGGCATGCCTTCGCCGCTGGACGTTCGCCTTGATGCCGATGGCGGCAAAAAGATTTATCATCCGGTGATTGTTGTGAAGAACTTCGGTGATGCGCCGGCAACGGTGAAAGTTGACGGACGTGATTTCGCGAATTACAGAACCGGTTACTCACACCGTATTGACGGCAGCGATCTGGTAGTGTGGATCGGGAAGGTTTCCGATGGTTCGATGAATGTGAGTATTCTGCCGAGTGATAGTATTAAAGTTACGTGGAGCCGGGTCGCAGGGGCGCAGAAGGTGACTTTTTCGAATCCCCATTCATTAAGGACGACAGCATCCTTGCCGGCAGCCAGTGTTTATAAGCTGCGGTTGACCGGCAGCGATGGCGTGCTCAGCGGTACCGATGATATGATGATGCTCGTAAGCAAACGCCAACAGGATGCAGTCTCTGCCGCGGCGTACTGGAGCTTTGACCAGGGCAGTGACGAAAGGGCCGTTGAGAGCATCAGCGGCAAGGCGTGCGCTATCGCCGGTCATAAGGTTCTTTGGAAAAGGGGAGTCTCCGGTAGTGCGTTGCAGTTCGATGGTTATTCTTCCGTAGTGACGCTTGTCGCCGGCCGGGCGCCGTTGGTAAGCGATGGTCTCAGTGCTGAGGCGTGGGTGGCTGTCGGCGCTTATCCGTGGAATTGGGCCCCGATTGTTCATCAGTCGCAGTGGCGCAGTAAAGGTTACTACCTGGGTCTGGATGCTTATGGGCATCTGGGGTTTATGGTATCGGTCGCAGGACGTTGGCAGAAGGTGTCCTCGAAGATTTCGCTGCCGCACTACAGATGGACTCACGTTGCCGGTACCTTCGACAAAGCTGGAGGGAAAATGACTATTTATATCGATGGGGCTGAGGCCGGCTCGCGGTCGGTTGGCAGCGGTGATATTGCGATGGCCGATGCCGATCTTCTTATCGGCAGGAACAATACAAAGATACAGCCGACGGATGCGGTTCGCGATAACGCGACGCTGCCGAGTTGGTATGGGTTCGACGGACTGATAGATGAAGTAAAGATATACGATAAGCCGCTGGATACTTCGGCTGTCTCGGGCGCGTACAGCCGGACTAAGCCGGCGGATTCATGGCGTGACCGGCCTGATATGGAGCCGCGCGTTCTGCCTGGGATGCCGGGGCTTGGCCGATTCGGGGCTTATTACACAAAGCTGCATTATTACCAAACCTGGGACAATTTGTGGTGTGTTTCCGAGCACCCGGATGTCGTTGTGAAATTCGACGAGCTGCCGGGCAGCGTAGTTTTCTGGCGGGGGACAAGCTATGGCCCCGGCTGGGTTACCGAGAATAATAAATGGCTTTCGGACCAGGGCGTCGAGGAAGGCGGCGGCGGAACAATGAGTTGTTGCGAGCATATGTCGGACAAGCAGTGCCGCCACAGCCACGTTCGGATAATTCACAGTAATGACGCCCGCGTTATTGTTCACTGGCGTTACGCACTGGTTGATATTCTGTATAATAATCCTCGTAAGAATCCTAAGACCGGCTGGGGTGACTGGGTTGATGAATACTTTACGATTTATCCCGATGGTGTCGGCATACGAAATGTCAAGTACTGGAGCAGCCATTATGGTCATTACAGTCTTCAGGACACTCAGTTTCTGAGTCAGCCGGGGACTCGGCCTGAGGATAACATCGACCTTGACGCGCTGACTGTGGTAAATCCGCAAGGACAAAGCCGCACTCTTTCGTGGGCGCAGAAGGTGCCTAAAAATACCCTTAAAGGGGCGAATATCGAGATGGTCAATCTGAAGTCGAAATACAGGCCTTTCGTGATATTCGATGAGGACGCGAAAATTGAGCCTTGGGGGCAGTCGGAAAAGAATGATTATTGTCCCTGGCCTACGTGGAATCACTGGCCTGTGAGCCAGGTTCTTTCGGATGGTCGCCTCGCTACCGCCTCGGACAGGCTGACGCATTCTGCCCTGGGTGAGGTCGATATAGATAGCCTCAAGGATAATATAATGATGTATGGACTGACGAATAAGCCGCCAGTTTCTTTAGCGGCATTGAGCAGGTCGTGGAACCATGCACCGCATCTTGAGGTTGTTGCCGACGGGTTTACAAGCAAAGGTTATGACCGCGGTCAGCGGGCCTATTTGCTAAAGCAGAATTCGGTTGATGCGGCGAAGTTGGACTTCAGACTGCAAGCCTCATTTGATTCACCGATTATTAATCCTTGTTTTCTAATCACGAACTTCTCGCCTGAGACCAGGGTCAAACTGAGCGTAAACGGTAAACCCATCGAATCGGGCCCTGCTTTCCGACAGGCCTTTGAGAAGACCGCGAATGGGGTGGTCTCGTTGGTTGTGTGGATAAAAATGGAGTCGACAAGTACACTGAATATTGTTATAACACCGTGAACGGTCTTTAACATTGGTAATGTGTGCATGGTCAAATCATGCACGTTTAAACCGAAAGGGGATGCGATGCGTAATAGAATAATAGTGATGGCTCTTGCGTTTTGCTTTCTTGCGAGAACGGCAGATGCCGCTAAGATGCCGCCTGCGATGGATAAATGTATTGCCGAACCGGTTAAATACGTCGGTCAGAGACAAACGAACGCACATTTTTTCGATGGTGCTCTTCCACATGCAGTCGGCACCCATAATTACCAGGCATTCCGTGCCGACCGCACCAAACCTTCGGAACCGGGAGATGTCGGCTGGACATACAACCATCAGCCGTACCTGGCATACTGGAACGGCAAGTTCTATCTTCAGTATTTGAGCAACTCTGTGAGTGAACACACGTCTCCCGGACGTACTTTATTGATGATTTCGAAGGATGGCCGGAAATGGCCTAAGCCTAAGATTGCATTTCCTAAGTACGCATTGCCGCATATCAAGAAGGGTGAACACATGGCACCTGCGGATGTTCCGGCGGGCATGTTTTCTGTTATGCACCAGCGCATGGGCTTTTATATCGCTCCCAATGGTCAATTGCTGGAATCGGCGTTTTATGGTTACTGCGCCTCGTCGAAGCATTCGCCCAATACGGGCAATGGCTTGGGGCGTGTTGTTCGTGAAGTGCATAAAGACGGCCCGTGGGGGCCGATATATTTTATCCGCTACAACCGTCACGCCGGCTGGAACGAAACCAACACGAAGTATCCCTTCTATAAGACCAGCAACGATAAGGGATTTGTCGAGGCTTGTGAGAGTATCCTGGCCGATAAACTCATGAGCCTTCAATGGTGGGAGGAAGATCGAGGCAAGGACGGTTTTTACACCATTGACCCGGGCGATGTCAAGAAGGCGTTTCATTTCACTACGACCATGGTAAGTTCCAGAGGCCCCGGCAAGGCATTTTGTTTTTACCGCAGGCCGGATGGCGTTGTAGTTGGCCTGTGGAAGAATCAGTGGTCGGCTCTCAGCCCCGACAATGGAATGACCTGGACCCCGATATCAAGGTCGTCCTCGCTCAGCGTGTGTGGGGCGAAGCTTTGGGGGCAGAAAACCGACGACGGCCGCTACGCACTCGTTTACGACAATACGTCGATACGCGGTAATCGCTTTCCGATGGTGATAATGACCGGTGACGACGGCTATGAGTTCGACAACATGGTTTGTATGCACGGCCAGGTTCCTCCGATGAGGTATACCGGTTTGTACAAAGTTTGGGGGCCGCAGTATATTCGCGGTATTATGCCGGGCAATGGTAATCCTCCGGGCGACCATTTGTGGAATGTCTACAGCGTCAACAAGGAAGATATATGGATTACGCGTACAAGATTGCCCGTTACGGCAATGGTGGATAAATACTTTTCGCAGAATTTTGACAACGCCAAAACCGAAGCCGACCTGGAATTATGGAATCTTTATGTTCCGAAATGGGCGCCTGTTTCAATCGCTCGTGCCAGTCGCAGGAGTTCCAATAAATGCCTCAAACTCAGCGACAAGGACCCCTATGATTATGCGCTGGCCGAACGTGTTTTCCCCGCCAGCGCAAAGGCGACAGTGAAGTTTGATGTGCAGAGCAGATTCATAGACAGGGGCCGGCTTGAAATCGATGTCACCAGTTGGACGGGCGCGCGTCCGGTTCGCATCGCCCTGACGGACAAGGGTAAGGTCGAGGCCGTCAACGGCAATCAGACGGTTGAGCTGATGTCTTACAACCCAAAGACGTGGCTGTCGTTCGAAATTGATATCGACGCCCAGGCCGGTAGATTCACGGTGCGAGTTGACGGCAAAGAACTGCTGAAAAATGCCGGCCTTGCCGTGAAAAAAACCGGTGTGCAAAGGCTTGTATTCCGCACAGGCAAGTATCGTGGAATCGTGCCTTCGCAAAAGCCCCCGAAGAAAGACCTCCCGAACGCCGACGACCCGGTCAAAAAAGCCGTGTTCCTGCTGGACAATGTTTCAGTTACTGGTAATTAATTTGTGATTGAAAAGGAGAATGCTGATGAAGTCTTTATATAATGATTTTTCGAGACAGAAACAAGGCTGGCTGCTGGTGCTTGTGCTATTCTCAATATCCCTGCTCCCTATTTCGGCCTGTGCCGGAAAGATGCCCCCTGCCATAGATAAATGTGCCGCCGAACCGGTTAAGTATATTGGCGATGTCCAGACGGACAAGTATTATTATGATGGAGCGCTTCGCCATGCGGTTGGGGCGCATCGCTACCAGGTCTTTCGAGCCAATCGCTCACATCCAACCGAGCCTGGGCCGTCCGGATGGACTTATAATCATCAGCCTTTTCTTGCCTACTGGAATAACCTGTATTGTGTCCTTTATTTGAGCGACCCGTATGAGGAGCACAGCCCGCCGGGGCGTACTCTGCTGGTCACTTCCAGAGATGGACGCAACTGGGCCCCGCCGAAGGTAGTATTTCCTAAATATCGTCTGCCGGAAATAAAACGCGACAAGGTCTATCTGCCGGCAGGCACCTTTTCCGTAATGCATCAGCGAATGGGATTCTATGTCGCGCCGAACGGACGGCTTTTGGCCCTGGCATTTTACAGTTATTGTCCGACATCGCGAACATCACCAAACGCTGGCAACGGTCTCGGCAGGGTGGTACGCGAGGTGCACAAGGATGGCAGCTTCGGCCCTGTTTACTTTATCCGCTACAATCGTCATGCGGGTTTCAACGAGAGCAATACCAACTATCCTTTCTACAAGACCAGTAAAGATAAGGGCTTCCTTCAGGCCTGCGAGACGCTACTTGCTGATAAGCTGATGACTCTTCAATGGTGGGAAGAGGATAGAGCCAAGGACGGTTTTTTCGTTATCGACCCGGGTGACGTCAAAAGCGCCTTTCAGTTCAATGCCAACATGACGACCTTCAGAGGAGCGGGCAAAGCACTTTGCTTTTATCATCGTCCGGACAACGTTGTTGTCGCTCTTTGGAAAAACCGGTGGTCTGCACTTAGCCCGGATAATGGCAAAACATGGACGGGCATTACACGATTGACCACCTTTAAGACCTGCGGCGCCAAAATGTGGGGACAACGCACCGACGACGGCAAATATGCACTGGTTTACAATCATTCGGCAACCGAGGGCAACCGATATCCCATGGTCGTCCTCAGTGGTGAGGATGGTTATGAATATAACAACATGCTGTGCGTGGAAGGGGAAGTTCCACAGATGAGGTATCAGGGCATTCACAAGAGCCGCGGCCCTCAGTATATCCGCGGTATCACAGAGGGCAACGGTAACCCACCGGGTGACTATCTTTGGAATACCTTCAGCGTGAATAAGGAAGACATCTGGGTAAGCCGGCTGACCGTTCCAATTCGCGGTACGGTGGACAAACCCGTCAATCAGGATTTCCAGTCGGTTAAGGATATTGACGACCTTGACCTGTGGAGTCTTTACGTTCCAAAATGGGCGCCCATTTCCATAGCTGCCGATCCGCAAAAACCCGCTAACAAGTGCCTGAAGCTTGTCGATGAGGCTCCTTACAATCAGGCCGTTGCTGAAAGAGCATTTCCACCTGCGAAGAAGGTTACGGTTGACTTTCGAATTCTCGCAGAGAAACTCCCCCAGGGCAGGGTGCTGGAGTTTGAGGTTGTTGATGCCCATGGGACACGGCCAATGAAGCTTCGCCTTGACAAGCGGTGGCTTTACATGGACCGAAAGCTGATGACAATAAACCCTGTTCCGGCAAAACCGGGCAAATGGTATGACATCAGTGTGCAGCTTGACTGTGGCAGCCAAACTTACGACCTTGTGGTCGACGGCAAATTAGTTCGCAAGGGCGTTGAGTTTGCTGAAAAAGTCGATTCCCTTGAACGGATGCTTTTCCGCACAGGGCCTTATCGTGATGATGTACGTTCCATCATTGTCGATAGTGAGCCGAGGCCGTCGGGTTTGTATTGTGAGGATTTGGCCGGTGCCGATGAAAAAGTCCCTGCCAGCGTCTTCCTGATTGATGATGTCCGGACGAAGTGAGTTGGGCATGTGGTAGACTGCTTTTGGATATTATAAGGAGGTGGCAATTGTGCGCAGGTGTTTTTTTGTTGCTTTGTTAGCTGTGCTTGGTTCCTATGCTTCGGCGTCGGTGGAGTTCGACGGGTTGACCTGGTATCATTCAGAAGACCCCAGCCGGCTGATACTGAATAAGCAACGGCAGTTGGTCTGGGTAAATCCTAAAGGGCCGGACCAGGTAACGGTTAAACTTCGTGAAATGGATTTGAGCCACGTCGGCGATGTTGCCCAGGTGGTCTATATGTACAAGACCGAGGGCGCCAAAACCGGCATTCCGTCAACGGACCCCACACTGCTTTCCGGCACCGGCGATATCCGCATAGGTTTCTTTGACTCAAACGGCAAGGGATTCATCTCCAGTGACAATACCGGTTACACAAATGATATATGGTGCGGCTATCTTGGTTACTGTGCACGTGTTTGTCCCCATCTGCCGGTGGGAATAAAGAGAAAGCACAGCGACGCCATTCCCGGCAAGTTTATGAAACGCACCGGCGCGTTCGAAGATGGCGTTTGTCAGTCACTTCTGCAAAGGGCCGGCTCTTACGGCAGGAGCCGGGACCTCAGTGGTTTTGGACTCGAACTCGGAGTCTTTACACCTTTCATTATAAGAGCCGAGCGCGTGGCCGCCGATACCGTTGTCTTCAGCGTCAGTTTCAATAATGTCACCTACACCTATATCGACGATGAGCCGTCCATGCAGCCCAAGAAGATTGATACAATGGCATTGTATTTTCCAAATCCGAACAACTACACTGCGATAGTCCTTGCCAAAACCGGCTCATTGCTAACAAACGTCGGCACCGACGGTTCGGCAATGAAGAATGTCATTGTTTACGGCGGTCGGGGCAGGTTTTGCGGCTGGCCCGCCAACAACGGCGTCTGGCATTGGGGCAATGAAATCCTCGTCGGGTTTTCATGCGGACGATATGTCGATAAGAGCGGTCACAATTACAGCCCGCCATCACGCAGTTTGCTTGCACGAACCACTGATGGCGGCGAGACATGGACTATGGAAGACCCTGAAAACTTCGCCGGTGATGGCGGCATAGTCAAACCCTCTCCGGGCGGAATCAATTTTGCCCATCCTGATTTTGCAGTGCGAATGCACCGCTCGGGCGGCGCACGATTCTTCTTCTCCTACGACCGAGGCCATAAGTGGCAGGGCCCTTACGCCTTTAACGCACTTATGGACAACCCCGAATTGGCCGGCCTGCAGAATACCACTCGGACCGATTACATCGTAAATGGTCCTTCCGATTGTTTCATGTTTATGTCTGCCAGAAAACCCAAAACCGGCACCAGGGACAGGGCGTTTTGCGCACGAACCATCGATGGCGGCAGGACCTTTGATTTTGTTTCATGGATCAACCCTGAGAAGGTGGGCACAACTCGCGGAGCCATGCCTTCAACGGTTAGAATTTCCAACAAGAAACTCGTGTCGGCACTGCGAAGAAAGTATCCGAACCAATGGATTGACGTCTTTGTTTCCAATGATAACAGCCGCAGTTGGCAGTTCTTGTCCAAGGTGGCTGACACCGGCGAATGGAACGGAAATCCTCCTGCCCTTGTAAAGCTGAAGGATGGTCGTCTCTGCTGCGCGTTCGGTAATCGCAGCAAACGCAAAATGCTTGCGAAGCTCAGCAGTGACGAAGGCGCCGTCTGGGACACCGAGATTGTTCTGCGTGATGATTTCAAGGCTGATTCCGAAAACGACCCGGACTTTGGTTATGCCCGGATGATTCAGCGGCCGGACGGCAAGCTTGTCACGATGTACTACTGGGCAACCGCCGAAAAGCCGCAGCAGCATATAGCCGCCACGATTTGGGATCCGCCGACAAACTAAGCCGACCTGAAATGTCGAGAGACTTGTTTGGAGAATCCGCCGGGTGAATATGCATTCGGCACAGCCGGGGACTTCTTATGGCCTATAACATTCGGATTGTGAGCACTTATCCGCCGAGACGATGTGGCATAGGAACATTCTCGCGGGACCTTGCCGGTGCGCTTTCACATTTCACCGCGGAGGTTGGTCATATAAGAATTGCCGCAATCGACAAGGACGAAATCCGCTATGATATCCCCGTGGATATTGTCATAGACCAGTACAGCCGCCAGTCATGGCTGGACATTACCTCCGAAATAATCGCCCGGGCGAATGCCTCCGCCAACCCAACAGTCGTATTACTGCAGCATGAATACGGCCTTGACCCCGATCAACAGGGCCGTGATGCCGCCGGCGATAATTTTGTCACGATGGCAAAAACCCTTCGTCAAACCGGCTTAACCACTCTTGTATACCTGCACACGGTTCTCAAAAGTCCGGATGAGTATCAAAAAAAGACGATTAAGGACCTCGCTGACTATAGTGACAGCCTTATAGTGACTACCGAAAGCGCTATTGATATACTCGAATCGGATGTCTACCAAATCGCTCATGCGAAGCTCAAGCACATCGACCACGGTATAAGGATGCAGCATCCCTCTCAATACGACAGGCTGATGATAAAACAGCAGTTTCACCTGGAGAATCGTTTCCTTTTGACGACGCTCGGTTTCATATCTCCCGGCAAGGGGATTGAATATAGCCTTGAGGCTTATGCCGAATTCCTCCACGAATCATGTACCGAACAGCAGAGAAACCGCCTCGTATATCTTATAGCAGGGCAGTTTCATCCTGAGTTTGTCAAGGCAGACGGCGGAGAACCTTACCGCCGGTATCAGCAACTGCTCACTCGTGTTCTCGAACAATCGAAACTGCGATGGTGCAGGGTCAAAGAATTGGGAACAGCCGATTTTGCGAAGTACGATGTCATTTTTCTCGACTGCTTTCTGGATGACAATTTCCTGATGAAGCTTTACGGCGCCACGAATGTGATGATATTACCCTATATCAACACCGAGCAAATATCCAGCGGCGTATTGGCTGATACCCTTGGCTCGGGCAGAGTCGCAATTGCAACAAAGTTCAGATACGCACTTGAGTTGATTCATTCGAACAAATGCTGCCCCGAAGGCCTTGTCATCGGAAGGTACGTTAGGGGCATACTTGTCGATCCGGGCCGGCCGTCCGTTGAGCAAATAGCAATGGCGCTCGATTATCTGGTCTTCAACAAGGCCAAACGCCTCAGGATGGAAAAGCAGGCACATCAAAGGGGATATCAGATGAGGTGGAACAACACCGCCTGGGCACTGCTGCAGTACGTTGATTTTATCCGCGAAGAACACCAGATAGTAACCGGCAGGGGGATAACATTCACAAGGCAAAAACCCTCAGCCCTTTCTCAAAACGCCTCCCGCAGAGAAATTGAAGATTCCACCGGCGACAAAACGCATGACAAAAGCTGATTCTTGCTAAACCGCTCAAAGCACCGTATAAAGTAAACTGTTATGCTGGCTGACTTTCAAAAACAGGTTGAGCAATTGCGAAGCGAAATACGCAGCCACGACTACCTTTATTATGTGCTCAATCAGCCCCGGATTACCGATCAACAGTATGACACGCTCTTCGCCGAGTTAAAGGCTCTGGAGGCGGCGCATCCGCAGTTGATAACCCCCGATTCTCCTACCCAGCGTGTTTCCGAGCGACCGCTGCAGGCTTTCGCCTCTGTGCCCCACGTTGTGCCGATGCTGAGTATGGATAACACCTACAACGCTGAAGAGCTAAGGGCCTTTGACGAAAGGGTCCGCAGACAGCTTGGCAACGAAAAATACGATTATGTCGTTGAGTTGAAAATCGATGGTTTGGCAATAAGCCTTCGCTATGAGCATGCGGTGCTTGTCACAGCCGCCACTCGCGGAGACGGCGTAACCGGCGACGATGTTACTGCCAACGTTCGAACAATCAGGGCGGTCCCCCTGCGGCTTATCGGCGCCCATGCTGTTCCCGAAGTGGTTGAAATCCGCGGCGAAGTCTATATCCCCACCGGAATGTTTGTCGAGTTGAACAGACTGCGCGTCGAAGCCGGCGAGCAGGCCTTTGCCAATCCAAGAAATGCCGCCGCCGGTTCCTTGAAGCTGCTTGATGCAAGGATTACCGCCGCCAGAAATCTCTCCTTTTTTGCCTATGCCCTCGGAGAACTCTCTGAACCTTTGGCCGCCGACCATTACCAGAGCCTCCGAAGATTCGAAGACCTTGGCTTGCCCGTCAATCCGAACATCCAAAAAGCGGGCGATATAGATGAGGTAATTGATATCTGCCTTGGTTGGAGCAAAAAACGCTCCCAACTCGACTACGAAATTGACGGAATGGTGATAAAGGTAAACCGATTCGACCAGCGCCGCACGCTGGGCGCCACCGGAAGGGCGCCTCGCTGGTGCATTTCCTACAAGTTCCCCGCAGCCCAGGCCCAGACTGTCGTCGAATCGATAGACGTTCAGGTTGGCAAAACCGGCATCCTCACGCCGGTTGCTAACTTGAAGCCTGTCTTGCTGGCCGGCACCACCGTCAAACGCGCCAGCCTGCATAATTTCGACGAGCTTTCGCGGCGCGACGTTTGCTGCGGCGATACGGTGATAATCGAAAAGGCAGGTGAAATAATACCCCAGGTCGTTGAAGTGAAAAAACAACTGCGCCCGGCTGATGCCACTGCCTTCGAGCCGCCTGTGAAATGTCCCAACTGCGGCTCTTCCGTCGCCAGGGACGAAAATGGCGTCTATATTCGCTGCCTGAATCCGAATTGTCGTGGCCAACTCGTGGAACGCCTCAAGTATTTCGCTGGCAGAGGCCAGATGGATATCGAAAACCTCGGAGCCGCACTGATAGAGCAACTGGTAGATACGGAACTGGTGAACGATTTCGCCGACCTTTACAAACTTCGAAAACATCAGCTTGTCGATTTGGAACGAATGGCCGAAAAAAGCGCCGCAAATGTCATAGATGCCATAGAAAAAAGCAAGACCCAGCCTTTGTGGCGGCTCATTGCCGCGCTCGGCATTCGGCATATTGGTGGTCACTCCGCACGGATACTGGCAGAGCATTTCCCGTCGCTCGAAACGCTTGCCGATGCTGATGAGCAGACGTTAGCGGATATCGACCAGGTTGGCCCGATTATGGCCGCGAGTGTCTATGAATACTTTCGCAACTCGCAGAATCGTCGGGTTATCGAGCAATTACTACTCGCAGGCGTAAAGCCGCGACAATCCCGCGACAAACGCAGCGATAAACTCGCCGGCAAAACTATTGTCGTCACAGGTACTTTGGAAAACTTTACCCGTCAGCAGGCGGAACAGGCCGTCACGCAGGCCGGAGGAAGGGCTTCTTCCAGCGTCAGTAAGAAAACCGATTTCCTGTTGGCCGGAAAAGAACCCGGAAGCAAACTCGAAAAGGCGCATAACCTCGGTGTTCCAGTGATTGACGAAACACAGTTTCTTCGAATGCTTGGTATGAAAGGAACAAAGTGATGGAGCACGACCAGGAGTATATGCAGATGGCATTGAAATTGGCGCAGCGGGGGATAGGTTCGGTTGAACCCAATCCTGCTGTCGGCTGTGTCATTGTTAAGGGTAACCAGATAATCGGCAAAGGCTGGCACCGCAAATTCGGCGCACCACACGCAGAAATAAATGCTCTCGAAGACTGCAAAACCATTGGTGTAAACCCTAATGGTGCCACCATGTATGTTACGCTCGAACCATGCTGCCATCACGGAAAAACACCACCATGTACCGATGCCATTATCGAAGCCGCGCCCGCCAGGGTCGTCGTCGCTACTATAGACCCGTCGGCCCACGCAAACGGCAGGGGCCTTGCCCTGTTACAGGATGCCGGAATCAAGATTGACCTTGGCCTCTACGCCAACCAGGCACGCCTGCTCAATGCGCCTTTCATCAAGTTTGCAGCAACCGGCAGATGCTGGATTATCCTAAAGTGGGCTCAGACAATTGACGGCAAACTCGCATGGGCAGACAATACAGGCCAGCGAAGGTGGATTTCGAATGAATTGAGCCGCAAAGACGCACACAAACTTCGTCGTCGGGCAGCCGCTGTACTGGTCGGTATTAACACGCTGATTGCTGATGACCCGCTATTGACGCCGCGCCCCAGCGCAGGCAAAAAGCCCATCCGGATTGTATTGGACAGCCGCCTCCGTATCCCCATGAATTGTCAACTTCTGGCCACAACGAACAAAAACCCCGTAATGATTTTGACAAGTCGTCAGGCTGTTGAGAGTAATCCGCAGACCGCTCAGGCCGTTCGTGAAAAAGGGGCAGAACTGCTTGTCTTTCCGGATGTGCCCGGCCAATCCAACTTGCCTTTTCTCACCGATGAATTGAGCAGCCGCGGTATTACCCAACTGCTCGTCGAAGGCGGCCCCTGCGTGATTGGCTCGTTCCTGGAAGAGCATCTTGCCGATGAACTTTGCATATACGTTTCGCCGAAATTGCTTGGCGCAAGCGGCACTGCCGAAATATCCGCACCGTTGGCACACTTGAGCGAAGCTCTTGAAATGAAGTACACTGATATCAAGTGTTTCGATGACAATGTTAGACTCACCGGCCTGTCCAAAACTGCCCTAAAGGATATTTCGCTCGCTCAGAGTTGAGTTTATCGAAAAGATATGATGCCCAGGCCCGGCTTCAACCATCGTTCTTGGCATGTGTTTGCTTCTCGAACCAGTCGAGACTTCTTCTTATTTCCTGAACGACATCCTCGTCGCCGTATTTCTCCGCCATGTATCCGAACACCAGGATTGTACTGCGAATAAACTCAAGAACTATCTCCCTCCAATCCCTGACACGCGACATGCCTTTCATCCCTCGAAGGTGGAACTTTTGCTGCGGTCGGTCTCCGTACATTTCCATTATGTTCGCGTAGGCTGCGTGTACATACCCGCTATACGCGCTGTAAATCCTATAGACTGTGTCCCTATCGATTTCCAGATTCATGTGCTCCGACAGCAGTCGCGCCCGTGATGCGTGTATCTTTCTAACCTTAATTCTGTGAGTCTTCTTCCGGTCGTTTTCGTCAATCTCCGGCTCCTCGATGATGTCATTAAAAAAGTTCGAAACGTATTTTTCAACTTCCGGCATCATCTGCGGAAAATGCTCTAACAAAAAATAAATATCATTTATGCAGTCACTAATCGTGCGAACCAGCACACCCATTTCCGTCAGGTATCCTGCATGTAGCAGAACCAGAAGAGCATTAAGCCCGCTGACTATTCTAAGGCCCTTTAGAAAACAGACGTGTTTGACCGTCGGCGACACATACGCAAAAACCCCATCTATCAACTCGGGCTTTCCCAACTCTTTCTCGAAAACCCCGATAATGTTCTCAAGATGGTCTATTGATTCTCTGCAAATATCCCTATCGCTCATGTTCTCAATTCCTTTTTACTGCGGCCCGAACTCTTTGTCGATAACATTGCCGCTGTGTTGCTAAGTATAGCTTGCAAGCCCTGGGAACACAACATTTTACTTCTCATCGTCAAATGCGACTAACCACCGCACTTACCTGAATTGCCCAAAGTCAGCCGACTATCTCTCATTCAGCATCTTCTTTGTGCGAAGAATATGGTGATAATGCTGGGCGAAGCGGTGGGCCTCGTCGCGAACGTACTGAAGCAGCTTGCGAGCGGCAGAGTCTCCACCAAGCTTCAGAGGCCCGGGGCGCTGCTGCAGATAGATATCTTCTTGCTTTTTCGCAATCGCGGCGATTCGCGGCATCGGTGCCTTCATTGATTCGAATGCCCTCTGCGCTGCATGTAAATGACCCAGCCCGCCGTCAATCAACACCAAATCAGGCCAAAGCTCCTCGCCTGCCAACGCGTACTTATATCTCCGCTTCACCACTTCAGCTATCATGGCATAGTCATCGATGCCATGCACCGTCTTGATTCTGAAACGCCGATACCCGTTCTTGAACGGCCTGCCGTCGATGAATTTCACAACCGACCCGACTGCTTCGGCACCGGAGATATTTGCTATGTCAATACCTTCGATAATCCTGATAGCTTCTGCCGCCCCGAGCACGTTCTGCAACTCCAACAGTGCCTCAGCCGGCTCAGCCGCGAAAACCTCCGGCTGAACGTTATCGTCCGGTGTGCCGCGCCGGTCTAACCGTTCAATCAAACGGATGCGGTCCCGAAGTATCGCCGCCTTTTCATATTGTAGTTTTTCTGACGCCTCTGCCATCCTTGTTCTTAGTTGTCGCAGCACCGTCGAACGTTTCGAACGCAGAAATCTTATCAGGTCCTGGATAATCTTACGGTACTCCGGCTTTTCTATCTTCGCCCCGCAGGCAGCGGTGCACTGCTTTATGCTGTACAGCAGGCAAGGACGGAAAAACCGCCGCTTCGAGTCCTTCTGTTTTATCTCCAGCTTGCACGTGCGAAACTTGAATATCTTTTGCAGCACCACCAGAACCTGCCGCAGCTCCTTGGCTGATGCAAAAGGACCGAACAGACGCGAGCCTTTGGCCATCGGCTTACGCGTGATATAAACACCCGGAAAATCATCGCTTGTTACAATTTCCAGGTACGGAAATGTCTTGTCGTCAACAAGGTCCGTGTTATAAGGCGGGTGTATGTCTTTTATCAGCCGTGCTTCCTGCAGCACCGCATCGACTTCATTAGCCGTTTCGATAAAGTCGATGCCCTCAACTTTGTTTATCATCTCGACGATTTTAGGCCCGCGAGAACACTCCAAATCCGCCGACTGCTGAAAATAACTCATAACACGAGAGCGAAGATTCTTCGCCTTGCCGATATAAAGAACCTTATCACCCGGCCCTTTCATAAAGTAAAGCCCAGGACCGGTTGGAAACCCACGTATCTGCTCACGAATACCTTCGATTTTGTCCTGTTTCTTGTCTTTGCCCATCAACTCTATTTTAGCCTTACGTCCGCGGACATTACATGTTTTTTCCCGTATTGAGCCTTCACGCCGGCTTTGCTAAAAGCGAACAACTGTGGGCTTCTCTTATTGATGTCTTATTTGTGACGCAATGTTCCATGCCCGATTTGTCAAAATCACAACAAAGGCGGATTAAACCCAGGACATTAACAGGCAAATTGCACGACCCTAAATTTTTTTTCTTTCATAGCTTCTGTAACCATAAGCATTAACAGGAGCGACGCAAAATTTATCCGAACTTTTTTGATTTTTGCCTTTACACCAACCCCAATTTTATGTTATCCTAAAAACTGTTCAATCAACTATATGTTGCGGTATTCTGCGGCGTTTTTCTGTATATTGTAGTTTTTGCTACGCATGGAGGCTTGAGTAAATGTCTTATAACTATGACCCACAAAACCCTTTCAAGGATGAAAAACCGAAGCCAAAACCTGCCCCAAAGACCGATAACTCCGCCGGTTTGAAGCTCGACTATCACTTCTCTACCCCAGGTACGCATCCCTTTGAGCAGCTTGAATGGGAAATACGTTCTGCAAAAATCACCAGCGATAATGGTGAGGTCATTTTCGAGCAGGACAACATCGAAGTCCCTGCCTCATGGAGCCAGCTTGCCGCTAAGGTAGTCGCAAGCAAATACTTCTATGGAGACGTCGAGACAGGCCGGCGAGAGCACTCCGTTAAGCAGCTCGTGCACCGCGTTTGCAGGACTATCGCCGACCGTGGCAAAAAACGCGGATACTTCGCAACCGACAACGATGCCGAAATATTCTATAACGAGATAACCTGGCTTTGCGTCAATCAATACGGCGCGTTTAATTCGCCCGTGTGGTTCAACGTCGGACTCTTCGATGTTTACGGAGTCAGCGGGAGCAAACATAATTACCATTGGGACTTCGAGCAAAACAAGGCCGTCCCCTGCGAGAACAGCTATCAATATCCACAGGCCTCCGCATGTTTCATTCAGTCCGTCAGGGATTCGATGGCCGACATCATGAGACTGGCCGCAAGCGAGGCCATGCTCTTCAAGCACGGCTCCGGAACAGGAACCGACCTTTCCACTCTGCGAAGCAGCAGGGAAAAACTCTCCGGCGGAGGAAGACCTTCCGGACCTTTGAGCTTTATGAGGGTTTACGACCAGATAGCAGCCGTCATCAAATCCGGAGGCAAGACCCGCCGTGCCGCAAAGATGCAGTCGCTCAAGGTGACACATCCCGACATCAAAGAGTTTATTACATGCAAGGCCGAGGAAGAGAAAAAAGCATGGGCACTTATTGAGGCTGGATACGACGGTGATTATAACAATCAGGCGTACAACAGCGTTATGTTTCAGAATTCCAACCTTTCCGTCAGGGTAACTGATGACTTCATGGATGCTGTGGAAAAAGACGCCCTCTGGAATACATATGCCGTTACTACAGGCGAAAAAATAGGCCAATATCGAGCTCGTGAGCTGATGGACCTTATCGCCGAAGGAACCAGAATCTGCGGCGACCCGGGAATCCAGTACGATACCACTATCAACCGCTGGCACACTTGCCCCAACTCAGGACCCATCAATGCGTCAAATCCCTGCAGCGAGTATATGTTCATTGACGATTCAGCGTGCAACCTGGCGTCACTGAATCTTATGAAGTTTCGACGTGATGACGGGTCCTTCGACATTGACGCCTTCAGAGCCGCTGCGCACCTTTATATCATCGCACAGGAAATTCTCGTCGATGACGGAAGTTATCCTGATGCTGCAATCGCCGTTAACAGCCATCTCTTTCGTCCTCTCGGTCTTGGATATGCCAATCTCGGCTCGCTGATTATGAGCTTGGCACTGCCCTACGATTCCGACCAGGCACGCGCGATCGCATCGGCCATAAGTGCACTGCTTACCGCAACGGCATACTTGACAAGTGCCGAAATAGCCGCAGTCAAGGGGCCATTCGATGAATTCGACAAAAATCACGATGCGATGCTCAAGGTAATGAATATGCATCGCGACTATGCCAGAAACATTCCCGAATCGCAGTGTCCCGACTATTTGCTGAACGCCGCAAAGGACGCTTGGGACGACGTTATCAACGTCGGCTCAAGGGGCGGTTTTCGAAATGCACAGGTTACGGTACTGGCCCCCACGGGAACCATCGGATTCATGATGGATTGTGACACCACTGGCATTGAGCCGGATATCGCCCTGGTCAAGTACAAGCTGCTCGCCGGAGGTGGAATGCTCAAACTCGTCAATAAAACCGTTCCAATGGCCCTCGACAGGCTGGGATACAGCCCCGAGGATATCAAGGCCATCTGTGACTATATAGACGATAACGAAACCATCGAAGGTGCCCAAAAACTCAATGACGATCACCTCCCGGTTTTCGACTGTGCGTTCAAACCACGCGATGGCAAAAGGTGTATTCATTATGCCGCCCATATCAAAATGATGGCTGCCGTTCAGCCCTTCATTACTGGTGCCATCAGCAAAACAATTAACATGCGTAAAGACTGCACCACCGAAGAAATCGCCGCAGCATATATGCAGGGCTGGAAGCTCGGCCTCAAAGCCATCGCCATTTATCGAGACGGCTCCAAAAAGCTTCAGCCACTCTCAACAAAAAAGCACACGGATTCTTCCGCAAAAGCTGCTGAAGAATCAATGCCGAAACGTCCCTTCAGACATCGACTGCCTGATACACGTCATAGCATTACTCATAAGTTTTCTGTTCAGGGACATGAAGGCTACCTAACGGTGGGGTTATATGAGGATGGACAACCTGGTGAGTTGTTTATCACTATGGCCAAGGAGGGCAGCACCGTCGGTGGTCTTATGGATGTCATAGGGACCTGTACTTCAATGGCACTGCAATATGGTGTCCCACTCATTGCGCTCGTAGACAAATTCCGACACGCAAGGTTTGAGCCGTCCGGAATGACCTCAAACAAGGAAATGCCATTTGCAAAGAGCCCCATTGATTACATCTTCTGCTGGCTCGGCTGTCGTTTCATACCAGGTTACGCCGAGCAGAACACACCAAACCGTACACCAGCCGTCACACAGGCCCCAAACAAGAATACTGCTACAGCAAAAAAACTTGTCGAAAAGACCAGGGATTTAGCCCAGAAAATTGCCGAAGCAAGAGCAGGCACCAAAAGCAGCATACCGGAGCTTTCCCCGCAAATACCGCCACAGTCACCCCAGAGTCCCACCGACGTCCAGGCAGAGACCCTGATAGACAGGCTTGCTGAGATGCCCGTGCGCATCCTTCCCATAGCCCAGCCGCTTACAGCAGAGGCAGCCCAGGCCGAAATCGCCCTCATGCAGCAGTTTAACCTCCAGTTCGAGCATTTCCAGGACGACGCCCCTGCCTGCGACATCTGCGGCTCAATAACCGTCCGAAACGGAACCTGCTACAAATGCTTCAACTGCGGAAACTCTATGGGTTGCTCATAATAATTGATTATCGGGATAGCTATGAGTGGAATGAGAAAACTCAGGAGAAGCAGCCTCGCTAAGCGATATGAAGTTGAGCCTCTGCGCCTGCAAAAATCCCTGTCTGCTCGAAAGCTCTCGCAGGTTATACTCGATTTCGCTCAGCCCCTATCGAATGCCAGTGACGATGACCGCTTCTTCAAAAATGCTATTGCTTGTGCTGTGCTTTGCTGGAATCTTTCTTTTTTGAAGGAAAAGGAGCAGCAAAGACAGATGCGGTCTATAGTCAATAAACTCAGCAAGTCCGGTCAGCTAACACGTTTCGAAATCAGGGATTGTGTACAAATGCTTTTGGAACGCAAGAGAAACTTCTTTGCAGACGACAGGAGAATGGTGATAAACTACGAAGTCGTTGAAGAAGAAGACAGCCGCCATTTATTTGTTGCGTCAATGTTGGTGGAGAACTGAGCTTTGCCAACTCAACAGTCCGACATCCCAATCCCTCATTTATACTTAGCCCTCAGTTCATCGGAAGCTTACACAAATGCTTCAACTGCGAAAACTCAATGGGATGCTCATAAACCCGCTGGCCAACCCAGCAGGCAGTACATAGCCCGGTACTCTGGGCCGGGGTGCCCACTAAAATACAACGTTCCTACCTGAGAAACCACGCTGTGCATGGTGCCCTCGCACAACATCACCCGCTCCGACTTCCCATGCGGCCAGACGCAGAACTATCGAGCTCAACGGATTCATATGCGTCGAAACATTCACCGATGCAAACAGTAAAAGTCTTCGCACCCCCAGTCTCTACTTCAGCAATTCATCAGCATTGATGTCGATTTTTGGAAACCATCGAAGTTTATCCGCTTCTTTGCCAAGTTCCGTATTCCCGCACCGAATTACCAGCGCCTTATAGAACTTGTCTGCTGCCTCGGGGTCTTTGCCCTTTAGCCACGAACCGGAAATGCACAACACCGCTGCCGTCTCATCGGTCCAGTCCGGCATCAATCCCGCCGCCTGCCACGCATAATCCGCCGCTATGTACCGGTAGTGCCAGCGTTTTCCGGGAGTAACATTCTTTGCCAGACGTCGTCTTTCATCGGCACTGCTTGCAAAGAGTTCATCCGGACTCGGCAAAATCCGAGTCGAGCCGAAACCTGCCCTCGCATACCTGCCTTCGTAAGCAAACCAGTCCGGTTCCACTTCCGTCCCCAAAAGTGTCATCCCTTCATACCGAGCCATGCATGCCGCCTTCCAAAGCGATTGCGCACGCCGCTCATCGGATAAAGCTGCATTTTGACCCTTACCGAGTAAATCGACCCATAGATCGAACCTCCCGCAGCAATCGCCCCTCATCCAGTCCGCAAACAAATTGAAAGGTAGGATTGAAGGTTGACAGCCGCGACGGTCCCGGCTATACATATACCCGGTGGTATATTTTGGTTTCGCCACCTGAGATGTTTTCACTACGCCGTTTGCAAATTACAGACGTGCGACTAAGTTTGACAGCCCATCATATTAGAGGAGGAAAAGGTTATGTGCAAAAAAGTTGCGTTGATGATTTCGCTTGCCCTGTATTTTGTTGCGTTTGGCAGTTGCTTTGCCATAGCCGGCCCTGCCCAGGTCTCGTTTGAATTGCCTGCGTCTGGGGCCGTGGAAAAAAACGGCACAGATAGGCCCATTGACGCCGAAGGGGTTGGGCGGATCAAGGTGCGGCTTTCGAGTCCTCAGAAAAAGCTCGTCAGCGTGGATTACTCAGTTGTTGCCGGCAGCGCATCAGGATCCGGAGTGGACTACCTTCTGGAGCCTGGTACGCTTACATTTAAACCCGGAGAGACTGAAAAAGAAATCACTGTAATTATTATTCGCGACGGGCGTGATGAAGAAGATGAGACAATTGAGGTCGCTTTGTCCGATGTCAAAGGTGCTGTTTTAGGATCGATTCCCAGACACACTTATACGATCATTGACCCCCGGCCTTTGATATATTTTTCGCCTTCCAAAGCCGTTCAATCGGAATCGGAGTCTCCGTTGAAAGTTACAATCAAGCTCGCAGCAGCATCGGACAAGACCGTCTTGGTTAACTACACGATGCTAAGCAGTACGGCTTCATCCGGTGTAGATTTCGAGGAACTGCCGCCTGGGAGGCTGGTTTTCAAACCAGGTGAGACTTCAAAGACGATTGAGGTTTCGCTTATCGCCGATGATATACCCGAGGAGTCGGAATTGATGGTGCTGGAGTTGTCGAACGCGGTAAACGGCAGGCTTAAAGAAACGAAATACGTTTGCACAATACTCGATAAACCGGTTGAAGCACCCGCTGTTAAAAGGAATGCAAATTCAAAGAAATTGAAAGGCTTGATCGTAACCGGTCAGAGCAATCATAATTGGAAAGCCGGTACATATTCTATCAAGCAGATACTCGATCAGTCCGGGCTGTTTGATATAGATCTCGCCATCAGTCCCGGTGAAGACGAGGATGTTAAAACATACAAGCCGAATTTCGCCCCGTATGATGTGGTCATACTTAATTACGTCGGTGACAGTTGGTGTCGTGAAACCGAGAAAAACCTTGAGGACTATGTCAGAAATGGCGGAGGACTCGTGGCATGGCACGCGGCAAATAACTCGTTTCCCGAATGGCACGAATACAACCTTATGATGGGCATGGGAGGCTGGGAGCACCGTAACGAAAAATGGGGCCCTTACTTGCGATGGACAGGCCAAAGGGTACTCCGTGATTATTCGCCTGGAGAAGCCGGCGCGCATCCGAGTAAGCACATCATTAAAATGATCACCCGAGCACCCAAGCATCCAATCATGAAGGGATTGCCGGATGAATGGCTTCACTCGCGAGACGGATTCAACGTTCAAATGCGCGGTCCGGCGGAGAATATGGAGATTCTGGCAACAGCTTATTCGGATCCTGATATGGATGAAGGAACGGGCGAAAACGAGCCGATGATCTGGACGGTTAAATACGGCAAGGGCAAGGTTTTTCATACATTGCTGGGCAATACCGGCGGAACACCGTCAGTAGGTATAGAGTGCGTCGGTTTCATAGTGACATTTCTTCGCGGCACCGAGTGGGCTGCTACCGGCCAGGTAACATACGAGATTCCGGATGATTTTCCGACGGCCAGTGAAGTTAAACGTTGGAATGCTTATAATCCTCCGGCTCTAATAAAGGTACCGGAGGGTGTTTGCTCCGTACAATTCGAAAAGACTTCCTCTTCAACCATAGAGTCGAAAGGAGAACTGGAGATTCCTCTGGTGCTTTCCCAGGCACAGGATAAGCCGGTGACAGTCGATTTCAAGAGAGTACGAAGTACCGCCAGCGACAAGAAAGATTACAGGATTAAATACGGCACGGTAACCTTCGAGCCGGGCCAGACACGCAAGGTGCTCCGTGCGATCACTTTCGAAGGCACCGACACGGATCCCCCTAAAACGATGGCGCTGCGATTGTCGAATCCTACGAATGCGGTTCTGGGGGGCAGGAGCCTGTTCACTCACACGTTCATCGACAATGACGGGTTAGAGTGGGATGGAAAACAATGGTACTACTCAGATGTTCCCATGAATTATGTTATTAACGGCCAGTGGCAACTCGAATGGGAACCTGTTGATGACCAGCAGATAGTTGTCAGATTAGAGGACCAGCGACTTAGCGAGCCGGGAGATGTTGCCGAATTTACATACAAGTGGCTAAGCGACGGTCCCACAACCGGCTGCAACTGCATGCCCTTAAGCGAATGTATCGACGACGACGTCACTTGCACGGGAGGTACCGGTGACTTCCGCATTGGCCTGTTCGATTCGAGCGGCGGCGGTTTCGTTACTACCGACGGTGGTGGAGGCGATAATGAGGTGTTCCGGGGATACAGGGGTTACAAATTTTATGTTAGCCCGCATGTAAGCAAAGACGCCAGCAGGTTTCTGGATGTTAATGGTGAGACTCATATTCCGGGCAGTATCTGCAAACGCAAGCACCCTTCAGCCGACTCGATGCTGCTTAATAAAAATTTCAATTACACACGCATGAAGATCACCGGCGGCTACGACCTGCCGCTCAATACATTCTCGGTGTTAACGCTCAGGCTCGAACGGCTGGATAATCATTCGATTCTAACTTCGATAACGCTTAACGATATTACCTACACGGCGATCGATAACGATCCCACAGATCAACCGCAAAATATTGACGTATTTGCGATTTCGTATCCCAATGCCAGAAATTATACGCGATTGGTATTGGCCCCGACGAAGGAACTAATAAGAAAGAGTGAAGATTGAGTAAAGTATTGGCTCTGCAATGATTATGCTTTAAGATAAAAACCTAACCGAATGTATTTTTTATATTTTTTTTGGAGGCAGCATTAATGAGAACTCGAAATTTGATTATTGGCAGTCTGGTTGTGATCCTTATCGTTAGTCTTGGGCTTGGATATGCTCAAACGCCTATTAAGAAAGGTGGGGGTGTGCCTATTATTAAGCCAGCTATTGATATTCCTGGTAGCGGCGATCGGCCTGGAACGCCTGTTAAGAAGGATGGAAATATAACTATTATCGGGCAAGCAGTTGATCTTTTTACCGACAGCGAGAACCCCGGAGTAAAGTGGAACGGGTCGGTTTGGTATATCGATTCTGATCCCAAGAGATTACTTGTTAATTCCGACGGCGATCTGGAGTGGTCAACCCCTAAGGGCGGCGATTCGTTTAAAACGAGTATCCCCAAGCAGCGTCTTAGCAAGGTCGGTGACATTGCCGAAATGTGTTATATGTTTATGAGTGACGGCCCTCATGGATGCGGCGAGCGCAGGAAAAAGAATTGCTTAACAAGTGACGACGACGATTGCTACGAGAATGATATTACTTGCATCGCAGGGACCAGTGACATTCGAATCGGGCTTTTTGAGGAGTATCCCGATCCGGAAGACCCAGGTGATATGGATTTACGGGGCTACAACTTCCGTTTTGGTCCGAACATGATGGCTGGACCTACGCGTTGGATTGATTATAAAGGCGAAGTTCATAAGACAGGGATGTTCGGCAACCGTGGTATGAGCTCGAATTCAGGCCTTATGGGGGTAATTCCCGGATTCGAACTTGAGCCGGGCAAATATTCTTTCTTAAGAGTAAGGCTGGAACGAATCTCTGCCGATAGCATTCTCCTTTCGATCAAGCTAAATGGCAGGACCATCGAATACTTAGATGTCGCAGGGGAAAATATGCCTGAGAATATCGATGTTTTTGCTGTCTCTATGCGTAACAGCAGGCCCTACTCGCGAGTGGTGTTTAGAGCTTTGTAATTCTTATCCGACTTTGGCGCAGTAAGGTTTAGGCGAAAAACAGGATAAATTAACGTATGCGAAGGCTTGAAAGTTTTTGTATTCGGAGGATCGTTTTTTAGGATATTCCTAAATGCTCGATTAAGTATAAATATTCATGTTACGGCTATATAGCCAACACTTTGCCTGACAGTGATCCTCCCCTATTTGGCGTTTGGCGGCGTTTGCTTTTTCTGCTTTGAGACCCATGTCAGGGCGGCGTGGAAGTTAAGCCGGTGACCGCCATCGAAAATTGTTAGTCTTGTGTTGCCGGAGACTCTTCTGAACAGCGCTTTATTCTGGCCGTATGTTGGGTCGATAATCGTCTGCTTCAGGTGGGGGGGAACTTCGGATTTATCATTAAAATATCTTATGTCATCGTCGCTCACCCTGTCATTGGGATCGGCCAGGACATTGAAAGCCTTGAAAGAGTGGCTTACGGGTACTCCCCCGCTGTCATGGCCATCATGTATCCCTGCGTTTATATCCAGGGGCAGGTTTACCGCGTTCTTCAGATGTGTCACCGGAGACCTCTTTGCGTATTCGGCGTCGATTTCGGGGCTTTGTCCCGGCAGGCCGCCGCAGGATTTCACGATGTCACTGGCATGCTCTTCACAACCCAATAGCTTGCATTGGTAATACCAGTCTTCCAACACAGTGGGCGCAAGCCATGCCGATACGCCCGCCCAGATCTCGGGCGCCCGCCCTGCCACCATCAAAGCCGTATATCCACCTCCGGAACCGCCTACCAGGTATATCCTGTTCGGGTCAACATTAGCATGTTCTTTCGCATATTCTACTGCCGTTACAATATCGGCGATTACCAGGTCCGAGCCGCAGGCCTCGGGTTTCTTGTTGCCACCCCGAAAATGCGGGTGAATAAAGACCCAGCCCTTTTTGATGCACCAATCCGCGTAAGGTTTGCTCAGGCCCTGGCGATAATTGCCCGACCACGAGTGAAGCCCAACCAGCAGAGGCACAGCCTCATTAGTATCGGGCGCGTAAAACAGGGCCGGCTGCATCGTCTTGTCACCGCTGCTGACGTACTCGATTTTGCGAACCTGCTTGTACTCGGGCCAGGGGGCTTTCGCAATATCTGAGATTACCTGAGCTTGCCTGTCCCCTTGTTTTGCGGCGTCATTACCGTATGAAGCCACCCCAACAACCGCAGCGACTGTAAGAACAGCCGACAAAAACGCTATATGATTTATCTTCATTTTAAGTCTCTGACCCCTTAGCAATAATTTCGTTTATCTTTATCCGTTCGAATCCAATGATTGTACAACAATCTATATGAACTGTCACGATTTTTCATTTCCGAGCCGGCATTCTTCCAGATTCACACCAAACCCCACCCATATTTAGCCCCCAAATTTATTTGGGGGTCACCTTCTCCCCAATTCATTGCGTAGGCCACCTTTTCACCGTCACACCGTGAAGGCCGTATATAGCCCGGTCCTCTGGGCCGGGGCACCCACGCGAGGAATGCTCAATATTCCCCCCCCCTCCGACCTGTCGCGAGGTTGCTTCATTCCTTTTTGGTAATTATCAATTAAAACCCCTTTACAACCACCCCTTAATCCCTCATAATGCCCCCTATGAGAGAACTACTAACAAAACTGCCCAAGACCCACAAACTCAACAAGCTCCGCAACCAGACAAAAACATGCTGTGACACTAAAATGGAAAGTTTTATATAGCCACCGAGGGTGTCCAGAGGAAAATTGAAAGGGTAATAATTGGACAAGGAAGAAATCGCAATCGAATATTTCAAGGCCTTGCGGGCAGAAATTGATCTTCGCATAAAAAACCAGTCCTATTATACAATTAGTAAGATAGTTGCATGTGCTGCCTTGCTTGGGCATCTTACAAAAGAAGGAATAACTGCAGCGATATTGACTGTTCCATTGCTTGCCGTGCTCCTTGACTTTATAATTCTTCACAATCTTGCCACTATCAATAGAATAGAAGTCTACTTACGAGACGAAATTGAGTGTTTCGGAGTTTTATACAGAGTGCATAATCATTGTTATGGGCAAAACACGAATGGATAAGAAGTATCTAAAAAAGCGTTCAGCAGCCAGAAAGATACACGAGAAGGCCAGGTATCTTCGAGGTTGCTTTTTGAACTCTGTTGCAGTCATTGAAAGAGATATTGCTTTGATTCTTACGGAATACTTCTGCACAGAAGATGAAGACAAAAGGAATCTATTCTTCAATAAGGTGGCGGGCAAATTCTCTCTTAATGCAAAGAAGGAAATATTGATTGATATGGTTAAGAAGGATTACCCAAGATATTGGGAAGAACACAAACAATTTCTCACCGATTTACAACGCATCCAAGAATTCAGGAACAAGTTGGCACACTCGGTAGTAGATGCTTCTGACGAGGCTTTATGCAGGCCTATAGAGGAAGGAGTGGGCTTTATTCAATGGAAGCGAGGTGAGCCAGTAACGGATAAAGAGTTTGAAGAGTGGGAAGTAAGAGCTAATATGGTTGGTGATGTGTTGACTGGTATCAAGCGCCTCCTTCCATATAAGGAAAAGCCAATTGCCTAACAAATCGTTCCGGTGAATTCTGAGCGAAAAACTAGGGACAGTCACGAATGGCGGTTCCTTAAGCTGCATATTGTTTTCTCCACTGTTGTCTCGTCATTTTTAATCGTGGGTAATGCTTAGGTTCATGTGTAATTCTTCGCGGTTCGATTCGGCCCGGCCTTTCTTAGAAAAACTAGGGACAGTCACGAATGGCGGTTCCTTAAGGGTTTTTTGGGAAGACACTCCCCACATCGGCAAGATAGATTGTTTAAATTTTAGAGTTTCGCTCTTGTCGAAATAGATGCCAAAAACAGTACTTATAAGCAATTTCGGCAGTTTTGGCAAAAAGGCTTGAATAAATGTAAAATAACAAGGATTATTGCTTAAGGAACCGCCATTCGGACAGTCACCTATTTTCTCTCAACCTCAAAAAACCGCAAAACCCTTTCTCTAAAAACTCCATCTTTTCTCTATTCGCGTCCATTAGCGTCCATTAGCGGTTAAAGAAATCCGTTTTTCTTTTACTTTTCACTTTTTATCTTCGTGATCTTCGTGCCATTTGTGGTTCAAAAACATCCGTTTTGTCTTTTATATATTAACTTCTTCCTTCTCTTCGCGGTGGAAAAGCTCTTGTCGCCAAATCTGCTAACGCCTTTTCCATACCGACATTATCACCACTCACAACCTCCCCGTAAAGCCCAAATGTCCTGGTATGCAATTCAAGTGGAAAAAAGTTTCTTCTGTTTTGTGAGAGATTCCTTGCCGGCAAACAAACCAGCATTCATCCTATGCGAAAAAGCTTTAACCCTTATTTGCAGAAGGCTCCAGGGCTGTGTCGCTCGGATCGGCGGACGGGCGAGAATGGGCACAGAAAAAGCTCGTCGGAACCTGCCCGCCGCAAGCCGAGTGGGACAGCCCGACCGAATTATACCAACACCTTCGAAAAATCATTACCGTCCCAAAGCTTGGCCAAACATAGAATAGCTTGAACCATCAATCAGAACCGAACGCACTTCTTCGAAAAACCCCATAACCACCAAAAATCCCTTACCCATTCTGCCACAAGCGCTTAGGCCATCTAATCCAGCCAAAAGCCCCGAATTTTCAACAATATGCGATAGATCGCCCCTATTACAGAAGGGGCGCCCTTTTTCTAAGCACCCAAAACAGAGGTATAGACACTATGACCACAATCGCAACAAACAATCTTAGCACTGCGATTCATCGCGCCGGTCGATGCCTTCACCCAAAGTCGTCCCGAACCGCCTATACCGCCCAGCCTAACCGCAAACTACAACCCTTTTATGCAAAACAAACCCAATTTCAAAAATCAGAAATGAACCTAACACCCTATTGCAAAACGGCTTATGGAGACTTACGCGTTTGCAGCCCGCGTCAAAACAAACCCAATTTCAATCCCCCCATCGAAGATCGGAGTTTATCCCGACTCGTCGGGGCTGTCCTCTTGTTTCGAGCCTTCTCATTTTCGTGCTTCGAATTTGTTTCGGATTTAG
>Ga0114918_10000041_pt1 | contig 106541 bp, 112 predicted proteins | sample LantaG_FD_87015 | JGI IMG/M metagenome (GOLD analysis project Ga0114918, IMG submission 87015) | Deep subsurface microbial communities from Baltic Sea to uncover new lineages of life (NeLLi) - Landsort_02402 metaG | ecosystem: Environmental > Aquatic > Marine > Oceanic > Sediment | place... | reverse complement strand
CAAGAGGTCGTCGGTTCAAGTCCGGCCATCCCGACCATTTTAAAGAGAGTCCGCCACATGGAACAGAAATGCCCCCTGTGTCAGAGAGTGATGCCAGTGGAGCTGATTCAAAGGCATCACTTGAGGACCAAGAAAACGGATAAGACTGATTGGGTGGAAATTTGTAGAGAGTGCCACAAAACCATTCATGGCTTTTTTTCTAACTCCTCTCTGAGAGACCTTCAAAATGACCTCGCTTCCATAGAAGGGCTCCTGAAAAATCCTAAAATGAATAAAGCATTAGGCTTCATTAAACGGATGGCTCCTGGAAGAAAGCTCAAGACATGGCATTCAAAGTTAAGGTAACATCGATCTTCAACCGTCTTTCCTAAAATAGGAGCCAAACAAATGTCAGAGAAACAAGTAGCGGAAACCTGTTCAGAGTTCATACCCATTGAAAGTACCTCTGAGGATGCTCTGTTAGTCCTTTCTTGCCAGGGAAGGCAAGGCTCAGATCTGTGCAGACAATGCCTGTGCTTAGATGATGAGGATGAGGAGGAGGAAGAGTAAAAGATGCCCATCAAAATGTTGTTCTGGAAGACTCCTTACTACCCTGAGGGGAGCCTGTCTTTGGAGCCCCAGTTTCAAGAGAGAAAAGAAGAAGTACTTAATGCTGTAGCGCCAATGAACTCAGAAGAGAAAAAAACTGTCTTGGCTTACATGGCAGCCTCCTCTCCCTACCAAAGGTATAGGGGGTGGGCTAGTTGTCGAGTTTGTGGGGCGATGCTAGGCTCAGCTGATATGGAAACTCCAGATGGGAAATTTTTGCACCCCTCTGGGTGGGAGCACTACATCCTTGAGCATGGGGTTCGCCCAGAGGAGCCCTTCTTAATTGGGGCAAAGGAATGGTTCCATGAGCAAGCTGAAAAAGAAAAGGGACTCCCCTGAGAGTCAAGCATTTTGGTCCTACATTGAAAAGACAGCAAAGGAAGTATATTCCTGGCCTGACTGGAAAAAAGGATCTAGGTGTGGTACATCACAATTGAACCTAGAAGAGGACAAACATGCTATTAAGAATCAACCAGGGTCATGAAAGATCTCTTGCACAAACCGGATATAAAATCAGGAGATGCTTGTCAATCCCTGATGAGCTTGAGGAGGCCATCCAGTTCATTAGGGCAAGAAAAACGGACATAAGTGGGGACCACATCCAAATCCAAGGTTATATAGAGAATAGGGGGAGCAACCAAAAAGATCAGTGGGAGACTTTGGATGAGCAGCATGTCACCACAATCAGTAAGATGTCTGAGAAGGCTTTTGAGGAGTGGGTGCTCCTTGTTGAGAAAAAAATAAAGAGGGTTTTGCACCAACCCGCTCCTTTCACCAAAAACAAAGATTCTGACTAAAGGATAAAAAGGAAAAGTTTGTGGTGTGGCCATAATGTAAGGCGGAAGGACTCCCCAAAACATAAGCCCCTGTAGCTCAACTGGAAGAGCGTCTGACTACGGATCAGAAGATTTGCAGGTTCAAATCCTGTCAGGGGTACCATTTTTCCTGAGAATTCTTTTGCTTTCTCCCAAAAAAGTTGGTAAGAGGGTAGTAGGTGTTAACTTTGAATCAAACGGATACAAAACATGAATACCATCATTCTCCTCATTCTCCTCGGCGGCTGCTATTTCTATGCAAAGAGCAAATTCCAAAAAGCTATGTCAAAGATCCGCTTGAAAGAGGGCAATGAAGACAAGAGTTCCACTGACGTTCTTGTTGGTGTGGTTGCTTCTGTCGCCTTGATCCCCTTCTACATCCTGGGGCCAATGCTCAAAGTTGCTCAGTTCCTTGTCAAGTTCCTCTTTGAGACCATTTCTTACCCACTTCAGTATTCCGCCACCTATCACTTCAAGGATACGGCAGGGATCGTTTTTTGTGAGATGGGCCTCCATGACTTCCACACAGATAAGTCTGAGTTGGAGCAGGAAGGCGGGTCCTACTATAAAAAATGTGCTCGTTGTGTGGTGAGGAAAGAAATTGATAAGAAACTTGCCTCTAAGATAAAGCCAGTTGACGGTGTCATTTCCTGAGATTGAGGACTAAAAAAATGAAAGACCACAGCATGGTAGGGATCCGTTGCCGGTTAGTGGACAAATCCCAAAGCCCCCCTACAGAGGACTATTTCAATGTCTGTCTAGACCAAGACCACCCAGCTTTGGTCTGGGCTGAAAACAACCATGACTGTTTTGTGGACATTGTTATACATTGTCTTTCCCCTGAAAGAGACCAGTTAGCCCTCCTCCTCAGACACGGGTATGACTATGCATACCACAAGGAGTGGAGACTTGTTTTTGAATTCCCAGAGGAATTTAGAGGGCAAAATTGGATCATCAAAAAGATAGAACAAATTGTCCTGGCTCATAGGGAACAGCATTTCCAGATTTACCACAGACTCAAACCGGAAGAAGATTACGAGATAAAGCCTCTAAAGCCTCCTGAGAAGAAACCCTTTCTCCTTGCCAGGATCTTTTGGGGTTGTATGGCACAGATGAAGGGAAATGCTCATAGGAAGGAAAGCACATGACTTTTTCTGAGTATTTTTCAGAAATAAGCTTTACCGAAGCAGGGATTTTTTGTGTCTTTGGTGTTCTTGCTCTCATTGCTGTCTCTTTTCTTGTTTCCTATCTCAGGTTCCACCTAGGGTCTGATGAAAAGAAAAAACCAACCGCAGAAGAAATTCTGTGGCCCCGTAGGCTAGCCGTCAGATTCTCAATCTGGAGACTGTGGGTTCGAATCCCATCGGGGTCACCATTCCTATACTTCCGTAGCTCAATGGAAGAGCGCCTGACTGTGGATCAGGAGACTGTGGGTTCGATTCCCCACGGGAGTACCATTTTCAAATTCAAGGGAGAGGGCCAAAATGGAATATTTTGAGGCATCCTGCGGACCAGAACTGGAATGGAGAGAAGTAGCTTACCATGTATGCCATTTCTGCCATCCAGATCTCTGTATGGGACCTTGTTGGAAACTAAGGGAGTGGAACACCAGGGAAAAGCAAAAGGCATTCCTGGGGTCCATTGAGGCAAGCGAATTAGAAGGAACAAACTAATGAAACTGAAACTCTTTACAACTGAGTGGGGGCCGGAGAACAAGTGGGGGAGAAAAAAACGGACCTATATCATTGCCCTAAGCCAAGAGGATGTTTGGAAGGCACTCTGGGAGAAAAACTCTTTTGAGCCTGTAGACTTCGGACTTCCTGCAAACCACAAGTGGGAGAAATTGAATAACTCCCATTGGGTTCTAACTTGGGATGAAGAGGGCTACCTCCACAGGGAGAAAGCTAAGGAAGTATGCAGAGAGTTTGCTCGGGGGTACTTCATGGGAGACCTTCCCTAATATTTATCCTTATCTCTTCGATCCCCTATCTTTTTTACTGGACATCCAGCATAAATCCCCCAAGAAGAAAGTTCACTACTATTTGTAACCAGACTCAGAGCACCTATGACAACATGATCTGGAATGGTAGCCCCAAACTGGATTACAGCATTCGCTCCGATTAGGCAATCAGCCCCAATAACAATCCCGTCTTCTGTTTTTCTGTGGGGTCTTCTGTAATGTTTGCTGTGGACACGGTGATGAGAAGCAGTTACTCTTGCTCCCGGACCAATGGAAGTATAATCCCCAATAGTGACCTGGGATCCAGGGGATGCCCCTACAAAAGCACCATGGTTTATAGAAACCTTTTCCCCGAGTCTAACTTTCCCCCCTTGCCCTGAAACTAGAGACCCAGGCTTTAGGGAACTACTTTCACCCATTTCTACATCCCCTTGAATCAGACCTTCAATTAATTTTCTTTGTTTTGGCATGCCTCCTCCTTTCAGAGCATCTTACTTGGAAAAAACATAGGGTGAAAATTGGGTCTTTTTTGAAAATTTTCCTTAAATAAACAAACATATATAGGAAAAGACCATAATGAAAAATCATGGTTTCTCTTCTAGGATACTTGATCAAGGAGTCTGAAATGTCCAATGATTCAAACCTTGTTCCTTTTCGTGCTCTTCTTTATATGGGTCTGTTCGGGTTTCTATCTTCCCTTTTGTTAGGTGTCTTTGGTGGGGCTTCCGCCGTCTACTATCAATATGAGATGGGGATCTATTTTATGATCCTGACTCCCCTCCTGCAAGGTACCTTCTCTGGGTGGGTGGTAAGGTTGGCATCATGGAAAGGTAGGTGCAGAAACCGAAAGGTGGCAATGCTGATTGGTGGGGCCATGGGAGCTATGTCTTATGGGTTTTTCCATATCTATGAATACCTGTCTGAGGTCTATTTTTCAGTATTCCCCATGGAAGGCTGGAAAGGAGTCCTGGACATTTCTTCCCGTTATGAGGTTTTCAGACATTTCTGGGCTGCCTCAGCCTCTCAAGGGTACTTGGTGGGGAACAATTCTCTACAGGATGCCTGCTTTTGGACGCTTTTAGTGGCAGAACTGGTCTTGGCAGCCTCTCTGGGGGCAATTATTCCAGGATTGGGTTCTTGGGGCAAAAAATGACCACTTGTTGCTTTTCAGAGTAAAGAAAAAGGAGTACAATTCTCGGTTAAGTGGAGGCCAGTGATGGAAACACTATTGCTTACGAATGCCTATCTTCCAATTGACAGGATTTCCTGGAAAAGAGCTATGGTGCTCATTGTTTCCGGTAGAGCTGTTGTTGAGGCGGAATACAAGACCCGCAAAATCCATTGTCCGGCAAAGGTCTATCCTATGCCGTCAGTGATCCGGTTTGCTCATCAGATTAAGGGAGCTTTCCGTTTTGGAATCAAGTTCAACAGAAAGAATGTGTGGCTCAGGGATAAGGGGACTTGCCAATATTGCAACAAACGTGTAGGTCTTCACAACTTTACCTTTGAGCATGTCACACCAAAGAGCCAGGGTGGGAAAACCAAATGGAGCAACATCGTAGTTGCCTGTTTCCCTTGTAACCAACAGAAGGGGAGCAGGACTCCACAGGAAGCAAAAATGCATATCCTAAAGAAACCCATAAGACCCAAGTCACTCCCTGGTTCTTGGACCCCTGCGATTGTGTGGGATGAGAGTATGCCCCCAACCTGGAAGGACTACTTGATGTCATACAAATACTGGAATGACAAGTTAGAGGCAGGGAGCGGGTAACCGCTCCCTTTTTTATAGATATTTTCTGACATTTCAGTCAGAGTATTTACCCGTTCCTTCTTCTTCATCGGTCTCATCGTAGGGCTTGATCAAATGCCCACATTTTTTACAGAATCCCTGTCCATCATCTTCACATTTGAAAGGGAAAGCTTCCCATTCTTCTTCGCTGAGTCCCTTTTCATCACGAAAATCACAGATAGGGGTAGTATCCTTGTACTCTCCTTTTCCATCCACAATAACGTCAAGGTGTCCAGCCATGTCCAGAAGAGCCTCCTCCAAGGTTGCGCCCCCACTTTCCAGATCCATCACAGCTACCCAATTCCATTTGTTGAAGTCTGTCCATCCCCCAGGGGGTTCTTCCGCATACTCCTCTTTGGAAAGGTCCTCCCAAGTACCTCCTTCAATCCAAACTCTGAAATCCGTGTTATTCCGAGGTTGGCTGGGAGTTATCCTTTCCCTACAAGGGTCCACATACTGATGTTCAATATTGGCAGTCTCATAGAACCCATGGTCTTCGATTTTGCTGCCTTTGAAGTCAAGATATGTGAACCAGATTGGGTTGCCCATCATTCGGTCAATGGCTTTTTTCTTCCCGTCAAGATCCGAGGGAGGCTTCTGATAATCCTTATGGAATCTGGGAGTGACCTGAGCCCAGGCCCCTTGGATTTGTGTGAGGCAGAAAATTGGCATGTCATCCTGGGTTTTCACTTGCAATAACAAACATTCCCTATTCTGTACAGGATACCCTTTAAGCCCATGCAATGCCCCGAGAACTGAACTTCTGGCCACTCTGTCCCCAACCTTGATCCCGGTTGCCCAAACACCCCAATAGCTAACCTTGTCTCCTTTGCTCCCTTGAATAGTGACAAAAGGCGGATGGCTTAAGCTCTTGTTGATGAAGACAACTTCCCCCTCTTCAACGGCACAAACCCGTTGGTTCAACTCCCCTTTCAAATAAATCCCAAGGATTGCAGAACCTTCTGAGGGTCGTTCCCATGGGACACAATTTGGCAGTGGCCAGGACCAGAATTTCATTTGAGTTCCTCATGCTTTCTTAATTTTGTTTCCCTGTACATTATGGAAGGCATTCCTTGTATCCACAATGAGCCTAGAATACTTCCCAATTAGCCCCAGGTCAAATTTTTTGTGGTCAGTGACCATGATGGCACAGTCATAATCTAACAGCATCTTGGGGGAAATCTCCTGGGAGTACAATTCCCAACCGGGGTACTTTCGCTGTTTAGTGATCTCAGGAGCATGCGGGTCAGTATATTGGACCTTTGCCCCCATCTTGAGGAGAATCTCGATAATCTTCAAGGCAGGGGATTCCCTCAAGTCCCCAACATCCGGCTTGTAGGCGACCCCCAGCACCAGAATTGAAGATCCTTTAATGGGTTTTTCCTTCTCATTCAATGCCTCAATTGTTTTCTGGACCACATAATGGGGCATCTCCGAATTGATCTGTCCAGCAAGTTCAATGAATCTTGTATTGACTCCAAATTCCTTTGCTTTCCAGGTCAGATAGAATGGGTCAATGGGGATACAATGCCCTCCAAGTCCGGGTCCTGGGTAAAAGGGCATGAAGCCGAAGGGCTTGGTGCTGGCAGCTTCAATGACTTCCCAGATGTCAATTCCCATCTTGTCACAAACCATTTTCAATTCATTGATCAAGGCGATGTTGACCGACCTGAAAATGTTCTCCAAGATTTTGGTCATCTCAGCAGTCTTCAAACAACTGACGGGGACCACGGTATCAATGGCTTGTTCATAGAGCTTTGTTGCCAGGGCAACAGACTCTGCTCCCAAACCCCCGACCACTTTGGGGATGTTTTGAGTGTGATAGAGGGGGTTCCCTGGATCTTCTCTCTCTGGGGAGAATGCCAGCCAGAAGTCTCTCTTAGATTCATCCAGGATAGGAAGCATAACCTCTTCGGTGGTCCCTGGGTAAGTTGTGGACTCCAGAATGATTAGCGAGGGCAATCCTGAAGAAGCGGACTCCTTCAGGACTGAGGAGACCATTTTTGTCGAGTCGGTAATATAGGTCAGGTCCGCTTCTTGGTGCGGCCCCAAAGGAGTTGGGACACAGACAATGAAAACTTGGCAGACACAGAGGTCCAGGGGGTTCCACGTGGGGAGGAATTTACCAATCTCAGACACTTCCCTCATCAGATCTCCATCTGACACGGAATCAATGTAGGATTCCCCCTGGTGCAGGGCACCAATTTTTTTAGTATCAGTGTCATATCCCAAAACATTGAAGCCACTTTGGGCAAACCTCATTGCTAGGGGCAACCCCACATACCCCAACCCAATGACCCCGATAGCCACCCGTCTTTTTTCAATGAAACTCAAAAATAGATCTGACTTGTCTGTTCCCATTTGTTCCTCAGTTTCTAGCATTATGCCCCTTTGATATTGGCTACAGGATACATCCTTCTTTGGATCCTGGCTACTCCATTATCAGTCAAGACCCTCAGAGTATCATCCAGAGCTTTGTACACTCTGGAGCATTCGTCCAAGGGAGTCTTCTCAGTGTTGAGCACCACCCCTTCTATAATAGCCCCATCCTCACAAATGACCTGAGAGTTTCTCATCTCAGCATCAATCTCTTCTTGGTCATTCCCGAAAGCTTTCTTTGCCTGATTCCTTCCTAGGAGCCTCCCTGACCCATGGTTCACAGAGAACCCACTTCTCCAGGCATTAGCCTCGGGCAACAGGATAGCGGCCCCCTCAAGCATGGATCCTGGGATAATACACATGTGACCGTCTAAGAGCCCCAAGGAGGGATGGCCGGTCGGGAGGGCTCTGGTAGCTCCCTTGCGGTGAACAAACCCATCTTCCCATTTCCCACCTTCCTCAAGCTGAACTCTTTCCTTCTGGATGAGGTTGTGGGAAATCTCATAGGTGGTGAAGGCATAATGGTCAGAAAAGACCTCAGAGGTAGCCTCTGCTAGGCTTCTGGCAATGATATGCCTGTTGGCAATGGCGAAGTTAGCAGCAGCATTATGGTGGTTCCAATATCTCCTCCCCAGCTCTTCATCTTCCCTCAACCAAGAGTTCTCACGCTGCTTACGGGGTAAGCCCCTCAAGTCGGCTCCCTCCTGGAAAAAGAATTCCGCAGTCTGATGCCCAAAACCTCTGGACCCACAATGGATCAAAAGGCTGACAGCCCCATCAATGGGATCCACCAGCATTTCAATGAAATGATTACCACCCCCCAGGCTCCCCAATTGGGGCAAAGCTCGCCCAAGCGCTCTTGGGATCCTTTGGGGGTCAAAGTATTCTGTGTCCACCGGGATTGAAGACCTCTCACAAAGAGCAATATTGATATCGAGGGGCTCAGCTCCATGGAGAAAGATCTCATCCAGCATCTTTGAATCAAAAGCAGGCATTTTTTCCGGTCGGTGAGAGCCCACCCCGGTAGCAACCCTCTTTTCTACCTCCTCAATCCACCTCTTCCTTTTCTCAGGGTCTCTGACATCCCAAGCCTTCAGGGTGGTCTCCATCCAAAGCATCCCACAGGAAATGTCATAACCAGACGCTGATTGAATCAAAGTCCCCTCTGTGATGACTACAGAGCCAATGGGCACCCCATACCCAATATGGATATCGGGCATCAAATAGACTGCCCGCACCCCAGGGTATGAGGCTGCTTGAACAGCTTGACCCCAAAGCTTCTCGTCAGTTTGTTCATACAGCTCAGGAGAAAGGAAGGCACGTACATCACAATGCATTTCTTTGATCCTAGGCAAAACATAGCTGTCTTGTTCTTTTATAATTCTGTACTTATGGGACATTATTCACCTTCGGGCTCATTGTGTTGTAACATTGAATATGTAGGACGGCTCCCTGTTTTCCTGAGTCTCCCCGTACCCACATCACTTCTTCTCCCTTTTTAAGTTTCTCTTCACAAGCTGTACATTTGATTTCCTTTTGGAGCGTAATCTTTTCAGCAGGCCCCCAAGGGGACTGAGAGATGGGGTTTACTTTATTTCCTTTTCCCTTGGTAGGCAACTTTTTTTCTTCTAAGGGGATACCATTTTCCTTTTTGTTTTTCTGGTCCTCAATCTCCAGCTCTTCTTTAAGGGATGAAAAGAATGAGAGTCGTGCTTTGATGCAAGATTTTTGCAGAGGACACTCTTGACAAATGGAGCCCTCTTGGGGGGAATACAGTTTGTGGCATTTCGTGTTTTGCACTGCCAAGAGACGGATATAAGGGTCAGAATGATACTCATTCTCTTGAGGCTCGTCAGAATCCAACAGAGCTTTTCCTGCGGCAACTCCTTGCACAGTCAAGGTCCAGACCCCTTTTCCATTCCTGTCTGCTAAATTTCTCCTTACCAAATTTTTGAATGCCCATTGGATCTGTTTGTCTGTCTGGAGGGCATTGGAGTTTTTCTGGGCACCAAATTGATCCCTTGTGATCCCCATCCTCTGACAAATTTTTTCATATGTGTCAGTACAAGGGATAGGAATCCCATGCTGCCCCAATGAAAGCTCTAAGAGAACTGCCAAAAGGGGATTCTCAAGTTCTTTTGCTGTCGGGATTGTTTTTGTCATTGATTAAGCCTCCCTAGGCAATAAGGAGTCGGGGGCTCCTATCCCACTGGTGTCCCCTTGTTCCAGGGCACCATCTTTGATTAAGGGGTCAATCATTTTCACAGCCTCTTCTCTGGTAGTTCTGTCGGGCAAACCATCCAACCAAGCCCTCAAGGCTAGTTGGTAGATTTTCTTTGGGACTTTTTTGTTGCATTCTATGGTATCACTAGCATGTTCCAGAACAGAACAAACAGCACGATGACTGAATTCTGCATGTAAATTTTCACGAAGAACAGCATCACGAATCACATTGGTAACCACTCCCATGACCTCAAAAATCTTGGGGCACTTCTCAACCAAGAGGGGGAATTTTTTACGGCAGACTACTTCCTCTTCAACCCAATCCATCCACCTAAATTGGAATTTAGCCTGGAATCGATCCAACAAAGAGGCATCAATTGGGTTGGCAGAGATCATTCTCCCTCTCTCATCCCCGCCTCCAGAGGTGTTCGCTGTAGCAACAATGATAGTCCCTGGGAGAACCTCATAGATGATACCTGCTGGACCCTCAATACGACCTTGGATAGAGTCTGTGATCAACCTCATATTTTCTGCCTGCTCCCGATCAGCTCTATCAAAATCTGAGAGCACGATTAGATATGGGATCCTTTCCCCCTCATCTGTGACGTAGCCATCACGCAGAGCCTTAAGAAACTCTCCTTCTTCCCAGATTGCCCCTGATTGATTGAACCCACGGGAGAAGAACCATGCTTCCAAGTCCACTCCTGGTTTGATCTGTTTCAGGAGGGCAGGAGTTCTAGTCAGAGCACTCCAAGCATGGTAGAATGCATCCTTGCCAGTACCCGGCAGTCCCCAGATATATGTGGATCTTTTTTTAGCAAGGCAAATGGCCGCATGCTGCACGTCTTTCCCTAAATCTCCTTTTGTGGGTAAAACATAATGATCAGGAAATTTTAGACATGCCTCCTCGGGAACCCCTGAGTTCACAGGATATTCAATCTCAGAAAATTTTACGGTCAGATTTGAGGGGTCTGGGGGGTGCTCCCGATGTGCAGATCTGGTATGCTTCTGATAGAGCTGATCCAATCGGGTGCTGGTCATCGTTGCTTTGGGGTACTTTTGGAGATAGGCATCCAAACTCATTCCATGCTCAGAGAGCAAATGATCCCCCAGGTAATCTTTCACTGCTTTGCCACATTCTAGGCATGGAATCTTGTTTTCGTTCATGGGTACTCCCTTTGTTTCTTCCCTTCTATTAGCACCCGAGAGGGCAGAAAAGAAACCTAAAAAGAGAGTTTTTTCCTTTTTTGGTTTCTTTTTACCTTGCTCATGGGCTAATAGAGTAGAAGGAGACGGAAACAGATGAGTAATTGGATGGCCGCAAAAAATGAACTAGTGCTCCGAGGGGACCAATACCGCCAAACACATTGGGCCTCTGTGCATGGTATCCTGGGGTCTGAGACCCCTCCGGTGTATAGCCAAGGCACGGAATTCAAAAATAGTGACCGGTGGACTCTGCGTTTTCTGGCAATTGCTATGTCAAAATGGGCTCACAAAAATCCCGGTTGTGTCCCTACTAAGAAGGATGTAAAGAAGTGGGTTACGGAAGTCAACACAAAGCCTTTCCCATCTCGGGCAATCTATATTGCCAACACTCCCGCCAAGCTTCCAGTAAGTCTGGCAATGGTCTTGACCGGTGGGGCCTATCATGAAGCCTTCCATACAAAGCTAAGTTGCCGTAGGGATCTTCATACAAAAGAGATTTCGGAAATCGTCTTAAAACGTTGGGCTCAGTTGAAGGATTGGTCCAAATTATGTGGGCCTCTTTTGGAGTGGTTGAATCTTATTGAGGACATCATCTGTGAGAGGTGGGGACGGGAAGTCTATGAGGGGACTTGGGTTAAACTCAATAACCTGCAAGATTTTATCCTCCACCAAGAAGCAGAGAGCTTCAAAAAGAAGAAAAGAAAAGAAGAGCCTGCAAGCAATACAATTGCTAAAGTTTTTCGGGATCTTGGTCTTGGTTATTCCACCCCCAAACAAAAGATAGCTTTGGGGGAGTACCAGGAAATCAATCCAGATGCCTTCAATATGGTGGTCAAGGGGCCTCTGACAAAGGTATTGAAAAGGTCAATGGCTCCAGGGAGGGACACCCTAGAGCCCCTCAGACTGGCTATGGATGTGCTCATTACCTTGGGAGATTTGGCGGGAGAAGGAGAACAAGACCAGGAGCAGGATACTCAGGATGGAGAAGGGGGAATAGAGGAATGTCCCCATTGTGGGGATTCAGGGCAATTAGTTGTGCGTCCAATGTCCAACGGAGAAGGGGGAAAAGTAGAAGGGAAAGGGGTGCTCACCTGTCTGTCCTGTGGTTTCCAGCAAGAGGTGGGGATCAAAAAGAAAGAAGATTCAGGAGAAGGGGGAGAGCCCTCTGAAGGAGGGGTCAAATTTGAAGGGTTTGAGAAAGGGGAGGAAGAAGAAAAAGATGGGGAGCAAGGGGAAGATGGAATAGGAAAAGAGGAGCAAGGGGAGGAAAGCCCAGGAAATGATGAATCTGAAGAAAAAGGGGATGGCCAGTCAGGGGAGGAGGGGCCGAAAAAGGGTCCCAAAGAAAACCCTGAAGAGGGAGAAGAGCCCACGGACGGGAAAGATGAGTCCCCCTCAAATTTTGCTGGGGGGTATCAGTATGACCCTGAGACAATAGCTGGAAATGATTGGTCCTATCTGGCAGAGAAGGTTTTTTCAGAAATTCAAACTTCTCCCCTTAATCTTTTGGATGCCAGTGCTGCGCTAGAAAAAGCTTTTCAGGATGCTTGGTTGAAAGAGCATAAGACTGTCCTAGAGGGGGAAGGATTATGGTCTCCCCATGATGCCTCCCTGGACATGATTAAAATGGTGAAACCTTCAGAAATGGGTAAGGACCATGATAGAGAGCAGGCAGACCACCTAATCAGATCTGTGAAGGGGGAGTCTTCCTTTTTGAGATCCCGGTTACGGAGCGTCATCAAATCCTTTGAGATGACTACTAACCGGCATGGGCTCCCCAAAGGAAAAGGTTTGTCCTCAAAGTTTATTGTGGATACAAAAATTGCATTGGATCAAGGGCAGTACCCAAAAAAAGCATTCTACCGTAGGGGCGAAAGGCTGGATACTTCAATGGCCTCTGTGGTTCTGATTGATCAGTCTTATTCCATGAAACTTAAACTAGAGGCTGCAACTCGGATTTTGGTGGCCTTGACTGAACCTCTGGACGCTTTAAACTATCCCACATTAGCCATTGGATTCAGAGATGGCAAACAAGGAGTAGATCTCCAGGAACAACTTGAGCTAAGTGACAACTACCACCGTTATCATGGGATTATCTATGATGTATTTAAAGGATGGGAGGAAAAATTTTATGGGATCCGTTGGAGATTTGCAAACACTAGAGCTGTGGGGGGCACCCCTATGTCAGATGGGCTTCAATTTGCCCTTGACAATATTCTGGTTAGGCCGGAGCACCATCGCTTTATCTTTGTGGCTACAGATGGTTTACCAAATGCAGGTCATAAGTCAATCATCAAAAGACAAATCAGGCTTGCCAAAAAGGAAGGAGTCCATATTATAGGGGTGGGGGTTGGATCTAGCTCAAGCTCTGTCATGACTCTTTTCCCAGACCATGTATATGATGAATCCATTGGCCCAATTCCGGGCAAATTGATCAAGAAATTAAACACACTAGTAGAAGGCAAAGTCCTAGTAGGAAGAAGGTAATATTGGAAACAGTTGTCAGAAAAGAACCCTCTGTAGAGGGAGAAGACTTGATTAAAGTCATTGCAGTGTATGGGGAGGATAAGGTCCCCGATGTGGAGGCAGTTTTTAGAGTGGCTTTTGATAGTTATGGTCCTTTGAGTGATAGAGATGCCCTCATTCTCGTAGCAGTCTCGGTGACCCGGAGAGATACAAGAGAACCTATCTTAGTTCCCCCCGAGGAGCTTAAAAAGATTCATCAAGCGGCAGTCGATTTTGCTGCGGAACAATGGTGACCCCATTGTTTTCATTCATGGGTACTCCCTTGGTTTCTTCCTTTCTATTAGTGACCAAAAAAGGAACCCTAAAAAGAAAGTTTTTCCTTTTTTGGTTTCTTTTTACCTTGCTCATGGGCTAATAGAGTAGAAGGAGACGGAAACAGATGAAAATAAGATACCTACCCTTTGCTGTAGTCCGGGATGCTCTTGAGCTTTATTCTCCAACAACAGGGGAAAGAATGTTTGGGTATGCCCCACGGGATCAGAACCCCCCATGGTGGTTGATTTCTATCACAGAAGGCCAGGGTGACCTTCCTTTGAATCCCTGCCACCTCCAAGAATGGGAGTGTAGAGGGGTTTTGTCCTTGGCTTTCCATGATTTTGACCCCAAGAAGTCCCAAGAGCCTGGACTCCTACCCTTTAACTCGGGGCATGCCCAGAACGTGATCAAGTTCATTGATGGGATTCACCAAAACCATCATTTGATCATCCATTGTACTGCGGGGATCAGCCGCTCAGGGGCTGTTGCCAAATTTGCTGCTGAATATACGGGAACCCCTTGGGAAGAGGTGACCTGCTTTTACGCAGAAGCCATCCCAAATATCCATGTACTCAGCACCCTAAGAGCAGAGGCAGGACTCAGCTAAAAAAAGGAACAGTAACCATGGAAAAGATTGAAGTTATCAATGCCTTGCAAAAAGAAGGGTTCATTGTAGAGGAAGTACCCAATGGATTCAGGGATGAGATGATAGAGTGGGTGACCCACAAAAGAACCGGAAACAAACTCCTCGGTCTGCCTCGGATTGAGACCGAAGGGATTTATACACATGGGAACCAAAAACCCCCCCACAAGCTCCTCCGGGCTTTTTTGGGTAAGTGCCGACAAGTTAGGGACCGGGGAATCCTGGAGGCCAGGGGTGTTGAACTTTGGGAGGGGATAAAATCCTTATACCTGCCTGTTATCCAAAAAAGCGCTCTCTCTTTCCCAGAGAAGTCAAAGAGGGACTTAAAAGTGCAAACAGAATATCTCCACAGGATCTGTTTCCGTAATTGGGATACTTTTGCTTTCTCTGTGGATGAAAATTCCTATGGACCCGAAGAAAGTGGCGGTCGTTTTGGTTGGAGGCAAAGAACACCAGAAAAATGGGAGATTCTTTTTCAATGGCTCCAGGAGACCTCAAAAGCATTAAGAGAGGTCTTTGATTCTGAGGAATGTCAGGCTCTCTCAAAGCAAGCAAAGGACACTTTATCTGAACTCCAAGAGAAAAGGTATGAGGTTCCCCACAGAACTGACACCAGCACTCTCTTTGTGCTCGAAAAATAATAGAGGCAAAAAAATCTCAAAAAGATTGAAGTCTTTGAACTGGTGGGGTATGTTAGATTTGGAACTCGACTTTTTTCATTGAAACACAGGAGCTTTTAACATGAAGATTCATTGCTTTGGTTCTCGGGGGTCTATTCCTTCACCTTCCCGAGAAGGATTTGACACAATGCATTTTGGGGGGAACACAACTTGTTACCTGTTGGAAGCGGGGCCTTTCTTTTTCATTTTTGACATGGGCTCAGGGGCATTAGTGGCCGGAGACTATCTGATGTCAAAGGGGCATATTGGGAAGGAATTCATTCAGTTGGGTACCCATTTTCACTGGGACCATCTTCAGGGCGGGCCTTTTGCTGTCCCTGTATATCTTGCTTTAAACACTTTCCACATTCATGGTCCTGTGCCAAGTGGGTATGAGGACCCCAAAGGTTTTCCAAGAACCGCAGTAGAAAGTGTGCTCTCCTCCCATCAAGCAAATCCGTTTTTCCCTGTCGCTCATGAGTGCCTCCCAGCAAAGAAAACGTATCATGGACATGACCGTCAGTTCCCAGATGAGTTCTGGTACTTCTATGATGATGGGAAAGTCATCTTTGCAAAAACTCTGGGTGATGCTCCTGACAACTACCAGGACAAAATCCACATTCAAACGATCCCCCTCCACCATCCTGACGGTTGCCTGGGCTACAGGATCAATTACAAGGGTGCAAGTCTTGCCTTCTGCACAGACGTAGAGCCTCTTCGTTACCCCAATCACCAGATCCTGAAAAGGGCTACTGGGGTTCAATGGCTTCTGATGGATGGCCAATACAAAGAGGAAGAGATTGCAGGTTTGGTTCAAGGGTTTGGCCATGGCACTCCCTTATCCTGTATCGAGCAGGTAAAAGCTATCTTGGATGGTCAGGAAGGAATGGGGCTCCAACCACAATTGGTGATCAGTCACCATGATCCTCGACGTTGTGATTATGATCTGGCAATCATGGAGAAAGAGGCAAAGGAAGATGCGGAAGAACTTGGACTGGACCCAGATTTGGTGACATTTGCTAGGGAAGGAGCAGTCTGGGAAATTCCTGAAACTGAATAGTGCCTATAAAGGATCTCATCAATATGGCATTCCCCCAATCCAAAGAGGATGGAACAGTGGGGCACCCCCCCAAAAAAATGGTTCTGATCTAATCTGGGGGAAGAAATGAAAAAAAGCCCCCTAGGATATGTTCCCAGGGGGCTTTTGTTTTGATTGGGGGAAGCGGAGGGACTCGAACCCTCAATACAGCTGATACCTGTATTACCTGTTTTCGAAACAGACTCCTCATCCTGTCGGATCGCTTCCAGGTGGCCTCCTAAAATTGAAAAATCAAAAAAGGGAGCAGAGCCCCCTTTTTTCCCGCTGCAAATGGAGAGTGTTTTACCAGAGAGTGGTTCTTAGTGCCAGCGAAAAACACATAAACCTTCATCTGCACTGACCATTTTTACTTCCAGCCCTACTGTCTGATACACAGCAGTCCCAGAATCCTTTCCAATTTAAAGGAATACTCATTCCCTGTCAAGAGTATTGAGTTTTTCCCTTGTGGGCCACAAGGGCAAGCAGCTCATTCTCAACATCTGCATGCAGATCCCTTTCCAATTTTTCTCTTCAATGGGACCATCCAACAGATCATTCCCCCGATGGTGGTTTTCCCCTACCCGGAAAGTCCTGACTGTTGAATATGCAGTAAGGTATGTTTTACCTGTTTCCAAATTGCTGTCAGCACAAATTTTGAACTCATGTTCTTTGGTGTAGATCCTCCACTCCAGGGCATCTTTCGGGGCGTCTATGATGGGATCATTGTCAAAGATTTTTGAGATTCGGTGCTTTACATACCTTCTTTTTGTTTCTGGGTTGCCATAGAAGAGATCTCTTGTGATCCATCTATCAACCAAAGATAGGGGCTGGTTTCTTTTGAAGATCTCCTCAAATTTCTCCCAGACTGCTTTTTGTTTTTCTTGTAGGGTGGGAGGGTGCTCTTGGGGGTCTTTTTTTTCACGTAGGACAACATCCAACAACATAACAAAGGCCTTTCTGCTCCGTTTTCCATATGGCACTCAGAGCGTTAGAAGATGCCTTATTATACCGTGGTCAGCTTCCCATCTGGCCCAAAAACGTGAAGTTCTTTTCCCCAAGCTTTGGCCTTGGTGATTGTGTCTTTTGTCCCTCTTGACTTGAGGTCCCAGAAGGCTACAACAATGTCAGCTTTTTTGACCAGCTCGGTGTTCCTCAGGAAGCCAGCACCTTTACCGTGCTGTTCCCAGTCTGCCAGGATCTCTTCCCATTCCAAACCATACTCTTTGGCGGCTTGGATGGCTATGCTATCCACCCCTCTGGCACCCCCTGATAAGATCTTGCATGGGGACCCTTTGAGGCGTGACACAAAGTAATTGATGGCAGGAGGGGAGGGATAGTTCCTGGAACCCACAATTGCAATGGTTTTCTTATGGGTCATAAGGTCATATCAAATATGGAGGAAGCAGGGGGACTCGAACCCCCAATGCGGTTTATGGCCGCATTACTTGCTTTCAAGGCAAGCTCCTCATCCTGCCGGATTACTTCCTTAGGTGACTTTGATCTCAATCTTTTTTTCCGCTTCCCTGACTTTCAAAGGAATAGTTACGGTAAGGACCCCATTGACCAATGAAGCATGGAGTTTTTCAGGATCTGCTTTGGGTGGGAGTTTGAACTTACCCTTAAATTTTCCGAAAAGACGTGACGAAGAGATACTACCCTTTTTCTCTGTCCCTTTTTTCTCCACTTCCACGGTTAGCTCATTACCCACCACAGAGACTTGAATATCTTCCTTGGGAACTCCAGGAGCTTCCATTTCCAGAATGTAGTTTTCCTCTGTCTGATAGACATCCACAAGAAGTTCTTTTACTGCATTCTGTCGAGGTCCACCCCTACCAAAAAATCGTGGGTGCGGGAGATCAAAAAAATCTCTGAAAAAATCTTCTGAGAAGAAATAGGGTGAAAATTTGCTAGACGGCATGAGATACTCCTTCCAGAGTTCTGGGTAAAACACACCCTAATGATAATCCCGTTTGATGTGGTGTCAAGGCAAAATGGTACGCTCGGCGGGAATTGAACCCGCATCTTAGATTTCGGAGACCTATATCCTATCCTTTGGACTACGAGCGCGAATTATCAATGAATTTACCCTTGATCCGGTATACAAATAATGGGATCCCTACTGCAAAGGTGGCTCCACATTTGGTGCAGATTTGCTTGTGCCCCCATCCCTGGCTCTTTCTGAAATACTCATTCCCACAATCTGGGCAGCAGTTTCTTTTTTGGAACCAAGTTAGAAGCTCATCTTTTTTCCGCAAATACTTATGGGAAATCCCATAAGGTGTCCTACCCTTTTTCTTTCGTTTCCATGGGGGCTTTTTGAAGAACAAATGATAAAGGCCAATTCCTAGGACAATCAGGACGATCAGGACAAGGAGGGCGCTTAGTGTGTACAACATGGCTTCTCTCCCTTGTTGAACTTATCCTCCTTATAGCTTATCTGTTTGAGATGGGAAAAGCCAGGGATATTTAGAAGGATCCCTTAGGACGGTTCCTACCAATTAATAGTGACTGGGCCATCTGCCTTTGAAGTTTGGCTTCTGGGTAAGGCTCAGGATATCCTCTTGTGGCGAAATTAGGGTTTGAAACACATGTAGAGAGTCTTCTGTCTAGGGGGCGTTCTATCCCCCAGGAGTAATTTTTGTTTCAATTTTGGCTAGTTTGCATTTCATGCAATCGGGGTGCTCTTCCCGTCCAACTTTGATTTGTTTCTTTTGAGTATTTTCAAACCCTATTTTTTTCTTTTGAGTATTTTCAAACCCTATTTGTTTCTTTTGAGTATTTTCAAACCCTATAGGCATACCCGAAAAAATCCACACAAAAAGAGCTACAGCCCCGGCTGCAAAAAGGAACCAGAATACAATTTCAGCACTCCCAGCACTCCCAGCACAGAATCCCATGGTATTATCCTTCCTTTATGGTGTGGTGCCAAGATTGAGTTAGTCGGGCATGATCTGGTTTGCACTGTGCAATAATCTCATCCAAGTTATCAATCTCATGGATTCCTACAAAAACCCCACTCAGCACCATTTTGGCCCACTCAACCTCAGAATATACTCTCATCTCAGAGACCCCTTTTACAGACCCATAGACATCTCTCCAAAAAAATAATAAAACCCGCACATTGGACAGGTTTTATAGGGTTGGAAAAATTTCCGAAAAAAAATACAAAGGATTGCTGACAATATTTTATCAGCAACCTTTGGCATCTTGGATTCTTCTCAACCCGGTAGACAACCCCGCAAAGGCAATAGAGAAGTAACCTCCACGGATTCTGTCCAATATATCTCAAAGAATGAGAAAGAGCAAGATCTTTTTGGGTTTGGAGCTGATGCCCGGATTTGAACCGAGAACCTTGGTCTTACGAGGACCCTGCTCTCCCAATTGAGCTACATCAGCCTGTTTGTCCTATCCTCTAGACAGGAACCTTCCAATATCTGCCCTTAGAGTGGTATCCAAAGACGCTAATTTTTGTCGGATGCCAGAAATAGCGAGAGACTTATTGGCTGCCTCAAGAGTTTGCCCCCATCCGTGAGTAGTCACTTTCGCTTCTTCTTCAATAAGATCTGACTGCAAGTATACTTCCACTTCTTCTGAAATCTGTTTGATTAGCTCTCGGATCTCTTTCTTTTCTTCTGAAGTCATAACACCACTCCTCGTTTTGACCTGGGTTGATGTGTCAAGAATATTCCTTAGAAAAGGAATTCCACCCATCCTCAGAAGCTTCTTTTGAGAGGTAGCCCTCAATTGTCCTATGGGGGGCTACTGCCCCACAGTGCCCACAAAAAGTACTCCAACAGGTACCCTTAAAGTCAGCGAGAGATGTGTAAATACCATCCTTCTGTTTACAGATGGGACAGGGGCTCAAAACTTTCTCTTGTCCCCTATCTTCTGACCATACCTTGAAAGTTACAATGGATGCAATCACCGCTGTATAAAGAAAACCTACAGCCGATAGGACATAGGCAATATAAGTCAAAATTTCTTTTCCCAATTTTCTGTCCTTTATGGTGTGGGGGGGGCTGTTTCATCCTTTGAGTGGAAATGGAGCAAACGGGGAGAATTGAACTCCCAACCTTCGGCTTACCGTGCCGATGCTCTACCAATTGAGCTACGCCTGCTTGTCAGCAAATAGGTCTTGTCCATTCTTTCCTTGCCCAATTAGGGAGCTGATGGACTTCCTCCAGACGCTTTGCAGAAGCATCCCTTTTTTTGATTGCCCCGTCTACAGCATCCTGCCCCTCTTCGGAAGCCAACCAATTTCGGAAAAGCTCCGTGATGGCTTTTATAGCTTTTGCTTTTTCCTCCATGTCAGCTCTCCTCGGGTTCTGGTCTATCTGGCCTATAGAGAATCTTTGGGAAGTGTTCTCCTTTTGCCACAGCTCTTAGCCGTGCCCACTCCTCGGTAGAGCCACAGGAGATTTCTTTACCTGCTCCATCTAGAGCAACATAGGGGTTCATTTTTGCAACAGATTGAGCTACCGGGACACCCTTGTGGATGAGGTAGGTGCTGCCTGTTAGGGGAGGTCTGTTTGGCATTGGGGATCTTCTCCTACAAAGAACTCAACGGGCTCTGAAATCAATGTTCAGCCTGCTGTCATATTGAGAGGCTACATCTAGCCACCACTCATCAAACCCATCCATCTTCTCCATTGCTATCTCCACCGTTTTTTCTGTCTCTGCAAGGAGAAAAAAATCTTTGTATTGGGGGCATTCTGGGTCCACAGATAAATGAACACTGAGTCTCTCATCAGGGAAATATTCCCTAAGCTTTGGGATCACTTTCTCTAGGGCACATAAAAGATCAGGATTTTTTTGAATGTGGCGGAGATAGAAGGGAGACACTCCTTTTATGCCATGCCTGAAAAGCTCTCGCTCAACATCATCCAGATCAATCACCTTTTGGCTCAGATAGAGAACCCCACCGAGAATTAGCCAGGGTTCTGTCTGTTGTCCTGAGACCAGGAGCCGAGAAATAGATCCCCCATGCCAATGGACCCCAAAGGAATCCAACTGGGCAGAGGATGGGGAGCTATGTAGAGCACAAACTCTTCCGAATTTGTTCAGGACAGAAATTACAGGCATCTCCTCAAAAAGATCCTCTAGGGTATATGGCTTCAAGGGATGCTCCTTTTCTTAAAAGAAAAATGGGGCTGACGAGAGGATTTGAACCTCCGTACACGGATTACAAAACCGTTGCTCTGCCAATTGAGCTACGCCAGCTTATTTTTTCTTTAGTATCTCCCGTAGTTCTCTTCTACGTGCTAAGCTATCCACGAAGGACCAACGAATGGTTTGGAGACGCCCTTCAAAGATATCTCTTTCCAAGGAATCCACAAAGTCAGGGCTCACTGTGAAAGTCCCTTCCTTAGTTTTTTCTAGTCCTCCTCTGAGTTTCATTTGGGAAATTTCTACCCCTTCTGTCCCCTCAGAGTTTCTAGCATTGTTGGCTGCCTCAGTACTTTCAATAATCGAGATCATGGAGACAGACTCTAAGCATAATGATCTGATGTCAGTAAAATCCACACCGGAATCCAACATCTCTTTTATGACCGGACGAAGGGCAGTGTAAATCTCACTGTGGTAGAAAGATCCCAAGTCACTGCATTTGCCATATTGGTCAAAAAGTCTTTGTCTGTCCATTGATGTCAATCCTTTTCAGAGTCTGGTTGAATGCTATTTAGAACTCCTTTAGCCACATGGGCGCTACGGGCTCTATCCGCCATCTCATAAAGATCCTTTTGAACTTGATGGTCTCCTGCTTTTCCTCCCCACAGGCCACCCTCATCCTGGATTGTATCAAAGAACTTAGCAAGATCTTCCAATTTCTTTGGGTCCGGGATTCCCTCATAAACAGCAACCAAAAGACCCTTATAAACAGCAACCAAAAGACCCTTCTGAGCATCTGATTTAACCAAAGCCCAGTCTTTTGACTTTTTGCCTCCCTCTTGGAGGAAAGAAGTATCTATAGAGAGGGGCTCCGCTTCTTCTGAGGGTCCCTTGAGACAGGCCTCAAAAGTAGTCAGGCTCTTCGCTAGCTTTCTTTGGACAAGCTCTGTGATTTCCTCTTGGCTGAATTTCAGGAAGAGGGTGTCAAAGATACCTTGTACAGCCTCTATCTGACCACATTCTTTCGAGCTGAGGGTGTCTTTGTCCTTAATCCCACCAAGAAATTCCTCAAGGCATTTTATAGAAGTCCTCAAGGCCCCGCCTCCTGGCTCTTCCATTTGGGCATACTTAACTCTTAACACAGACAAGAGCTTGAAGGAATTTTTGAATTTTTGTTTTGTCCCTAGTTTTGCTCTTTCCAATTCTAGGATGGCTTCGTTTGCAAGAACCTCTAAACTATCCATGTAAATACCTCGCTATAAGAATGATAACCCCTGCCACCCCTGAGATGACCATAGCCCACATAAAGAGGCTGAAGAGGAGGGAGTCTCCCTTGGAGTCTCCCTTGGTGCTCTCATCTAGGAGTTCACTTGTGGTCTCACACTCACTGGCATAAGCCTCACAAGCATCTCTGTCATAGTTTTCCATTTGTTTTTGGTTCCTTGTTTATTGTTACTGAGCCCAACGACCCGACCTCCTAAAATGCTGTCTGCGGCATCTGTTAAATTTTACCTCTGAAACTTTTCTAGTGCTGAAGAGGGTGTCCCACCCGTAAAAAGTTATCTGATGGTAGCAGGCGTGACCCTCTTTGCGGGTTATGCTGGCACACTGCTCAGGAGTGGCCTCAAAAAACCCATGAGATCTGGACAATATCCTGCAATACCCCCCAATAGGGTCTGTCCTAGAGATAACATCACAGATTTCTGTTTCTGTGTAGTATTCAGTATGGAGGTCTTGGGCTTTAGCACACACCCAAAGAATAAGAAGTGCTAGGCATGCCCCTAGGGCAATTTGGAACAGAAACTTGTATTTCATCTTTTCTACCTTTCCTCATTTTACCAGGGTGTCCGGGACCCTGTCTTCATCTGGCAAAGTTGTTAGGCCAGTGAATATTTAGAGCACATCTGTTAAATTCTATCTTGGAGACTGTTCTGTAGCTGAGCCAAGTATCCCACCCGTAGTAAGTTATTTGATGATAGCATGTGTGGCCCTTTTCCCTGATTATTTGAGAGCGTTGCTCAGGGGTTGCTTGGAACATTCCATGAGAACGAGTTCTAACCGAGCTTAAAAGTACCCCTGGCCACACAACATCACAGATCTCTTTTTCTGTGTGGTAGTCGGCATAGAGATCTTGGGTTTTTGTCTGTGCCCAAGGAACAAAAAGTGCTAGACATGCCCCTAAGACGATGCCGAACAGGAACTTGTATTTCATTTTTTCTCTCCTTTTTGTGTCAGCCAGTCTGGCCTAGAGGGAGCAATTGAGCACAACCGGTAATAAATCTTGTCATAGAAGGTCTGAATCTTGTCCCCCCCACCAAGTAAGTGAATCACATGGTGCCCTATCTCATGGCCCATCACAAGAAAATTCTGATCCTCACGGATCCAAATGGTTTGATCCTGTGGGCAGTATGCTGCCCGGTCAGATGAAATAATCCACTGAGGTATCTCAGAGACTCTTTTGATTCTTGGGATCAGCATATTTGCTCAACAGAACAGTTAGAGGGGGATCTTTCGTATGTGTCACCATGTCTGTGAGATCTGTTTTTATTGTATTGCATTTTCAGATGGATTGCTGTCTCCAGATCAAATCCATAAAATTCTGCGGCTGCCATGCTTATGATTGAAAGATCCGCGAATTCCTCGGAGATGCAGGGAAGTTCCAACCCTTCCTTATTGCAAGGATTAAACAAATCACTTTTTCGGAAAGCTTCAAATAATTCTGAAACCTCAGACTGGAGGTAAGCTAGGAATTCCAGCATATGCCTTCCTTGCTTGATTTCAATTTCCTCAGAGTCCTGGGAATACCAACCTTTTTCTTGGGCATGCTCATGCACCATTTTTTGCATTTCTCGAATAGGAATTCCTAAATCCCCCCAGGCTCTGGGTGAACAAAGCGTACTCCACAATCCACTAGGGTCTAGGGGGTGTCCCAAAGATTGGAACCCTCCAACACAATCTCTTCAATCTCTTCCTTCTCTTTGACCAAAAGACGGGACAGTTCTTTCTGATTTTTAACCCCTTCCCAAAAAAACCTGAAAATTAAAATAAGAAGAATAGTGGTAACAGAACCAAGAAGGAAAAAAGGAAAAGAATACATTTTTCTACCTTGTGTTTAAATGGTGGAGGTGTCGGGATTTGAACCCGATTCCAGAGAACTTCAACACAGAGCGACTACGTGTGTAGTTGGCCAATTTTCTTATTCTCCAGCGCCATAGACCAACAAGGCTATCCGGGAACAAGTCTGATCAATCTCATCCAGCGAACCGCTCAGACGGAGCAATCCAGGACCAGCCCATTAAAATGACGCCCTTGAAATCGCCCTGTGGGCCTGACGAAAAGGACGGGAAGCGGGTATTAGGCCGCTACCTGATACTCATTTGTGTTAGCAATTGAGTTGTTAGTTGCTTTTTAACGAGGATGCAACCATCCCCGACACGCCACTCTGGGCCTTGGTCCCCTGTCGAAACCAAGTCACCCCCAAAAGAACAAAACTGGTACCGGAAGGGGGGCTCGAACCCCCACGACATTTCTGCCACGAAATTTTAAGTCTCGCATGTCTACCAATTCCATCATTCCGGCAACTATTGGTCTATCAAAGAACTGAGAAATTTTACCAGAGCTTGAACTAGCTCTGTTCCACAATCCTCAACATATTGTAAAGCCTCTTTGGGGTCAAGAGGTTTCTCAGACTTTTTGGCCTGTATTTTGTGTGGGTCATAGGAGTAGTGCCACTCCTTATTTATTTTTTCTCTAACCAAAAGACCTTTCAGTTCGAGATGTCTGCATGAATTACCCATTGCAGATTTTGCAGGGCCATCTTTAGGGTTACCCCCTAAATCTTCATGAATCTCCACGGCAGAAAAGTAAGTGCATGAGCGTCCTTGGAGGTATTCAAAAATTTGTTGTTGTTTTGTCATCTCAACTCCACAGGGAGGAGAGCTTCCCAATCCACGTCCTTAGCAATTCTCTCAATTTGATCCTGACCTTCCCACATTCTTCCGTTGAAGACGGCTCTTCCTTTGATAATTTGGGCGAGTCGGACATCAAATAATCCATTGCCCTCTTCAAACCCAACGAATGCAAAACCTTGTTGCCAGTTGTTACGTCCCTTCACTGCTGGGACAATCCCAGGCTCTAGTCTAGCCAGGGTTCCAGGGCTCGCTGCCATGTACTGTTTAGGCCCCTTGTGCTCCCACACAGTTTTAGTAGCACACTCAATTCGGTGAGTGTGGCCGAAGATCTCAGAACACCTTGCATTCCTTACCACGGCTTCTGCTGTCTTTCCTGACTGTGCCCTGACAATGTCTCCATGAGATACCCTTAGGTTCTCATTGATCCAATAATCAGAGAATCCATAAGGTTCAATGTACTCCACTCCCAAATCCCTCAACCCCAAGAAGCTCTCGATAGAAACAACTGGGGGATCCTTGGGGGCATTAGCTGGGCGAATCTGGTAAGCAGCCACAGTGTTCCTGATGATTGCTCTCCGCATCCTCTCTTCATGGTTTCCAGCAAGGTATTTGATTTCTGCACCTGTCTTGACCAAACGTTGGATCCACCAATGCAACTCAAACAATGCTGGTTGTGTTGTGGCATACAGGTCAGGGGTCACCAAAAACTTGTCACTCCAGTCAGGGAGGTCTAACATATCACCTAACAAAACAATGATGTCGGGGCGTTCTTGTTCAGCAATCTGGCAAACAAGATCCCAAGCAAGTCTGTCATGAGTTGGGTCTAGGTACCCTGTCTTCATGTCTCTTCTGTACCCGTTCTGGCTGTCTGGGATGACCAGAGCTTTCTTAATTCCTCCGGTTGATTTTTTCTTCTTTGGGAGAGGGAAAGATTTCATGATAATGGGGCTGACCGCTGGCCACTGACAAATGATGGGTTCCGACCGGACTAACCTAGCTTTGATTTGGAACAGAGGGGTAATTGTAATCTCCCCATCCAATTTGGATCCCTGCTCATAGCTATTGATCTTGTAGTCCTCTACCTTCCAGATGGTCTGATCAACCTCACAAAGCTCCAACAAATCCTCTAGGGTCCGGGGAGATCTGTCGAGGGTCCGCTCAAGGTGAGCATAATTCCCCTCTACCCGCATTTCCGTTTTGTGTGAGTTGATGTGGAAGGAGGGAGAATAACATCTGCTCCTATGGTCTGGATAGCGGCTACTAGACTTTGTTTTACTCCTTTGCTCAAAGATTTTGATTTTTGTGCAGCCTCAATAGCGGCTGGAGGATTTTTGTCCTTGTTCTGGAACCCTTTCCTATACATCTGATCCCGAACAGACCGGAAAGTTCTGTTTGAACCAAAACATTTGTTTAGAATCTCGGCAGTCTCTCTGTGGAGTAGGTAGGGGCCGATAGTTTTCAGAGAAGAAAGCTCAGACTTAGCCCAAGAAACGTTTGATGACATAGACAGTCCCTCCCAAAATGGTTGTGTGCAGTTTTTTTGTGCGAAGAACTTTTTGTCTGTTCATACAGAAAACTCCATGTAAATCCTCGCAGAAGTCGCACCTGTGCGCTCTCATGTAGAAGGCTACGGCATAGCCTGTTTATCCTACACTACCACAAAGAAGGGCAGAACTTCAAAAAATAGTTGATTTTTCTTGGCTTTTGAGGAAAAGGATTTCCAATGAGGCGTCAATCCCCACGATACTCAGACCTGTAGATTTTGGGGTGCCAGACTCCTATGCGCCCAGGGATGTACTGGTGGGGGGGAGTTCTTTCTTCTTCTGGTTGACTCTCTAGCCTCTCTTTTTCTCGCTCCATAGCTTCCTTGAGAGTTTTAGTCACCTTTTCCATCTGCTCTTTTGTCGGCATCTTTTTCCTTCTAACTGATCAACCACAGGGCTACTGGGGCAAGAGACTGGAGGTCAGGATAGGTCTCTTCGGTTTCCCCGCTGGCATCTTCCTTGTATACCTCAAACTCTTTTTTGTTGGGGGCAACAAGAACTTCCACTGTCTTTTCTTTGTGGGAAACTTCTAGGGTAAGGGACCCATCATGACCTGGGCCGGGAACAATTTCTGTTGGTGGGATTCCTTTGACAATCATTCGCCGGAGGGTTTCCGTCAGGGCTCGTTTTGCATATGAAATGGTTTCAGCACCAAAAGGAAGTGCATCATAACCATCCCAACATGGGGCAAGTTCTCCATACTCATCCAATTCTCGGAAACAGATATCTCGCATCTCAAGAACTTTGGAGACTGACATGCAGAACCTCCTTGGTTCCTTTCAGACTACCCTCAAAAGGGTACCTTGTCAAGGAAATGGTGGGAAATGTGGGATTCGAACCCACTAAGCCCGAAGGCACATGGTTTACGGCCATGCCCGACTCTCCAACGTCGGCGCTCTCCCTTGGTGGTACAGCCCGGAATTGAACCGGGGACACCCTGGGCTTCAACCAAGTGCTCTACCATCTGAGCTACTGCACCAAAAAAACGAGTGTGCGGGCTCTTGCAAGTGTCTAACTTTACCCACACACCCATCAAAGGAACAAAATCGTCCCTTTTTCCGAATACTTGTCAACTGAACTTTCTTTTTGCATTCTCAAGACATGCAAGAGAACAATTCAAAACACATCTAACTTGCACGTCCCCTAAGCCAGCTTTCCCAGCATAACGAGCCGCTCGGCTCCAGGTCCACATTGCTACCTCAAAATTCCCTTCCCGTTCATACTCCCTGGAGTCCTCAATGAACTCAGTGAGTGTTTGGAGGTAATATTCTGCCATCTCTCGCCAGAAAAGCTCTGTTCTTGGGGTTCTTTGCATTGCCTTAAGCTCCTTATCTGACAGGAGATCATGGGATAAAGACAGATTCCTCCTCACCGGACCATTTATGAGTGGGTTGTGGGATCACCTTAAGTAGCTTTTCTTTTCGGGGATCATATCTATGGGTCACGTCAAATTTCAGGCCCTGGAGGTCCCTGAGATTGATAGGGTGGATTTCAGAAATCCTCCAATATCTAATTTTTTCTGGGATTCTCACCCAAAGGCTCCAAATTTTCTTCTGCCCCATTCCGCCAGAATGAAGTTTATAATGAACACCCAGATTCAACTCTATGTGGTCGAATCTTGGAGAGAGCCACCCCGAAAGAGACCAAAGCTCTGCCCTTTTTTGTTTAAGACCTTTTAGGGCAGGATGGTCTGGATCTAGCGAGACCCAGAAAGTTTCTGTTTTATCCAGGTGTGCATGATGCATCTCACACTGGATCCCAGTGATTATATCTTTAATAGCCATTGTAGTTACCTCCTCAACACAGTTTTAGCTCCGAAGCCTATTGTCTAGCGTGGAGTTGCCCTGCTCTCATCCGAAAAGCTCGGTTCTTATAGTTCTCAGCATTGTTCAAGCTCTTTATGCTCAGGGGATGAAATTGTCTATCGCGGGGGTTCCTTTTTTGTACCCCACTAAACCTTCTCTCATTGAGTCATATTTATGTGCCAGATCAAACTGGACCCCTTGAACTTCCTTCAAATTTAGTTTTTCGGCTTCGAAGAAACTATGCCCTTTGAATTCTTTGGGGACTTTAAAAAGAATCTTCCAGGTTCTCTCTGGTCCATTAGCTCCCCGTTCTGTTGGCACATACTCAGTAGTGAACTTTAGGATTACCCTCTGTCCCGTAGGTTTGGAAAGTTTCCCTGAAATAGCATAGATGGTCTGAGCCCTCTCTTTTTTCAGGTACTGTAATCCAGAGTGTTTTTGGTCTAGGATGATAATAAAAGATCCTAGTTTTGGGGGGCATGCTTCCTCATCAAGCATCATAATTTTGAACCCGCCAATTCGGTCTTCACTTGCCATTTTTCCCTCCTTCAAGCTCAAGAACTTCCTGGATCCCGGAGAAATCCCTGAAATGTTTCCACTGGAACCACTGCCTCACCAGCTTTGCTGCAATCTCTGCTTTGCGGGAGGCAGCCCGTGGAACCAGGAACCTGAGAATTTTATTCTGTCCATGGCTTCTTTTTTCAGGAGTCGAGATGCAGGAGATGCAATTCATCACCCTTTCTGCCAAATCATTGCTGAACAGTTGCTGAGGAAGCGTGACTGAAAGGTCTTCTGGGTGTCCCTCCCTGTTTGAGAAGAAGGATACTCCCCACTGAAAGGGGTCAATGTCACCATGATACCAATCATACAGGGCATCAAATTTTGCATCCTCATCTGTGTAGAGGTCTTCATTGGGCAATGAGATTGTCATTTGGTTTCTCCAGTGGTTTCTTTCTATCTCTATTAGCACACCAAGGGGTGGAAAAGAAACCTTTTCTTTGAAGAAAAAATGGCGGGGGCCGGGAGAATCGGACTCCCCATGCCGTCGGGTTTGGAGCCCAACGAGCTTACCCAGAGCGACCCCCAAAAAAGGAATGCAGGAGGGTAGTTCTATCCTTACCTGCAAATTAAAAAGATGGTGCCTAGGACCCGGATCGAACGGGTTTCTTCTGGTTTTCAGCCAGACGTGTTGACCACAATCACTACCTAGGCATTGTTTTTTAGCACCCTCACTCGGCAATAAAATTTAATAATGTCTCTATTTTCCCATTAAGGAGAAACCTTTGGAAAGGAACTGAAAATGAAAAATTGGACTTTTGTTGACCGTTTTGGAAATTGGACTTTCCAAAAATCCGCTAATGACCCCCCTTTTCTGGGAAAGACCATGGAAAACAAGAACATCAGGTTCCATGTTTTTCGGGGTTCTGTTAGAGTGTGGGACTTGGAAAATGCAGGTAAAAGGGGGAAAAGGGTAGATTATTTTGCCCTTCACGGATTTGATTATAAGGCTAGAGTTGGTCTTCATGAGAGTATTGCAGCTTGGGTACAAACCCTCCCCAAAGCTACATTTGCTTCTGCCTTAGCTGGGGCAAAAAAACTGGAACATGTGTACCAACTGGGTCTGGAATCCTATCAAGAAAAAGGTGTGGATGTTGCCCCAGCAGGCTTTAAACCTTTCCAACTGTTGACCAATTACGTCTCCATTAATGCAGATGACAAAAGCTTCTCTGTAAGAGACCTTATAGACCAAAATAACCTGCCTACTTGTATCCCAGGAGCCAGGGGACAGAAAACTCAGGTCAAGCTCTTTTACCGTTGGGTGCAGGACAATGAAAGCAGGCTCAGGAGAATGACTTACTTGGAGATCCTGAGAGAGATGTCTAAAATTGGTATCCAGTACCATGAATATTGTGCAATGGACTGAAAACTTGACTTCACACTAGTCTGTCTATAAATTGGATTAGACAGGAAACTTTAACAGGAGAAGAACAATGTCCCTACGTCGTGATACCACCAAACTAGCAGCTAAAGTGCCTGAACTCAGAAAACACTTGGTGCCCCTCTTGAAGAAGAGCTATGGCCGGGTTGAGTTTGAGAAGGCTGAATATTCTTGTGGGTTTGCAATTACAACAGCGGATGAATACGTGATTCGGGAGAATATCCGTGAGGATGTAAGGCGTTACCCCAGAGAGTTTAAGGAGTTTATTGGGAAAGGATATGTTACAGCTGATGGAGAAATCACAGACATCGGTTGGGATGTATTGAATGAGGAAGGTTGGCCTTTTGCGGAAAGAGCCGCTGTAAAATGGTTAGACCGAACTTTTAATTCTGCCGGGAGTGAAGGACATGGAGGACAATTCGGTGATGATCTTATTGGAACTCTTTACTTCAATCCTAGTATGCCAGCCCAAATGCGGGAGTTGGAAAGTCATGATGATGCAGTAGTAGAGCATAATGGAGGGGAGCTTATCTTTAATGACAGCAATGGGAACTTGAATGCCATAAACATGGAAATTGAAAGATCCCTGAGAAATAAATTTGCGGCTCGTTATTCAGAGATAAGTGGGATTTTGCTCTTTGCATTCCCCATGGAAATCTACGAAAAAATGGATTGGTAAGGGTTGAAACCTTGACTCGCTCAATGCCCCAGCTGCTTTTGCATCTGGGGCATTTTTATTGAATGGCGGCAGAGAAAGGATTTGAACCTTCTTGCCCCGTGAGGGACCTCCGCTTTCCAAGCGGATCCGGCGCTCCAACTCCGGCGCTCTGCCATTACCCTCGAACTCTGAGGATGAATTCTTTAAATTTTTCTTTTCTTCGAATGAAGTCAAACTTAAGGAGAAGGAAAAAGACATAGACCCTAGTCCACAAAGGCCACTTAACCTTTATTTGGGGGTGTTCTAGGGCATTCGTTCTGTACAAGTCCACTAGCCAGTGTTCATCCAATAGAGGTGGGAAATCTTCTTCTAGAGAGTCCCCTACTGTCAAACTCTTGAGAGAGCCTTCCTTATCAAGGTAGCTCTGGGCCACTTTTTCTAAGTAATCCTGTACAGAAGGGGCTCTAGAGATCCAATGCTCAAAAGAGATCCAAGGCTCGGGGTTGTTTTCTATCTTTGATTCCTCCAAAATATCCTCTAGACTATTTTCTCTTTTCCTGGGTAGCTCCTCACTCCTTGAAACCCTTGCATCAAAGGGCCATCAATTTTGTGGAAAGGGCCAGATCTTTGTAGGTATTTCCCAGGGGGCCAAAATTTCCCTGTTGTAGTGCATTTCCAAGGATCCTTTTTTGATTTGAGACCTACAATTTCCATCCACCCCCTAACTTTACCATCCCACAACAGATAACAAAGATCTCCTACTGCCATCTTTTTGGGGAACTGTGAAACCCGATAATTTAGAACAGAGTCCCTGGATTCAACACTTTTTAGTTCCTTGGAGTATTCTTCCCATTTGATTGTTTTGGGGATTGTGATAATCCAGTACATGGTGCCTCCAACTCTTATACTACCCAAAAACCTCAGAATCCCAGTAAAAAATGGTGCTGCCGGAGAGACTTGAACTCTCACGGGCATTCAAGCCCACCAACTCCTCGGGTTGGCGTGTCTACCTGTTCCACCACGGCAGCAAAAAAATGGCGGAGAGACAGGGAATCGAACCCTGACAGGACATGATTAGCCCTGGACGGGTTAGCAACCCGCTGCGCTACCATTACGCCATCCCTCCGTGGTACAGCTAGAAGGACTCGAACCTTCAGGTGAGCCGCAATGGCCTCCCGACTTTCTGAAAGTCGTGCGTATACCAATTCCGCCATAGCTGTACATAAAAACAAAATGGTACCGGGAGGGAGACTCGAACTCCCACGGGAACTTAATCCCACTAGGGCCTAAACCTAGCGCGTCTTGCCAATTTCGCCATCCCGGTATATAAACATGGTGAGTAGGGTAGGATTCGAACCTACTACCCTCCGACAGAGGACGAGGGCTACAACCTCGCGCAACACTCCAACGTTGCCTCCTACCCATAAAGCGGGGATATCAGAGAAACACCCCCCATATTTGGTGCCGAGAGAGGGGCTCGAACCCTCATGACATTTCTGCCACTGACTTTTGAGGCCAGCGTGTCTACCAGTTCCACCATCTCGGCTTACTTGTGGTATTTGCTATTAAGTTGTCAAAGAACAGAAAAAGCCCCTCTGGGCTGTTAGATCCAGAGGGGCTTTTTGTAGGGTAGTAGTATGGTACTGGGGATTCTTCCTACATTGGCTCCTCCGGGCCAGAACTGGACCAGAGTAATGCGCTCGTAAAGAGCGAATAACTCAGGCTTGACAATGTTGTGGAAGATAGTAGCATTTTGCTTTCTCCATACCAGGAATCTATTAGCCTTCATCTTACAAGATCTATTTTTTATGTCAACACTTTTTTTAGAAAAAATAAAAAGTCCTGGGAGTCGGTAGAATCCCTATTGCTTTCGGTTCTTAGGACAGAGATTTGATAGGAAAGGAAAACTACCATGACTTTGAGGACAGATCTTTTGAAACTTGCTTCTAAGAAACCTTCTTTGAGAGCAAGCATCCTCCCCCTACTGCGGAAAACTTCTGCATATTTGGAGGATTTGAGCTATTATAGGAATCGGGCCAAAGTCCTTACTGGGAGGAACATCCGCATTTTAAAGGCTTCTCAGTCTATCGTAATTGAGGAACTCCCAGTAAAGGGCAAGAAAAAGCTCAGAAGAATCATCTACCACGTCATCCCTTACATTCAAATAATGCAAAACAGAAGTTCAGATATACTTTTGGCTATCAATATTTATGAGAATGCCAGGATCTCTGAGAATATGACCTATGATGCCGCCTCCAAGGCATTGGAAAAAGGAGCTAAAGAAGCTGTAGCCCAATTCATGAAAGAAGAGCCAGAGATCTCTTCTGGTACAGTGGATTCTTTCCTAGCCCAGTTCTTAACTGAAAAAGAAGTCCCCAGTCTTCAAGTTGCCCCTGGAGACTCAAGACAAATTGAGTTTGAGGGTGTGGACTTCAAAGGGCAGTCAAATTGGAATGAGTTTATTATCTACCCTCAAGGGGACAGCTTTATAAAAAGGTACCCGGCGAAGACCCCAACGGCAGCAAGGAAATTCTACACTCTGATCAGCGAGAAGCCAAACCTTTTCCAGAGAATGGACATGGAGACCTGTTTGAAATGGCTCCAAAAGAACAAGATTTCGACAGATTCCTACTACTAAAATGTAACCTCGGTGAAACTGCTATTGATTTCTCTTCGTGAGAAATAATTTTTGGTTGAAAGGAAAAACCATGAATGTCCAACCCCCAAGAAGAAAAAGATCCTTCAAAGTAACTATTACTCCGATCATGGAGGATGGGAGGCCTGATACCCCTTATGAACAAAAGGTCATTGAGGACATGGGTCCTACAGGGGCTGCACACACAGGATTCCGAAGGTTCCTGAAACAGAATCCTCGGATTTTGGATGTGGGACACTCAGGCCAGGACCGGTTTGCTTTTATTGTTGTTAGGGACCTGCAAACTAGGAGAGAACGCTCCTATGCCGTCCGGTGTGGTAACTTTGAGCCAATCATCAATAGCGTCAACCTGACTTTCGATGCTTTTGCAAGGATGGTTGTAAAGTATCCCGATGCCAGACGCGCCTCTGAGGAAGGTCTTAGAAGAGGGCTCCAAAAATTGGCTCAGGAAAAGCCACACATCAGAAAAATGATCCTCTCTCTCCTGAGAAAAGAATGAAAGAACTCCACGTCTATGACTTTGATGGGACCCTTTTCAGGAGCCCTGAAGAACCTGATTGGTGGCGAGGAGAGAATTGGTGGGTAACTGCCAGTTCTCTAAAACCTCCTTGTGTCCCGCAAACCCCAGACAATTCTTGGTGGGTGAATAGCACAGTGGAGTCTGCCCGGAGGAGCATTCAGGATCCAGACATTCTCACAGTATTGATGACGGGAAGGCCAGAAGAGGGGCAAGTAAAAACAAGGATTCTGGAACTACTTTCCCAACAAGGATTAGAATTCGCTGGAGTCTTTCCAAACCCAGGCGTTCAGTACACCAAAGAATTCAAACATGATCTTCTCATTCGGATTTTGGATGCCCACCCTGAACTCCAACAAGTTCAAATCTGGGAGGATAGAGCGAGTCATCTTACTCTCTTCGATGATGAGGTCTTGAGTAGAAGGATCCGTTGTGTCCCGCATTGGGTTAAAGAACAATCCCATCAGGTAGCTTGTACAGAAAAAGGTTTTTCGAGTGCAAGAGCAGAACCTGACATGGCTCGTATATTTAAAAATATCCTACGTAAAAAACTGGGGAGAACAGTTCAGTCCCCCCCTAAAATGGAACATGAGGTGTTGAGCTGGATTCGTCATGTTTTTGCAGGTCATGTGTTACAGAAAATTGATAGGTATATCCACGAATCTTACCACTACAATCAAGAATTAGAAGAAAAAAAAGAAATAGCAGTGAAGGTTCTTGGGGAGTATACCCAAAAGATTGAAAGCCTAAAAGAAGGAGATTTTTGGAGACTTGCTCTTTCTGCCTCTCAAAAACTGACGGTGAAACGTATTGATCAGGAAACTTTTGGTTGGGGACCGGGTACCTTAAATAAAAGCTTTACACGTTCTGGGTCAAAAGAAGAAGTAAAGGTCTGGGTCTTGAATTTTTTGACCCGTGTAATCAACAGATTAACCTCTTCCCTTGAAAAAAACATACCTGAAGATGGTTTAGAGGATGAGGAATTAGTGGAGCTTAATCTGATCAAAAAAGAGTGCCTGAAATACACTTCTGGACCCAAGAAGTACAAGACAAAAGCTAGCAGAAAGTTCCCCATAGATTTGACAGGGTGGAAGTATTTGGATGAAACCCGGTCAGAACAATTGCTGGCAAATTCTATTGGAAAGGGAGGGAATCTGTCGGTTACTTTAAATTTCTTAGGCCACTCCAGAAAAGGGGGTCATTTTAAGCCTAGTGATTTTTCCCTCGCCGTTTATGCTGGGCCTAACATGCAAGACATCCATGTCTCTTTAAGGGACTTCAGGGAAAACCTTTTAGAAATAGAATCTTTGACTATCCATGAACTGACCCACATGGCTCAAAGTCTTTTAACTAATTTGAAGGTGGAAAACTTTGCAGGTCTCCCCTCTAAAAAAGTTCTAACCGATTTAGGATGGGGAGGGAGCACAAACGCCCTGACAAAGTCGGAACACGCTATGATGGATGTTGAGTTCTATACTGACCTCAATGACGATCTGAAAGAATTTCTCCTTGAAGCCAGAAGATTGAAAAAAGAAGACCGGAACAGATTCTTAAGGCTCTGGGTAGGGATAGCCAGACCGGAGGATGGAGACCCAAAGCCCTATAGATACACTTATCCTAGTGTGTTTTTCAAAGTGCTAAGAAGAGAAGCCCCTGCAAAATACAAAGCAGCCTTGAAACTCTTTACCACAGAGGCTCTCAAAAAAATTGACATGCCCAAAGGAAAACCTTTCTAAGACCCCTCTTTTTGTGGTAGGTTCAATTAAATTGGAGGGCAAGGATCCCCCACCCTTATCTGAAGGATGGACATAACAAGGATAAAAGAAAATGACCTTAGAAGATAGAATGAAAGGGTATGAGAAGGAGAAGGGGCCGGAGAGGTGCTCCAAGGAAAGCTTCGTAGCGGCACGGCTGGATGGGAAAGCATTCCATACCTGGACAAGAGGGCTTGAGAGACCTTTTGATGTTTTTTTCCAAGCAATCATGCAAAAAACTGCAAGAGAACTCCTCAAACAGACTGGGGCATCTGTCTCCTATAACCAGTCAGATGAGATTACCCTGATCTGGGAACCTTGTGGGGATGAGTCTCAAATCTACATGGATGGTCGGGTGTTCAAAATGGTCTCTGTTCTGGCATCCATGGCGACCGCCCACTTTAACCAGCTTGTCTCCAAATTCCTCCCGAAGAAAGAGGGAAACCTTGCCTTGTTTGATTGTCGAGTCTGGGAACTTCCAACAGAAGAGGAAGCCATCAATTGCCTTATTTGGCGTGAGGTAGACGCAGTGAGAAACAGCATCCTTTCTCTCGGGCAGGCACACTTCTCTCACAAGACACTACATGGGGTAAAGACCCCTGAGCTTCTCGAAATGCTTAAGAAAATAGGTATCTACTGGCACTGGCTCCCGAGAAACCTACAAAGAGGATCCTATTCTCACAAAATTCGAGTTGTAAAGAAATTTGACACTGACGAGTTGGAGAGGCTACCACCTGGGCATGAAGCGAGGAAGAATCCAGACTTGGAAGTGGAGAGGTGGGAAATTTCTTCCCCCTTAAGTCTGGGGCGTCTTGTGGAGACTCAAAACAGAGGTGATGTCATTTTCAGAGGGGCACGGGCAATTGAAAAGGATCCTTCATCCCTAAATGAATAAACAACAATTTCCTGGCTTTTTCTTCAAAATTGAGTAGGCTAGGGAATAAGGTTGCATAGATGAAAAAGATCCACCCTGATGCCCAGAAAAAAATGATTGAGGGAGCCCTCAAAGCCTCTCGCGCAATTTCAACCACCTATGGTCCTAAGGGGAGGATTGTCCTTCTGTCCAGGATGGCTGGGTTACTTCCCACAAAAGATGGGGTTACTGTCAGCAGGGAGATTCTGCTTTCAGATCCTGTGGAAAACTTGGGTTGCCAGATTCTTAAAGAAGCCTGTATCACAGTGAATGATGAGACGGGGGATGGGACCACTACAACAGCTATTCTTGCTGCGGAGATCCTCCGTGAGGGCCATAAACTGATTCAAGCGGGGGTTTCCACCAATGAGATTCTAGAAGGGCTCCAGGAGGCAAAAGAACAAACTCTACAGTTTTTTGAGGGTCTTTCGAGACCTCTTGTGGGAGAGGAAGAGATTCAAGAAGTAGCCAAGATCTCTTGTAATGGGGATGAAGAGCTTTCTGTTCTCTTGGCTGAGGCTGCCATGGCGGCAGGAGAGGATGGGCTCATTATCTTGGAAGACTCCCCTGGGGTTTCGTCCTACTTAGAGTTCAAAGAAGGTATGGAACTGGAAATCACAGGATCCAGACTTCCTGATGAGATCATAGAAGGACCCTTGGTAGCTGTTATTGACCAGGAGCTGAAAACTTTTAAGGATGTGAAAAGTCTGTTAGAAGTCGCCAGCCAATGGCCCCAAAACAGACTGATCCTTTTCACAAAGGAACTGCTGGGGGAAGCCAGGATAACTCTGAATTTGAATCTCCACAAAGGTATTGTTTCTTGTATGCCTATCCCAGCCCCCGGTATGGGACCTTGGAGGTCTGAATACTTAAAAGACATTGCAGCATGCTCTGGAGCTTCTTTTGTGACCACTGATACAGGACTTGACCCTCAAAAATGGGATCCAGAGTGGTTTGGTTCTTTGAGGAAACTGACACTCAGGTCAAATAAAGCTCTACTTCAATCCTATGAAGAAAATGAACCCCGAATAGATGAAAGAATTGAAGCCCTCAAAAAAGAACTGGAGCAAACTGTTTCCACCTATGACCAGGACCGCTATCGGGAAAGGATCTCTCTCCTGTCCGGGGGTTTGGTTCTTTTGAAACTGGGTGCTGCCACTGAGCTTGAAAGAAAAGAGAAAAGGGCAAGAACTGAGGATGCTCTCTCATCCATCCGGGCAGTCCTGAAAAATGGAGTACTTCCCGGTGGTGGGATCTCTTACCTCATGGCCTCTTCTTTTCTCTCTGACACACAAGAGAAAATTGGAGCCCGACTTCTAGCAAAAGCTCTCAAAAGACCCTTCCTTTTGTTGGCTGAAAAGTGTGGCTATGTGGGGTCTGTGATTGCCCCCAAAATTGAGAAGGAATGGGAACAAGAATTGCGTTGGTTCGGACTAGACATGATGACAGGAGAGATCCGAGATCTTGATACCAAGCCAAGGATCCTGGATCCTTTCTCAGTAGCAAAATCTGTGGTAAACTCAGCTGTGTCTGTTGCATCAATATTACTCTCTACCAAAACTGCGGTTACTGAACTAGGTGAAAAATGAAAGATACGATTACAATAGAACTTGAAGTTTCACGGGATGAGCTAGGACAGATTAGCTCTCACCATTCTTTCAGGACTCCCGAGGATGAGGATCTTTCCAAGACATGGCAAGGTGGCGGGATTGCCCAGATAGCTTATGCTTTTTTGGTAGAAGCAGCCCGAAGGGAAGCCTTTGTATCATCCCTGATCTTACAGACCTCTAACCCCAATTTCTTTTCTGAGTATGCCTCTGGCACAGAGGAACAAAAAGCAGAGATTGAAGAGAGCCTCAAAGAGAGCATCCAAAAGATTATGGGGAAAACCATTGGGATGGTTGGAGCGGGGGTGGCAAAGGAAGTCCTGATGATGACCACAAATCAGCTTTAGCCTGTCTTTAACCTTGTCCACATGAAAGAAAAATAGCGTAGGGTGAAAGAGGGATAAAATGTTCCAGGTACTCCAAGACACACAAAAAAAATTATGGGCTCGTTTTAAGTCCCTGAGGGATCGAAGGCTTGAATTGGACCAAAACCTACCAACAGACCCTAAAGAACTCTTTGATTTTGCCTACATGAGGGGGCTCCAGGATGGGTATGGGGAAGGCTTGACTGATGGGGTTGAGCTTGGTCTTGATGCTCAAATATGCCCAACAGATTCAAACTTTGTAGAAAGTTCCCAAACAGATACCCTACACTGAGTCCTCTTCTTCTACTACAAGATCCTTCCGTAATTTTTCACTGGCTTTAAATTTAATCACAAAACGTGGGGGGGTTGAGAAAGAGAAAAACCCTCCTGGCAAACAAATGGTTCTCTGCTTGTGAATGACAGCTCTGAAGGTTCCAATTGGAGTTCTCAGGATCTCTCCAGGCTCCAATTCCAGTAGTTCCAGAGGTAAAGCTGCCAGGACTTCCTTTACAACAGTCTGGGAGCGATTGCTTCTTCTTGAGAGTTTTCGGATAAAATCGGGGTATTTCATAGTGGGTGCTCCTGTTAAATACTCTTTATGATACCCAGGGAGTGCCTTTCGCTAACCATCCTATTGAATCTATTTTGGTAGAGAGTACTGTGTGGAACCCTTTACCTTGGAGATTTTTCAAATGTTATGTGATGCACAAACAACCGGCATGGAAACTAGATTGGTGGAAGCCCATTTGAAAAGGGCAAAAAAATGGGAAAACCTTCCAAAGGGTTGGACTGACAAATCAGTTCAGAAATTCTGGGGCTCCATGACAGGGGGTGAGCCTGTTGCCAAGTGCATTGATAAAATGGCGGGGAAAGTTGATGACCCCGGTGCTTTTTGTGCCTCCCTAGCAGACAAGGCAAAAGGAAGTACAGATTGGCGAAAGGGTCCAAGGAAAAAGAAGCAAGGGTTCTCTGAACTAGAGATGAAATGGGGTTCCTACCTAAGAACCAAAGAGGCTCTAGATTATGTGGAATTAGGGAAAATTAAGATCCCGTCTGCAAAGCTCTTGGCATTAGCCACAAAAGGACCTCAAGGGTACATGGAAAGAACAATGGGAAAAGAAGTTGTTTGGGGTGAACCCTTACATCTGAATTTTGGAATCACAATTCCCTATTTTATTCTCCACAAACCTTGGAAAAATTCTCCTATGTGGTTAGCAGGAGCCGTTTATGTTGGAGCCAAAGCCAAAGGTAGGGATGCAAATGTTTTTGTTTCTGGGACCAAAAAATTAGGGACGGTTCAAGAATTGTCAAGATCTTTGGGCACCACTATTAAGGTCCCACCTCCTCCAAGAGGTATTTAAGGTGAGAAGAAAAGAATCTGCCGCTAATGTGAACCCTGTCCGGCAACGAACCCAGTTCAGTTGTATGGCAACATCCCTCATGATGTGTCTCAAGGCTCTTGGGCATGATGTGAATGAGGACACTGTCAACAACGTCATGGGAGCGTCCCCTCTACGGGGAGCCTCTTGGGAAGATGCCATGGCGGCATCACAGTATTTTGGGTGCCGTGTGACTCTGACCATGCCTTCTACAATCCAGCAATTGAAAGCCTGGACTGACCGGGGAATCCCGGTAATGATTGCATGGAACCCTGAAGGTAGACCCTGGAGCCATGCTTCTGTTGTTTTTGATGTAGATGATGATCTCACAGTTCATGTAGCGGACCCTAACATCCCGGACCCAGATGAAACGGTTAGGGTGGTCCCTAAGGCTGATTTCTATGGGAAATGGTCAGAGAAATTTGAAGACTATCTTGTTCGTCGCCCAGCAATGGCGATTGAGCGGGAGATTACTCCAGAAGGAAGACAAGTGTTAGCAAAATTGAGCCCCCGAGTGGCATTCAAACATGCTAATCTTTTACAGAAGGTAAGGTCATGACACCCAGAACTTTGGCACCAAAGGTCCTTGAGATCAAAAATAGTTTGAATGCAGTGACCAAAAAATATCATGACACCATGATGAATCTCTATGGGGAGCTTATGGGTGGGAGGTTATCGGGAGTGACAAAGAAAAAAGCTATCACTGCCTTGAAGCGGATCTCTCAAAAAGGGGCTGAAAAGAGCCGGGGAGTTGCACAAGAGGTTTTGAACGGTCTGGAAGAATTGAAAACAGCGTCAAGTACAGGAGAATTTGAGATGAATGCAAAGAAAGCTCTTAAGGTTTTGGCTGCCCTTACAGGCACTGGGGATGTGAAAATTCCGAAAAATGCCCCACAAGTGATTTCCTTCCTGAAAAAGATGGCTGCTTGGGAAGAAGGAGAAACAGAGGATGATGGCTGGAATCCAGGTAAAGTGAAAAAGCCAGCTCCTGGAGAAAAGGAAGTGGGCGGTGAGGGAAGCATGATCCCTGGACTAGAGGACCGAAGAGCGAATGGGGATGAAATTGAAGCCCGATTTGAAGAAGGGAAGCCCGCTGACCCCACTAAGAATATGTCCCCAGCTCAGAAAAAGAAATGGAAGGCAGAGAACAAGAAACACCGGGACCAGTTCAAGAAAGCTTCCCTCAGTGATGAGGAAACATTGTATAAACTCATGAAACAGGAGGCTCAGGACAACATCTCAGAATTTAAGGGAATTAAAATTTCTGACCTAGATTTGGAGGTGACCCCAGAAATTAGACAGAAAGCTGAAGCGTGGGATAATGCTATTGAGGACTATCTAACCAAATTTTTTGAAAAAAAAGAAAATTGGGAGAATGTAGCCCTTGAAGCTATTCCTTCTATTGATTTTGATGATACTGGCGGACCTGAAGCACAAGATGTAGGGGATCTGGTGAACCATTTGATGGAACTCAGGGGGGGAGCTGGTTTCCTCTATTATATGGAAAAAGGTGGTGAAGGAGTTGGAACTTGGGATAGTCCAGAATGGGACAAAGTGACAGGAGGTTTGACGGAAGAGTTGTCTGAAGGAATCAAGAATGATAGTGCCCTTCATAAAAAATATGAAGCCCTAAACCTTGAGATTATGAATACTGTTTATGACCAGAGCCCAGGGGAATTGTTCCTCTCAAGTCCAGCTACCTTCAAGCCAATTTCAAGATTTCCTATGTTCACAGAAGCCTTCACAGATGGAGAGCAGGACTATAGTTTGAACCTGAAAGAATTCAAACTTGAGGCGTATGCTGTGAAAGATATGGGTCCTTGGTCTAAGGGACAGGGTGGTTTTGTTATCCTCGGGACTTCTATTTGTAAATGCAAAATAGTAGCCACCCCAAATTCAAATGGAAAAGCAATAGAAACTGAGTTTCCTTGGGAAGTACCTATCCTAATCTATGTCAATCCAGAAAAGAAAATTTGGAGTTTCCGGGTTGCGTCTCAACGTAACCCCAATAACTTTGGATTGAGTAAGATGGTAAAAAATCTTAAAAAAGAAGGTCTTGAGCCCCTAAGCCGCCTTAGGTTCCCAAATGGTTCCGCTTCCTTCGATGAGGAAGAAATAGGGAATGGGATTTCCACTTTCTTGGGCGATAACGCCTTCAAGCAGTTCCTTGCTTTCTTAAACAAAGCGTTTGGCATGACAGGGAAAAAGTCCTCAAAACAAGCAGGAGCCGGTGGGCTCTATGGTCACACCAAAAAAATCCAAGGACGTTGTGATTCTGCCTCCAGATCCTTGGCCAAAGAAGCTCTGAAGATTGCTAAAAGAGCTTATGGGAAAGACCCCAAGGTATCTGAATTCCTGGCTTCTCACCAAAAGAGAACAGACTCGATGTCTGCCTCTTTGCTAATTGACGCCATGAAAGAAATGGGACCCAAATTTGCTTCCTTTGAAAATAGCAGGAAGAAACTGGCCTCCATGGGTTACAAATATGTGATCATTTCTGAAGAGAGGTCCCCTATTCCTACAATGACTGTCAAGAAAGCCAGTGACATTGTTCGGGACCATTTCAGGGACGATGAAAAGGCATCCATCAAGGCATTATGAAAAAGGCTAGATATCAAATCAATAGACCTAGGAGGACTCCGAGCTTCTTCTCGGAAATCAAGCGGAACACCTATGTGGACTTACCTTCAAGACATGAGGGTGTTGTCCTAAGGTTCGGGTTGTATCCAAATGGAACTGCCTATCTTCAGGCATTAGATGGAGAGGAAGTCCTAGATCAGGCCAGACCCCTAAAAAGAACGGATATGATTAGGGTCCTGAGCAGATATGGGGTCATGAGGAGCCCAATTCTAAAGGATCTGATTCTTCACATATATGGAGGAGCTTGGGGCATGAGATCAGCGACAAAAAATGGGCTTTATGGCTTCAGGGAAAAGACAGCCAAACTGGGTTTAGCTGCCTGCTCTGATTTAAGGCATGCTGCCGGGAGACTCTCATCTGCTTTGCATGGTAGAGAGCAAGAAAGAGAGAAGATTGCAGATTTTCTGAAGAACCACTCAGAAGAGGGCACATGCAAAAAATCTGCTCTCCTTTATGCCAGTTGGCCGGATTTCCCTGATGTGGTGGCAGAGGAAGAAGAAATCTTTGGCAAATCAGCTAACCAGAGAGAACTCTCTTGGATTGATTCTGCTCTTGATGGAGCAGATTTGAACTACTAGCAACTCTGTTGGAGAATGTCCCTCACCTCTTGGTTTTTCAAGTGTTTCAATTTTTGAGTGTTAATGGAATGGATCTCAGCAACAGTGAGGCCACACTCTTCCATAATTTCATCTCTCTTGACTCCCTCTGCCTGTAATGCAATGACTCTTTCCATTTGATGGGCTCGTTTCCTTTTTCCAATCACATTGGAAATCCTACCCATCAAAAACTGGAAAGTCTCAGCATCTTCAAATTCCTCCGTATAGGATCTGGGGTCAATGAACTCTGTAGTCCGCTGAGTTAGTTCCTCCGCACTGTTTATATCATTGTAAGTTTGAGGAACTCCCCCATATCTTTGTTTTTTGGACTCTGAAAGGGGGAGAGGATTAGGCAACTCATCTAGATTGAGAAGGGGGTACACAAAAGTTCCATCCTCTCTGAGGTATCCTTGGTCCATTGCCATTTTTTTTCTGAGGGCTATTTCTGTGCGGCGCTCTTTGAATGAGCAGGGGAGGTCTGTAATAGTTCTGGCCCCTAGCAACTCTCTCAGCAGGGGCTCCCGCCCTCCAGTTTTATACTCAGTTCGAATGGAATTGAAAATGTAGTGGGTAAGCTTTTGGGTCTCAACTGTTCCGGTCTCCAGCAGTATTTTTTTGAGGCTATTCTTTCGGATCATTTTTAGGAAGGCTTCTCCAAGATGGTCTGCCTCCATTCCAGATTCTCTTGATTTCGGGAATTTCTTGGCAATCTTGTGTATGAAATAAAACCAGAGTTTCCTATTCCTTCTGAGGACATCATCCAGGAACTGGGAAGTGATGTTTTTTCCTGTCTTTTCCTCAATCTGTTGGGCCTTTATCCACCTAGCTTCTCTCACCCCGGCTTGTGTAAGCCCCCAATAGCCTCGAATGTTGGATTTTGCTATGAGAATAGCTCTAGAAAGGGTTGGCTTCTTTAAAGCATAGGAAGCCCTAGCTACTCTGGTGTTAAAGCCAGCAGGGACCCTTCCTGTTCGTCTCCAGCCTTCTTCTGGGGGTCCATACTGCTCCAGATTGTCTGGGTCAAAGCCTGCACCGAGAATGACAGGACCATAGAGGTCCTGGCAAGGAACAAACTCAAGTGGTTTGTGCTTTGTTTTCTCGGCTAGCGTGAGTAAGAGGGAATTGTAGAAGGAACGACCGGTAGGGATCTTCATGTTGAAATAGCTCCTCTGGCGGGAGTGCCGCCTCAAAATTCCATTCCGGGAAGACTGAGGAATTGAGCTTGATATTCTTGGCTATAGTCCTGGTTTCCCGGTAAGGTAAATTAAGAATATCCGAAAAAAATACACAGGTCAAGCTTTCTTTCCTCATTGATCTCCCTATAAATCCTCTTAGGAAGAGTGAGAGGAGTTTACAAATGAAGCTACAACGCATAGCTGAAAGAGTCCTTCTGGCCTGGAGTGCCCGAGAATTCAATGAGTATGACATCATGTTCAGGCTCCAAATTTTAGAAGGGGCTGCACAAGCCCGTGACGGGATTTGGTGGCAAAGAGGAGCCAGAGGGTTGAAGGGTGCTGAACGGGCTTACCAAGAGATCATAGAGACCTCAGGACAGCCGGGGAAAATGTCCCCCACCTGGCTTGCTCCACAGACCTCTCCCTTGATCACAATCCTGAACACTTATTTGAGCCGGACGATCCAAAGCTACCAGCTATCAATTGAGCCAGCTGATGTGATAAATGGGGCTCTGATGGGGATGTCTCTTTCTGGAAATATGAGAGGCCAGAAAAAAGCATATCAATTGGGAGCCTCACCTCAAATGCTTGAGAGAATTCTGGAAGGGAGTGCCACTCCTGAAACGATAGCCAAAGGTCCCCTCAAAAAATTCCTGAACCAGGATATTCAAGTTATTGGAAGGAATAAAAGCCGGAGTAAACAGGTCCCTGAAGAAGAAGCAGATAAATTAGAAAACCCAGAGTCCTCCTATGATGCTGGAGATTACCTCCTTGAGATTATCATGTATGAGCTGAATGACCCCATAGGTGGGAAGATCAGAAAATTGATGCGGGAAGTTTGGGGGAACTCAGGACCCCCAGGAAAAGTCATGCTTGTTTGGCTAGATTATGTTGAAAAGGGGAGACCTGCTAAAAACCCCAAAGAGCTGGCTGTCCTTGCAGGAATCTCCGACTCACTTCTCTACCAAAAGAAATACTGGGAGAGAGGTTGGAGGTCTTTTATGAAGGCTCTATGGGGAGACCACAGCCTGCTAAGGGATCTAGAATTCCGCTACCAAGAATTGTCTATCCCCTTCTTCCAGTCCCCTCCAGATATGTCTCAGGTCAGGGTAGCGACAACAAGAAGTATTCTTGGACATCTCCTACAGCGTGAGGCACAATGGAACTGCATTCAAAATGCACTGAATAGACTCAAAGACTGGAGATGGTAAAGGTTTTCTCTGACAGAGGGGATGCCTTGCCATAGGAGGTTTGACATGGTCATCCAATTCCCCTTCGATGAAGAGAAGGCTGAACAGACACTAATCTGGCTCCTAGAGAAACAAGGGGGGAGAATCCAAAAAGCAAAAGCTCTCTCCTGGGTCCTCCTTGCCGACCGCTTACACTTGAAAAAGTGGAGAAGACCTGTTCTTGGCGGTTGCTACCTTGCAATAGGATCAGACCCCATACACTCTGAATTTTCCAAACTCATTGATGAAACCCAGACAAAAGCGCAAAAAGATACTGGTTTTGTCTATAAGAGCTTTGTGGGATCAAGATTTCAGCCTGATATGGGCCGGTTTTCAGACTCTGACATCATGGCCCTTTCTGAAGTAATTCGAGAATATGGAAAGCTATCTTTGTTGGAGTTAAAGGTTTTGATTAAAGGCATCACAGACAAAAACCTCAAAGGAGGTTTTGCTGGGGACCTTCCCTATGAGGATCTTTTTAAAGATATTCTATCAGAGGATTTGTTGGAACTCATGCTAGATGAGCAAGAAATCAGGGATTGGCTTCATGAGCCTGCCTAAAAAATGAAAAGTCATGGCTAATATTTTTGATGCCTCCAGGTACCTGCTGAGGAAGAAACCTCTCCCGTTGATGAAACTCCAACGCCTTTTATACTATGCTCAAGCTTGGTCTTTGGTTTGGGATGGAGCCCCTCTTTTTTTGGACCAGACACAAATTACTCCCTTAGGACCCACCTTCTCAAAGATCAGAAAAAAGAGCAGCGGGAAGTTTCTCTTCCGGAACAGAGATTTCACAGAGGGTAGGGTTCGAAACCTAACAAAAGACCAGAAGGAAACCTTGGATTCAGTTTTCTCTTTCTATGGTTCCAAGAATGTTGTTTGGTTGATGGATCTGATCCGGTTGGAAAGTCCTTGGCAAATGGCTAAGGCAATGGGGCTGAAGATCATTCCTTTCAGTCTTTTTCGGGAGTATTATGGCAGACTGGATAGTGAACTGAACCCCCCTTAAGTGAGCTTTTATTCATACGCTCTGAAAAAAATATTTGACAGCCCCCTAAAAACTGGTACCCTTTTTGTCAGGTTCGTAAATCTGAGTTACTGTTCAAGAGCTGAGCAGGAGTGAAATTGGTGCCATCCACAGAAATTCAAATTTCAAATGTGCGAAGGGTTAAGGAGAATTCCTTATTGATCCCAAGGGATTCTCTCAACTTATTTCGGGAGGAAACTCTCGGGGAGGCCGTTGAGCTATATGAGCGCCCCCAACTTCAGATTTCTGACTCCTCTTTGGAGTCTACCGACCTCTCTTCTTGCGGGGAGTTCTTTTCCCTCTCAGAAGAGAAGGCACTATGGCGTTTCCCACACTTTCAAATTTCTGGAAGATGGGAATCGAGAGGATGGAAAATTGATAGGAAAGAAAGTACTCTGAAGAAACTGTCCGAAAGGAAACTAACCCTTACCCTGAGGCAGAGAACTGAGAACCAACCCTCCAATGTAAACTCCAATCCTCATGCATGTAAAAAGACAAACCCTTTTAGAACTGGGATCTCTTACTTAAGTTCTATAAGTAGTCTTTTTAATGACCAACCTCAATCCCTACTCCAACAAAAGCTATCACTCTCAACAACAAGAAGGACCGTACTGAACGTAGTGAAGGAACTGAATGAACTGGAACACATGGAAGGAACAGAAAGGATCGAGAGCATGAAGAATCTCAGAGCTAGAAGGAACTCTCTATAACTTGGTGTAGAGAGGGGAGTAAGGAAGGATCAAAATGGCTGTTAGTATCACAGAAGGTGACTTGGATTCGTTGGCGGTTATCGCATTCTACATTCTGTTGGATAAGGCGAATGTAAGTTTTCCAGGAAGTACTCGTTCTCATCCGTCCTCTTTTGTGTTCGTGCAGAAGAGATCAGATTTTGAGATGCCCTCAGAACACAAGGGTTTATTCCCTCAGAAAGTGTTAGGGAATGTCTGGGAAGAAGGAGTGTATCCTGTATTGATTGACCCAGAGAACCAATCCAACCTAACCCTGAGAAGCCTTAACGAGGAGGTCTCCAGGTTGAAAGAGGCACTCAGGAATCAATTCATTTTGATTGGACTTATCCCAGGAACTTTGGTTGTTGCCTCTGAGGAGGATGTGGTTGTAACTGAAACAGAGGATGAGGATGTTGATGAGGATCTTAAATGGCCCGAAGGACATCTCAAACTCATATATCCTGTAGTGGATTGAGAAAGATAAAAAAGATGGAAGAAAAGAAACCCGTTTGGATAGCTTGCAGGGCAACTCCTAATTGTCAGGGGGATCAAGCAATCATCGCCAAACAATGGAAAAATCAGGTCCAAGGCAATCAGGGGTTGAATTTCGATGTTGGTAGTCAGACTGTTCGATATAAATGCCTGACTTGTGGTAGAGTTTTCCAAATTCAAACTTGAGTAAAAATGAGTTGTTTATTATTCCATGGGCCGGGAGCTAAGAACCGAGCTTTAGATGAAGCTCAGAAGATTGGACCCCTGTTGAGCCCACCTATAGGGGAAGATGGCTTGAAGGTGGATGAATCCCGAGCAATCAAGCTTCTCCTTCTCACTGTACCTTTTCAAGGTAGGCAGACTCTTGTGATTGGTCCTATGGATCAGGCAAATCCAAAAGCCTCAGATGCTTTACTAAAAAGCTTGGAAGAGGCGGATGGGAAATATATACAGCCGATCTTGTGGGCAGAAGAGATTGAATTGCTGACCCTCACTATCAGGTCCAGATGTTTAGCTGAATTTGTTCCTGGCAGATACCAAGAAATTGAGGAAGAGGTCTATACCCTTGCATGGGAAATCCAGGAAGCCATCAGACAGAATGATTTTGATGGGATCCTGTTTGCTCTAGAGTACAAACACAAAAGGGCAAAGGATTTAATTGGGCCGTTGATGGATGCTTTGAGTGAGGATTTTGAGGAACCTCTTTTTGCAGAAGTCTGGGAAAGACTGAGAGTAGTTGCTCAACAAAATAAACCAAATTCAGCAGAGGTGATTTCAGCTTTGCTAGGGGGAATGTAGTGCCAGTTTTTTGGGTGGCTGGAAATCATGATTTTTTGAGGAGACGCTCCTATGAGAAAAGCATCAAAGCCTTCAGGAACAAAAAATTCCAGGTAGAGTATTGTGAGCCAAGTCTGGTAGGGGATCATGTTTATTCTCTGGTGGATTCTCGTCGGGTAGTGGTAATCCAAAATCCAGATGAATTTTGTGTGGAGAAGGTGATGGGGGTAAAGGAACCTCGGGTTTCTTTTTTGCTCTATTCTGAGAGGTCCCTCAAGGGGAAGCTAAAAACTTTGTTCAGTAGTCTCCCCAAGGGAGATTTTAAATATCACCAAAAGGAAGAGAAACCTTGGGATGTGACCAAGAAGGCAGTTGAGTTTTGTGAGTCAGAAGCAAAGAGGCTCAAGTCCTTTTTGCCTCAGGATCTGGCAGAAGGTCTGGTCCGTCTTTGTGGTGTGGATTATGGGTTTCTGTCCTATGAGCTTGAAAAAGCAGCTTTGTTGGCGAGCGCTTCTGGGGAGTCATCCATCACCCTCAAGGTGATTAAAGGAGCTGTAGCCCCTTTGACTGAAGCCATGATCCAGCCTTTGCTTGAGGCCGTCGCCAGGAGAGACAGAAAAAATATTTGCTACCAGCTATCCAGGATTCAAACAACACATAAAGATGACCCAACCATTCGAATTTGCAGGACTCTTTTGAGCGTTGTCATGAAAGAAAAATGGCTTCGGGTGATTTTGAAAAAATCTCAGGGGATGGGATTTGGGGAGATATCAGCCTTTCTTGGAATGAATGAGTGGTACCTCCAGAGAAAGATATACCCTAAAATATCCGGTTGGACTCCTTCGGGGCTCTCAAAACTCTTAGAGATACTAGGCACTTGCGAGAGAAATGTACTCAAAGGTGTTGTATCCCCTTGGTTAAACTTTTCTGCTAGACTTTTGGAAATTTGTGAGTAAAATGGTATCCGATAGCCTTTTAATAGACAAAGGGTTAGGGGGCTCCCTCCCTCTGATTTCTAAATTCATCAGGAGACTTCTATGATCTTTCAGCAAACGGCAGATGACCGTAAGGTACACTCGTTCTCTCTCAGTGAATCTTTCCTTGACCAATTCAAAGGTAAACAGCCAAAGTGGGGGCCAGTAGGGTATTTTACCTACAAACGCACTTATGCAAGACCCCTTGAGGGAGGAGGGACTGAGGAATGGAATCAGACTGTACAGAGGGTTGTTGAGGGTTGCTATACTATTCAGAAGATCCATTGCCGTAGAATGGGGTTGCCTTGGAATGGTCCAAAAGCACAAAAATCTGCCCAGGACATGTATGAGAGGATTTTTGGTTTCCAATTCACCCCTCCAGGACGTGGTCTGTGGGTGATGGGAACAGATCTGATCTATGAGAGAGGATCCGCAGCCCTTCAAAACTGTTTTGCTGGGGAAACTGAAATTATTACTGGAAAAGGGGTCAAAAAAATTGGAGACCTTTCTGGCACCACACAGACCTTGTTGACAAAAGGTGGGAAGTGGGTACAAGCACCTATTAAATCTTTTGGTAGACAGAAATTGTGGGAGATTACCCTGGGGAGACAAGGAATTGAAAAAAAAATATTTGCAACGAAAGACCATCGTTGGTTTGTTCTTGACAGGAGTAAACCCTATAGAAAAAGGGGGTATGTAGAACTCAAGACTCAAGAATTAAGAAGCCCCCAAAGATTGCAATATATTTTTGGTCAAGGAGTAAAAGGTTCCGTTACCCCATCTCCCTTCGGAATTGCCCATGGTTTTGTTTATGGTGATGGAAGAACCTCTCAGGGGATCCGAAATGCAAATAGTGTCCCTTTAATTGGAGAAAAGGATTCCATAATGGAGACTTTTTTCCATCTATGTCCTTGCTCCAAACGGCCAGATGGAGTGGAATTTGGTGCAATTCCTAATTATTTTAGGGAACTGCCTTCAATAGAGGAGAATAAGTCTTATTTGCTGGGTTGGCTGATGGGTTATTTTGCGGCGGACGGGTCTTGCTCTAGGGGGGTAACTAAAATTGACAGTCATAGAAGATCAGATATTGAGTTTGTGCGGGATGTTTGTGCTGTCTTAGGGATAGGAACTTATGCAATAAGAAAGCAGGTGAGGACAAATGAGTGGGCCAGAGGGGGGATCCAAACAATTTATTCCCTTTGTCTTATGAGGGACACTATTATGGAAGAGTTTTTTCTGGTTCCAAAGCATAAGGAGTCTTACCTAGCCTTTGGGGGTGATAAGGTTAGTAAGAGGCACTGGATGGTTAAGGAGGTAGTGGAAACTTCTCGTGAAGAGGAAGTTTTTTGTGCAACTGTAGAGGGTTTTGGTGCTTTTGCCTTGGAGGGTAATATTCTTACAGGTAATTGTGCATTTGTCTCTAGCGAGCACATTGAGCAGGATTTTGCAGGGCCTTTTTGTTTCCTAATGGATATGTCCATGCATGGAGTTGGGGTTGGGGGGGACACTAGAGGAGCAGGTTCAATTAAGCTCCAAAGCCCAAGGACTTCTGATTCCATCTATACTGTTGAGGATAGCCGGGAAGGCTGGGTAGAGCTTACTCGTACAGTACTCAATTCTTTTGCAGGGAAGGGGGCCTTTCCTCTGAAGATAGATTACACTCAGGTCCGTGGGAAAGGTGCCCTCATCAAAAAATTTGGGGGTGTGGCTTCTGGGCCAGCTCCTCTGCAAAAGATGATTGAAGGGATTTCTAAAGTTTTGCTTCCTGAGGGGACAACAGTATCCTGGAAGGTGGATCAAAATAAAGAGGCTGGGAAGATCTATGTGGCCACAGCGAAGTTTAAAGGGGAGTCCGAGCCCACCAAAATTACAGGGGCTCAAATTGTAGATATTTTCAATTACATTGGGAAATGTGTTGTTTCAGGTGGAGTCCGCAGGACGGCAGAAATCATGTATGGGGATATAGAAGATAAGGAATTCTTGTCCCTTAAGCAGGACAAAGAAGCCTTAGACGAACGCAGATGGGCATCAAACAACTCAGTCTTCGCTGAGGTGGGGTCCGATTATGGGCCTTTGGTGGAAGCTGTGAGCAATAATGGAGAGCCGGGGATCATGTGGCTGGAAAATGGACGCCAGTTCTCAAGGATGCAGGGTCCTCCAGACAATAAGGACCGGAAAGCCATGGGGAGCAATCCCTGTGGGGAACAAACCCTGAACTCATATGAATTGTGCAATTTAGTCGAGACATTCCCACATAAGCATGAAACCTATGAAGACTTTGAGCGCACCCTAAAGATGGCATACCTCTATGCCAAGACTGTAACCCTGGTCCCCACCCATGACCAAAGAGCCAATGCAGTGATGACCCGCAACCGCAGAATTGGTTGCTCCATGAGTGGGATTGTCCAGGCCATAGAGAAACTAGGAAGGCGTGTTTTCCTTGAGTGGTGTGACAAAGGGTACAAGTATATCCAAGAGTTGGACCGGGAGTATTCAGATTGGTTGGGCATCCCTCTGTCAATCAAGACCACTTCAGTAAAACCCTCTGGGACAGTTTCCCTTTTGACTGGCTCTACAGCAGGGATACACTACCCTCACTCTGAGTACTACATTCGAAACATTCGAGTGGCTGATACAAGTCCTTTAGTGCAGGCATGTATGGATGCAGGCTATCCTGTCAACCCTGACCCCCAAGCAGATGACACTTCCATTGTCTCATTCCCTATCCATGAAGAGTTTTTCCATAAGGGGAAATCAGATGTCACAGTGTGGGAGCAGTTCGCTAATGCGGCAGACATGCAACGCCACTGGGCGGATAATCAAGTGTCCATCACAGTGACTTTCAAAAAGGAGGAGGTCAAAGACCTTAAGACCTGTTTGGAGTTCTTTGAGGATCATTTGAAGGGAGTCTCAATGCTGCCTTTGCGGGATGAGGATCACCATTATCAATTTGCTCCTTATCAAGAAATCACAGAAGAGCAATTCCACAAAGTGTCAAAAGGGTTGAAGCCTATAGATATGGGAGTCTCCGGGCATGAGGTGGATGATAATTTCTGTGATGGCGGAAAATGCGAGATTCCTAGCTGAGAAAAAAGTGCATTTTTGGAAAAAATGGGGTAAGTACAGACAAGGGAAAATAACCCTCCTTTGTCTTTTTCTTTGAGAGAGTAAGAATGGAAAAATCTGTATCTGACAACATCCATTTGGTTATTTTGAAGGGTCTTTTTTATTGGAGTAGGGGGAGTCTCCGTGTTGAATCCAATGATGGGAGCCACTTGGATGTTTTTGAAGTTCTTCTACCTTTGGTAGGGAAGACTCTCCAAGTGTTGGCCCACCATGATCCTGCCCTTCCTTTGGATAAACACAAGTGGGGTGGTAGTTGTTGTTTTTGGAAGGAAATGTGCCCTGCTGGACACCAAGAAAATCCCTCTTCCCTATACTATTTTTTCCAGGAGGGTATTTTAACCCATTCAGATTCCCGCTGGTGGGTAAAGACTAAAACAGATCAGTTTGAGCTTGAGTGGGAAAAGTTGGTTGGGCACAAATCCAGGTTAGTTGCCGTGAATACAGTTCTGCCTGATGGGGGGCTTGATACTGAAAAATTTCTCTCTGTGATGAAGCAAGCAGGAGAGCTAAAAAGCTCCATTGAAGCTTTTGGGGAGTTGCAGAAAGAAATGATTAAAGAATGAAAACAGAATATTATTCTGGGAGAGTGATTAAGGTCATTTATAGAGGCCCAGACAATGGCTACTATGTGTTGCTGATGGAACTTGACCCAGAGGAAGGCCCCGATGACAGCGCTTTCAGTTTTGATTTTACTCCAAGCGAGAATAGAAAAACAGCTAAGGTCTCAGGGAAAGTTTTGGGCCTGGGGGTTAAGGAAGGAACTTGGTTTGGTTTCCAGGGGTCTTGGGTTGACAATCCCAAGTATGGGAGACAGTTGGCAATTAAACAAGCTCCCATCATTAAGGGGTCTTGGACTCCTGTAGTTGCTGAGAGGGTTTTGTCTTCTTATGGGGTAGGGAGCAGGCTTCTCCATGATATTCGAAAAAAGGTTGGGGATGAAAAATTTATTTCAGTTTTAGGGAACTCCAAAAAGTTGCAAAAAGATGCTGAGATAGACAAAAAAACAGCAGATTTCATTGTGGAGACCTGGGCTACTATTCGAATCCATTTTGAGACCCTCTCTTTCTTGGATAAGTTGAAACTCCCCAGCGCTATCATCAAAAAGATTTGGTATTTTCTCGGAGTCGAGTCAAAGAAAACCCTTTTAGACAACCCATGGGTCATTTGCTTCATTAAAGGGATTGATTTTTCTACTGCCGATTCCTTAGCTATGAAAATGGGAAAAGATCTGTCTGACCCAAACAGAATCTTGGGCGCAGTCTATCAGGCAACTTGTGAAGGCGGCTTGGACGGTCACTTATATCATACAATCAATCAGATTCTTAATGCTCTGCATGATAAAATACCAGAGGCCACACCCGAGGAAACGGGGGCTGCTCTACGTAAGTTGGTGGATTCAGGTAAAGTGGTGGTGGAAAGAAAAATCCGTAAAGGCCTGATTGCCATTTACACTCCTTACCTCTGGAAGCTTGAGACAGAGACTTCAAGAATGCTGGAGGAAAAAGTCAAATACAAAGAGGATGGCGGGACCCTTTCTCAGATTGTCAAGTATTCTGTTCATTTGGCCAAGACAATGGGGAAGAAAGAGCCCAAAGGGGATGAAGATGCCGTAAGGTTTGCTATTCAGGATTGGAGTACTCAATCCAAGATATCCCTCTCCCAGACACAAATTGATGGGGTCTGCCACGCACTCAGCAAACCAGTATCCATTTTGACCGGCCTCCCCGGAACTGGTAAAACAACTAGTTTGGAAGCTGTAGTCCAGATCCTGGAAGAAGCAAGCGTGAATTTCCTCCTTTGTGCCCCCACTGGAATTGCAGCAAAGAGGCTCCAGACGGTTACCGGACACGAAGCTTCTACAATTCATAGGGCTTTTGGTGCTAAAGGGGGCTATGGGGAAGAAGGGAAGAGTCAAGTTTATGCAGGAGTGCTGACTCAAGCCAACCAAGAAGACCGAGAAGGGGAGGCAGATATCCCTTGGGATTTCGACCAGGATAACCCCCATCCTGCTCAGGTTGTGATTGTGGATGAGGCCTCTATGGTAGACCAGCATTTGATGTACAGGTTGCTCTCTTGCACAGATGTAGGGGCTAAATTGGTGATTGTAGGAGATCCTGCCCAGCTACCTTCTGTAGGACCAGGGAATGTGCTCCGGGAATTAATCAAGAGCAATGTGTTTCCTTGTACCCACCTCACAGAAATTTTCAGGCAAGAAGATACTTCAGATATCATTTTCGCTGCCCATGACATATTCAATGGGAAGGTCCCCACTCCAAAGAAGGGTGGGGATTTTATTATGCAGGAAATGACAAATGAAGGAGAGATAAGGAAATTCATTGTAAAGGCGGGGGATCAGTTATCCAAGGGGGGAGCTAGTTTTCAGATTCTTTCTCCACGTTGGAAGGGAGAGGTTGGGGTCACTATTTTAAATTCTGTTTTGCGGGAAAAGATCAATCCAGCACAGACCGGGCTGAAAGAAGCGAAGGTCTCTAATAATTACCTGATCCGAGAAGATGACAGAATCATGGTAATTAAAAACGATTATGAGCGGAAAATTTACAATGGAGATGTCGGTAGGGTCTCTTCCATAAATGATAATAAAAAACAGTTTTTTGTGGAGATTGAGGGTCCCAGTAAGATGCTGGTGGCTGTTAAATTCCATGAGGTTGAGTCTCTTCTCCGGCTGACCTATGCTTGCACGGTACACAAGGCTCAAGGGTTGGAGTATGATGTCATTGTGATGCCTCTTGTTGAGTCCTTTCAGTGGCAGCTCCAACGAAATCTCTTGTACACTGCAATCACAAGGGCAAAGAAAAAGGTTCTTTTGGTTGGGAGTATGGAAGCCCTGAGGATAGCAGTAGCAAATGACAGAGTAGTTGAGAGAAATACCCTACTTAGGGATCGTTTACAACTTTGGTTTGTGGAGGAAAATGAGAATGAGTCTAAGACAAAAGCTAAAAAGAATACAAAAAAATCTAAAAGTGACAAAAGTAGTTGTGACCAGAGCGCTAAAGGGGCATGATGGGGACCACTATGTGGGGTTCTCTGCATATTGGGACTCCATTCAGGACGATAGTGGGGGTGGGGCAGATTTGGCAGAGTCCCTGACAGAAGAGGAGAAGGGGATTGCTTACCATGGGGGGATGACCCTAGAAGAAGCCTCTTTGGCTACCTGTGCTTTAGGGCTCCAGGCAGATCTCGCTGCAATAGATGTTGCAGTGTGTGGGGGTTCAATAAGTTCCAAGGAGGGGGCGCTCAGGGCTAAGGCTACTCAAGATCGATATGGTAGATTGTTTGTGGAAAAGTTCAAAGGAGAAGAAGAGTGACAAAAATAACGGATTTGGGCCTTTCCCAAGAAAAAATTGATGCCATCTATGTTGAGCTGCAAGGACTCTCTGTGGAGTTGGACCCGGATCCTCTTATTTTTGGGCCAAAAAGGTTGAATGAGAAGGTAGCGCAAGCAAGGACAATGTCTTCTCGGTGTGAGCAAATTTTCCTTGAGGTGGCTCAGAGGAAACATTATGTGAAAAGACAGCTAACGATGAAGTCCACAACTCTGGACATCTGCCGTAAGGATTTGTTGGCTAATGATCCAAGTGTCCGAGCGGAAAAAAGTGTGTCTGACAGGAATGCTGTGGCGGATGGGAAGCTTCTTGCAGATATCAAAGAAGTGAACGAGTTGGATCTTTTGGTTCAAGATTTTGACACTATCCTGGATATCATCAAAGCAAAGAGGAAGGATCTGAGGGACATCCAAACTAGACTTCGTGACCAAATGAGACTCTGCCAGGAAGAAATTGGCCTGGGTGTCTACTGGGGTTCTCAGATTCCTGGGTCAGCAGATCTGACTGGTTGGAAAGCGGAAGTGTCAGAGATCTCTCGCTTGGTGCAAGAGTGTGAGAATGAGCCCTCAATGTTGGATTTTGAAGAGGACCCTGAGGAGGAGCCTAAGCAAAAGACAGTGGACACCACAGGTCTGAGTCGGAGGCTTAATAAGGGGGAAGAAACCCTTGAAGAAGTGACCGTTGACGAGGTAGTGGAAGAGGTTATGACCGTTGACGAGGTAGTGGAAGAGGTTGTGACCGTTGATGAGGTTGTGACCGTTGATGAGGTTGTGACCGTTGATGAGGTTGTAGAAGAGGTTGTGGGAGAAGTCAAAGAGGTTACCGCTGAGAATCCTTTGGTTGAAAAGGCCTCTGTGGAAGGATCTCCCCCCAAGGAAGACCCCTTTGAGGAGGGTGCTTTTTCTTTGGATGATATTTTGGAGAGTGGGATAGAGCTTGGGGACCCAACATCTACCCCAGAGGAAGTAGATTCTTTTTTGGCAAAGGACATCCCGATGGCAGATTCTGGGTCCTTACAAAAGGGTTTCATAGGGGAGGCAGAAGATGTCTTTTCTAATCTTTTGGCGGGTTTCGAGACCAATGAATAATTCTTCAAAAAAATGAACAAAAAGTTACCCTTTTTAAAAAAATGGGGTAGAGATAAGTTACCAAAAGTTTGCCCTAGTTGGGCTTACCCATAAACCAAAGGCCTGTGGGCCGACAAGTACTAAGGAGTGCATACCATGAGTGAAAATGATTACACCTTTTCGTTTGGCGATGGTGATGATGACATCAAGCCCCAGTCGAAAACTTGGAAGGGAGAAGAAGGAAGGACATCTCGCCTTTCAGTCATTTCCTGGCCTGGGCTTGAAGATGGGAAGCCAGATCTGGATGGCAAGCCTGTCTTCAAGGGTGCCAAAGTCAGTTATTTGACAGGGGTTGGGACCTTCATCAACAAGGGTGGGCCAGAGTTCATGCAGCTCGTAAATGGAGAGGTGCCCAAGCCTAAAGTTGGTTTGCTGGTTGTGGTCTGGCCGACTAACAACGACGGAGTCCCCTTGGCTGGATCCGATATCCTGAATGCCAAAGTTATGCCTTGGGTTATCCCTGAGGGCAAATACGCCCAATTGCGCCTTATGCACCGGGAGTTCCCTTTGGGGTCACATGATTTCACAGCCACCTGTTCAGACACCCAGTTCCAAAAGATGACCTTTGCTAGCTGCAAGGATTCACTGCTCCGTAAGCTGATGGAAAAGGCAGACACGGACAAGAATGTGAAGGCACTGGTGGACAAGTTAGTAAAAAATGCACGTGATGAGTTTCCTGGTTTGATGTCCAAGGTTGCCAAGGATCTGACAGTCGAGCAGATCAGGGTCAAGCTGGCTGAAGCCGGTGGGGCTCCTCAGATGTCCAGTTCCGGTGCTTCCCCATCCAGTGAAACAATGGCCGACGTGGATTCCATCATCGGTGGTATGCTTGGTGGCGGAGATGATGATTGAGAGTCATCGGACTAGACCCTTCTCTGACCAATTTTGGTTGGGCTCTCCATGAGTCCAGCGCTTCAGGATCTGATAGATGCCTGGAGAGAGGGAGATTCCAAACCTCACCCCGAGAATGTTTCATCACTAGGTATTTAAAGATGCGTGAGAATGTGGAAGGCTTGGTGACAAGCCGGGGCATTCTCCGCATTGGTTTGGAATCTCCTATCTTCAATGATTTGTGGTCCGAGGGAATGTATGGGCTTTTTCTCTACACCTGTGAAGCCCTCAGGAACTCAAAAGCAGATGTAGTTCTCTTCTCTCCAGGACAAACAAAGGCTCAAGCTCGGGAGGTTTTAGGTAGGCCTCCGGGGTGGATCATGAGCAAATTTGATATGGTGGAAGCAGCCAAAGAGGACGCTGGGGGCAGTAAATGGAACCACAATGAGGCTGATGCTTATTGGGTGGCGAGGACAGCTGCCAGATTTTGGGAGTTGTATGACAGAACATTAGGGCTGAAGGATTTAACAGTTTTGGAAAAAAAGCAATTTACAGGGATTCATACTTATAAAAGAGGAAAAAAGGCAGGGAAGGTGGAGGTGAAGGGAGCTTTGTACCGGGAGGATGATCGTTTTTTTATGTGGTCAGAGAACAAAACAGGAAGGTCGTAAGACATGGTGAAGAAGACTAAGGCGAAGGAAGCAAAGAAGAGCCCAAAGAAAGAGACAAAGGCCAAAGCCACAGCGGGGGAGATCCGAAAAACGGCTAAGGATTTGCAGACCAATACACAAGCTCAAATGGCAAGGAGTGTCCTCCAAAAGATGCTCGGTAAGGGAGACACTACCATTGTGAGCACAGACACGGATGACATTCAAAAATCTCGCCCCCACATTTCAACAGGAAGCCTTATCCTGGACTATTTGATTGGGGGGGCTCCCAATCGTTTTGGGGTTTCTCCGTGTCCTGGGTGGCCTAAGGGGTCCATTTGCAATCTTTATGGGATGGAGTCCTCTGGGAAAACAACAGTCGCTCTGACCGCAGCAGCAGAGGTCTGTGCAAATGGAGGGGTTGTTGGGTATCTGGATTGGGAGCATGCCGTGGATCTCGCTTATGCCAGAACTCTAGGGGTTCCCACAAACAAAAGCAATTTCATCCTGGCCCAACCGGAAACCTTGGAAAAAGGGATCAAGGTTTTGAATACCTTGACGGATCCTAAAATTGGGGTTCAGCTGATTGTCATCGATTCCGTTGGTGCAGCGGTACCACAAGACTTTGAGAAAAGGTTGATGGAGGATAAGGCAGCAAGACCAGGGCAGCTGGCCGCACAATGGTCCAGGTTTATCCCCCATTTCCAGGCGCAGATCAAGCGTTCTGGTACTGTCGTGATTGCAATTTCCCAGATCCGCACAGGGATGAACATCTCCCCCCATGGTGGAGGCTCCTCTAATGTTCAGCAAGGGGGGAAAGCTTGGAAATTCTATTCCAATGTGAGGATGGGTCTGCGTAGGACCAAGTTTGAGAAGGGAAGGAAGTATGATCCTTTGCAGAACAAGGTGATTGAGGTCCCCGTCTCTAGCCTGATCGTTGCCAAGTTGGATAAGTCCCGTGTGTCATCTTCTGCTCACCAGGAAGCAGAGTTCTATATTCGGTATGGGTCGGGGATTGATGACTACAGGTCCGTGATTGAGCTGGCCTCCAAGCATGGGGTGGTTGAGAAAAAAGGTTCTTGGTATGAGTGGACTACCCAGAAGGGGTTGAAGTTCCGAGAGCAAGGGGCAGAAAAGTTCAGAACGCTTTTTGTGGACAACAAGAAAGCTTGGGATGAGCTTTGGGGGCTAACCGTTGATGCTCTCCAGAATGCAGCCAAAAATAATGGCGGGAAAGCCATGGAGGATAATGAGGTCTCTGATGAGGATTTGGATGACCTCTCACGTGCGATCAAGGATGTGATGGAAGAGAATGAAGCGCTGTTGGAGGGAGAGTACGAAGAGGATGAATATGATAAGGAGTTGACTAAAGTTATGGAGGATGCTAATGCTCCAGAGGATCCCGAGTCAGAGGGGAGTGATGTAGGAGAAGAAGAGACCACAGAAGATCCTGAAGAAGAGGTCTAAAAGATGACGGTCAAAATAGAGATTCAAAACTTCCAATCAATTAAGAGGGCAGAGTTGGAGGTGAAGGGTCTTACAGCCATCACAGGCCCTAACAACTCGGGAAAATCCGCTGTGATGCGGGCAACAAAGGGGGCTTTTCAAAATACGAAGGGCTCCTCTTTTGTCCGTAAGGGGTCTCAAAAAACTTCTGTTTTTTTGAGCTTTGAGGATGGCAAGTCTCTTTCCTGGGAAAAAAATGCAGGGAAGAGCACGAAGCCAGCATATATCATTGACGGGGGGGATCCTATCAACCCAGGTCAGTCTGTACCGGAAGAGCTGGACTCTTTTCGGGTGGCCTCAATCCAAGCGGGTGGGCGGGACATCTGGCCCCAGTTTGCCCCACAATTTTCTGGTCAGGTTTTTCTTTTAGATGAGCCGGGTTCTGTGTTGGCTGAGGCAGTAGCAGATGTTGACAGAGTGAGCATTTTGACTCAGGCGCAGAAGAGTGCAGAGTCAGACCAGAGGGCAGCAAACAATGAATTGAAGGTTCGTTCCAAAGACTTGAAAAAGCTTGAGGAGGAGATGGGATTTTTTGAGGGTCTTGATGAGGCAGAGACTCTGATTGTGGCTATTGAGGAGTCTTATAAGAGACTGAGCAAAATGTCTTTTGCTATTCAAAAAGTGAAGTCCCTGAGGGATCAGCTGAAAAATGCACAAGAACTTGTTGACCATCTCTCAGGGGTGAAAAATATCATTGTCCCAGAAGAGAGCCAACTCCAAGAGATCCGAGAAGGCATTCAACAGCACTCCTCCCTGTCTTCTTTACATGGCAAATTTTCTAGGGTTACCACTCAGATCAAAAAGCTGTCAGGGATCCAGAAAGTTCATTTACCAGAAGAGTCTGTAACTCAGCAGATTAGAGAAGGCATTCAACAGCATTCCTCTTTGGTTTATTTACAGGGGAAATTCTCTAGAGTATCTTCAGAGATCAAGTCTCTTTCTGGGATTCCCGAGATTTCAATTGACCTAGGCCCGGTGAAGAAGGTACAAAAAGTTCTTTCAATGGCTTTAGATCTCCAGAGAAGGCTCGGGGCTGAGAAGGCTCAAGTGGAGGCCCAGGAAAAGAATTTGCACGAAAAACAGAAAGAAGCAAAGAAAGCACAGGAAGATTTTGAGCAAGAACTCCAAGAAATCGGGGAGTGCCCACTTTGTGGTTCAGACACAAAAGGACAATGTCACACTAGTTTATCGGAGTGACCTACATTTAGCGGATCAACCACCTCGGAGTAGAATTGATGACTGGGCTGAAACTCTTTTAGGGAAGGTCCAACAAGTCGGGCGTATCGCCACCTCAATTAAAGCTGATGGCTGTCTTGATGGTGGGGATATGTTCCATGTCAAGACTCCTTCTCGAAATAGCCATAGCTTAACTCAGAGGGTGATTGCCGCCCATGAGGCATATCCTTGTGACCTGTTTGGTGTGGTGGGCAATCATGATGTGAAATACCAGAAGGCTGAATTCCTCCCTGAGAGCCCCCTTGGTGTTTTATCCGCCTCAGGTTTGATCCATCTTTTAGATGGCGAATCAGATGTGCTCTTCAAATCCAAAGGGGTTTCTGTGCGGGTGGTAGGCATCCCCTACCATGGCTCCAAGTATGACATGGAAAGATTCTCCACCATCCAAAAAGGTGAGGAAGATTGGTTAGTAGCTGTCTGCCACTGTTTGGCTAGTAAAAAGGGTGGCTCCATGTTTGAGGGGGAGGATATCCTTAAGTATGATGATTTGGTGGGGCTTGATCCGGATGTCTGGTGTTTTGGGCATTGGCATAAGGACCAAGGAATTGAAGAGATCCAAGGGAAGCATTTTGTGAATGTTGGTTCTCTTTCTAGGGGCTCTTTGGCTGAGGATGAGTTGAAAAGAAATCCAGCTTGTGCCGTGTTGAAGTTTTCAAAGGAAAGCATTGAGATTAATAAGGTCCCTCTCTCGGTGAAGCCTGTATCAGAGGTCTTTGACTTGGAGAAAAGGAAGAAGGAAGAAACGAATTCTGTAACCGTGGAAAAATTTATTGCCAGCTTGGAGAATTCTTTGGTCAGTAGGGCAGAAGGTTCCGTGTTGGATCAAATCCGGGCCTTGTCTGTGTCAGAAGATATCAAAGAGAGAATGGTTGCATATGTGGAACAAGCGGGAGCAAATTAAGTTGAGCCCCGTTCTCTTGAGGCTCTTGGAGCCAGTTGGGAAAAAAGATGAGAAAGTTTACACTATATTGGTCCAGCCTCAAGACATACGAGGAATGTCCTCGTAAATTTTTGTGGGGTCGGGGGTATAAGGAGATTGATGTTGGCGGGGGTCCTGGGAGAAGAAAACCAGTGCCTGTAAGAAGAAGTGCCCACCATGCTGTCTTGGGTATTGCAATCCAAGAGGTTATTGAGCGGTTTTACAATGATGAGTTGTGGTTGCTTGTATCCCCCCAAGAGTTGTTGCCAAGACTCATGGAAATTACAGAAAAAACTTTATCCAGGGAACTGGCTTCAAAGTATGTAGATTGGCGGGAGGCCCCCACAAGAGAAGAAATGGAGAAGCTGGCAAAGGCTGCTGTGGTAGGGTATATCCATACTTTGAAAAAGCATAATCTTTTGGGGCCTTATGCAAAAGCGGAAGTTGACCTCACTGCTTATTTGAATAAGTGGGTTCCCATTGGAGGTCGTGCCGATATGATTATTCGGAGGGCTGACACCGGGGTCACAATCCTGGATGGCAAGAACTCCAAAAGGTACAAGAACAAAAAGAAGGCTGGGGGGTGGATAACCTATACAGATCCTGACCAGCTCCGTTGGTACGCTCTGTGCTACTATCTGTGCTACAACAAGCAGCTTCCAGATCGGGTGGGCTTTGTTTATTTCAGGTATCCTTCTGGGGATCCTGTTTTGGACACTGAGGGGAAAGAAACTGGTGAAATTGAGCCAGGGATTGAGTGGGTCAACTTCACCTTGGATGACTTGAGGGGTTTAGGCCAGAGGGCTTTGGATGCAAAGAAGGGGATGGATCGTGAGCAGTTTGAGCCTGTGCCGAGCCCCCCAACCTGTAGGTTTTGTGACTATGAGACTGTTTGCGCCGAAAGGCAGGCCCAAAAGGACGAGAACAGGAAAAAGAGGCCGAGAAAACCCTCGGATTTGATGAAGCAGATGGATGGGCAGGAGTCCAATTCAGGGGTTTTTGATCTTTCTTTTGATTAATAGTTTGAAAATCCCAAAAAATGGGGTAGAAGGAACAAGAGAGGTATATATGGAAGAACAAAGAAGGTTGGATGAGGTCACAGAAAAGAGGGACAGCTTGAGGGCTGAGGTAGACCGGGTGAAGGGGCGCTTGGAGGGGGCCATCCAGGAAAAAGAGAGAATTGAAGAAGAGTGTCGGGGTATGAAGTTGGACCCCGAAAAGCTGGGGTCCGTGATAGAGAAATTGGAAGAGACCTACAATATTTCTCTGGCGAAAGTTGAGGCGGCAGTTGTGGAAGCTGACATAAAAATGAAACCATTCAGAGGGAGCACCGACGATGAAAGTAGTTCTGACTAAAAAAGCTCTGTCAGAGGCACTGAGCCTAGTAGGGGGCACAATGGCATCAAGTGGGGGAGACCTCTCCTCCCACTATCTGTTTCGGGCACCACCAGGGAATGGGGGGAAGTCTCTTGAGATACTGTCCTTTCTTGGGTCTGTTCGGTCTGGGAGTCCTGTGGAAGCAACTGTGCATGCAGAGGACCAGGAAGCCTTCACAATTGAAGGGAAGAGATTAAAAAGGTGGCTGTCTTCACTTCCTGACATGGAAATCGAGTTGGAATTCAATGGGAAGGTGGTTTCTGCCTTTGCCCCAGGTAAAGGCTATCAGAAATTCCAATCCCTGGACCCCTCCAAATTTCCCTATTGGGATGCGGATATCAAGATAGCAAAACCCACAGCTAAATTCTCGGCAGAGAGGTGGGCATCTGCTATCCATTATGCCACAGCATTTACCTCAGATCAGGAGACTAGAGAACCCCAATTGTGTGTTTGTGAGGCAAAAGAAGGAGCCCTCTCTGCAACAGACAAGGTTTCTATTGTAAAGATCTACATGCATGGGATGGATGGGGATTGCAGGGTTCGAATCCATCGTAATGACTCCCCAAAGATAATCTCCTTCCTGAGTGGCTATGATGGAGAGGTAGAGTTACGAGAATTTGACCGGGGCATTTTCTTTGTGAGAGATGACAATGCAATTTTTGGAGAGGCTCGTTTCCAGGCAGACCACCCTGAGTACACCCCCATAACAAATGACTATGAGTTTGTTTGGGAATTGAATAAAGAACAGCTGAAGAAAAACATCCTGTTCTTAACTGCTGGGGCTGCATGGGATGATCATAGATTACAGTTCTCTCGGGAGGATGCGGGGAGCCCCCTTTTGATGAGTATGCGGGTTATCAATGGAGAGATCTCCACGGTCCCAATCGAGGAGCGTGGGACTGAGGGAAATACAGGGACGGACCCAAAGAAATTTTCAATCTCCCATCTGGCTTTGTCAAAACTGATCTCTCTTTCTGAGGGGGATACTCTCCGTCTGGGGGTCAATAGAAAGAGTAAAACAGGAGGTTTTGTCCGTAATTCTTTTGAGAGGTTTGGTGATGAGAATGGGGACAATGCTGATCGATACCTCACAACCTTTGTGTTTTTGATATGATTGAACAAACAGAAATTTCATCCCTGCGCTCATCCTTGGATCGGGCAAAGGGCCTGAGAGAAGGGGTGCAGAACCAAATTGAGATCAACACACAAGAGGTTTCACGTCTGGAGAAAGAGATCCTCGCTTTGCAGTTGGTCTCAGAGACTTTCAGGGCTTTGATTGACAAGGAAGTCACAATTGGAGTGAAAGCAGTCGAGAGGTTGCTGACTGAGGGCCTCCAGGCTGTGTTCACAGACCAGGAATTGAGGGTAGATGCTGGAGTGGAGTTGAAGAGGGGTAAGATTTCTGTAGATCTCCTTACAACACAGACTGGGCTGGACGGCGTGGAGGTTCAAGGCTTAAGTAATGATTCCTTCGGTGGGTCTGTCTCAACAGTTCAATCTGTTTTGTTGAGGATCATTGTAATTCTACGCAGGAACCTTCGTAGGGTCCTATTTCTTGATGAGTCCTTGCCAGCCTTTGATGCCGATTATGTCTCCAATATGGGACAATTCTTGTCCAAGATCTGTAAAAAAATTGGTGTTGATATCCTACTGGTAACCCACAACCCAGCTCTGGTAGAGGCAGCGGATAATGCCTATCGGATAGCTCGCAAAGATGGAGAGATTATCTTTGAGAGGATCAACAAATGAAGAGGCCTGGAGAGGTACGTCAAAAATTGAAGCAGGTTGTTTTTCGGCACACCCAGAGGATCCTGAAAGAGGCTCTTCGGGCGTCCCCCACAACTTGCAAATTCAATTTAGCTCTGAGAAATAAGGCAAAGTTAGAGGTGCAGATTTGTGACTGCAAAGAGGCAGACACATTAGGGATGGTTTGTGATGAATCCTTTGTGGATCTTTCCCCTGAGTGTGAGTACAGGGAGCCTATAGAAACCAAAGAAGAGATCAAGAAAAGGATCAGTGCTCTGGTAAAGGAAAGTAGCTTGGGAGAGGTAGCACAGGAGTTCCCAGATGTGGCAGCCCTCTTGTGGGTTTTGAGTGAAGAAGCAGATTCTGTAGAGGAAGATGATGTTCCAGATATTTAATGCTGAAAAAGAAGTCAAGAGAGAGGGGATTCCTCTTTATTGGGAGGTCTCAGTAAACCCTAAGACCTCCCCTTTTCTGATTACATCCTCTCGGAGTTTGATGTGGATTGAGCATGAAACTGATAGGGTCAGGATGGCTGTGAGAGATGTCCCTGTAGAGGCGCTCAGTCAGGAGATTCTGATTGCTATCGAGGAAAAATCAGAGGCAGAGTCCTGGGAGACTATTTTCCCCAAGACCAAGGAAGGAATCCTTGAGGCTATCAATTGGGTTGGGGCCAATACCCCAGGGTTAAAGCCCACGGTGTTTTCTTCTCTTGAGGGTGTGGATCAAAGTTTTCTCCAGTCCTTCTCCGGGGAGGTTATCCCACACCCAGGAGTCCCAAGTGGCCGTTTGGTGGCTCTTCCCATGGGGGGCGAGTTCATCGGCAGCATCATTGATTTGGGTAAGGGGAAGAAAGCCGCTTTGTTTTATAATCTTCAATATGGAGTAGCAATCATCCGATGACTTGGCTCTCAGACAATCTTCAGAGGCTAACTCTGACAGAAGAAGTCGAGGACTATCTTTTGGGTAGAGGGGCTAAAGAGGAGACCATAGCCCGTGAGGGGTTCAAGACCTGGACCCCTTCAGATAAACCTGTTGAAGATGACATTTTCAGGGAGCGGTATGGGGATCATGGCGAGGCTCTAGATGGGTGGCTGGTTTGCCCAGCATATTCCCCAAAAGGGAACCTGATTGCCGCAGAAATCCGTAACATCCAAGAAAAAAAGGTTGCTAAAATCAATTTAGCTGATACAAATTGGAACCCTTACTTCTTAGGGCTCAAGTCAGGAATGGAAAAGATCTGGAATGGAGCAGACATTTGGATTGTGGAAGGTGTTTTTGATCTTTTTGCCCTGGAGTGGGGCATTTCCGACAAAAATGTGGTATTAGCTACAGGAGGGGCACATCTGATGATGCGCCACGTCACATTTTTAAAGAGGTTCTGTTCCGGCTGGGTGTGTATGGCATATGACCAAGATGATCCAGGACAAAAGGCCACCCATGGGTGGAAGAAAAAAGGCAAAAAAGTATTTGGGGCCTTGGAGTCCTTGCAGAGGCTGGGGATTCCTTGTAGAGAGATAAAGTATCGAGGAAAAGACCCAGGAGTAATCTGGGATCAAGGAGGGGAAGAGGCAATTAAGGCCGCTTTCCCGATCTAACCAACAACGGAGGAAACATGGACTACTGGAGAGCAGAAGAGAGTATCGTGGGCATGGTCAAGGATCTGGTTGTGAAACATCACCCACATCTCATTGACATTGTGGATGAAATCCTTGTTCTTTTCAAGGAAAAGGGCAAGGAAACAAAGAAGGGGTTTATTGCAGGCGAATCCGGCAAAGTGCCCAATAAGTGGCTGACCTTGAGTGATACCAATTGGACATTCTGCATTACCCTGGCTCAGAATGCCTGGGATGAGTTGGACCAGAGGGAGAAGAAGGCTCTCTTGGACCACCATCTGTGTGCTTTCGTTGGGGAAGAGGATAAAAAGACAGGGATGATGAAGTATTCCTTGGACCCCCCAGATGTCAGCTTCTACAAGCCAGAGATCGAAAGATATGGGTTCTGGCGTACCTCTGGGACGGTGAAGAAGCCCTCTGAGGAGTCCCTGAGGGAGGTTTTCGGGGATGACATTGGTGTTGACCCTCTCCCGAATGTTGGGGGGGCTCCCACCCCACCAGTGGCTCCCAGCATCGATGCGGATTCCGACAAACATCTCAACTGATAGGGTTTTCACCCCATGGGTTTTGACACAAAGTATCGCCCGGTCCAGTACAGCAATGTCTTAGGGCAGTCTTCCACCATAAAGATTCTCAGAAGATATGTTGCTACTGGATCGGGTTTTCATCAGTCCTATTTATTCTCGGGGAACTATGGGTCAGGTAAAACGACCCTGGGGCGGATACATGCAAGAGCTTTAATGTGTGAGGCCCCCACCCCTGAGGGTGACCCCTGTGATCAATGCCCAACTTGCCAGTCCTTTCTGAGGGGTGAAACCCCTGTAGATTTCCTGGAGGTTGATGCAGCTACAAACTCAGGGAAGGCGGAGATTCAAAAAATTCTTGAAGAGATCCAGTATGACACCTTCTCAGGGAGGAGGCGTTTGTACCTGTTTGATGAGTCCCACCAGCTCTCAACCTCGGCTTTGGATGCAATGCTCAAGCCTTTAGAGGAATGCCATGCCGGGTCAAATGAGAAAAAATTAGTCTGTATCTTCTGTACCACAGAACCAGAAAAAATGAGGGATACTGTCTTATCCCGCTGTGCTCCTACATTTATAGTACGTCCTGTTCCCGTCGAGGAGATTGCAGGGAGGCTGGCTTGGGTTTGTGAGCAGGAACAAATAGGCTATGAAAAAGAAGCCCTTGAGATTATTGTAGGGGCAACAGAGTGCCACATCAGAGATGCATTGAAAGCCCTAGAGGGTGTTTCTTTGTTGGGGGATGTGAACAAAGAGAATGTCAGGGAATACCTGCAACTGGATCTGAATGATGAGCTTCTTTCAATTTTGGAGTTGATTGGAGCAGACCAGCAAAATATGCTTGATAAGGCACAAATGGTTCTAGAGAGAGTTTCTCCTCTGACCTTCTACATCAAAATGTCTGAGCTTGCTATGAGAGCCTACCAGGAGAGTATCGGGGCACTTAGAACCCCTTTTCACCTAAACAGAGAGCGAGTACAGGCATTGGGGGCAGCCAGGGGGGATGAGTTGTTGCTTTTTGTGCAACGAATGACCAGTAGGCCGAGTAAACCTACAAAATCCATGGTCATGTGGGATCTTGTTTTTTTGCACCGTGGGGGGTTGGGTGTAGCGGAAATGACCCCTATTGTGATCCAAAGGGTAGTGTCAGAAGGACCAATCTCCACAGACCAACCCAAAGAAGTTGGTACAATTAGTCCAGCTGAACCGACAGTGCATATACAAAAAAAAGAGGGATTAGAAAAAAAAGTTGAAGAAAAACTTACAAACCATGGTAAATTAAAGCCTATCCCATCTCGGGTGGATGGAGTCCGAGCGGATCCAAGAGCTGTCCGCAGGACAGAAGAGAGAGACGCCAAAAAAAGACCTGTGGCGAATGAGCTAAGCCCCGAGGAATTTTGTAGACTTCTTGCACTGAGGGTATCAGAGTTGAAAGAAGGCAAGAGTGGATCCGCGAGATACACAGACTTGGGTAGTGGTGGAGCTTTCCCCCTCGGGTGAGGCGAAGATCGATGATGGCACCCTGGATAGAACCCTAAGGGCCGACCTGGGGCTCGAACCAGACTTTCCTATTTTCATCCCAGCGGCAACATATCCCAAGGGGAAACAGAAAGTAACCATCCATTTGATGGAGGGTTATGTCTTTATCGGGACTGGCTTGGATGACATCCATTATTTCCGTTTAGAGAGCAGGCCGTATGTAAACAAGGTAATCACCACACAATCCAACAAAAACAGTATGCGTCTGTTGAGTGTGGTCCCTGACGATAAGATAGAAGAATTGAAGGAAAAACTGAGGGAGATGGTTTCTTGTGACCTTGAAGATGGCAGTTTTGTTAAAGTCTTGGATGGGACTTATAAGGGTCTTGAAGGGAAAATTTTAGGATTCTGGGATGATACCGCTTTTATTTTGATTGAGCTGAGATCCATTACAGTCATTGCTACAATTCCAAAAATACTTTTAGACCCACAAGATTGAATATTTTAATTTCAGATCTTTATTTGTAAGTTTTGCTCTATTTATTTTTTGTGCTTTATTCCTCTGGATGCTAGAATGATTCAGGGGAATTCATTTAACTTTTTGACCTCTTCGGGCTGCATAAAAAAGGAAGCCTAAATGTCTTGGAGTGGTCACTTTACAATAGATCCATCCGAATTGGAAGCAAGATTTTCTGAAGAGGATAGCATGAGCTATCTGGGGAGTATCTTTACAGAACCCACAGAAGAAGATTTGCAAAAAATTCAAAAAGTAAGAAACATTATGGATTTACTCCCCGAGAGGGAGGCAGATTTCATAGATCTTTATTATTTCAAAAAATTGAGGCAGACAGATATTGCTGAGATTTTTGGAGTAAGCCAGCCCACCGTTTGTTACCGGCTCATTCGAGCAGCGTCCCGCATCCGATTCCTGTTAAACCTCCCTGACGTAGATGTAAATATCCTAGAAGCAGAGCTTACTGGGTTTCTGAGTGAGCCCTTAGATGTCAGAATCATGGTGCTCATGCTGGAGACTACCTGTCAATCTGAGGTGGCTTCCCGCCTTGGGGTGAGCCAGGGACTGGTCAGGCATCGTTTCTTGCGGACAATCAACAAAATGAAACCTTTGGAACATTTCTCAGAGTATGTGAAGCTCTTTGAGTTTGTGGCAGGGCATTTAAACATTCTCAGAGAGGTCCAACGCCCAACCTGGGATGACAGGATTACATTCTGCCTCCGCTAGTCTTCTCTTCCTTCTTTCGATAGTTGGTCTATGAATCTTCCTTTCATAGATAGGAGTGAGGAGAACTCATGTCAGATATTGTTAAAAGAATCGTCATGGCAAAGAGGGTAGCCTCTCAATGGGTCAAAAAAGAGGCTCATGCGGAGTATCGCATGAGAATCTATTATGGAGCCAAAGAGATCAAGAACCTGCCCAATCTTTTGAGGTCCTTTAGGGACACCCGAGTAGCAATCCAGGGACTTGTCCCGCTCCCAGATATGGGAATCAAAGAGTCTTTTGATTTTGTTGAAGTTTGGTCCAAGAACAGAAAAGGGCTGATGGGGTTGCAAAAGTGGGTGGAAGCCCGTGATTTAGAAACTACAGGAATTTGGTAAAGGGAGATTTTCAGATGAGAAAAATGGCTTTAGATCTTCGTGTTGGGGACTTTGTTATCTTTGAGACTCAGATGTATCTGAGGGGTTTTGGTCAGGTTAAAGAGGGGGCCGAAGCAGAGGTTCTAGAGGTAAGTTCCAATAAGATCCTGTTGGATCTCGGTGCTCAGGATCCTTATGGAGACCCTGAGGATTCTCAGTTTTACTTTACCGCTGCGGATTATGCTAAGGGAGTTTTCCGTAAGGAAGCATCAAAGAGGGATCTTGACCTTTTGGTTCGGAAGTATGGGAAAGAGTTTTCGAGCCCTGAGGCTTTAAAGGAATATTTGAAACAACACCCGAAGGCGGACCATAAAAAGCATTGGGTGAAGGATAAAAAGAAGAAAGAAGAGAATATTCTTGAGGAAGAATACGATGGTGAGAATATGCTGGAGGAAGAATATGACGGTGAGAATATGCTGGAGGAAGAATACGACGGTGAGAATATGCTGGAGGATTCCGATTACCTAGAGCCTCCTGAAAAAGAGGAGCCAAAGAAAAAAGATGAGGGAAAGGCTGAGGAGAAAAAGAAAAAGAAGGATTATGACGAATCTTCTCGGCACAAAAAGCTTCTTAAAAAGAAGCCTAAAAAAGAAGCTCTTCTCCAAGGGTTAGTCAAGCTGGCGTCCGAGGTACCTGAGATCCGTAAGGAATTGGTCCCTTTGATTCATAAGTATGGGATGGAATTTTCAAGCCCGGAGGCTTTAAAGGAATATTTGAGTCAACATCCGAAGGCGGATCGTAAGAAGCATTGGGTTAAACAGAGAAAAAAGCATCAGGTTAAACAGAAGGGGGAAGACAAAAAAAATAAAAACCCTAGGGAACTCTACAAAGAGAAAAAGAAAGAATTGGACGACCGAATGGCGTGGATAGAAAGGGCACAGAGGAACCCTGCTAGTCAAACACGTTCAGGGGAATTTTTTTATGATGCCGCAACAAAGGTATACAAGGATCGTGCAGGAGTTCTGAAAAAATTAGAAAGAGATGCGGAGAAGTGGGAGACTGAAAAGGAATCCACAAAAAAGAAAAAAGAGTATGATAAAAAGAAAAAAGAGTATGATAAAAAACCATGGCACAAGAAATTGATGACAAAGAAGCCTAAAAAAGAAGCTCTTCTCCAAGGGTTAGTCAAGCTGGCGTCCGAGGTACCTGAGATCCGTAAGGAATTGGTCCCTTTGGTTCGGAAGTACGGGATGGAATTTTCGAGCCCGGAGGCTTTGGAAAAGTATTTGAAAAAGCATCCGAAGGCAGACAGAAAAAAGCATCAGGTGAAGGACAAAAAAAGGAAACCTAAAGAAGAGGAAATTTACACAATTGGCATTCCGGCTACCGGAAAACAAAAGGCTGAAAATGACCTTAGGAAGCTCAAGAGAGAGGAAGAAACCGTAAAAGACCGTGTAAGTGAGGCTAAGAGGGAGATTCAGAGAGCCAAAAAAGAAATGGAAAGGGCTCAGGGAGAGGCTAAGAAAGAACAAAATGCTTGGAAGCCTAGTCAAGACCATTTAAATCTCCTGAGGGGAGCTTTTGAGCAAGGTGAGAAGAAACTTGAGAAATACGAAAAGAGAAAGAGTGACTTGGAGGCTAAGCTTAGAAAATTTCCTAATAAGTTCCGTACCCTAGAAGAAAAATTAAAGAAGTCAGAGGAAAAGAAAAAGGGTCCAAAATCCCAGAAGGAAGATGATTTCCTAGAGCCCATCGGAAAAAAGGCACCAAAGAAGAAGGCACCAAAGAAGAAGGCGGCAGAAGAAGAACTGTTCCGGGGATTACAGGGGTTAGCAGGGGAGGTACCTGAGATCCGTAAAGAATTGGTCCCTTTGATTAGAAAGCATGCTGCGGAGTTCACAGAACAAGAATGGGATTCCTATTCTAAGCAGCATCCTGGTGCCGACCGTAGGAACCATACCATTCGAAAGGTGAATGTGGGAGAAGGGGAGGATGATGGGGGTGGCGAGGAAAAAGAAGAAAAGGGAGAGGAAAAGAAAAAGGAAAAGAAAAAGGAAAAGAGTGTTAAAGTAGAGGACAAAAAATCTCCAGAAAAAACTCCTCTCCCTAAAACTATGAAAGAGAATATTTTAGCTCCTTTGGAGAAACTTCCTGCCGAAGGGAAAAAAATAGATGATTTCTTAGATTTTTTGGAAGACATGGACGATGAGGATTTATGGGAAAATGCAGTAGAGTACGCTATGTCTGAATTGGATGATGTTCAAGACAATATTGGTACTTGGGGTGGGGTGGAAGGTCTCCACCGGGATATGAAGAATACCTTGAGAGAATTATCCGACCAGTTGGAATACAAAATAAAGAAGAATCCCAAACATAAGAAGGAGTTGAGTGAGGGGGTTGAAGTAATAAAAGGGGCTCTTAAAGAGGTCACTAAATTAGCTGACGGTATTAGGCATTTTATGTTTGATACCCCCCTTTTAGAGGTTTTAGATGATAATTGGAATACAGAAGACAAGAAAGCTTCAGATGCTTTCTACAGTAAAATGGGGGAAGCGAGCGAAACATTTGAGCAAATTAGCCGTGATCTTGGAGAGGCTAGGCCTTTTGAAACAGCCTTAAAGTCTTCAAAAAAATTGTTCAAAGAATTTTCAGATGCAATGCAGATTTTAGATGATGCGGGTGTTTTGACCTCAGATATGAAGCTGACTTCGGAGTATGAAGATTTTATTTGGAAGAATTCTTCAGATAAGAGTCTTTTGAGAGGATTGGTCAAGTTGGCTTCTGAAGTACCTGAAACCCGTAAGGAATTGTTACCCTTGTTGAGAAAGTATGAGGCGGATTAGATGACATTGTCCAGGCAACAGTCCGTGTTCACTTACAGCTCATCTTCAGGTGGGGAAACCTACTATTTTGACATTGTAGTGGACTCTCAGGGGTTGGTTTTTGCCAGAAACATTCGGAAGAGTACGGGGACCACAACTAGTTCCTCTGAGATCCCGGAGTCTGTTTTGAATGATATCTCATCTGCCAAGGATATCGTCCAACAGATGGTTGGGGAGACTCAAGTAGATTCTGGAAATGTGGTCTTCACAGGGCAGACAGAGAACTCTGTGGCTATCCCTGCTGGAATCCTGAACAACACCTCTTACAGGGTTGTTTACACTCCTCCTGATGATACTCTGTTCATGACAGAGGATCAGACTACTACCAGTTTCACAGCCAAAACTGCAACCACTTATGGAAGTGTTGCAGATCCGAAAACCGTGGGGTATGTGGTATTGGTTTCGACTCAACAGGCAGGGGTCACAAGTGGCACTCTGACATTCACAGACGCAGATTCTGGTCAGAAATCTGTAGTTTTTGCCACCGCTTTCACCACCGATGAGTATCATGTGGTTTTGAGTGAGGACGGTTTTTTCAGTTCCAAGGTTGTGACCCAGACAAAAACAGGGTTCATCCTGGAGCTTGGGTATACTTTAGGAGCGGGCTTAACAGCAGATGTTGGCTATGATATTTTTGTTTCTTAGACTAAGGTAGGTTGAAAATGCCACAAGATCCATTTCTTGTAGATCAGATCCAGATTGAGCCAGGGGGCACAGGAACAAGAACGATCCGTAAAGCTGCGGATAACAGCATCGAATTTGTGGACCCGCTGAACCTGTCTGGGATCACAGTCACTCAATTGGCAGGTCTTAGGAGTGTGTCCCATGTGTTGGTGGTGGGGAAATCTGGAGCAGGGGCAGCATACACAACAGTCCAATCTGCTTTAGATGCAATCCCAGCCGGGGCATCTGCCATAGACCCCTATTTTGTGATTGTTGGACCAGGAGTCTACAAAGAAACCATCAATATTGTCAGGGATGGGGTTCATTTGATTGGGTTTGGGGCTACTCTGGCTTCTCTGGGGGAAGATACCCCAGATGGGGTTGATGCCTACCATACTATCGTGATTCAGGAGTCCTTGGGGACTATCCCACAGACGGTTTCCTTGAGGGACTTCAGAATCCAAAATGCACATACCACATATGCTTGTGTCCGTGTTGTTGGAGGGGCAGGATCCACTGTAGGTTCTGGCGGGATTGTGCTACATAACTGTGAACTGTCCGCTTCCAGCTCCTCTGGGGGCAGGACTCTAGATGCCACTTCAATGAACAAATTGCACATGCGGGGGGGTTCTATGCGGGACTCCCATGCTCTTGGTCTCCTCTATGTTGAGGATTGTGCTGAGTTCATTTTGGAGGGTGTTGACGGGGTTCCCAACCTACAATTGGACTATGACTCAGCGGGTACTCTCCCCAGTCTAGCAACCTCAGCTTATCGAGTGTTCAGCTGCCCAGATTTAGGTAGGGGGTCACTAGCGCCGCAGTTGAGTTCCACCCTATCAGGGGTTGGTTCGTTGGAGGTGGTTGCATGTACAGGGGCTCCCAGGGTCCTCTTGGCAGGAGACATGGCCACTAGATTCCAGGGATCCTATGTGGGGACCATGACTCTGAATGGTACAGTGTCTGTAAAGATGCTGGGTTCTGAGCACGGTGTGGTGACAGCAGCAGCGGGCACCTCTTTAGAGGAGCCTATCCAATGGGGAACAGAGGCGTTTGCAGGAGATACTTTCAAGGATGTTACTTTTCTAGTGGCTCAGCCAGATGTCAAATATGTGGTGGTCCCGGAAGTGGATGACCAGCCGGTGAATGATGAGACTGTGTGGATCACAAATAAGGTGGCAACTGGTTTTCGGATTAGTTTTGCTACCGCTCAGACCCTTGGAGTCACATGGTCAGCCAATAGGAATATTGGAGGGGTAGAGAACTAACATGGCGGATATTCTGAAAAATCTAGATAACATTCTCAATCAGATGGAAGAGGATCTCAAGGCCACTGAGGATGCCTATAAGAAGGGGAAAGCTGAGGAAGCAAAAAAAGAAGCCTCAGAGGGTTTTCTTTTCTCTGGTCTGAAAAAGGTAGCTAACAGGAACCCTGAGACCAGGATTTATCTTGTACCTCTTCTGAAGAAGGCTTTGGACAATCAGAAAGGGGAGGGGAAGATCTGGAGAGTGGAGACCGGGTGGAGAGTGCAGCCCCATGGAATGGAACCACAAACTTACACTACCTATGATGAGGCTAAGGCTAGGTTAGAGGGGAAATCAAAAGAAGAGGGGAAACCTAAAGAAGAAGGAGAAGGTAAGGGAGAGGCGAAAGAAAAAAAGAGGGACAAAGCTCAGGAGTATGACAGCCCGGAGTTTCAGAAAGCACTTTTTTCCGTCATAAATAATAAATCGATCTTTAATGAGATAAATAACCCAAAGCAAAAAAAGTTTAAGAAAAAGTTCAAAGGGGCAATCAAAAATCTTAGGGATGATTTCAAAAAATCCTCAGAGTCCATCAAAGAAATTTTGAAGGATAAAGATAAGCTTACCCCAGAATGGTACCAACAGAACAAAAAAGCGGTTGATACGAGGCTGAAGAGGTTTGACGATTTGGATGCTAGGATGAGGGTGGTTGAAAAGGAAATTTTTGATCCTTTGTGGAAAAAATCCCAGAAAGATGTGAACTTATATGCCAATCTTCCTAGGTATCCTTTGTATCTCGTAACCATTCCTCTTTCATTCCTTGGGAATCCTCTTATGAAAGGATCCGCTCCTGCAAAAGTAGTTGGGAGTGGAATGGTAGGATTAAGTATGGCTCTTTCATATGTGTCAAAGGCAGGGGTGTCCTCTATAGCAAGTTTTGTAAAAGGGGTCAGAAGTTTATGGAAGGGGTCTCAGGAAATGTCAGTTAGGTCTCTTGAGAAGAAGCGAGACGAGCTGACCAATAAAATAGAGAGGGCTTTAAAAGAAATGGAATACAAGGTTTCTATCTCCAAAGAGGATGAAAGCGAGGCTGAAAGTGGCGAATAAGAAAGATTTTTGGGAAAGTGTTGATGAGGGGGGTTTTTTTCTCCATTCCGCAATGGACACTCATCTGGCAGGTAAGAGTTTGGGGGGAGAGGAGATGGAGTCTGTTCTTTCCCTATCTGATCGTGGAAGGGCAGAGAAAGCCATTCCCACCCCCCAGAATGCTGGGACCAGGGTAGCCTTTAAAGCTAATTTGGGATCAGTCCTGACCTACCCTAATGTCCCTGAAGACGGGTTGGGGGGTACTGTCATCACGGTGAAGACTGCAAGTGGGAACATGACTCACCTGGACAATTACCATTTCGTTTTGTGGGATGACGGTGAGTTCAGGGCAATCCAAGGGGAGCACCTAAGGAATGCCAAAACCACTGAGAAGCGGGCAAATAATTTCCGTAGAGTGGTTGCTGACCTTGGAGACTTGTCCGGGATGTTCCTCCAAGCGGGAGCTGCTGGGGAAGGGGAGCTGGTACACAAAGCTACTCAAGACCTGTGGTCTTTCCGTCAAGACGGTGGACAGTTCGTAATTGAGCGCCTGTTTGATGGGGATGGTTCACCACTCAAGGTGTAGTGATTATTCCCCTATATTTCAGGGAAGATAGCTAGTCTCTTTGTTGGAGCCATGAAAATGCATGATTTGGCCAGAAAAGTAGCGTCCAGGTATAAGACTGCCGGAGAAGTCCGGTTTATCAAGGATCGCTCTGATGATACCGCAGGATGGGGTTGGGGTACGCCCGGTCCCTCAGAGAGGGAGATCGGGAAAGAATTCACATTCAACCCGAAGAACCTAAAACCTCTGGCGAAGACTTTGAGGGCATCTTTGGCGGCTTTGGGTCATGTTCAGTCTGCATATTCAATGTTCACAAAATTGAAGAGTGCTACAGTGAGCCCCGATGGCTCTTTGGGTGGTAAGGGGTATATTGCAAAGATTACTGACATGCGGCGTCAGTACATGAATATCTCTGAGGCGCTCTCCGCTGTTACTGACACCCTTTATGATGAGATCCATGCACCACATTGGAACCCTGCAATTTCAGAGCAGAGTAAGCGTGAGCGTGATGAGGTGGTGAACATCATGGAAGATGTTGATGAGATCCGAGAGAGCCCGAAAGAGTGGGCTCAAGAGGAAGAGCAAGAGATGGATGAAGAGGGTCAAGAGAAAGGGAAGACCTCATCCCTAAGAAAGGTCAGTGCTTTGAGTGAGGGGGATCAGGTACTCTTCAAACGGATGATGAGGGCAGCACGGGACAACAAGGCTTTACAGCCTCATTTGGTGCCCTTGCTGACGAAGTATGCAGCAAGACTCAAAGGAGAGGACTTGGATGCGGAAGTTTTGAGGTACATGGAGGAAAGCCCAAGTGTTGCTTCAGTTTTCTCTCGGGCTGGGATGAACGGATTTCGGTTGGCAAGAATTGTCATGACAGTTTTGTTGGGGAATGAGGCTCATTTCTTGGCAAGCAGTTTTAAGGATCATGCAATTAAGGGCGATTTAGGGGGTTTCTATGTTGATTCAAGTGTAGGATTACGTCCCGTGGCAAGTGCAGAGTTTGGGCAAATAGGGAAAAGGGATTTGGTGCGGGCTCTGGAAACTTTGCGTAAGGATGTTTAATGCTCCTCAAAGGAGGCAATTTTGGGCAAGAAGCGAACACCATTAGAGGCAAGTTGGACTGATTTCATTATGGGGTCTTCACAGACTCCATCCGATGATCTGACGTTCACTGACGGCTCCGCATACGGGCTGGATGCCTTCTATCACACTCAGACCATGAACAAGGGTGTGGACAACCATGGGGATTTCATGGGGAACCCGAAACTGGAGCCTGTAAAAGGGCTTTCAGGTCTTCCTGATGGGTTCATTAACCCAGACAGCGGAGAAAAAGAGGGTGCTGATTTCCAAGACATCCTGGGAACGGATGAGAGTTTGGAACTAACTGCCTTTTTCTCAGAGGAAGAGGGTGCCTGGGCGGATATTCCAAGAGCCAAAAAAGCCACATCAGTGATGGACTTGGCATGGTTGGACCCGACACAGAAGCAGGATCCTGCAAGGCTACCTAACAGCCACAGTCCCTATCAAGCGGGAAATGCGGATAAGCCGGATACGAATGCTTTGTACCTACTCCCACAGCTGATAGAAGCTTGGGGGGTAGACCGCAGGACAGACGGGTTGAGTCTTGTCCCCAATAAGGACAGAGAGACTGAGGCATATCTTCAGACTTTAGGGAAGACTCCCAGCTCTGAGTTGCCCACAGGGAAAAAGGCAACCTTGAAGGATGCTATCTGCCGTGCCGTGAGGCAAGCCCATTTTGGAGTCCCAATGGAGGACATCAAACAGGGGTTGGTAGATTCCTTGGGTTCAGAAGCAGTACGGGCCAAAAAAGCGGTTGAGCAGATTGAGCGAGATTATGGTTTGGCAGGGAAAGTTTTCATTCGAGCCTCTGCTTTCCCAGGTCTCCGTAATGGAAAATGGGTTCGTGAGCTCAAAAAGAAGGCACGTACTGCAAGGTATGTCATTACAGATGATCCTGCGGTGGCAGACAAGCTGAAAATGGAAATGGTTCAGAGCATTCCTTGGGCAAAAGCAGCAAATTATTTTGTTCCTCGGATGAAGGCCGCTGGCTATCAGATCCCAAAATACTCCAAGGATCCTCAGGAGATGTTGCGGAAAATGTTCAGCTCCAGGCCACTCAAGGACACTCCTCTGGTAGAGGAGAAGCCCGTGATTCGACACCAAGTGGCATCTGTAAGGGCAGCTCAAGAAGCTCTTAAGGATAGGCAAAGCCAAGAATCTTTAGTGAGGGGTTCCTTCCAGGATGCCCAGCAAAAGAAAGCTTTGCAGAAGATGGCAAGGTGGGTGAAGCAAGGTCTTTTGAGCAAGAAAGCGGCAAGAAGGATCAATGAGCAAGCAGAAACTCCAGTTCAGATGCTCAAACAGGCCTCCCAGTTGATCTCTTCTTCAAGTGTTCAGTCTGGGATTTATGAGGGGATTGGGGAAGGGGACCGGGACAAGCAAATGGTGCGCCGTGCTGCCGCTTCAAAAGAGCCCTCAATTTCCAGTCAGTCTGGTGTTATTCAGGAGTCTAAAAAGAGAAAAGCTCTGGCCTTTGTGCGGGGCTTGGTCAAGTCTGGCCAATTGACCTTGGAGCATGGAGAGCAGATTCTTGCTGAGGGGGGAACTCCAGATAATGTCATGGGGCTGGCTTCAGCTGCTATCCAAGTGACTTCCAGCAAAAACGCTCCAGTCTATTCTGATGATTTGGGGTTGACAAATGCTTCTTTGGATCAAATTCACCTGGAGGACGAGCTACAAAGGGGTATTGAAGGTATCTCTTTTGGCGGATTGGAGTTTGACTTAAATGGCACATAAGCGAGTAAGAGGCTACGGGGCAGCACCAACCTATTTGGTTCGGACTTTTCCCCATGGGACAGATCCTTCACTGAATAATCCTGTTTTAGGGGCACCTTTGCCTGTTCGGAATACAGTGACAGAGGGTCCAATTGCCAATGGTTCCTCAAACCAGAATGGACGTTTACTGGTTGGGGCTGGTGGGATTGCTGGAGCTACAGGGCAATTTACAGTGGCAGACAATGATTTTTCAACTGGAAGGGTGAAGTTGTTACTTGGGGATCATGAACTCCTGAGCAATATTGATTTTCTTCCAGGTCTGAATGTGGGAGCTACTGCAACCGCTGTGGCAGCAGCTATCAGTCTTCTCTCAGGGTTTTCTGCAACAGCTTTAGGGGCAGTTGTCACTGTGCTTTATGATGCAGGCCCAGCGGATTTTGTGGACTTCAGGGTGTTTCACTATGGGATCCATGTTAATTTTGACCCACTAGTCCCCGCAACCGGGCAATTGACTACAGGAGACCCTTCGATTTCGGCTCCCTTGATCACCTAATAAGGGGTTAAAATGAAAAAATTAGAGGCAAAGAAAAGACAAGAAAGACTGCTAGAGAAGGTCCCCGCAGGGGCTAAAAAAGTTTCTGTTCTAACCGCAGAAGGGGATCAGAAGTATAAGACCTTTGACCAAATAGCAGACACTGACGAGATCCAAATAAACAAGCAAGGGGAGCCAATTGTTATGCTCGGGTCTCCTGGTAGAGCTAAGAAAGCTACTTTAGGCCCAGCCAATAAGATTGTTGCTGAAATCATTCGGAATAAGCAGAAATTCATTGAGACAGATTCAATTCTCATCAAGGCCAGAGAAAACCCAGAATCTCCTGATGTTCTTCAGGAAGTTATCCTTGGGCTAACGGAAGAAGCAGCCAGTATCGGGTTTGAGCGAGGTGAGCGAGAGCGCAAAGGGGAAGAGACTTCCCAGACTTCAGTGAGAAGAATCAATGCTTTGAAGGCTATTGCGGACACTTGGCTGAAAAGAAAGGATCAGATCTCTACCAAAGGTGTGGATCTTGAAAGTCCAGGTTTCAAAGCTATCCTAAAATATATTCTAGAGACCTTCCATGGAGTACTGGATGAGGAAGGTGTACATCCTACTCAAGTTTCTTCTGTTTTCACCCGGCTGTCAAAGGTTTTGTCTGATGAGGCTTGGGAAGCAGAAGCAAAGACCCGCATTAAGAAAATTGTATAATGGGAAGATTAGGTGACATTGCTTTGGATGTGGGGAGGAATGCCTCTGTTCAAACACAACCTCAACCTGCTAATATTATTGAGTTTGTAGAGTCCAAGTGGGGACTGAATCTGAAATTATTTCCTGTCCAGAGGGTCATTCTTAAGGCCCACTATGGGATTGCGCTTGATGACACCATAAAATTTAAGATCTCGGATTGGAGAAAGATCCACTTCAAAGAGTACACAGAGGTAACCTATCTGAAATACCTCTATGACACTAAAAGATGTAATATTTCTGAGGTAGTCCCAGGAGTTGAGCGGAGAGAGCTGGTTTTGGCAATTGGGAGACGCTCAGGGAAGACCATGCTTGCATCTATCATTGTCGCTTACGAGACCTATAAATTATTGTTGAAGGAATCCCCTCAGAAGTATTATGGGCTTCCTGATGCAAAAATGATTCAGATTGTTTCTGTGGCGACGGACAAAGACCAAGCTGGTCTGTTGTACCAAGATGCAAGTGCTTTTTTCCGTGGTTGCGAATTTTTCGTCCCACACAGTGCCAACCACACACAAACCTATGCCAGATTCCAGACTACCTGGGATGTTGACAAGTATGGCAGATATGCCAATGACCCCACAGCAAAATCCTCCATCAACATCACTTTCAGATCTTGTGTAGCCAAGGGTCTCCGTGGTCCGGGCAACATTGTGGTCATCTTGGATGAGGTTGCTCACTTTACGGATGCTGGACAATCTTCAGCAGCGTCTGTGTATAACGCAATCACGCCTTCTACTGCCACATTCTCCCCCAAAGACCCCAATAATTATGAGGATTCTATTGGTCCGGGCGAGGGTAGGATTCTTTCAATCTCCTCCCCTTTGGGAAAGCAGGGTCATTTTTACCAGTTATTTGAGATTGGAATGAAGGGTGGGAAGGCATCCGAAAACTTCCTTTGTATCCAGGCTCCATCCTGGGAAGTCAACCCCGCAGTAGCAGCATCTGAATTTGAGAAGCATTTCCTCAAAGATCCTATTGTGTTCTTCACCGAGTTCGGGGCTGAGTTTACAGACCGTACAAGAGGTTGGATTGAGAGAGAAGAGGATCTCATAGTATGTATTGACAAGACTCGTCGCCCTCTTGTCCAGGCACCTTCAAGGCGTCCCCATTTCATCGGAATTGACCTTGCCTTGGTCTTGGATGCCTCCGCTATCGCTATTGGGCATTTGGAGGATGTAGGGGGGGAGAGCAAGATTATTGTGGATCTTGTGGATCAAATCAAGGCAGGAGAGGGGGATTACAAGGGGGAACAAAGGTTAGATTTTGATGGTGTTGCAGATTGGGTGCAGAGGTTATCCAGGAAATTTTTTATAGCTTCTGGGTTCTGTGACCAGTGGGCAGGGATTCCTTTTGAACAGGCAATGGCAAAAAGAGGTCTGTCACAGATTACCTATGAGTTCCTCAATAAACAGAAGGGCTCAGAAATCTATAAGAATTTCAAGGACATGATGTGGGCAAGTCGTCTTGTTCTTTATGATTCCCCCATCCCAGATGGCGAAAACCATTGTGGTTACATTCAAGAGTTGTTGGAGCTACAAGCTGAGTACCACAGCAAGTATATTGTGACTGTAGAGGCTCCAAAAATGAAGGACAAGCATGATGACCGTTCAGATGCCCTGGTGCGGATGGTGTGGGAAGCAAGCAAAAAATTAGAGTCCAAAAAATTTATAGGGAACTCATACCGTGACAGGTATGCCCAAGGAGGGGTGGAGGGGGATAGCAGTGCTCGCTACCGCAGGGCTTTCCGTAAGGCCCGACAAATGGGAAGTAGTCCTGATCGCCAACAGGCAAGAGGGAACCAAAACAAAATTCGGGGGAGGTTTTAATGGGAACTATGGATCCAAGAACTCCAATCAGGGCAGACCACCGTTTCATTTATAAATACGTTTCTTCCTTGTTGGGCGGTAAAATAGAGCTAGTGCCAGATGAGTTCAGTTCTATCTCCGATGTTTTCCTCAAGGCAGGTGGCTCTTGGGAGAAAATTTTCCATGGCTCCATGGCTGACATTGTTCTTCTGAAGAAAGTGATCAAGACAGCCTATGATGAAGGCTATCTGACAAAGAAACACAAGTGGGTCCAGGATGACAAGAAGAGTAAAGGCTCAGGTAGCAAAGATTGAGGAGAATGCTCTTTTTGCTCAAAAAATGGCTGAAGTTGCAAGAGGCCTAAAAGAAGCAATCCAGATTTGTGACCAAGTAAAGCGTAAAGCAAAAAAAGGATCTCTTGGGGTGGGAGCCCTTTCCCGTTCCTCAGACCGCAGAACACGTTTAATTAGGATCCTATCCACTGTCATGGATATGGGGGCTCTTGTTCCAGAACTTGATTACAGGGATACTGACCTGTTGTCTGAGAATGAGCATAACAAACAGCGGTGGGAAAGACATAAAAAAGAACGGTTAGAGAGAAGAAAGAGGCAGAAGATGCATGCAGACCGAGAGCTGGAAGCAAGACTTCAGGCTGCAAGGAAGGAAGCAGAATAAATGCCACAATTTAAAAATCCTGATGATACAAAGTTGGTGGGCCGAATTACGGCTAAGGATAAGGGAGTTCAGGTCAGTAGGCCAAGAAAAGTCATCACAGGGTCCCATCGAATGAATAAGATGTCATTTCCTGCTGCCGGGTCTACAATGTCAGGATCTGGCGGAAACTTCTACTCCCCAGAGCTTTCCACAGACTTTCTGGAACTCCCCCAAAGCATTGATGAAAAGAGGAACTATTACAGGTTTTTCTATGACTATGAGCCCTTTGTTGCTCAGTCCATTGATTTGCACACAGAACTCCCCCTTTCGAAATTGAGGCTGGTGAAGCCCAAAACAAAGAACAAGGAATTAACAGCACAGGCTCTGAGATTTTGTGAGAAATGGGCTAAAAAGATTGGTTTATTGCACCGTCTGATGGAAATCGTGCATGACTTTTTTCTCATTGGAGAAGTCTTTATTTTCTGTGAGGATGACTCTCCAGATATGCCAGAAGAGGTAAGGTTTGAGATTATTCGTGAGGTTGGGAAGGATGGGGAGATTAGTGAAACAAAAAAGGAAAGGGAGGATGGAGATGAGAGGGCTGTTGATTGGTTAATCCACAATTACTCTGGGTGGAGCGCCATTCATGTCTTACCCCCTGAGCAGGTTCACATGGAGTCTTTCCCCTTCACTGATGAAAAAATCATGGAGTTGATCCCAGATGCAAAAAGCAGAGGTCTTATTGAAAAGGCTGAGCAGGGGGATCCAACAGCAATTCGAATTGTGAAGTCTATGGCTAAGGGGATTGTGGAGGCAATCCAACAAGGGCAAAACATTCCTTTGAACACAGATCCTTCTGCTGGATCCTTTGTACACTATATGGCGCATAAAAAATCTCAGTATGAGGAGAGGGGTAAATCTCTTCTTCAACGTTGTCTGAGAACTTTGGTGTTCAGAGACAAGGTCAGGCAGGCATTGACTTCAATTGCTTCCAGGCACATGACGCCCAACAGGTTGATCTATGCCGAGGATATGAACGATGTTCAAACTGAGGATTTGAGAGATCAGGTGGACTTGGCTCTTCAAGATCCTGACTATTCAATCATCACCAACTTCCAAGTCACGTGGGAGGAGATGGGTGCGGATCAGAGATTGCCGGATTGGTCTTGGGTGTGGGATTTCACGGACAGGCAGATGTATGCAGGTCTGGGGACTACAGAGTCCCTGTTGAGTGGTGAGGGGAGTTATTCTGGGGACAAGATCAATTTGGAAGTCATCAACACTCGGTACATGCTGTTAAGAGAGACTGCAAGAGAATTGGTGGAGCAAGCTTTCTTTGAGCCCATGTGTCGTCGGATGGGCTTCATGGAAGAAGATGAGGATGGTATTCTCCAGCCGGTGGTGCCTGGGTTGTCATTTACTCGTCTGGCTCTTCGGGATAATGCTGATACCTTTGATGCTCTCTTCAATTTGTACCAGAAGGGGAGCTTGGATATTGACGTTATTTTGGATCTGCTCAATATTGATCCAGACACCACTGAAGAGAAATTGAAGAAGGATCTCTTCACTTTGAAGGATGCCACTTACAATGAGCTGGTCCGGTCTATTTACACCAGAGTGGGTGATGCCCTGGCAGAGCATTCAAACATCGCGGAAAAGATAGCGGAAGACCTTGGGTTGAAGTATGAAAAACCTGAGGAAGGTGCTGGCGGGGGTCGGTTCTAAGGCTATACTTCCCCCTCTTTCAGGAGGAGTAGAGATGTCCAGAATTGCTCAAAAAACAGCCTATCGCCATAGGTTAAGGGATCTAGTGAGGGGGGTAGATTCGATCCTAGGCCAGAAAAAAGAATCAAAGGGAAAGTCTTCTTCTTATGGGGCTGGTTTTTTCATTAAACTCCCAAAAGAAGTGGCTAACCAGTTCAACCCCCATGAAGAGGATAGTTCCCCTCCTCACGTTACCTTTCTGTATGCCGGGACCATTGAAAAAGAGCAAGAGAAAAAGGCGGTAGCGATAGCAGAGGATGTCTTTTCTTCCTATCTTCGCCACCCAGTCCGGGCTGTTTTGGACGGGGTGGACTATTTTGACCACCCGGATAAAGGACGAAGAGTAGCTTATGTCAAGGTTCGTTTTGATGTGGACATGGCTCAGGTTCGGTGGACTCTCAGAGATCGGTTGATTGCTGAAGGCTTTAACTTCGATGATGACATGTTCCCCTTGATTTTCCGTCCTCACGTGGCTTTGGAGTACATGGAGGGACTGGATTCTGAGTATGAGGGAGAGGTTCCTGGGGGCTCCTGGTCTTTCGATGAGATGGAGCTGTGGAATGGAGACTCCAAAACCAAGGTGAAATTTGGAGAGGGCAAGCAGGTTTCTTTAGAGAAAAAAGCTTCAAAGGAGACATTGGGGGAGACTTTGGAAAATTTTGATTCTATTTTCAGCGGCGGCAAGAAGGCTTCTGAAAAGAAAGCTTTTGGTAAAGATGTGAGCCTCCCAGAAGCATCAAGGAGTTTTTTGGAAGCATGGGAAGATCTGAAGGAGGGGATGGTCCGAGCTGAGGAATTTTTGTATGAGTTGGACCCCAGTTTGCGGGGCAAGGTTCTATCCATTTATGAGAAAAAGCATGCAGATGATGTGATGAGAAGTGGGACCAAACGGGCATGGACCAGGGTGATCTCTACAGGGGGCCGTTTGATTGATGGTTTGTTAGCTCAAAAAGAACCCCCCAAGAAGGATCAGAAGAAATTTGATATGGCTGCCCGGTTGTTCAAATCAGCTAAGCGCCCGCCAAAGGATATTGTAGCTTGGGAGGAAAAGAACAGGGATAAGGCGCAATTTATTTTGGAGGGGGCTAGAATCTGGGGGGATCTTCAGGAAGGCGGGGATTCCTTGTTCAGGCTTGGTCCTTTTATGATCCACAACACAATTGGGGCATCAGATCAGCAATTGGACTTATTGAAGGACCAGATTAAAGAAGTTACCCAACGGATGAAGTCTATGCAGGGTGGCCCTGACCTGAGCAAGGTCTTTTATGGGGATATCTATGTGGTTGCCCAATTGAAGGCTGCAAGGACTTTAGCTTGGTGGGAACCCAGTTCTGATCTTGTTGCTGTTCGTCTTGTAGTCCCTTCTAAAGTTCATGGTTTTTCTCACAATCTGATCCATGAATTAGGGCACAGAGAATGGGAAAAATTCTTGCCTCGGGATCAGAAAAGGGCGTGGGCAATTCATCATGGGGAGGTTGGGGCTAGAGCTTTTAGGGACGATATTGAAAAGGTAAAAACCTTAGAGGTTGGAGACATTCTCCCGGTAAAGGTTTCGAAAATGCCAAGGGGGTGGGAACCCACTGTGGATCATATTGAAGGGGGTCAGTACTATTTCAAGGTCAATCGGAATGGCCAAGAAAAAATGTTGTCCATCCCCATGCGCCAGATCTACAATATGCAGGCTAAGAACCTAAGAGAGACAAAAAAACGGCAGTCTTATCCCACACCCTATGCCTCTAGGGATTATGAGGAGCACTTCTGTGAGGCTCTAGCCTTAAAAGTCTTAGGGGAGTTACCTCCAGAGCATTTGGAAGCCTTCAATCGTATTTTCGGTGGGGGTGGACTATCCAAACAGGCTTTAGTCCTTGATGAGAGCCGGGTAAAAACATGGAATTCTGATCTTAGAAAAATGACAAAGATTTATCGCTCAATCCCTACAGATTTACAAGAAGACTTCGGGATGTTTGAGGACGAAGCCAAGAGGAAAAAAGCGGAAAAACTGTGGGATGAAGCTAAAAGGCTTTTTAAGAATTTTGCTAACAATTTTGAAAAAGAGGTTTTTTCAGAAATCCTTCCTCCTTTTTCGGAGGTAGAACAGACGTGGTGGGATAAGGAATTGAGACAGAAGGCGTGGAGAGCCCGTCTGGCAATCAACGACCTTTTTCCTGATTCGTGGGATGGGAGAAATGAGGGGGGTTATGTCAATGATTTCTCTCGGCTAAAAGCGAATAGGGATAAAAATATTAATTCTTATCAGAAAGCATTTCGAGAGGTTTTCGAAGCTCTTTCCGCTTATTTTCGGAATGAAGGATCAAGAGAGAAAAAAGAGGATGAAAGGGTTCAAATTGGAGGCTTCAATGTTTTAATTGAGCACTCCAAGAATCTGGACTACATTACAGAAGAAGAATTGAAATCCTCTTTGCAGTCATTGGGGAGGTTGGCATCTGAAATCAAGAGGGCAGGGTTCGGGCAGGGGGTTTACCCAAGAACTGTACTCTATGATTTTGAGATGGGGAAAAATTCTCAATCTTACAATTACACGGATGACATTGTAAACATCCACTATGGTGGGGTGGGTGACGATGATACTTTTGTCCATGAGCTGGGTCATCGATTTTATTTTGTAATTCTTTCGGAAAAGGCTATCCACCACTGGGAACAGGTTGTCGGTAAAGAACAAGGGGAAATCTATCAGGAAGATGTCTATAAGTTTGTGGAAAAATACGGACCACTTATTATGGAGAGAGAGCAGGAGGGCTATGGAGCCAAGGAGACGGAACGGGAGCTGGCTTCTTTAATTCAGTCTAGCCAGGATGATGGGGTGCAAAAGGCGAGATACGAGTATTTGGCTAAGCATCTTCCAATCAAGATGGGTACACTGAATGAGATTCGAGATGGTCTTGAGTTTCAGGTGGGGAAACGGGTTTCTGTTCACCTTGTTACAAATTATGGGTCTACAAATCCGAGAGAGGCTTTTGCGGAAGCTTTCAAGATCTACATCAAGAAAGGCCCACGTGCCTTAGATCCTTGGGTTCGAAAGTTCTTTGAGCACATTGTTCGGTACGGGAAATTGTCCTTTAAGACAGCTAGGGTTATTGACCAAAATGTGGTGAAAAAATGGACTTCTGACCTGAAAAGAATGACAAAGCTGTATCGGTCGATCCCCACAGATGTCCCAGAAGATGACCGAAAAGCTTTAAGGCAGTGGAGTCAAGTCCAAAAGTTTTTTACCAATTTTGCGGATAATTTCGAGCGAGAGGTTTTTGGGGTAATTCTTCCTGCCCGTCGGGATAGAGAGAATTGGACAGAGGAACAACTAAGGGTAAAAGCGTGGGAAGCTGATATGTCTGTGGCTTCCAGTTCTTTGTTTCCAGAGTCTTGGGATTACAGGACAGAGACCCATGTCCCTTCTTTTGATGAGTTGGGGAGGGTTCGAGATAAAAATATTCGTAGGTACCAGAAAGTTTTCAGGGAGTTTTTTGAGCTTCTTGAGTACTATTTTATAGGGGTCAGTCCAAAGGAGGTTAAAGAAGACGAGAGACTTCAAATTGGAGGCTTTAATGTTTTAATTCAACACGAAAACAACGATGGGATTCCAGAGGAGGTCATAGCCGCTTCTTTGAGGTCCCTGGGGATGTTTGCAGGAAAAGTTAAAAAAGCAGGTTTTGGGCGAGCCGTTTACCCTAAGGCTGTAATTTATGATTTTGGGACCGGAGAAAATATAGGACCCTCAGGGGCTGCTCAGTCCTATGATATTGATCAGGATATTATTAATATCCATCGAATGGGAATGTATGATTTTGATGGACATGGAAGTTTCATCCACGAAATTGGTCATCGTTTTTTTGAACGGATTCTTTCGGAAAAAGCAAAACAACATTGGTTCACGACCATTTTCAAGGGTCAGACCGTGGTGTCCAAACGGGAAATAAAGAAATTTGTCTTTCATTATGGTCCTAACATTCTTGATATGAAGAAGGCAGATAAGAGGATTCGAGAGATTCGGGAGGAGTACCTAAAGATAGTAAAAGATGACGGTTGGGATGAGCTTGAAGAAGCTATAATGGTGTATCTGGCGGATCATATCCCTCAGAGTGCAGAAACCTTGGAAGAGTTGTCCAAAGGACTCCGGTTGTTTGATTCATCCCCAGTAGCGGTTCATCATATTACCAATTATGGGGCAACAGACCCAGGGGAGGCATTTGCGGAAGCTTTCAGGCTCTATATCAGAAACGGACCCCGTGCCTTAGATCCTTGGGTTCGAAAGTTCTTTGAGCACATTGTTCGGTACGGGAAATTGTCCTTTAAGACAGCTTCGAAGACAGCTAGGGTTATTGACAAGAGCCTTGTCAAAAATTGGGCATCAGATCTGAAAAAGCTGACAAAGATCTACCGGGCAATCCCAACAAATGTTTCCAGGGAGGATGCTGGTCCCCAAGGCTTGAAGATGTGGAAACAGGCGAAAAGGTTTTTCCAACAATTCAGTGATAAATTTGAGAACGAAATTTATTCTGTTATTCTCCCAAAGAGGAATCCAAAGACAGAGACTTGGTTGGAAGATCAGTTAAGGAAGAAGGCTTGGGCTACCCTCTTGTCCACATACTCTCTGTTCCCGGAACCTTGGGATCACAGGATACAAGAAGATGCTCCTTCTTTTTATAAGCTAGGGGAGATTCGGGAGAAGAACATTCGAAAATACCAGGGATATTTTCGAGAAGCATTCGAGGCTCTTGGCTATTACTTGGATAGTGTTGAGCCGAAGATTATTAGAGATGACGAGCGCCTTCAAATTGGAGGTTTCAATGTCTTAATTAAGCACTCTAATAACAAAGACACATCAGAAGAGAGCTTGGCAGCTTCTTTGAGATCTTTGGGAGAATTTGCAGATCAGGTGAAAAGAGCAGGGTTTGGTCAGGCAGTTTACCCAAGAGCTGTTATTTATGATTTTGCAAACCGGGGAGACGCTGCTCAGTCTTATGATGAGGGGCAGGATATAATCTATATCCATAGTTGGGGAGTCTTTGACTACTATAAATACGGGTACCTTGTGCATGAGATCGGGCATCGGTTTTATGATAGATTTTTGTCACAGACTGCACAAGATCATTGGTCTAGTGTTATTTTTAAGGGGTTGACCAGTGTTACTCCCGAGAAAATTAACAAATTTGTAGAGTTCTATGGTCCTCTCATCTTAAAAATGAAAGAGAACAAGGATATCTGGGATAGCCATAAGGAGGTTGAGAGTAATCTTATAAAGAGAGTGCTTTCAGATTCTTGGGATGAATTAGAAAAAGCAGTATTTCTGTATCTGGCTAAGAATCTCCCCAGAAGGCCAAAAACTTTGAGTGAGTTCCGAGACAATTACCGTATGTATGAAGGGGAGCGGGCGGCTGTCCATCACATTACGGACTATGGAGCCACAAACCCAAAAGAAGCCTTTGCAGAGGCATTCAAGTTGTATGTTACGAAGGGTCCCCGTGCCTTAGATCCTTGGGTTCAAAAGTTCTTTGAGCACATTGTTCGGAATGGGAAGCTGGCAGCTAAAAAAGTTTCTAGGGTAAAGCAACCCTGGGAAATGACTTTGGAAGAGTTCCTAATTAGCCAGAAACCCAAAAGGGAGATCCAGAGACCTGTCCAGACTTTTGGGGACTTCTTAAAGGAGCACAGGGTTTCCCCACAGGATCTCGCTAGCGAGCCAGAAGAGGCTGATTTTATTGGGGGCACTCTGTTCCGTCAGCCAAATATGACTATGAATCAGGCTGGGAAATTGAAAGGCTTGGAAAAAAAATACCGGAAACTAAGAGAGTGGCGGGGCAGGTATGACAAGGAAGTAGCAAAGCATACAATTCAGTATGATTTGAACCTGGATAGTAGTGGGGCAGATCAGGCATTGGCCAGGGTGCATCATAAGAGGGAAATTGCAAAAGCTCTTTCTCAAGGTAAGAGAGTTCCTTCAGACATTCTCAATCTGTACCCAGAAATGAGAAGGGTTGCCAGTAAACCCCTCTTGTACCATGCCACTTCCTGGAGAGTAGCACAGCTGATCTTGCGCTCTGGAAGTCTGCATCCAGGCTTTGAGGGTTTTGTCTCTTTCTCTGAGGACCCTTTGTTTAGAGGGGACATTTCATCCTCTGAAGTGGTCTTGGTTTTTGATCCAGTTAAGCTGCGCTCACAGCTGTTGAAAGTGCAATACACAGAGGACTGGTACCATCAGCATCCAGATCAATCAAGGTACATTGCAGGAGAAGGGTGGAGAGAACAGCACGTAACACCAGAGGATTGTTATGATGAGGAGTTTGGGGAGATAGATGATGACTGTGAAGAGAGAGCTTATCTGGAGGCAGAATTAGACTCCTTCCTGTACAAGTCCAATGAAAAAGAGTGGCTCAGCAAAGAGGAAGGGAAATCAGTAGCCATTATGGGGGCTCTTGCAGGTCTTTTGGTAAGTAAGCCTGCTGAAGTAATTCAAGGGAAAGACCTCTTGGCCAAATATAATTTGGATCTCCCAGTGTGGGCAGGGATGGCCCGGTTGGCTGTTGAGAGGGTTATGAAGAGATATCTTTTTGGGTTCAAATTGGAACTCAAAGCTGGGGACCCTGTCTTGTACGGGAAGTACAAGAACAAGAAAGGGGTTGTCAAAAATGTCAAGCAAACTGAGAAGGGTCCTGTGGTGGTTGTGACCCCAGACCCAAAAGGGAAGAAGCAGGACAAAGAAATGCTCCTTCTCAGGATTCGCTATGATGAGAGCAGGAAGAAAGAGGCATCCAGCTTATTTGTTCTTGATGATCAAGCCATTGAGAAAATGAGGAAAGATTTTTTAGCCTTGATCAAGAATTTCAATCAGGTCTCTTCTTTTCAGCAGGCTAAGGAATTAGAGAGAGCAATTCAGATTTGGGTTTCTCACGCCGGTAGGTTGGCAGCTCAGAGTAAGGTGGAACTTGAGAAAAGGGTCAAGGAATGGGACTTTGGGCCATCTCAAAATTCGGAGAAAGCTAGATGGGGGCGTAACTTTATAGGGGGCTTCTACCATTTTTGGGAACTCATAGATGAAATGGGGACCTTTTATGCCAGGGATGACTGGGGGGGATGGACCCCAGAGGAAACAGCTTGGGAGAAGAAGATTCGTCGGACAGCTAGAGAGACCTGGAAATGGTTGCATGGGTTAAGTGACTGGGCAAAAAGGGATAGCTTGGGTGGTCCAGGAGGGGGTGGGGAGCTTTCTTTTGAGCCAATTCAAACAGAAGCAACTAACATAGAAGGGTTCTCAGTGGTCCTGACCGGTTTCACAGGTTCACAAAAAGACAGTCAGCTTCTACAGATTTTTAGGGAAAGCCTCAAGGAATATAAAAGAAATGCACAGAGCGTCTTCCCAATGCTTCTGAGAAAGCAAGTTCCCCTAAGAGTGCTCTTTGGGTGTATTGATAACAGAGGAATTCAGACCTCTTGTGGCACCTCCGCACACTACTTAGCTCAAGGTTTGATTGAGGTTATGATCGACAGGCTTACAGGTTTCAGTAGGTCTGATTTCGTCAAAGTGTTGTCCCATGAAATGGGGCACCATCTCTTCAGGGAGTTTTCAGGGAAAGAAGAAAAAGACTGGGGACAGTTCATTGCCGGGGATCAAGTTCCTATCAATCTGAGAGATGTCTTGAACAAAATTGGAGCTGGGGATTCTGTCAGAGTTATTGCAAAAACAGACCCCATTCTATATGTACAGATTTCTACTCTTCTCCACAGCCCTGCATATAAATCTTACAATCTCTTCTCAGCAGAAAAAATCCGGCAATACCTTTCGAATGGGGGGGATCCCATTGTTTATACACCTAAAAGACCTGTAACAGGGTACGGAGGAAAGGACCCCGCAGAAGCTTTCTGTGAGGCAATAGGTCTCCTTGTTGCTTACGGGCCAAGAGCAGTGCTCCCAGAGGTCCGTGACTTTTTGCAGGGGATCTACCCTTCGTTGAAGATTGCTAACCAAAATGTGATGACCAGAGGGAAAACAGCAAGGATCCATAAATTCAGTGGCTACTATGACATGAAGCCAGGGATGAGAGTCAAGGATATTGCAGACCTTTGGCTTAAGAGTGACAAAGCTTATGATGACTCCATGCCACAGGATTTCCAGTTGGAGGATGTCTGGCAATATCGTGAATTTGATCGGTTGAGCCCCTCCCAACAGGTTTATGAGAAGACCCGAGAACATATTGACCAGTTGAAGAAAGAGATGTCAGCAGGTTGGAGGAGGGACCGGCCCTGTCAGATTCAGGTTGGGAAGAATGGGAAAATAAAGGTAGGGGAGGGGAACCATAGGTTGATTGCAGCAAAGGAATTGGGGATCAAAAGAATTCCTTGTGTTTTCTTTTTCTATCAAAATGTGAGGGTTGCTACCCAAAATTATGAGACCCTGGATATCCTCTTGAAGCTTCCAGGTCAAAATCCTATGATTGGGCATGAGAAGGGAAATCTGAAGCCTGATGGGATCTCCAAGTTGACAAGCCCCCATGGGAGTTACCGCTATATCTATTCCATTGGTGGTGAGCCTGTCTCCGCTCTCCAAGTCGTTAGCAGGGACCATAATACAGGCATTGTCACGAACTCTTTCACAAAAAAAGAACATCGCCGTCAAGGTCTGGCAAGAAAGCTTTTGGGCCAGATTCAAAGGGATTTCAGTATTTTGGAGTTCAATGAGGACCAGAGTGGCTCCGGTGCTGCTTGGGTGGGTTCCGTAACCAGGGTGGCAGCAAAATGGGTGCTGAAATTGGCTAAAGAGGAACAAAAGACAGCGGGCCACACCCCAGGTGACATCTGGCAGACTTCCAGTGGGAACTGGTATGTATTGGTTCCGGGAGCAAAAGCCCCAAGTCGAGCTAAAACCAGGGAAGAGGCACAAGCTAGGCTAAAAAATAAGCAACCAAAGCCAGAGCAGGAGCCAAAGGAAACAGGGAAATCAGAGGAGACAGAGGAGAAGACCAACAAGAAGCCAGAGGAGAAGACCAACAAAAAAGGAATCAAAAGCTGGTGGGCAAAGAACAAGAAAAAAGCACAAGGAAAGTTCAAAGAAGCAGATGAGGGGCTCTCAGGGTCCAAAGGGGGTAGGTTCCTCTCAGGGATGATCAAGGATGAAATCGAGCAACACACAGATGCAGGAGAGGCCCTCAAGCAGCTTTCCGGTTTTGTGGGGAGTGGGTTCAAAGCTGAAAAGCAGCCTACTAAAAAACAGATGAAAAATCTGGCCATTGTTGCAGTGGGTTGGAGTTTGACAGCAATCCCCCCAGTGAAAGCAGTTTTGTTGGGGGTCAATAACCCTGCTGCTAGGTTTGCTTTAAAAAGGGCTCTGGGAATGGCTACTTACAAGGTCATGGAAGAGACAGGAGGGTTGGGGGCAGAGCAACTGGGGCGGAAAGAAGCGACAGAGAATGAGATCAAGGCTCAGAATTGGTTGTCTGAGTGTTTAAGGAAGGGGATCAAAACAGTAGCAGATTCGGATCCTGATACTTTTGAGGCGTTGGCTAAAGAAGGGGAAGACATGTTCCCGGAAGAATGAAAAAGAAAAGAATCTGTCAGAACATGGGTATAGTAACCAGGACATCTGATTTTTGGTATCAGAAGTTAGCAGAAAGTGGTGGTTTTTGTGACCAAATTTAAGTCTAAGAAGAAGGTCAAGCCAAAAGGGGGCAAGGAGTTCACTGTCTATGAATACAGTGAGCGGCAGGTTGCCGACAGGAATAAGGCAAAGGCTGAGCGGGTCGAAAAACTGCGGAACTCTCTTGGGAAGCTGAGATCTCAAATCAAAAAAGACCTCAAGTCGGGAGACATCAAGAAGAAAATGACAGCTCTAGCTGTTGGTCTGATCAATGATACCTATGAGCGGGTAGGGAATAGCAGCTCAGCAGCTGAAGGGCATTTTGGGGTAACTGGGTGGCAGGCCAAGCATGTACATTTCGGCAACGGTGGTGCAACCATCAAATATGTGGGTAAGTCTGGGGTAGACCAGGAAAAAAAGGTCAAAGACAGCGGTTTGGTTGGAGCATTGAAAGAAGCAATGAAGGGAAAAAAAGGGACAGATCCCATTTTCCAAACAGAGTCCGGGAAAATAACTCCTTCTTCCGTCAATGCTTACTTGAAGCCTTTTGCTATCACTGCAAAGGACATTCGTGGGATGCATGCAAATCGAGTCATGCAGGAGAAGCTGAAGGCACAACGGAGCAAAGGCTCAAAGCTTCCATCAGACCCCAAAGAGAAAGAAAAGATCCTCAAGACAGAGTTCAAACAGGCTCTTGAAGAGACTTCAAAAGCAGTGGGGCATGAGCCCTCTACCCTGAAGAATCAGTATTTGGTTCCGGGGATGGAGGACGATTTCATGCGGGACGGCAAAGTGCAAGAGAGCATGAGAAAAAAGAAAGCTGCCCTGGAGGAAGAACTCCACCGAAAGATGGAGACTCTCATCTCAGATTATCAAAAAGCTCAAGATGAGGGGCATTTTGGTTATGAGCTGTCTAAAACTATTGGGGCTACTTTTGCAAAATGGTTTACAGACAATTTCCGGGTGGACACCAGAACAACCCCCAGAGGGGGGAAGAAGCTAAAAGAAGAAGCCCAGCGTCTCTTGTATTGGTGTAAGACCGGAGGAGACTTCCCAGGAGGTCCAGATAATTTGAGGACCGAGTGGGAGAGATTCCAACCCCTTCTCCCACAGTTCATGGAAATGTTCAGCCTTGAGGGTGGTGGGGCAAATGTACCCAAGGAGATGAAGGGCACCTATGCAACCTATTTGAATGACAGGGGGATCTCCAAGAAAAGATTCGAGGAATACGTTAAAGTCCTGGAGCAGGTATTTGGTGCATTGAGAGGGTGGCGGCAAAAGGCTTTAGTGGGAGACTTTCGGGTGGGATTGGCCGGTCCTGATAAGTTCAGAGGGACCTCAGCAGGGCGCTATGGCAGTGAAGAGGATATTCTGTGGATCAGGGCTACCCCAAAGGTGATGAGGCGTTCTGGGGGCACCTATGCCTCACCAGAGTACATTATGATCCATGAGTTGGGGCACAGATACGAGAGGAAGAACTATGTCAAAGATTTTGATTCTTCCCAATGGTGGACTACCAACTACAGCCGGGTGGATGGGATGGCAGGATCTGAAGCCTTTGCAGAACTATTTGCATTAGGTCATTTTGGGATCACTTCTGAAAGGGGACGTGATTTCTCTTCTGTTTTGGATAAGTTTGAAAGGGTAATGACTACCGGAAAAACCGCTGCGGTGATGCCTAAGACTCAGTATCACGCCACTTCATGGGACAGGGTTCCTGAGATCCTGTCCTCAGGACTTCAGTTACCCAACAGTGGTTCTATGTCTACCCATATGTACCGAATTCCATCCATTTCAACAGCAAGTAAGCCTCAGGATGCCTCTGTATATCATCCTCATGGGGCATTGTTGGAGGTCAAAGTCAGGCCTGGGGCGAAGTATCTGAAACGCTCCATCCGGGGCATGCAAAAAGGGGAGAACCTAGAACAGTCTGTAAACAGGTGGCTGGAGGAAGTCAGAGAAGCTAAGGCAGATGGGTTCCACGTGGTGGACATGCAGAGCACTGTGGGGAATCAAACCATTAATCCTCGGGTATTGGAGGTGGTCCAGGTAGTGAATATCCAGGATGCTCCTTTGAATGCCAGGACATCTAAGATGGCAACTGCAAGGCTCAAGACAGGAGAGAGGCTGACCAAAGAATGGCTGATGGGGGTTCGTAGGGCTTGGTTGCAGATTGAAAAAAGACCAGTACAGACCTTTGAGGATGCTTTCAATAAATTGAAAGAGCTACAGGTTATTGCCAAGAACCTAAAATCAGAAGCTCTTTACACTAGGAGGGCTCCTAGCATAGAGGCAAACCCAGATCCTAAGCATGGGGGTCCAGAGCATAAGAGATTCCACTTGTACTGGACTGAATTGATGGACGCAATCCTTGGGGCTAAGAGCGTGGTGAAGCATTGGGCGGAAGTCTACAATCAGTCCAACCCAATGAATACTGGGCAGTATCAGAAGGAGCAAGGGGAGACTATGCTGCGCCTCTACCAGACAGATTGGGAGGAGGCAACAGGGTATTCAGTACAAAGAACACGGAGTACCCCAAAAAATCCTTGGGGGAATAGCAGGGTAGAGCCTTTAACCTTCTTTTTTGACAGGGTCATGAAGGTTCTTAGGGAGGATGCTGCTTACATCAAAAGGCACACACAAGATGGAAGTAGCTCTCCCTATGATCATCCTGTTTTCCTGGATTACACTATTGGGAAAATGAGGGTCATTCTCCAGATTAAAGATGTCAGTGCAATGCTGGTTAAGCAGTACCAGAAAAGGATAGAGGAAGTATATTACAAGATCAAACGGGCGGGATTTGAAAAACTGTGGTTTGGGACCCTTCTCATTTTTTCTTCCGAACCAAGGAAGGTGAATGAGCGGGAAAAAGAGCAGTACCGTCTTCTGGGATACAATATTGACGCTTTTTCTGGTCAGTACCTTCATTATGAGAATGAGATCTGGGTCTGGAATCATCCAACTTCCTATCTTGTACAGATCATAGCCCATGAGTTGGGTCATCGGTTCTATTTTAAATATATGCCCAAAAAAGACCGGGACAGGTTCAGGGCTTGGATTGAGGAAGGACTCTTGCCTGTGACAGGGTATGGAGGGACAAAACCATCTGAAGCTTTCGCTGAAGTTTTTGGTTACTATGTTCAAGGTGAGGATCTCACCAGGGATCAATTGGAAACTTTCAAGGAAGTAATCCATAAACAAGCAACCAAAACACATGGAGAAAAAGAGGATGAGGAAGTAGAAAGGCTCAATCGTCCAGAGCCCAAACAAAAACCCCCTCGAAAAGATCTCCGCAGAGAGCGGATAGATGTGGATGAGGATGAGGACACGAAGACAGAGGGGGCAGACAAGGACCCGGATATAAGCTTGAATTACAAGAGAGTGGCAACCAGAGTGGCAGCCGCTTGGGTGGGCAGGTTGGCAGGTCTGGTAGACAAAAACAAGTCCCCAAAGTCAGAGGGGGACTATTGGAAGACCCCCAAAGGTTGGGGTGTGTGGCCTCCAGGAACTAAGCAACCTACCAGTGCGCCAGATGAGCCTACAGCTAAGGCAAGAGCACAAGGAAGTGGGGAGGGGGAAGAGCAGGCTCCTACAGAGGAACAAGGTGCCCCTGAAGAAGAACAAGAACAAGGAAAGAGGCAGCAGGATCTCCTGGAAGATGAAGAACTTTTTGAAAGGGATGCTGAAAAGAGGAAAAAAAGATATCAGAAAGAGCTTAAGAAGTTCGATGGGGCTCTTAAAGAAATGGGCAGCAGCAACTTCAAAACCCTCATTGAGGGGCTCTCTGGTAATGGGAAGAAAGCAGTTGTCAGGGAATACAATCAGCAAATTAAAGATCTCCAGGCAGGAATGTTTTCAGTTCCGGGGCAAATCTCTGAGGAAGTCATTGCAGATGCAACCAAGGCACTAAAAGATGACAAGGATTCAGATGATTGGGGTGGCGGTGGCGGGAGTGGTGGAAGTTGGGGTGGTTGGTTTGGTGATGACGATGACGATGATGAAGATTCTGAGTGGCCCCCGAAGGAAAGGCCCCCCAAAGGGAAGAGACCTAAAGGGCCTCCCAGAAAGAAAAAGAAATCCCCAGGAACTGGAGGGAAGAGCCCAGAGGAAATGGGTAGAGAACTGGCAATCAAGTTCTTCGCTAAAAAAGTGCTGGCAAACCCCACAATCATTGGTGGGGTGAAAGTGTCTCCTCATTGGCAAGAAGCATCTTATCTTGAAAACAGGACCAAAGAGTCTTTCGAGCACTTTACCCAACTGACAAAAGAGCTAAGAAAAGAAGCGTCAAAACAGATGTCAAAAGCTCTTGATGGGTTGTCCGAGAAGTCCCCAAAAAGAGAAGAATTGCTCAGGCTCAAAGATGGCCTAAAAATGGCGGCAATCGTGAATGGGGAGACCTTGGATGGAACTGCTGAGGATACTGTGGCCCCTGCATTCCAGCTTTTCGCCAAAACTCTCCATGAGAGAGGAGAGGATGATAAACTTCTAAAACTGTCAAAGGAAAGCTTCTATAGCCCCGAGGGCCGGGACATCATCAAAACTGTGATGGAAGATCTCAGTGATGAGGATCTCTTTGCATTTGCTGGGGGGGAAGAAGGGAGTAAAGCACCCTTAATTGAAGTCCTCAAGAAGGGGAAAATGACAGAGCCTCAGGAAGCTTTTTACAAAGGGGTCTTGAGAGACCTGACTTTGAATACAATGTCTACAGGGCATGAGGTCTTTGTTCGCTCTGCAATGGATACTAAGAGTAAAGATTCTGTACACCCAAAGAGCACCAAAAAGCTCCAAAAGAAAATGGAGGCTGCTCACCAGGAAGCGGACCAAGATAAAGATGTGTCCAGTTTCTTGAGTGAGATCCTGCGGAGAACAAAAAAAGCAGAAAGTTGGGAGGATGTGCAGGGGTTGGAAGAAATGACCGGGCAGTTGCAAGCAAAGCAGATGAAGGCAGTTTTGAAGGCTACCAGAAAGCATTTTGGAGAGCTGCCTGAGGGAGATGAAATCATTGCTCAGGCCAAAAGATTGATCGAAACCGGAGACGGAAAGGAGTTGAATTACAGGTATGTAAAAAAAGAAGATGGAAAAAATAATACGAAATCTGCAAGAAAGTTTCAATCATCCGCCTATAATTCGGACGGTATGAATGGAGGGCTCTTCTTGCGCCCATTTTTTCTCATGGAGAATGAGACTCATATACCTCAGGAGGATTCTAAAATGACCTTGAACAAGAAAGCCGCCGTACAAATTACCGCCAAATTGGACACTATGGCCAATTTGATTCAAAAGCATGGCGCACAGATGGGCATCCCTAAAAAGATTGCTCAAGACTTTGCACATCGTTGTGATCTTTTATCCGATCATGTGGAGAAAGAAGCTGGCATGAAAGTCAGTGACTTCAATCCAAGTGATATTGGTAGAGAGGTTGCAGGCCCCTTGGAGGGTGCTGGCGAAGAATACATGCGTGGTGAGTTTACTCAGCAGGAAAACCGTGAGCTGAGAGATCGCCAAGAATCTGGAGCGTTGGGCATTAATCCCATTTTGGAGCCCGAGGCCCCGAGACCTGGACGCCAAGCAAGTTTTGATGAGATGGGACGCCAAGAAGTTATGAGACGCTTGGCTACCGCCAAGGCTAAAATTGAGCGGGCTGGCTTCAAGGTCGCCTCTTCTCAGTTTTCCCGCTTGACCCCCATGTTGACAAAGTTGGCGTCAACTCTGACTGAGGTTCAGACCGGTGTGGTTACAGGAGAGGTAGATGCTCCCCGTGTTGCCCAGGTATTAGACGCAGTCAATGAGATTCTGCCCTACATTGAGAATGTGGACACCTCTTCCTTCAAGAGTGCCTCCAAGATGGTCAGGCTGGCTACTGTAGTAGCTGCCAAGGCTGCTGAGGATGACAAGGAAGAGGACAGTGACGAGGACGAGGAAGACGAATAAGGAACCCTCGGAATCGGAGGCCAGAATGAGTCAGAATCGTAAAATTGCGTATGTTAACTACCAGGATAGGGCTACAGAGTTCAAACCTGGAGACACAGTATACCCTTTCTGGGGTCGGAATGAGTCCGACTCCGGGAGGGTAGTTACTGTTTATCCCGCCATCGGAATGGTGGATGTGCAGTGGCCCCATGGGTCAGAGCGGATGCCTGTAGAAGAACTCCAGCGGTTCAATAATAGTGATTATGTCACGCCAGAGACTGAGTCCGTGCCCGGAGGGGCAGGGTCTGTTTCGGTACCTGGAGGCCCTGGGAAAGTGGCATCCCGTGTCTATAAGAGATTTTGTAGGAAACAGAGACTGGCTACACGCTAGGAGACCTGATGGCTTTTATGAAATACGCAGATGCTCGGATTATTCATCCGAACGTGACCAGAACCCAGTGGCACAACATTCGTGCTGCCTCTGGTAGCGTAAGAGCAAAAGTTGCTAAGGGGGGTTTGAACCCAAACTTGGTTGAGCGGGCAGCAGAACTGTTTGATACCACTTTTGATCCCAGTCAGTACCTGCTTTCTCATGCAACAATTATCTCATCTGTGGATACCTTTTCTCCTCCAGGGGAGGAAAAGGTAGGTTCTGTTTTGGTGGATGGTTTCAATGTCCACCGTAAGTTTGGTGACTACAGAATCACATCGGGCACATCCAAATATATCAATAACAATGAGGACGCTTGGTCTCGTCCTGTCCTTCTCAAGTCCTACTCCACTTTTATTGGGGGCCAGAATTTTTGTGAGCACGTGCAGATAGAGGAACTGAGCAAGGGGAGAATCATTGATGCTGCTGCCCGTGATGTTGGGGAATCCATTTACGTAGATATTCTGATTGCTACCGAAAAGAAGCATGAGGATCTGATTACTGCAATTCGGAATGGTAAGATGGGAACCCTCAGTATGGGTTGTTCCATTGAGGGCTCGATTTGTACTAAGTGTGGACACTGGGCAGCCGACGAAACCGAGTTATGCAACCACATCAAATATGCCAAGGGCAATACCTTCTTTGATAAGAATGGCAGGATTCACCGAATTGCAGAGTTGTGCGGGCATGAGAGTATTGACCCTCATGGAGGCGTTCAGTTTGTGGAAGCGTCCTGGGTAGAGACCCCGGCATTTACTGGCGCAGTATTGCGGAATGTGTTGGAGCCTACAGAGGAACTTAATGCTAAGGCAGCTAAAGTGCTAGCCACTCCTCCCCCACAATGGTCTGAGGAAGACATGTTGAAGGCAGCACATTTCGTAGCGAGTGAAGAAGGTGTGATAGCAAGGGACAAGAATTTTGTTCTGGGCAGATTGCAGGACTATCCTCTTGTGGACCTGGATGACCCTTCCAATCAGGATCTTTACCCCAAAGCAGCCGGGGATGGCCGGGACCATGCAGAAAAGCTGGAAGAGAAGAAGGTGTCTTCTCTTCTCAAAGCAGCTGAGTTGGATTTCTTGGCTGGTTGGATGGATGAAGGCGGGGGTGGTGAAGGTGAGGGGGATGAAGAAGAGGAAAAGCCAGCAGAGGATGGCGAGAAGAGTCCTTTGGAAGAGGCTGAGGACAAGATTGAGCAGTTCATGGTGGACCGGGTCCGCACGAAAATTCTGGATAAGTTGAAGGGAGATGCTTCTCCCGCTCTGAATCAGTCCTCTGATGCTCCTAATGATTCCCTGGTCAAACAAGGTAGTAGGGCTCAGCGAGAGGCAAGTACAATTAATTCCTATGTCTCCTCAAAAAAGAAGGCTGGAATTGAGATCCCTGTTCGTTTAGCAAGAGCAGTTTTGGATATTGGTCGGTATGATCAATTTGACTCTGAACTGGTGTTCAAGAAAGCTTGCCTAGAAGTTTTGGGTAAGAAGAGTCTGTACAAATATGAGTTGGATACAATTCGGACCATGAGTCAGTTAATGGGTCGGAAGTCTACATCGAAGGGATAAGGTCTTAATGAAAAACTCTCAAGTATATTTGTTGGATGCTATTTGGCCCGCAATGGAGCGGGAACTCTCTTCTTTTCTGAGGCAAAATGGTTTTAAGGTTGGAAGAGTGATTGCTCCATTCGGAAATTCTCCTTTAATTGTCAGAGTTGAGAATGCTTTTGAGGAGTTTGAGATTAAGGTGTTTGGGGATGCTCATAGAGGGTCTCGGGAATGTTATATTCTTGTGGGTCCTGTAGGATTTAGGGTGGGGAATGAACATTATGCTGAGCATTTTAGTTTCCTAATGAGAGATGACCCTCGTTCCATGAAACAGGATGCTACGAAGGTGTTAGAGCATATGGTTGATATGACCAATGAGGTTTCTGAGTCCCCTGGGATTGATGACACGAACAAATTTGCGGCAGGGGGGGATCTGTACTTTGAGACTGTTGTTTGGCCTTTAGTGGAGAGAGATTCCGCCAGGGTTTGGGGGGCAAATGGATACAGAATAAAAGATATGGCCGAAAAATTTGGGTACATGTCTACGATTGTAGAAAATGAGTTTGAGAATTTTGAGATCAGGATTTATCCAGAGGCCAGGGATACAGTCAGAATTCTTGTAGGGTCCCCTGGGTCCCGTGATTCTCAAAATAATTTTGTTGAGCAACTTTCTCAAAACCCAAAATTTGATGCTAAAAAGGTATTGTCCATTGCAGTTGATTTGACCAATGAGATTTCTGAGTCCCCCGGACTCAATAAACTTGCAAACCGCTTATTCGAGGGTGGTCCTCGGAAGCATGCAACCACGGAGGTTCTTATGAGAAGACGTAGAATGACATGGGCCGCAGAGCCCCCCGCAACTCCAGGTTATGGCCAGGAGGATCAGGGCCACCCAGCTCACAATCAGCCAGATCCCAATGCTGAAAAGTATATGAATGGAGATCCTGATTCCTGGGCAGAGACCCCCAATCCCTCTCCTTACCCTGAGGGCAACCCCCCTTCGATCCCTGGATATGACACAGAGGATCAGGATCATCCCGCGCACAAGCGGAATCCAAGAGTGCCAAAAGAAGCAACTCGCCGGATGCTTCAGGTGAAGGCTGACAAGTGTGTCAAGATTGCCTCCCATATGTTGGGTCGCCATGCTTCTGAGGAAGCAGTGGAGAATCAGGCATTGGATTTGATGGATCTACCGAGTTCACAAGTGGACGCCACTCTGAGAAGGCTCTCCTCTGATTTTCTCTCTTACGAGGAGGAAGAGGATGGCTTTGAGATGATGGGCGGGCGTTACAGCGAAGACGAGATGGAAGAGGACTTTGAGGGAGAAGACTACGAAGGCATGCTGGCTCAGATGGAAGAGGAAATGGAAGAGGAGGAAGTGGTTGCCCGTAGACGTTGGGCTAATCAGAATGATCCTAAGGGTAAGACCTTGTCCCCCGATGGTGAGGATGAGGAAGAGGCCCGTAAGACCGCCGCCGAAGACGAGGAAGAGGATGACGAAGATGACGATGACGATGTGGTAGGCAGCAAGAAAAAGAAGGCAGCCAAGAAGAAGAAGAAGGAAGACGACGACGACGACGACGACGACGACAAGGAAAACTTCTTCGAGAAAATGCAGAAGGCCAAGAAAAAGAAGAAAAAGGCTGCTGACGAGGAAGAGGATGACGAGGAAGAGGATGACGAGGAAGAGGATGATGACGATGACGAAGATGAGAAGGAAGGAAGCAAGAAAAAGGCGAAACTCCTGAGTATCTTTGACAAGGAAGACACCCATGGTGATGGTTTCATCATGAAGGAAGACTGGACGGGCTCCAGGAAGCTGTTCGCCTCCTTGGATACCGATGATGATGGTATTATCGCCCGTGCCGACATCTCAGCAGGCCACTATGGTTGTGGCAGGTCCGCAGAAGAAGAGATCCTGGAAGAGGACATTGAAGAGGCCATGGTGGAGGAGATGGACGATGCTAGCATGTTCTCCATGGACATTGACCCAATGATGGGAGACCCGGACTCTGATGAAGTCCTGGAAGAGATCTTTGGTGGGAAACGTGCCGCTGAGGACGCAGAAGAGGAAGAGGAAGAGGAAGAGGTAGAGGAAAAGGAAGCCAAGAAAAAGAAGGCGTCCAAGACCGCTTCCCGCAAACCCCAACCCCGGAAGAAGAATCCTGGTTTGGTGAAGTTGGGCTCCCTGGGCGCTTCCAATTCCGAGCTGGAGGAACTGTCCAAGTTGTGGCAATCTTCTCCTGATGTCAGTGACATCTTCGGGATCTAAGAGGTCTCAATTTTGATCTAAAATGAGAGGTCCGAAAGGGGCCTCTCATTTTTTTTACATTTTTTTTCGGTAAAGCAACTATAAAACCCCTGTATTGATAGTTTGGGACAATTCCGTCCCAGGGCGTCCACAGATACTTAAAACTGTCTGTGGGTGTTTGTCAACTTAATGGTCTTTTTAGACCAACCCCCCACCCTGTAAACAGGGAGTAAGGAGCATTGCGATGCCATTACTTGGACAGGCTTCTGGCGGGTGGACCGAGTCCTCAACAGCACTAAGGCTACTGAATGCCGGTGTGAGGAACTCCGTAGGCGAGCTTACGGATGATGCGTTCACTCAGACGAACCCCACAGCGGTTGCGACAAATGTCTCTACCCAAATCAACACTGCGGTTATTGGTGTTGTTTCTGGGTCGGTTGCATTTACTCGCCCCGACGTAGGCAGTAACTTCATTGGTGGACCGGGTTCCGCAGCTATTCAGGCCCTTATTCAGGCCGACGTAGCTGAGGCAATCGGATACCATCCTCTTGGAGTGTTCATCAACAGTGCAAATGGGCAGGCGTTTGAAAATACGCCCGGTGTAGCTTCCGGTAAGGGACCCTACATGTGCGCTCAAGGCACCTACGGAAATGCGCTATACGAGACAGCTCTGATTGGGAACTCCATTGGTGGAGACCCCGCAGCAGGTGCCGCTATTGCGTATGTCACTGGTTTGAAGCTGATTGCTTCCCGTAACGGTTTGCTCACCCCAGCTGAACAGCTGAATGGAGCAGGTGCCGCTATCGTCTCCTGTGACGATGTCACTATCGCAGCGCAGTCTTTTGTACGGAATACAGACAACTCGTCTGACCTCATTGCCGTACTGAAGATGCCCCCAGACGCAGTTCAGACCGAACTCGTCTATGACCAAAGAATTTAAGGAGGTGACACATGGGAAATAACACTGTCAGCAACGCAGTAAAGCAGCGTGTCATCGGTGAATTCATTCAGACAGCAGCTGGCCGAGCCAAGCTTGCCGCCTCAATGACTCAACCCTTACGCACCCGTCGAGACTATGCAGCCGTAGGTCGGAAGACCTTTTTGGTTGAGCAGCT
>Ga0114918_10000040_pt1 | contig 107136 bp, 132 predicted proteins | sample LantaG_FD_87015 | JGI IMG/M metagenome (GOLD analysis project Ga0114918, IMG submission 87015) | Deep subsurface microbial communities from Baltic Sea to uncover new lineages of life (NeLLi) - Landsort_02402 metaG | ecosystem: Environmental > Aquatic > Marine > Oceanic > Sediment | place... | reverse complement strand
GGAACCGGCCTCCATGGCTTCCTGAACTACGGCAACAGTGGCGCGAACCACGCAACGATGGGATTCAAGACGTCGGTGCATACGGCCCCGACGGCAGCCAACGGTCCTGGTATCCGGTTCGAAGGAACCACGATGCAGGCATGCCATGACGGCGCTGGCACCTGGGAAGACATCCTCACCGGTTCCGGTGGTGGCGTTCCTGACGGCACGACCGACCAGCATCTGGAGTGGAACAGTGGTTGGACCGCAGTCAGCAACATGCAGCTTCCCGCAGCGGCAACAGCCCATGTCAAGATGGCTGACAACTCCGGTGCAGATGCTACGACCATGCAGTTCCTCGGTGCCAGCAACACCGTGGCGGCTTCCGCTGGTGGTGCAGTTCTCGTAAGAGGCGGCACGAACGTCAACGGAACCCCTGGCAACTCGGCGGGTGGTGGTGTGATCGTCGAAGGTGGTACTGCAACAGGCGGCGAAGCAGCCGGCGATGTGGCCGTCAACGGCGGCGACGGCGGCGCGACTGGCGATGACGGCGTCGTGTACCTTGGGAACAATCACACGACCGAAGTTCAGTTCGGTGGCACCGAAGGCGTCGACATCGACTTCGTGGCGGGACATGCTGACAACCAGGTGGTGAGCGACATCCGTTTCGGTGATGCCGCTAGCCGGACGGTCTTCGTCAAGGATGGCGACAATCAAACCAGCATCACGATTCACGGCCAGGACGCATCAACGTCGGGCCAAGACGGCGGCGATGCGTCCATCCGGGGCGGTCACGGTAGTGGCACCTCGACCGGTGGCGACCTTTTCGTACAGGCGGGTGATGCCACCACGGAAGGCAAGGTTTGGATCGGTTCCAATGGCTCCACCACAGGTGGTGCCGAAACTGAGATTGGGCCCTACACTGTCAACGGACACGGCATCCAAATCCTGGGACCGTCTCAGACGTCTCCGGCTGCGGAAGTCAAGATCGATGGCCTCATCGAATTCGGAGCCGACGCGACGACTGAGATCAATTTCGATAGCACCAATGCTCGCGTGCGTGGTTCGATTATCTTCACGGCAGCACCCACGACCTTGCAGATTGACGCACCGTCAAGTGGTGACGGCGATCTCCTCCGACTTCGAGCCGCCGATGGAGTTGGAGCCGGTTCGGCTGGTGGTCATATCTACTTGAATCCGGGCGTGCAACAGACGACCGGCGCATCCGGAAGTGTGGTCTTCGGACACTTCGCCCAGCCGACCACAGAGGATGGCTATCAACTTCTTGCCAACACAACCGGCACAGCATACACAGCCGGTCTTCGCTACGACAACGCCAACAACAAGTGGCAGTACCGCATCGATAGTGCGTCGGCCACTTGGACAGACCTTGTCGGTGGCGGCAATACGCTTCCGGCATCCCAGCGTGAATACGATCGCCTCGTGGGCGACGCTGTGGGTGGTTGGACGACCGACAACACCAACCTGACCCTTCCGAAGGGTGGCACGCGTCTCATCTGGATCGACACGCCAGATGCCGGCGACGGCGACAACTTGAACATCACAGCCGGCGACGGTGCCGGGACCAGTGACAGTGCTGGTGACATCCTGATTTACACCAACACAGGTGGCACAGTTGCTGGCAACGGTGGCGTTATCACTCTTAATGCGGGTGATGCCACAGTTGGTGGCGGTGGCGCTATCAACTTGCAGGCTGGTGATGGTGGCACAGGCGGCGCACCTGGCGATATCACGCTGCAAGCTGGTCAATCCGGGCTTCTCGCAACGGATGGTGGAACCACACATGTCAAGGGTGGCTTGGGCTTCCTCAATGGCACGGGCGGCACCCTCAACCTCGTTGGTGGCTCTGAAGGTGGAGCCGGGACCGGTGGCACCACGTATCTCCAAGGTGGTCCGTCGTCAACCGGTACAGGCGGTGATGTTGAAATCCGTGGTGGGTCGGGGTCCGGAGTAGCCTCAGACGCTGGCTTCGCACACATGTACGGCAATATCAGCTTCGACAACCTTGCCGGCACCCTCTATGGTCGGATCAACTTCCAAAGCGAAAACCTGACCAACACATCGGCGGCAGATTCCTTCGCTACGGGTACTCGCTTCCTCGTGACTTCAGGTCTCGGCATGGTGTACCAATACACCAACGAAGGCGCTCGAATTGCCATGGAAGCCGCTCCTACGGCGACCGATGGCGGCGACATGTTCTTGCAAGGTGGTGCTGGTACTGGCACGACCCAAGCCGGTGGCGACGCTTACCTTCGTGGTGGTGGTGCTGGCAACGGTGCAATCGGCGGGCCTGGTGGCGCTGCTTACGTCTCGGGCATTGCCGGTGGTGACGGTGCTACGACCGTCGGCGGCATCGGTGGTGCTGTGAACATCACGACCGGTCCTGGTGGCACATCCACCCTCGGAGCGGGTCCTGACGGTGGTGATGTGGTCGTTGCGATCGGCGATGGCGGTGTGGGAACGACCACAAGCGGCGACGGTGGTAGCTTCCGGGTCTTGACTGGCGCTGGCGGCGTCGGTGGAACCGATGGTACGCCTGGCAGCATCTACTTGCTGTGCGAAACGCAAACGGCTGAAACCGCAGAAGGAAGCATCTTCTACGGTGACACAGCATCTGGGACCGATGCCAACGGCTACCAGATTTTCGCCAACATCTCGGGCGTTGCCAAGGGCGGCATCCGGTACAACCATCAAGACGACCAGTGGGAAGTCACGGTTGATGGAGCGGCAGAGGATTGGCAGCCTCTCGCCACTGGCGCGAGCCTCGAAGCTGGCACGGTTACCAAACAGATCCTTCAGTGGAACCACAGCACGACCGCTTGGGAAGCTGAATTGGACATGACCCTTGCCGGAACCGGTGCCCGCACAATCGATGTGGAAACAGCCACCGCTGGGGCAGGACAGGATCTTTCGATCTTGTCGGGAGCCACAACCAACGCTGGTAGCGCTTCCGGTGACTTGAACCTCACAAGCGGCGACGTGACAACTGGTGCCTCTGGTGCGGTAAACATCACAGGCGGCGCAGCCACAAGCGGCGACGCTGGTTCGATCAATATCACAGGCGGTGCCAGTGCTTCCGGAGCCAACGGTGGCTCGATCATCATCAACGGTGGCGCAGCGGGCGGCGGGCCCGACGGCCACATCCACCTTGGTGTTACGAACACCTCGTTGGTTCGTATCGGTGGCGGCACCAACAACTTCCAATTCGATGTTGATGCCACGCCTCCGCTGCTGTCCTTCGGTGGGACTGCGAACATCAACCTGCCGCTCAACGCCAGCGCCTACTTCCAGATCGAAGGCGTCTCGGTCGGAGCCGACGTCACGGCAGCCAACCTCGATACCCTGACCGACAACAGTGACGCCACCGGGCTTCACTATCACGATTCGACACCTGGCACGCTCACCATCACGCAGCCCGCAGGCGAAGGCATCACGGCAAGCAGCGTGGTCGTTTCCGAGTGGGATGCTGGGGACACTCGCCCTGAAGTGTTCCATTCCACGATGCTTTCCTCCGGTACCCGGTACTATCCGGTGGGCGTCGTGACCGCAGCCGCTACGATCGGAAACAATGCGACTGTGCACACCAACGGTGAAGTCACGATTGCCGCTGGGCGATTCGACAACGCCGACCCCACTTCGGGTGACGTTGGCTTCCCGGTCTACGCCAGCCCGAACAACGCCGGCCAGTTCTTGGCGCACTCGGATGTCACGGACTTTGCTTCCGGTGACGAGCGCTGCAAGATCGGCATCCTGACGAGCCACTCCCCGATCAAGATGCTCATCCAAATCGGCGAGCCTGTTTCGGTCGCCTAGTCCTCCCCATCCCTAATCCTTTTAGGTCGGGCTCTTATGTGAGGGTTCCGACCTTCCCCCTATTTGGAGAAATCACATGTCAGAAGAGCGCGCCCTAACCATCGACTTCACCAAAAAAAGCATGGGCGAAGTCAACGACGGGGACATCTTGCTCGTTGGTGCGGGTTGTAAGGCGACTTCAACTGACAACCTGACCTTGACAGCCGGGACGGGTGGGGGAATCAGGATCGAAGGGAGCCTGACAATTCTCAACTCGGCCTATTCAGGGACCGGCGAAACCTCAACCTTAGAATTCGAGCGAGGGACCGGGACCAACGCCGGGATCCGGTGGTCTGAAGGCGACAGCGCCATGCAGATCAACAATGGCGACGGTTCCTGGCTCGACATCGGGACCGGTTCGTCTCTGCTTGGGTACACGCAAACGGGAACCCCATGGGGAACGGTTCTTGGTTCCGGCACCGTGGGTTCAGGAGTTGGAGGGTCGATCCATCGAACCGTGGTTGGCTTCGGAGCCGGCGCTTCGATGGTTACGGCCGATGATTGTACGATCATCGGTTACCAGGCGGCAGATGGTCTTTCGACAGCGAATCGAAACACGGTCATCGGAGCGGGCGCCGCTGGAAACCTCAATGCTTCTGAAAACGTCATCATCGGCTCCGACACGTTGTTGTCGTCCTCGACCACGACGCAATCTGTCATCATTGGGCACAACACAGCCGGTGATCTGACGGGCGGTAATGCGAACGTTTTCGTAGGCTACAAGGCTCAGAAGGGCGCAAATTCGGTTACCGGAAACGTGGCGGTTGGTTTCCAGGCTGGTGAGTTGGCTTCAGGCGGCACGTCTGTGACGATCGGTTACAATGCCGGCAGAAATCAAACGGGCGGCAAAGTCACCATCGTTGGTTATTCTGCGGCCAGCAACACCGTCGGTGAAGCCAACGTTGCCATTGGTGAGATCGCTCTGCAAGGCGTTTCAGGAGCGACGGCACAGCATTGCGTGGCGGTGGGCTACGGGGCGCTTCAGGTCATCGCCAACAGCGGAAATGACAACGTTGCCGTTGGGTATAGTGCGGGAGCCGCTTTGGCGAGCGGGGCTTCCAACGTGCTGGTGGGGACAAGTGCGGGCGCGAGTGCTACCACAGCAGCCTCGTGCGTTCTGGTTGGGCATCAAGCTGGCAGCGCTATCGCAGTTGGTGCCTTGGGCATCGTCTCTCTTGGATTCCAAGCTGGTCAGAACGGCGTTGGAGATGGGCTCATCTCGATCGGGTACCAGGCGGGTCAGAATGCTGTAAGCCAAAACTCGATCTTCATCGGTACGTTTGCTGGACAAAATGTCAATGTTGGCGGCAACAGAAATATCGGGATTGGCACCAGTTCGCTACAGGGGAACGCCACGTACTTGTCCGGTGTGGACAACGTTGGGGTCGGGTTCGAGACTCTGGTCGACATATCGAGCGCTGTTGGAAATGTTGGAATTGGATCGACTGCTGGTAAGGGTGTGACTACTGGCGGATCGAATTTGTTCGCAGGCCACTGGGCAGCGCCGACATTAACGACCGGCTCAAACAACGTCTATCTAGGGGCGAGCATCACGCCGTCTGCCGTTGGGGTGTCGGACGAGATCGTCATTGGGCAGGGGCTCACCGGTCAAGGTACGAACACAACCTCGATCAAGAGCGCGAACGTCTACTTCGGCACCGGGATCGCTGAAGACTTCCACATCGTCGCGTACAATGACTTCGCCAACAAGCCCTACCTTCTGTATGACGACACGCTTGAGAAGTGGCGTGCCACGGACGACGGGACCACTCTCTACGATCTGAATTCGGGTGGTGGTGGTGGGGTGACGATCTATGCCGATTACACGGCAGCGGCAGCGGCGGTGCCAACAGATGGTGACATCTGTTGGGTTCAGTCGACCATGACCATGTATCAGGCGGTCCCGCTCGCGCTTTCCGGGAATGACAATCAGACGACCATCGATACGTCTGGGGCGGGAAACCAGAGGTGGGTTGCGACCGCTGGGCAGCATGCACACGCACTGACGTATCGAGGCGTGACGACCTTTTCTGGCTCCACAACGAACACTCGTCTTGGTTATGGAGCGATGGGTTGGAACCTCACTGACAAGTGGTACTGCACGGGCTCGACCTACATTGGCTACAACACGGGCGCGTCTCTAACTTCCGCTGGTGCGAACAACACGATCGTTGGATCAGGTGCATTTTCCAATAGTACGGGCGGTGGTAGCACGGTTGCTATCGGCCAACTGGCAGCCAGGGACTTGGGTTCGACGTACAGCTTCAACACGTACGTCGGAACCCAGGTTGCTTACCAAAAGACGCAGGGACAGTACAACACCGCCGTCGGAATGTTCTCCATGGCCGATGGCAACACAAGCGACAACCATGCTTGCCTTGGCTATGAGACCGGACGTTACGCGACCGGCGACAACAACGTGTACGTCGGCTATCAGGCTGGCAAAGGTAATGTGGCAGGGTCCAGCGCTTCATGGAACGTGGCCCTCGGGTTCGGGGCTATCTCTGCGGTCACGACGGGCGGGTTCAACTGTGTGATGGGGACCTATGTCGGAAGGTATTTGACGACGTCGGCGAGCAACATCATCATCGGGTACACGGCACTGGCGCATACCAGTCAGACGACTGGGATCAACAACTGCGTGATCATCGGGGACAACGCGTGCAATGCGAACGGTAGTCCCTGGCAATACACGGTAGCCATTGGCACCAGCGCTATGCAGGGTTCCACCGGGGTTGCTTGCATCGGCATTGGGTATCAAGCGGGCAACGGCCTTGGTGCTGCGGTGAACGCTGTTGCGCTGGGGTACAACGCCGGATATCTGAAGATGGGCACCGAGTCGACCGTGCTCGGCAGCCAGGCGGGAACGAACTCAGACGGAACTCAGTGCACGTACGTAGGATTCAGGGCCGGAACGATCACCGGGAACGAGACCGTCTGCATCGGAGCCGATTCAGGGTATCAGACTACTGCCAGCACCATTCAGTGCACTTTTGTTGGTCGCAGCGCTGGTTACCAAGGCATCGGCACCGGAAGTGCGTACATCGGCTATCAAACGGGCTACCGGTCCGACTCCGGAGGCGATTACAACGTCGCCATGGGCTACCAGGCCCACTACGGAGCCAGTACCTACCTGTCAGCTTCGTACAACATTGCGCTCGGATACCGGGCCCTATATCTCGTTTCGTCCGGAAGTCGAAACGTCTCATTGGGAGACGCGACCCTGGACGCATGCACGACCGGTTCCGACAACGTAGCCATTTCTTCGGCCAGTTTGAGCGCTTTGACGACAGGATCGAATAACATCGCCATCGGTCGCAATGCTCTCAACGATCTCGACACCGAGAACGGGCACATCGCCATCGGTGTGGGGGCTATGGCGGCGGCGATAACCAATATTGGGGACGGCTCAGTCGCCATTGGTTACAACGCTCTCGCTGTTGGCAATGGTTTCGGCGTCAATGGTCACTGCCGGGAGAACGTTGCCATCGGCTACCAGGCCATGGCGGCTGTGGTTGCCACGGCAACCGATCAGGAAAATGATGACAACGTGGCGGTCGGCTACAACGCCATGTACCAGACCCCCGGCGCCGGATCTCGCCGCAACGTTGCCATCGGTTCAGGAACGCTCGGGACCAACGTGGCGGTCAGTCAGAACGTAGCGGTCGGCTATCTCGCCCTGGACGTTTGTACAGCAGATTCCAACACGGCGGTCGGAAATAGTGCCGGTGGCACCGTTTCGTCGGGAGATTCCAACGTATTTCTTGGGGCCTCTGCGGGAGCGGGAGTCACGTCCGGCTCAAACAATACGATTCTGGGCGCTGGTTCTGGCAACTTGTACCCGACGACGGGCAGCTACAACAACATCTTGGGTTACAACGTCAACCTGAACAGCGCCGACTCAGGCGGCACAGGCATGACGGCCATCGGTTACAACTTCACGGCACAAGCAGCCCTGACGACCGGCGACATTCAACTCGGTGACTACACGGGCGACAACGTGTACTGTTGGAGCGTCATCCAAGGGTCTTCCGATCGCCGGTTGAAGCGAGACATCCAGGATCTGAAACAGGGGCTTTCATTCATCAACGAGCTTCGGCCCGTTCAGTACAAGTTCAAGGATCGTGAGAACGAGGGCCGGAAACAAAGTCGCAAGCACGTGCGGGAGCATTACGGTCTCATCGCCCAAGAGGTGAAGGACGTCCTGGACAAGCGAGATCTTGATTTCGGTGGTTACGTGGATCTCGGGCACGACAAGGGCGACCAAGACGCCATGAAGTCGATCCGATATGAAGAATTCATCTCGCCGCTCATCAAAGCTGTTCAGGAATTGAGCCTACAGGTTGACTCCCTGAAGGCAAAGGTTGCATCATTGGAAGCAACCAATCCTCAGGGTCGAAGGTAAACACGATGGCACTACAGATCGACAAGACCACGGACGAGGGGTTCACGGTTTCTTACTGGCGCGTGGGCCCGGATCTCTACTACAATGTGGTGGATCAACAGCTTCAGGCGAGAATTCTGCCGTATGCGAGCGCGACGGCCCGGCAAGCAGACAAGAGCGCCGTGAACTTCACCAGCCAAGACTTCGATTCGATTCGCAAGGTTGTGCTCACGGGTGCCGATGCCATCAACGCTATCAAAAGCGTTGATCCCCGTGACGCCATCTATGCCAAGGTCAAGTTGGAGGCATTCTTCTCAGGAGCTATCGACGTCTGAGCTTTGCTTTGATACTTCGTTCAAGTAAGATGGGACGCGATCCTATCGGATCATATTGAAAGGAACATGGAAATGGCGACGACGAAGAAGAGGGCGACCAAAAAGCGTGCAACCAAGAAAGCGCCGGCCAAGGCCCCGCTCAAGGCTGAAGAACTTGTAGCAGCGCCCCCGACCGAAGTGACCATCACGGAGCCTGAGGCCGATCTGGTGGAGTTGGCGGAAGAGCAGCGTGGGGTTCTCAAGAGCCTCAACGATCGCGTTTTCCAGACCAAGTTGGAGATCGCCAACATGACGATGCAGAAGGCGATGCTCGAAGGCCGCATCAACCAGACGATCCAGGCGACGGCCGAGATGGAGCGTTCCTATCAAGATCGAGTCAGCGAGATCGCGAAGGAGCACGGCATCGGTTCGAACCCGCAAAGCCAGTGGCAGTTCGATGTCGATACCATGGTGTTCCGGCGCGTAAGGTAGGCTCATGCCGGGCTATGGCAACGGTGAAGGATATGGGGTCGAGTCATGGGGCAGCACAGGCGAAGTTGCCCCGACCCTGGTTTACACCAGCCCTGCCGACGGGCTAGGCGGGTTTCCGCCTAACGTCCCCGTAGCCTTCGAAGTCACATGCCCGGTCGGGATCGACCTGTCAGCCCTCAATGTTTGGTTTGGAGGGACCCCTGTCATCGTTGAGGGGGTCTTCCAGCCGGACTACGGGGGCAGTTACAGCTTCACTCCTGAAACACTTGAAGTCACCATCAATGTCCACCCGGACTTTCCGAGTGGGCTACCCCTCACCGTAGATGTCAACACCCTCAGCAATGAGGGGCTCCCTGGGATCTTTCAGTGGACGTTCACGGTCGGTGTTGTCGATGGCAACACCATCATCATCTACTTCGACGAAGAGATTCGGATCGACAACGTTCACGTCGTGGCTGACTATTGGGTCACGCCGCTTGGGCAGACCGCCTACCCTTCGGAAGTGGGCGAGACCGAGCCGATGTACACCGTCAAGCAAACGGGCAGCGTCGGCACCGTTCTCGATGGAAGCTCCGAGGACTTCGGCAGCCCAGTCGTGCAGCTTGACGGCACGTTCGTTCAGGCCGACCATCTCGGTGACTATCTGCACATCGAAAACGTGCGGGATGTCATCGGGTGGGTTCGGATTGAGGAAGTCCTCGCCCCTGACATCATTCGGTTGGAGCGCAAGTTTCCGGCAGCGCTCATTGCGAACACGAACTTTACCTGGACCCACACGTCTGCGGTTGAGGCCATTCGGATCACCCACACCAAGACGACGGGCCAACAGCTTTACAGCATCCACGGATTCAACTTCCGAACGAAGATCCTCGATCTCCCCTTCGAATTCACTCAGGAGTTTGTTGGAGCCATCTCGAAGCCTACGCTCACGGGTGTTGACTTCGATGACGGCGAGGTGCTCCTGACCTTTTCGGATCCGATGCGCCCGAACGAAGCCCTGACAGACATCGGCGAGTATTCGATCACGGGGCCCACGAATGTTCGCATTCTCAGGGCGATGCACACGACGGCCAACCAAGTTCTCCTAGAAACCTCTGGGTTTGGGGATGGTTCCTACACCGTGGAAGTCAACGCCACCGGTACGCCGCTCGATGCAGCGGGCAATCCTATTGACCCGACGTTCAATACGGCGATCTTCACGGGGGCGACCCCCCTCATCCACCGAAGCGTGTTCACAGACAAGGGACCGCTCACAAAGCCCCCGGAGACGATTCAGTCTGGGACGAACGCCTCGTTCCTTGACTTCGATGCCGTCAATCTCCCAGGCGGGACCCTGACCCCAGACCACGTTGGGCTCTACCTGTCGTTGACCGGCAGCGGGCACAGCGATGGCGACTTCCGGATTCTGTCGGTCATGACTTCGACGACCGTGAAGGTGAAGGCGAGCTTTACCCTTCCGGACACCGGAGTGATCGCATGGGTTGTGTACGACCCCCGTGACGGGCTCATCGCCGATGACCCCGCCGATGTGACGGTTCGAATCAACGGGGCGCCGGTCATCCCTGACGCTGTGGTGGGTCTTTTGGGACAGGTCGTGCTCAACGCCGTCCCCGACCCCGCAGACGACGTGGACATCGACTACCATTGGATGTGCAATCCAAAGGTTGAGATTCGGCGTCTGAATTCGAAAGAGTTTCGGCTCAACAATTGGAATCGGGATCAGGGCGGGCCGAGCGACACGCAGCATCGCTACCGGTACAACAACGTCCTGATTCGTCCTTCGGACTACAATCCGCTCGACACACGTCCGACCCAAGACCAGCCGTTGGCGAGGGAAGAGCACTACCGGGCGTATGAGCGGGCTTACACGGCAGCGCTCAACGATCCCAACCTCTTGCTTCTCAACTCGCCGACACACAAAATTGCCTACCCAAGGCTTGCACGGCCGCTTCAGGAAGAGTTCATTCGCTACGAGGCGCTCTACTTGCCTGAAAACCAGCCTGAGTGGCCCTGGGACCGTCATGGTCTCGGGACCGCTTCGGTGTTTTCAGGTGCGCTCACCATCCAAGACGATTCCAGCGGGCCCTACCCCACCGGGCAGCCTTTGTATTGGACACGTGAGGTTGACCTGACGTTCTCCCATGCGTTCGCAGCGTCATGGCGGGGGACGCTCGACTTGGTCACCGAGCCCAATGGCGTCTTCACAGGCGTTGCAGCGGGCTATTCGAACGCTGAACGAGCTTTGGTCATCGGCTACCTCTTGGACGGTGGCGTGCCCAAGCTCGGCGTTCTGAAGCAAGGGTTCGTGGACATCGCCGAAGTGGACGCGTGGGTTGGTGGGATCGACGGCAATGGGGATCCAACAGTTCTTCCGGCAGATCTCGATTGGTCAATCCTTCGAAGCTACCGAATCTTCCGGGACCGAGACGGCACCGTGCGGGTCTACGTCGACGGAAGCATCGTCGAGTTCCTTCATGTGCAGGAAAGTGACCTTCCATTCCTTCATGAGGTGAACGACCCCTTCGGTGAGCTTCAGGGCGTATTCTTCGGTTCACTGTCGAGGCCGGCACGCAACCAGAGCACGTGGGATTTCTTCCGCTACATCATCCTGCCGACCAACCCCCAAGAGTCGGTGCCGAGCATCTTCGTCAAGTACGAGGCGAACTACGTTCCGGAAGAGGCGGCAACCCCTTGGACCCCGGTGGGCTCGCATGGAACAGAGACAATCCTGGCGACGGATTTCCTGATTCTTGATTCGACCAGTGGATCGGACGCTTCCGTGGGCCTTATAGAAGGGAACTTCAAAGGGTTCGTCCGTGCGGAACCTCTACTTCTAGCTTCAAGCGATGTCGTGCTCGACGTTGCACTGTCCTTCCGGTCCTGGACCCACGGGTTCGACCCACATGCTGTGATGGCTGCGGTGGACGATGGGACGCTCCTGACCCAATTGAGCTTCCTGTCAGACCGCAAGGCGCCTTTGATCAGCTACGGCGGGCGAAGCTTCCCAACGGACTTCACGCCCTACGCTTGGACGGATCTTGGAACCCAGCCGGCTTCCATGGTCGGGCGGCTTCTCCGGATCGACGATGCTTCAACGGTGGATGGGCTCATCTACCACATCGAAGATAACGCCCCGGCCAATGACGACGCTCGGGTCGTTTCCCACCTGTATGACTACGTCTTGGAGTTCCGGTGCCGGGTGGACAGCTACATCCCCGATGCTGGCGGCTTTGCCGGGACGATGGCTCAAGTCTACGACTCGATCCGGTCGGTGGGCATCATGCTCACAGAGGTGGCGGGGACTCGATACGTCGACTTGATGTCGGATGGCACGAGCGTGGTGACGTTCCCCTTCGAATGGTTGGACGACGCCCCACACACGTACCGCATCCGCAAGGACACTGCGGGAGATCTCGTCAGTCTGTTCGTGGATGCCGTGTTCGTCGGGAGCGTGGCCTATTCCTTGTTCTCCTCCCCGGGACTTGACCCAGTTGGTGATGTTCGGTTCGGAAGCTCGACGTCCATTTCCATGGGAGCCGTGTCGAGCGTCGATTGGAACTACTGCAACGCCTGGCGGATCCTGCCAGACGTTAAAAAGTACGTGGGTCTTTGGCGAGGGGCCGATGGTGACAGCCTCATCGGATACCACTTGCCCCTCAAGGCGTCGGGGCGGAATGCTCGAATTGTTTCGATGGGTCTTGAGGACACGCAAGCGATGTTCCTCACAGATAACGTTGTGGCTGGTGACCCCCTCGTGGTGAATGATGGCCCCAACAAGGGCGTCTACGAGATCGCAGCCGTCACGGGCGAGCAAACCCTTACGGTCCTGACGGCCTTCCCGCTGTCTCCAAGCGAAGTCGATTACCGGATTCCAGCCGAAACGGATTGGTCGGTACAGAATCGATACCGCATTGTGCGTGACCCGGGCGGCGGGATCGGGATCTACTTGAACACAGACCCCGACCCTCTCATCCTGACGGGCTACAACCAGATCGACTTACCCCCCTCGACGGCGGGCATCATCCGATCAATGGTGGCGGGCTTGCCAGCGGTGGCCTTTGGAGCCTTCTCGGCTTCAGAGCTTTCGCAAACGTCTTGGGACTTCGTGCGCTACGGCGTGACGCGCTCGGTGACCGAGCTTCGAATCGCTCCGCACCACCAGACCCTCAATCAGTGGAACGTGGTTGCGAGCCCAGAGCATCTTCGAACGACCATCCCGCACGACCATACGGGCTACATGAGTTGCTCGACGGGGATTCCACCAAAGAAGGCTCCTGACTTCCTTGAGGACCCCGATCTGATTGCGTACACGGTGCTCAACGAAGGCACCCCCCTGGTTCCCCTCACGCAGACCTACGAGGTTCGGAACCCGCAGCCGACGTTCGTTCCTATCTCTCAGATCAACGCGATCGAGGATCTTCTCAACAACGACGGCGACTTTACCCTCAACGACGCCACGCAGCGTATCGAGATCATTGTTCCTGACGACGTCTTGTACAATTGCTTGGACGTCATCGAGCAAACGACGGGTGAAGAGGATCTGCTCTCGCCAATTTGTGACAGTTGCTCGCCGGACATCGGCGGATTCAACTATCAGCACAATGTCTGTTTCACCTACGACGGAAGTGTGCTGCCCCAAAATGACACCACGGCCCCCACCCCCTGGGAGCTTGAAAGCGATGACCCAACTCATGTCAATGCGTCGGCTTTTTCAGGAGTCTTGACGTACGGTACGGACACGGTCGGAACACGCACGGTTTACAAGAACAACACCCCGCTACTCGACGCGATCAGTTTGCAGAGTGAAGTCACCTTCCGAATTCGGGTTTTGCAAGACACGACGCTCGGATTTGGTGATTCTCAGATTCGATTCGGAACGAGTAGTCCCGGCGTGACACTAGGCGTGGCTTTCATCACGGATGCCATCACGGGCGAGCGATTCGTCAAGGTTCTGGACCTTAACAATGGTAACATCCTCGGGTCGGTCACATTCGACTTCCTGGACGGTGCCTACCACACGTACAGAATCGTCCGAGATGTTAAAACCGCATCCATGAAGGTGCTGATCGACTAGGGGTTCTCCGTGCCGACATACAAAGCCATTCCCATCTCGCCCACACGGGTTCGCCTTGTCTTCAGCGAGGTGATGAGGCCCGATGTCGAGCTTACCAATCCCTTCAACTACCTCATCCTAGAGCCTGTTGGAACGGTCCTGACAGTTGCGACCGTCGAGATCGAAGACAATCCAGCGGCGCCAAAAAGTGTTGTCCTCGATTGCCCACACGGGTTGCGGTTTGCTGATCTTTATGTGCTCGCCATTTCTCCGAATGTGCGCACCTATGCGGCAATTGAGCCGCTCAACCCCCTGTATTCGAACTTCCAATGGTTTGAACGCCCTCGCGAGATGAACATCCCGATCGGGGATTTTTCAGGAGAGGTTTCAGGGGGGATTCTTGGGGCGCCGCACGGTTTGGTGTTTTTCTCGCCAGCACTCTCGACCCCCGTGTCGAATTCGGCAATTCAAGTCGATAGCGTCACGACGTGCACGAGAACTTTCGATGTCTACAGTCCTCCTGCTCCTCCCGATCCTCCTGTATTGTTCACGCACGGCGGGACACCCTCGACGCTCAATAACGCAGTGTGTTACGCCTCAGCGAGCCGGCTTGAGGAAGCTTGGTGGACGATCGAGGATCATCGGGAAGATACGTATGGAGGGGCTGCTACCTCCAATTGCCGGTCAACTCTGCAAGAACAGTGGGATCCGAACCGGGTGAGCTTGACGAACAATCCCTACTGGGAGATCTTCGATCCGGCGTCTGCGCACCCGTTCATCTTGGCCGACAACCTGACGCCCATCCCACCAGGTGCGACGTCGTTCCGGTTGTTGGAGCCGTGAGGGTTCTACTTATCCCAACCCCATTGTGCAGAAGCTACCCACGAGGATGTAAATGAGGCTCAACGACGTTTTACGAAAAGCGAAGTCGGAAGTGACATCATTTTTCGAATTCCGCTTTCAAGACAGGGTCCCGAAGCCCAAGGGCGAGATCTTCTGGTACATGACGGATACCAGGACAGGTCGACGTCATAATGAGCGGCGCATCGGGAACCTCGTGGTCCTTGACGCCTCGATCCTCATCGCTCGGCTCCTGAAGGACAACCAAGAGCCTCCATTCGGAGCGTTCGTCCTGGCTGTGGGAACCGGCGACTCGGGTTGGGATCCGATGAATCCGCCCGCTGCAACCAACACGCAGCGTGCCCTGTACTCGGAACTGACTCGAAAAACGTTCACGAACACCGAATTCATCGACAGCGGCGGCATCCCCGTGGCCTACCCGACCAACGTCGTCGATTACACATGCACCTATTCGGAGGCCGAAGCGGTGGGCCCCATCGTTGAGATGGGCATCCTCGGTGGCAACATCTCGACCAACCTGTCGGTCCGCAACCCCGTTTCACCTCCCAACGGCCCTTACGATCCCACGGTGGATCTCACCGCATTCGAGACAGAGATCAACTATCTCACGTTTCCTGTGGTGAACAAGCCAGCGACTTCTACGTGGACCATCGTTTGGAGACTGACTACCTAGAGGGCTAATCATGGCGAAGGATTTTGGACCCGGAGTCAGTGGATGGTTGGACCCTTCAGGTCGCAACTGGGAGACGGTTGTCTTTCAGGCTGCCAAACCGGTGGTCGACAAAGAACTGAACCTCTTCCAGGGGATCTCAGGGCTTAGCAAGCATCCCAATCTGAGTTCGGGCGTTTTCGGTTCCGACTACCTCGACTCTTCAGAGCATGCGCAGTTCTTCGTTTCTGGAACTGGTCCCAACATTGGGCAGTTCTATGGGATGGGGGCTCGTGTCAACGGATGGCTCATCGACATCTCGAATAGCGTTGACCCCCTTGGCGCTGGCTTCAACTACCTGGACTTGGGAGCGGGCCCCATCGGCGCTGGCTCCCACCGGGTTGACCTGGTCGTGTTGGAAGTTTGGCGAAAGCTTTTGAGCCCGGCCCCCGACATCGACGGCAAGTCCGGTGGTGGGCGCATTTGGTGGCGGGGCAACGTGAAGATTGATCCAGCACAGGATGCAATCCTCAACTTCCCCGATGACTTGTTCGATACCAACGTGGGCGCCGAGACAACCAAGCGGGTCCAGATCCAGTATCGCTTGCGAGTGATCCCGGGTGTGGACATGTTCGCCTACCCAGACGGCATTGACGACCCCACGGTCTTTGCCCACACGGTACCGGCGAGCGCTGCCGCCCCCGATGGCGTCGTCACAACGTTCAACTACGTCTCCCAAGCCCCGGATGACCCGGGTTTGTGGCGGGCTGGCGATGGACTGCCGGCGAACGCCTTGGACACGGTCGATGGCTACATGTACGCCGTGCCTATGTGGGCGGTGTTCCGTCGCAACCGAACGGCCTTCGACCGCAACACGAACCACAACGGCGGCGTCCCTCGACCCGGCCCCTCGGACCGACCCGATGGTTTCTTCAACGACATCGTTGAGTCAAACGACGTTGTCGACTTGCGTCCCGGCATGGCGGCGAGCGGCGATTGGCCGATGCAAGAACTTCTCGACAAGAGCATGAACCTCTTGCTCGACAACGCCTTGTGCTCGGAGTGGGACTCCACGGTGCATGGCAACGGCTATTGGGGCCACACGGTCCTGACCGCCGATGAAATTGGTACCCTCCCTGGCGATGGCATCACAACCGGTGACACGCCCGGAGCGGAATTCCGTGGTCAGTTCGACTGGGTTCGCCGACGCTTCTCTGATCGGCCCACCTACGAAGTCGTCACGGTCCAGGTCTTTGGTCCCGCTGTTCAGTGGGTGGTCGGCGACACCTTCGCGATCAACCCAACGGCGTTCGAGATCTACCCTTGGGGGACTTCGAACTGGGCAAACCGTGTACCTGGCACCACATTCATCGTTGACGCCCTAAGGGCCCGGTACGTTGGCGGGGGCGGCGGTGCCGTTTGCGCCGACGCTGACATTGCCAAGATCGAGAACCTTGGTACGCAACCCGTCGTGACCCTCAACGGCACGGTGGGAGTGATTCCCCCTGGCATCACGAACGAAGACATCTTCATTGATCTTCTCGTGTGCTACCCCCCTGGCGCTGGCTTGGCGAAGACCCCCACGCTCGACTATGGCGTGACCAACAGTCTGTACTTCAACAACCCGGCGACGTTGTCTCCCGCACTGCCAACGTTTTTCTCGACCTTCACGAACTTCGTGATGGATTGGCCCCACCGGGAAGTGAACCTTCAGTACGAAACGCTTCCGGTGCAGCTTGTCTTCGGGGCTGACACAGTTCCAGGTCAGACAGAAATCTGGCTCATCGAGCGCGCCTCGTCCATCATCCAAGTGCTGGTGAACGCCATCTTGACGCCGTTCACACTCGATCCCACGGGGCGCATCGTGACGGTTCCCCCGGCGAGCATCAACCCAGGCGACACAATCACGGTCGACTACCTGGCGATCCGGCCGATCCCGCAGAACAGCTTGTTTGGGACACCCCAGATGACGCTCTATTCCGAGTCTCGGATGCCCCAGACCGTGCGGAACGTCAACCTCGGAACCCAGATGACGGTGATCCCCCGGCTCACCTCAGAGTTCGTCCACACGCTCACCGTGGGAAGTGGCTCGATCGACGAAGCGTACCCATTCCCCTTCGGCTACGTTCAGTCCCCTGGCGTCTACCCTGGGCTTGGCGGAATCTTCAATGGGTCTCACGACCTTGACGCTCGGGCAAAGACTTCGGTGACGGACTTCAATGCCGACACGGGCTGGCTCAAGCTCCCGATGTACATCGGCTACGTCCCGGAACCCCAAACGGTTGTTTTCGACCGTGTTGGTACCGACGTTGACGCAGAAGCTCGAACCTACTTCAAGAGCGTGCCGGTGGGTGGCTACCTTCCGAACGCTTACGGTCAGGGCTTGAGTGACGCGAAGCGTCACAAGGTCATGGTTCCGTTCATTGCGGAAGTCAAACAGAGCGGCGGCTTTGCAAAGGATGGTGAGCTTGTCTTGGTTGTGCTCGGTCGGTGGGCCAGCTTCGATGCCAACAACGGCATCTACTTCGACACGGACTTGAACATTAGCACCTCGTCGGCGAGTGTGTACCGGCTCAAGGGCAACCTGATCGGCAGGAGCGGATAATGCCTTCAACGAAAAGACCAGCGTTGGTTGTCAACCCGGGTCCGGGGAAGCTCCCAGCCGGGGTTGCGACCGCTTCGTCCTTCACGTTCTCCCCTGGTGGTGGCGGCGGTGCTGCTTTGGCGGCGCACATCAACGACCCGGTTGACGCCCACATGGCATCGGCCATCGGAGTCAACCCCTACTACCCCAACCCGATCGTGCCCATGCTCACGTCAGTTGGGGGGCCTTACGAGGGGGAATCCGTCCTCGATGCACTCTACACTTTGATGGCGCTCATTCCCCCGAAGCCCGACAAGCTCGGTTTTGATACCGGCGTGCCCAACAGCGGGATTCCCAATTGGGGAAACCTCAACGTCAAGAACACAGGCGGTTGGACCAACACTGGACCAAACGTTCAGTTCAGTCACTACCTGGTGCCGTCCACGACCATCGACTACCAAGCGACAGGGATGATCTACCCGGCCGACCGGGGCGTTGTGGCGCTCTACTATTCGACGACGGGCAGCTACCTCGATGGGGCCTCGACGCTCGTTGGTGCTCTCTGGCTAGGCGCCAACCCGGCTCCCCCCGGAATCGCATCGGCGGCTTACGACCAGGCACTTCAGCTTGGACAGCAACTCGACTACGTGGCGTCCCTCAGCACCCCGGAAGACATCATCTCACTCACGTGGCGTCTTCCGTACCTCGCTGACTACTCGGGATTCCCAGGCGCTCCGTACTCAGTGTTCCCCTTGAACTTCCCGACCTACCAGTTGGCGACCTACACGTTCGATCCCATCACCGTGGGACCGGCCGATGCTGGTTCGTGGGTCATGGTCCACTGGCGTGAGACTTACGTTACAGCGCTGGCGGATATTCAGGGAGCCGCTCTGATCCCGGCCAACTTCGTCGACGCCAACTGCTTCTCGGCGACGCTCGATACGAGCCCAGACTTCGACAATGGAGACGTCGAAAACGTCAACCGGCACTGGGTTTACCAGGACGCCAATTGGTCGCTTGGCCCTGTTGGCAGCGTGTTCACGAGCGTGGAGAATGGCGTCCCGACGACCTTCCTGCTCTCGGGTGTCGCTCATTACGACAACGGCGCGACCCCTCTCACATGGAACGTGGACGTGCAGGCGACCAACCTGTTCGACGATTCCTATGTGACCGGAACGCTTGCCAGTCCCCCTGACCTTCCGGTGGGCTTTGAGTCGGTGTTCGCTCCCATGGAAGTGCTTTTCCGGGACTTTGGTGGGGCGGATGTCCCGATCCCGTACTTCGGCTTGCAGGATGCGTCGCTCCCCCCCGGCACGAACTATGACGTGAGCGTGCCCCCGGGTCTGACCGATGTCGCTCAGTACCTCAACACGACGTTGGCGATCGGTGCTCCGAACGCAGAGACCCCCAAAGGTGGCGGCGGTGTTCTTCGGATGCAGCTTTCGACCCCGTTCACAACGTCAATGTACTTGGACCTGACCAAGTACATGTTCAACAGCTACCCGCAGAGCGGTCCGACGACATCCTCAGATGCAGTCTCCGAACCGTTCACGGATGAGAAGTACCGCTTCCTTTCCAACTACAATGGAAATGACCCGACGAAGCCTCTCGATCCCAGCGGTGACCCTGACGACTTCAACTCGGCTGCCGTGTTCCTGACGGACGGGCCTGACCTTCAGGTCGTGGGCCACGATCTTGTCTACCCGAATCAGAACTACACGTCCGGTTACAAGCCGCTCGGGCAGCCGAACTACGCTGCGGTTTTGGCCTCGGACTCGGGAGCCGTTCTTCGTCGGTATGTCCGGGCTTTCGACACAGGAATCCCCCGCAACACCGGCAAGCTCCGGGTTCAGGGCGTTACTTTCACGAATCTGGAAACGACGGCACCTTTCGACGGCAACGAACAGACCGGTCATGCTGGTGGTTGTATCGTTCAGGTGAAGGTGCCTGGTAAGACGGGCTGGCTCGACGTTGGACGTCCCAAGGGCGATCCTGGCGTGGGAACCCTCGACTTCTACGGCTGCCGCACGGCAGTGACGGGCAGCGGGTTCGACTTCACGTACACGTTCGACACGACGCAGTACACACAAGACAACGGATCCGGGGAGTTCTTGCTGTTCATTCGAGTCATCTTGATCAAGAACGGCATCGGCCAAACCCTGGAAATCGCAGACATTGAATGGTCGGTGGCATGACCCCGATTGAGGTAACGACGTAATGGCGGCGAGCTACACCCCCACTTCGACGTACTCTAACCTCGAATCTCTCGAATTGGAGCAACTCCGTCGTGCCGATTTTTGGACGAACGGGAAGGCGCTCACGGTCGGAGACGATGGTGCCCCCCCTTACGGAGTCGTGGGAAAGGGCGATGTCAATGCGGAACCGTACTTCACGGGCCCGTCTCTTCCTCTCGATGACATCTACACCATCACGCCCCCGGCGAATCCTGGCAATGGTCTGAGTACGACCACCCATGTGGCGGGCGTTCCCTCCGAGACGGTTTCGTGGTTCGGGCCGGATTACCTGTACGACGGAAACATTGGTTACGCCAACCTAGCAAATCGCTGGCGGGACCCGACCCCGGGGCTCAACTTCACGTTGTTCGTCCTTGCGGGCGATCTCGTGCTCGTCAAGTACCCCATCGTGGCGGGTACCACGGCGAACCAATACGCTGTGGGGCGCGTCTCCGCAGTGCTTCCGGACCAACTTGGTTGCAGTCAGGTCTTCAACCCGAACGGTGCGGTCACGACGCAATTCGACGTCGACCCGACAGCCGAGTACCCATACGTCATCGTTCGCCCCAATGTGGCGCAGCTTCTCGCAGTTCCGGGAAGCGGTCCGCTCGGTCAAGAGCAGACGTTCATGATGGTGCAGCCGGGAACGCCCCTGCACAACGATCCAGGCCCGACGATCGATCAGATCAACGCCGTCCGGATCCAGAACGTTGTTCCTCCCCACTTTGGGGCTGACTCGTCGGTTGACCGTTCAGATGGGGTCTTCCCCTCCCCAGGACCCTTCCAGAGCCTCGACAAGCTTGGCTATCGAGTGATTCTGTATCCTGACGTTGGAGACGGTTCTGGGCCCAACCTAGCGGCACCAATCGCCCAACTCAACCCGGTCATCGATGGCAGCATTGCTCCCGATGAGCAGCGCATGACCATGGACTTCCAGGCGGGGCTCGTTCGCTTCTCGGTGGCTCCTGCCACGGGCGACGACATCAAGCCGGCTGGCGCTTCGAGCGGAACCAACCCCCTGACGGGGCGGCTCAACCTGTATGCCGTCTACTGGGCGGTTGATCAGTCCCTCACTGAGGGGGGCGCTCGCAGTCTCTACGAGGTTCGTGGGACCGAGACGGAGCCCAAGGGCCCCGCCCGCATGTACTTCGACGTGACCACGAACGCTTGGCACATCGGAGCGGATTCGTCCCTTTCGTTGCTCGACTTCTACGTCAAGTCGCTCCCTCAAGCAGAGGAATCCCCCAAGGCAACCGAATTCGGAACGCAGGTTTCCTCGGGAACTGAACGTCGTCGCTACTTCGTCTACCGCCCGACCGAGGGCTATTGGCGGATGCTCAACCTCGACTCGGGTATTGACTCGGCTCGTGATTGGGAAGTCGGCGTTGGGGACAAGCATGCCTTGTCCGTTGGCGACGGAGCCAACCCGCCTAAGAGCCCCGGTGCGGACCAAAACCCCGTGCAGTCGTTCACATCCAATGTCCGGGGGATCCGGAAGTCCGACACGTCGCTCAAAGAGCAACTCGTCAAGACTGCTGAGGATGGCTTCGGCAAGCTGCATCTTCGCAAGGGCCACTTCTACACGCAGGACACGCTGTTCGTGCCTCCAGGCGTGGTCATCGAGGGTGAAGGGCAGTCCACGACGCTCCACAACATCTCGGGTGAGACAGTCCTACGGTTTGGACCGAACACGGATTGGGGCGTCTACGACCTGTCAGCGGACGGTCCTGGTGAACCCCCGGCTCCCTCGACGATGGCTTTCGCCGATGGTACCGCCATGGAAGGGATTGGGATCGTTTGGAATCCGACCCGGCGCGTGTGGGGCATCGTCCAGGCGGATGCAACCGGACAGGCAATCTGGTTCAACGAGATGTCAACGGACGGCTCGATGCTCTACTCTGGTGCCGGGGTGGATCTCAAGAACTCGGCGACCCCTTTGTTCACCAGTTCATCGTTTGGTGCTGGGAATCACACGAGCGGTCACTACCCTCGCATCGCGTACAACAAGTTCACGAACGAGTACGCTGTCATCTGGGTTGAGGACGGAGCCGGAAGCTCGGGCATCCAACTCAAGGCTTTCGAGCTTTTCGATCCGGCCACAGATCCGACGATCAACGTCAACTACACATTGGGTGCTATTTCGTCGAGCTACCGGGACCATCCTTCCCTGGCGTACAACGAGACAGATCCCGCCGATGCGGACTTGCGGGTGCTCTGGTGGTGGACAAGCCCAACCTTTAGCCGTCTGGAAGCGTTCCGGATGGTTGGTGGCGCTCCGGTTGGCATCCTGACCCATGCTCTCGCAAATAAGTACGTCGTGTCCTCGACGGACATCGGCATCAACGAGGATGGTTACGCAGTCTTTGTGTGGTCCGAGCGTGACCACGCACTCCTGACCGGCACCTTGGGCACGATCACCGATGTTGGTGGTGGGACTCGTGAGCTTTCCGACGCCAGCGGGGTCGACTTCGCAAACGAAGGCGTTACGGGGGGTTCGAAGTTCTTGCACTTGAACGTCACAGGTGGTGGAAACGGTAATGGTGGCACCGATGGCGTCGTTTGGGCCTTGGCCCCTCTCGTTGCTGCCATCAAGCCTCAGAACACCCCGCACGAGATCACGTACGCCGCAGCGACCAACGTTCACTGGGCAATCGTTCCTCAAAGCCGCATCCAGGTTTACTACGAGTTTGGCGGCGGCACACCGTTGCCGGTGGCGGGCGCTTACGAAAACGCGAATACCGCTATTTTCAACCCCAACCCCCGTGAGCCGGACTTCGTTCGAATCAGTCGTGGGGAAAACCAGTGGATCATCGCTTTCCAGGCGTTCAACACCACGGGGTTCCTGGCTCGGGACCTGATCAGCAACTTTGATGACGGTCACAACGCCGTTTTCATCGATGTGGCGGGCGCCGCTTGTCTCGATCAGACGGCACAACGTGAGCATCTTGGTGTTTGCTACGTCATCCTTTCTACAAATCTTGCAGCGGACCCCATGTACCCCCGACGTGCGGCGCCGACGACCTACGCTGCCACGACGGACTACATGCAGCAAGTCGACCGGCCCATCGAGCTTGCCTCTATGAGCGCTGGCGCAAGCGACCCGCTCGTTCCACGACCGAATGCCATGTGGATGAACTGGGCGCTTTCAGGTGGCAACTTCATTCCCTTTGGGAAGTCGGACTTGCGTGGCTACAATCTGGAGATCTCAGCACGGCACCTGTTGCATCCTTGGTCGATGGCACGTGCAGTGTCGCTCATCCCGGATGTGGCTTGGACCGGAAGCGATTGGGCTATCGTAAGCCCGACGCGTCGCACGATCACTTCACCGATTGGCACTTTCCGAGATGTCGCCGGCCAACAGTATGTGGTCGACCCGACTTTCTACTTCGGAAACAGCGGGTCCGCTTCTGACGGTAACTACTTGCTGCCCACGGTGGAACCGTTCTCAAACAGTTTGCTGTATGTGGTCGACCCCATCACCGGACCGCAGTACATCGACATCATCCCGGTCTCCGAGCACGTGGCACTCATGCTTGGTGGCGCTTGGTCGTTGCTCGATGGTGACCGGATGCCTTGGACTCTCGTTTCCATCGAGACTCGGGTGGGCAACTGGCATCTGGACTCGGGCATCAAGAACATGGGCATCCGGGTCGATCCTGAAGGTCGGCTCATCATGGGCGCGTCGCGCTTGACGGACTCTCATGACGTTGAATTGAACAACGTCACGCAAGACCGGCCGGACAAGGTCCAGACGGTCAGCCGTCGGTGGCAGGGTGGAGCTTTCCCCACCTTCTCGTCAGGCGGCGGCAACGGACCCATCACATTCGGTGACCGTGAGCCAGGTGAGAACATCTACGACTTGGGCACTGGTTGGGATTGGAGCTACCCGACGACTCGAATCGCCGGTCACCTTGGGTTCCGTGGCGTTTGCCCCGGCGCCCCCAAGGGCTACAACGAGCGTGCCCCCTTCGAGGTGCCTCAAGTGGCGATGGCTTGGGGCGAGAACTTCTACGCCCTTGTCGACCGCAACATCTCGGGATCGCCCGCCCATGGCGGCACAGTCAATGAGACGGTGGTCTACCGCCAAAGCTTCGGGCCTTACCGCAGCGGAGCGGAATCTCTCAACATCCACGGGTTGGAGCGTCGGACCCCTGGACACTTCACCCTCCCGAAGCACCTCACGGTCAAGTCGAAACACAACGTGTTCACACGTCACGGCTTCCCGGCCACCCCCACGGCTGGGTTCGACACGGACGGTTACCGCAATTGCTTCGTCTACCCCTCGATGGTGGCAACCCCAATCGAGGACCCGACTTTCACGACAGACTTGACTTGGACCAACATGCGGTCGCTGCCTGGTTCTGGTAGCTCGAACCAGAACATCCATCTTCGGATGATGGCAACCTACACGGATGCCAAGGGTGGCAACCCCCTCGAAGTGTGGGGGCCGGAACCCAAGTACGATGTGGGCACGGGCCACTTCTCGACGTACGTCCAGGATGGATGGACCGGGACTGACACGGCACCCTTGTTCGTTTATGATCCGGCTAAGAGCTACCAGGAGCCCTCTTCTCCCAAGGTCATCTGGGACGGCCAGCGTTTTGCAGCCTTCTGGACGGAATCCCAGCGCAATGAGGATCCGACGTTCACAAAGGGTGCTCACACGAACGGCGGCAACATCTGCATGGCGTTCTTCCCGGGAGACGATGCAGTTGGGAACATTGACTCTAAACTGACGACGGCTCGGGATTCGTTCGAAGTTCCTGAGATTGCTGACGTCGTTCGCGTGTCGTGCGGAAATATCCCTCGCGATGTTTTCGGGATCACCGCCTACCCACACCACTTCGATTACAACCAGATTTACGTGTGTGACGCTGCGTTCTCCGGGAAGAGCTATGCCGTCGTGTGGGTTGCTGGGATGAACTCCCTCAACACGGATACCCTCAGGTCCGGTTCGGCGCTTGGCATTGCTGTCTTCGATGGCGCTGGTTCGTCATCGAACTACCTTCTCGCCACCACTAACACCCAAGGGCAGTATTCGAACCCCAAGATTTTGTGGGACGGCAAGCAGTTCGTGATCGTAGCGAAGCTCGAAAGCCAGCCGTTGAGCCCCCCCGACCCTCGTATCTACACGTGGGTGGTTCCTGAACTAGGAATTGGAAACCCCACGCAAGTACGCCGGCTCGCTGCGGAAAGCTCCAGGATTGCGGGCTCCTTCTCCGTGCTCGGAAATGTTGGGGTCGACGCTTCGTCAATCACGCAACCAGATTACATTTCCTTTACTGGCATCGAGACCGATCGGTGTCAGCCGGGCGATATTCTTGTGCTCACGAAGTCAAAGGCGGGCGCAATCGATAGCTTCGATCATGTGGGTTGGCATGTTGTCAAGGACTACGACATGCCGAACCAAAGGATCTACTTGGACATCTACGATCTGAGTAGCATTGCCGGAAATGACGTCTTCGGTTCCATCATCTCGGGTGGTCTGGCTTCGAACCGACAACAGCTTCAGTTCGGCGATCCCTTCATTTCGGACATCACGAGCTTGCCGCCGTCGGGGACGAACTACGATCCCACGCCTCTTGACGAACGGTGGCTCGATGGCGATACCGTGAATGCAGCCCGGGTTCTGGGCTTCGTTTACAACGACGTGGACGATGAATACGCGTTGTTGTACATCACTGCCGATCGGATCACGTACTTGGCGACCTTCAAGCGTGAAGGTTTCAATCTCAATCGGCGGGAAGCAATTCGACAAAATCCTGTCTCGTTGGCTTTGGCTAAAAATGCATCGCTCGGTTGGAACGGTCGTCACTACTTGGTGGTAGGGGATCTCGACGGATCCGAGAGTCCTTGGTATGCCTTGTACACGGCGCAGCTTGCGTTCGTTGAGGCTGAACAGATCGCCGACCACTTCAACAACTCACTCGTTGCCAACCCACAAAAGACCGTTATCGGGCGTGTGGCCGGTACCGTGCCCGGTGCACTCTACGGCGACTATGCTTGGAGCGGGGACCAAACTTGGTTCGTTTCTCAACGGGGTCGGATGCAGGCCCGACTCAAGAAATCCCAGATCAAGTGGAACGACAAGATGGGCCGGTGGATCGTCTCGGCGTCCTACTTGTGGGCGCTCGAAGGTTATTCCAACCTCGCGAGGGGTTATTCCTTCCAAAACTGGGGTTGGAACCTTTACACCTGGTACAACGCTGGCGGCGGTCCTTCCTATGATTGGCCGGTGACGAGTTGGGTGGGTAACACCCTTTTCGGGATGTTCATCACCCCGCTGTTCCAGCCGGGCACTCGGATTGTTTTCAGGAACCAGGCGACCGGCAAGGTCGGGGGCGTCATGACTATCCTGCGCGTGGGTGGTGTGGTTCCCGATCCGGCTGGTGAAGCCGACTACTACGGCAACATCACGGTGGACGTCAACTTCGCCGATGCCGACTTGACCATGAGGAACCTTGTCCAAGGTGCCACGCCTGGCTGGTTCTTCATCTCGACTCGGGAAGACGTCATTTGCTGGACGCTCGGCTATGACGACGCCGCTGTCAAACTCCAAGACGCTGACTCTTGCTACTTGGATGACGTCGAGATCTCCGGTAAGGTGGTCGACATTGAGGAAACCTATCCTGTGATGGCTCGACCCACTTGGCGCAACGCTGGTCAATCGGTCGGCAGCCCGCTCAACATCACGAATGAGAACGGCATTCAGCACGTCCTGAACTATTCACGGTCATTGCTGTCGCCGGACAAGAAAGTCGAAACCCTTCGGTTGACCAATGTCCGCTCCCGGACGGCAACCAAGTATGGACATAGACGATGAGCACACACTACCTCGTCGACATCTTCGGCAACCCAATCAGCGCGAGCGGGATCAACGATGTCCGCTTGTCTGAAAATGGGGAGACGGAGGCGGGCGGAAGCTTCATTGTTCGGGTCGGCGAGGGCATTCCGGTGCGTGACCCTACCAACCTTGGCGATCTTCTCACGAAGAAATACCAAGGGATCTTGGGGCAGTACGCCGGCTTGGCGACTCGGATCACCTATGACGATCTTCTCGACTCGACCGACATCAACACGGCGGCAGTTGGCACCGCTGGCAAGTTTGGTGACCGGGGTTCAGTCTCATTGTACCCAGGCGGGCTCATGGAGTCGGTGGCCGTCTCTCTGACGGGCCCGGCGCCTGCGCAAGCAACGATCGTTTGGGAAGCCAACGAGTGGCTCGACACGGATTCGACGACGGGGCGTTTCCAGCGAACGTACAAAGAAGCGACAACCGACTTGGTCACGACGTGTGAGGTGAGCTTCAACAACGGGGTGAACTTCTACCCGGCGACCGACGGCGGCTTTTTGAACATCCCACCCCCGCACCAAGGAACGAACTTCGTGATCCGCATTACGAATTCCACCCCGGGCACCGTCATCGGGCTGGGATCTTGGGCGGTGATTTACTAAGATCTGGACTCTTAGCAGACATCCTATCGGAGACGATGTAGACCATGGCTGACAACTACGGGAGTGGGGTTTCGAGAGTTCTGGATCCAACGGCATCGGGATTCACGATGCCCATTTGGCAAAAGGGCAAGCCGCCGCTCGATGCAGAGTTGAATTTGATGGAGCAGATCAGCGACCAGTGGGATCGCAAGATTATGCTCAGTGGGTGCCCTTCCGGGTTCCTTGGAAACGAAACGAACCCCGACCAGGATTTCATCACGAATCCCATTTGGTCGAACTGGTTCCAATTCGGACGGCAACGTGTCGGCGAGAAACAAGCCGTCATGTGGGCGGTTGTCAATGGCTGGCTCATCCCAGTGACCGGGACTCACACCGGAACCCCACCCGGCAGCCCCAACGACACCGACACCTACAACCTCGTGACGCTTTCGCCGCCCCCGGCCAACTCGGGCGACTTCCGGATCGATTACATCTTCCTGGAAGTTTGGAAAGCTCGGATCCCGCCAGATCCGTCCACGCTCAACAAGCCAGCCGCATCCTCGGTCTACCGGTACGGCAACGTCGAGGGTGGTTACACGTATCTGCCCGACGACATTCAGGACCCGGCCATTGGCTTCGAGACCACGCAGCGGGTCCAGCTTCAGTACAGGATTCGGGTCGTCACGGGCCTCGTTGGTCTTGCTTCCTACCCGGATGGCTTCGATCCGTCTGTGGTCAAAGCGCAGGGCGGGGCAACGGCGCCGACGAGCTTCGTGTACGAGAACATGCGCAAGGAACTCAACGACCCTGGACTGTGGCGTGCTGGCGACGGGACGGCCAACTCCCTGGGCACTGTGGATGGCTACGTCTACGCCGTGCCGATCTCCGCTGTGTTCCGCCGCAACTCGGTCCCATGGAACGGTGAGCCCAGTCAGAACCTCAACGGAGGGTTTGACCGCAACCCGACCGCTGTCGACCGGACCGGCTACACGACCTTCACCACGACCCCGACGCTCGGAGCCGACATGTCCAAGACGGACATGACCTTCACGTTGGCTTCTGTGGCTGACATCCCGCTGCCCACGACCCCTGCCACGCCGGTCGCCCTTCAGATCGGCGATGAGATCCTGACCTACGCAACGATCACCGGCACGACGGTCTCGATCGACGCTCGGGCGCAGTACCAGACCCGGGCGGAAACCCACAAGGCTGGCGACGAAGTCAAGCTCTTGGCGATTCGTCCTGACGGCTTGTTCTCCGACCAAATCAACTCGACGGACATCCTCGACTTGCGTCATGCAGTCAATCCGAACAGGTTCGACTACCAAGCGCTTTTGACGGCGAACCTCGACAAGCTCTTGCGTGCCGAGATGCGGGGCAATTGGAAGCGCACGGGCGCTGGACCCCAAGGACCGTTCATTCCCTACCAGGACAAAATCGCTCCGGTGGGCTCGGGCATTTCGACTGGCATCACGCTTCTCGACGGACCGGACAACATCCGCCAGGTGTTCTCAGATGCAGCGAGTCTCCAGCGGGTCTACACGGTTGCCAAGCCCAACGGGTTGGTGCTTCCGGCGCAAGTGGGTGTGACCTGGACACTCGGCGTGGATGTTTTCCAATCGGTGCGTTCAGTCGCTGGTCAGTTCAACCCTGGCGACGTGCTCCGGATCAATATCAGCGACTTCAAGGCAGGCCTCCCGGGCGGCGATCAAGATCAGGTGCGGTTCATCACGAACATGCCTAATGTCATCGAGCTTCGGATCGAAGGACAGTCTGAACCTCTTGAAAGCTCGACGTTCTTCACGGTCACCCCGGCCGACCCCACGCCGAACGAGGCTATCGAAATCACACTCGGTTCTGACTTCCCAGCCGGCACGGAAGCTCAGCTTTACATTGGCTTCCATGTCATGTACGGCCCCGGGCGTGGATTGAGCCGTCGACCTGGTTCACTTCAGAATGTCGCCTACCTCGACCCCCCTTCGGATGCGATGGTTCAACAGGTCGGAATTCCGACCCACAACATTGATCTTCGAACGGCTTGGACGGCTCTTTGGTCCCGCTACCGCAACGACTTGTACAGCGGGTTGCTTCCGGTGACGGCAGAAGCCTATGCGGACCCGTCGAGCAAGACGGTCATCCTCTCCCCGTTCCGTCGTGTGCAGATGCCGGCCGAATACCTCACCTACGACGGCGTGTCGGCAAACCCGATCCCCATCGACCTGTATGGTAACAACCAAGGTCAATTGGGTGTGATGGGCGATACGCTCACGGATACCACCGTGGACTTCGTGGCTTTGGGCGTCGTCGAAGGGATGCAACTGACCATCGTACAGCCCGGTCCGTGGAACGGCTTCTACACAGTTCGGTCAGTGGCGGTCAACGTTGTCACGGTGGATCGGATCATTCCCACAGCGTTCCCAACGTTGGGCGTTAATTATTACTTCCGTGAGTGCTTCGGTTTGATGCCCATGGACCGGTGGGACGGTTTTGCTGTCGTTCCCAAGTGGACCAACACAGACCCCTTGGAGCTTTTCAATGGTTCGACTTGGTCGGGCGGCAACTCCTACTTCATGAAGAACATCTTCGTGACGGCCCCCCGGGAGCTTATCCCTGGTTGGGGTGCGGTTCGGGTTCCGATCCGGCATCTGGACGTCGCCCCCTTCTACGAGGGCGTCAACTACATGGTCCTGTCCACCAAGGGCCAAGCGACCACGATGCCCAACTCCGAGCGGAACTACATTCCGTACACGGGGACAGGAACCGCATCGTTCGCAACGTTCTCGACGGTCGACCTGAACACTTCGGCGCCGGCCATCTACAATTCCAAGTTCCTGTACGGTGCAATCTCTCTCGCCGGAATGCAGCACTACACGGACAGCCGGGGAATGGGTCGAGAAGGCTTGGAGCTTCCTCCCTTCTACGGCATCGCTCGGCTGTTCTCCGTCTACGAATCCGAAGACTACAAGGCGGCAGGTTCCAACTACAGCCTGTCGACTCGTGAACTTGACAACACCGACGCCACGAACTTGCTTCGGCAAGACTTCGATGGGCCGACCTTCTGGGTCGAGCTTGACGAAGATGGCGACTCGACGTTCATTCTCAACCGGGACGCGATCGACTTGGACCGCAGCCCCAATCCGATTACGGACTTCGATACGGCGCACTTCGTCATCGAAGCAAGCATCTTCGGGTTCGACCGTGGAAGCTTCGACTTGGAAGGGGAATTCCGCCTTCTGACGACCCGTGAGCGTCAACAGGCAAACAGCATCGTTGACCGGTACGCCAACATCGGCTTGCCCGTGGCGGGAGCTTTCGATAACCCCAGCCTCATCGTTCCGGCACCCCCGGCTGTGTCCGACCAGATCTTGGTGAACTACAGCCGCACCCCCTACCAGGGCGATGCATGGGGCAGCGGGTCGAACTACATGGACAACCCATACAAGCCGGGCCCCATGACAACAGCACTGGCCTTCCAGGTGGATTCAACGCGCCTCGACGAGACCAACCTCACCCGGCCCGACCAGAAGATGTTCGAAGTCCTGGCTTCGGTTGGCTTCACCACGACGCTCGGAACCGGCCGCTTGAGCGGTGACTCGGTCAACACGAACCTGCCGGACTTCCGCAACGTGGGCTACGAGGATCCTTTTGCGTATCCCCCGACCAGCGTCTTGCAGGATCGTCCCTTGTTCTACCCGGGCGGCACTTCGGAAGACATGTTCGCCGTCTCGACGACCTATCTTGGCTGCACGGAAACTCTGCCAATCGGTGCTCTGTACCGGGACAAGGACTTCCGGGGAGACAAGGTTGGAGCCGCACATGACAGCCCGTTCATTTACTGGGGCAACGCAACCCCCGGCGTGTTTGCCACGAGTCTCGCCCCTGAATCGACCTTGGGCGTTCGAGAAGTCAACCTCTCCAACGTCCACCTCGTGAGCGGGCAAGCTGGCGACGTCATCATCCATGTGGATGGTGAGCCGGCCAACTACAGCCTCCTTACGAACTACCGAGTCAATCGGGGTGGAAGTGCGTTCTCTGGATCCGGCTTCCGTCCTGGCGGTGAATGCTTCACGAGTCACCAACTCATCAACGGTGGTGGCGCTGGACACACACGGAGCCTGACCGGGCATGCGCACTTGGTGCGCAACACGGTCACAAGTGTGTCGTCAACAGAAGTCTCGGCGGGCGACGAATTGATGATGCTCATCACCACGACGGTGCAGGACATCACAATCTCAAGTTTGGCAATGGCCCTCATCGGTACGCAGGGAACGGGTGAAGGCTACTCGGCAGCGGACTTCTACCGGATTGAGGGTCACCCTCTGGTTCGGGACAACGTTCGTTTCGAGCTTGATCCGAACACCATCACCCTGAGCCCGGCCATCTACGACATCGACTTCTAGGAGCTACCATGAGCGTCAAGCACATGTCCTACTTGGATCTGAGCCCACAGCAGCGGCGCGAAGCCGCTGCTACGCGCCGGACCCACCTCAAGGCGATGCTCGCCAACCCGATCATGGACCAGCTTCAAGCCAAGGTCATCATGAAGCAACTTCAGAAGCTGGCGGCTTGGGAAGCGGGGGCAATCCCCGTTCAGGAAAGAAAATGAGCGAGGAAGAGACCTTCTGGCAAGCCACCTGGCGATGGCTAAAGAAGATCTCTCGTACGATCTTCGCTCCGGGTGTCGCCATCCTCATCGTGGTCGGCGCCGGGCTTCTCATCGTTTTGGGGTTCAAGCCTCAGATCGGTGGGCTTCTCGGCAAGCTTTTTGGGCGTGACCGGAAGTCGGCCAAGCGCGCCATCGACATTGCCAACTCCATTCCGGAGGGTCGAGTCGACAAGGATGGCAACATCATCCGGCCGGGCACACCTGATTCGAAGGGCGTCACCCAAGCCAAGGTGGTCCCTGTCGAGCTTCCTGGTCTTTTCGACGATCCTGACGTCGTGAAGATTACTCCCCCGGGTGAAGAGACGATCGAGATCGAGCTTCCTGACGGCGTCAAGGCCAAGGATGTCGACCAAGTCGTGATTGTGAGCCCAGAGATCACCGTTGTCACGGTCAAGGACAGCAGCCCGGTGACGGGCAAGGACGTCGATGATCTTTTGAAGAAATACGGTGAGTGATGTACTCCTACGACCGAACCCACATCGCTGCTTGGAAACCTTGGGTAGATGACATCTCCGGGGCTGAGGGCTTCACCCTTCCTTTGGTTGCGAAAGGAAGGAAGATTGGTCGTGCGACCATGAAAAAAGGGTATGGCCCCTTGTCCAACAAATGGTTCTGCGCGTTGTACTTCGGTGGGGGTGCCCCTGTTGTCACGGGTGAGGGGGACACTCCAGCGAGGGCCTCTGCGGATGCTCGGAAGATTCTCGAAAAAGCAATTTCGGTGGTGCGATGAATCCGACAGCAGATCTCAAGCTCCCCGTCGACGTCAAGATGGAAGCCCAGCAACTGTTGAAAGACAGAGTGACGGTGCCTCACCGAGGTGACGTTGTCGTTGCGATTGAGCAGATCGCTTTGGTTTTTGGGCGAAACCACATCTTGATGCCATGGCTCAAGTCCCTTGGTGCATTGGAAAAGCTTCCGTTCAAGTTGGAAGAACTGATCACGAACTGGGGACGCTACCGGCTCATCTCCAACCATCTTGGGTCCGACCCTCGCTTGTGGACGGCGCTCAAGACCAAGTTGGACGCCTACAAGTCGAAGAACGCCCCCAAGGTCTACTCCTACTATCGGGAGAAGTGATGCGGTGGGCCCCCCTAGCGCTCGTTTTCCTTCCGTCGCTCGCTGCGGCGCAAGAATGCCCTGACGGAACCTGTGTCCCAGAGCCGGACATGAACGTGTTCGTCGAGCTTCTGAAGGAAAAGAAGTGCTTGCAGACCCAGGACCCGACTTTCGAGTTGGATCCGATCACCATCATCCGTGATCGTGAGGGACGCATCTTCTACTCGGGCGCCCAGCCTCATCCATACAAGCTGCGGATGCAGTGGTGCACGTACGAAGCCGACGCTGCGGGCAAGATCGATGTCGTGGTGGGGATGGTCGAGCCTTCAACGTGGGGCTTTCGGCTGCGACCCAAGGCGGCGATGGGGCTTTTGGCGGTCGAGGCGTGGAACGCCAAGGACTTGCGTGAGGGTCTTGAGATCTCTGCCATGCTCGATTTCTTCCATTGGCAGTGGGCCAACCTCAACGCCAACGTCGGGATCAGGTCGACAGGCTTGAGCTTTGGGGTCGATGTCACCAAGAACTTCGGGGCGCACGCAGGCTATGCACTGGCTTGGGCATCCTGGACACACAACCCTCACTTTGGGCTCTGGTTCGCCTTCTAATTGACCAGCGGAGTGCAGTCCGATACCTGCAACTAAGGACACATCATGTTTGAGTGGAACACCGTCACAAAGCCAATCCCGACATCGCCCCGTCAAGTTTACGTCGACGCTGAGCGCACGATTTGGCAGTGGGACAACGTGACTCAGACATGGACCCGTCGTCCTCGCTGGTACTTGCGGCAGACGGACCAAATCACGTTTTACTTGCGAACGCGTCCAATCACCGTGAGCGCAAATGCAGTCACCCCGGGCCACACGGCACAGCAGTGGGACGACACTTTGCAAGGTGCGTTCTTCGAGATCGACTTTCCAGGCGGCACCGGGACGAAACACTATCAAGCACAAGGCACGATTGCTGAGGTGATCTCCTATGTTTGGGCCAACACGGCGTCGAGCGGCGGTTTTTTCGATGACCAAGCTGTGGTTCGGGTCTTCGAGGTGTTCGACCCCGACATGAACCAAGTTCGGGTCTCTTGCCACAACCGGATGTACAGCAGCATGCGAGGGGGCGGCTCCTACAACCGGCGTTATCGTAGTGGGCTTCCGCCAACGTGTGGAATCGATACTGCGTTTGAAGGCGGTGGCGGTCATTGGACCGATGCCTTCACGGAGCCCGGTCGTGACTTCATGAACGCATTTCACTCAATCGTCACACCTGTGGCCCCCTTGAACAGTTCATGCCTTATCTGGTCTCACACCAAAAAGAACCTCTACCATCAACCCAAGGTGGGGTCCTACGTGATCTCGGGTTCGACTCAACGCCAGGCGTACAACACAGGAACCGCCAACTACGCCGCAACGGGCGTCGGCGATACCTTCCAAGTCGGAACGCCTCGGTTCTTCGGGCTTCAAGGACTACCGTCTCCGACCGTCAGGACTCTCGAAACCATGGCAGACCTTCGAGGCGGTCGATACTTCAACCAGCACCGTGAGGGACTGGTTGTTTACCCCCTCACACGCGTTGCTGGCCCCGACACCTTCTACGCATTCTACCTGAAGCCCTACGGGATCGACCACTTCGGGATCGGTGTTGACCAAGGCGGTTCGATTCGGGTGATCGGGGAGTACGTCGGCACACGGGGAATTCCTTCCCGGCGCAAGTCGATCTCCTCTGTGGGCTGGGATGCTTGGGATAACGTGGACGGTCCGCACAACATTCACGTATCTCTGGAAGTCACCAAGGGGGCTGGACTCAACCTGGATTCCTCTGAGATTGCAAGCAGGGTGCAGATGTACGCGCTCGATTCGTCCACAGGCGTTCGATCCGAGCCCTTCCAGCGCAAGTTCAACGTGTCTCGCCGCCATGCGAATGTCACGATCTGCTTGGAACCCACTTGACAATTCGCTCCCCGAACGATACTTTGATTCTTGTAGCGGGCATGACAACTCAACTATGGCCGCTCTAGTAGGCGCGACAACTCAACTGTGCCTATATTCGGGCCCTGACAACTCAACCAGGGCCCAACTAATTTAAGGGGTGTAGGGTATGAGCATGCAACCGAAAGTTGGCAAACTCTACCGACACTTCAAGGGCGGTCTGTACCAGGTCATTGCGGTGGGGAAACACTCGGAGGACCAGTCCAAGATGGTGGTCTACGTCAACATGGACCAAGAGGGCACGTGGATCCGTCCGCTTGAGATGTGGAATGAGATCGTCGATTGGCCTGAAGGCCGTCGTCTTGCTCGATTCATACCCTTCAAGGGTGTAAGATCCGGGCATGTCTGACCAGACTCCATACAAGCAGTACCAGCCGCTCGATTTGGTCATCCTCAACACGCTCGGCGACCACATCCTCAAGATCCACACCGCAAAAGGCTTCCACGACCCAGAGTTGGAAGCCCAGGGGGTCGGTCGTTACACGTCCAACCTTCACGAAGAGGTGGCTGAGATCTGGACCGCCTATCGAAAGGGTCTCCTCAACGAGCCCTGCGACAAGGCTGAAGAGATGAAAGCGCTGGGGCTAGAGCCGCTCACGTATTTCGAGGAAGAGCTTGCCGACGTGATCATCCGAGCGCTCGATATGGCGGGCTTCTACGGGGTGGACATCGGCAAGGCGGTGGCGGTCAAGGATGCGTACAATCAGACGCGATCCTTTCGCCACGGAGGCAAGCAGGCTTAGCCTGCCCGCTGTTGCAGGTACCAGGCCGGGCTCTGGTGAACCGGCTCGATCTCCGTCCACTTGGTGGATGTGCCCGGGTGAGCACCTTTTTGAAGCGCCGGAACCACCTGTTCGATAGCGAAACGGGTGGCGCTCATCTCCGAGCCAAACGCACGGTTGCTTCGCCAACGACGTCCGCTGTTCTCCTCACGGATGACCACGGCAGTTAGTCGGTGGTGGGTGGTCTCGGTCGTAACGTTGAAAGGCTCCATGCACCCCATAAGACATGGTGCCCAAGCCAATCAACCAGTGTAGGTAAGAAGGATGCCAGCCAAGCCGATTGCTGATCCGGTCGAGACCCATCGACCCATCTACGAGCAACTCCAGAAGGTCCGGGCTTCCAAGACGGTTTCACTCAAACCGTGCCCAATGCTTCGGGAGGAAATCTCCAGCTTTGACGGGGGTCGAGAGCCCTTCCGGCTCCGGTACTACCAGGTCCAAGGCACCTTCCACATGCTCAAGCTCAAACGCATGGTCCTTGGGGACGCGTGCGGGCTAGGCAAGACGATCGAGACGATTGCCGCCCTGTGCTACCTGTGGAGCATCGAGCACAACAACAAGGTGATCGTGGTCGCCCCAAAGAGCGCCCTTCGGCAGTGGGCTGGGGAGATCCAGCGCTTTGCCAAGGGGGTCCGGACCGTCATCGCATCCGGCACCCTCGCCAAGCGTGAGGCGGCATACAAGGCGTGGCAGGAGGCCCCCACGGGCCCCGATGCCGAGAAGGTAGTTCTCATCATGAACTACCACATCCTCGTGCGGGATTGGAAACAGGGCCGATTCATCCCAGAGAAGAAAGCCCTCAAGAAAGGCGCGTCCGTCGTGCCTGGCCTTCTCGACAGGATCACCGACTCGGTCGAGAGCTTGGTCATGATCTTCGACGAAGCGAGTGCCTTCAAAAACAGCCGAACCCAGACCTGGGACGTATGCGCCCAGGTGGCGAGCCGCTCCCACCGGGTCTACGGCCTGACCGCAACCCTTCTGAAGAACCACTTGATGGAAGGCTTCAGCATCTACGGCGTTATCATGCCGGGGGTGTTCACCACGAAGACGAAGTTCATGGACGACTTCTGTTTCGTGAAGATGCAGCCGGTGGGTCGTCGCAAGATCCCGATCGTGCTCGGGTTCAAGAACCTGGACCGGTTCCGGGACCGAATCGACACGTTTTTCTTGGGGCGCCAGAAGCACGAGGTATCGGCCGAGCTTCCGACACTCACGACCCGTGAGGTTCGCTTCCCGATGAGCAAGGTCGAGGACGCCAAGTATTGCGAGGCGCTCAGCGGAGTTTTGGAGCTTGGGTCCGGCGAAGTCCTTGATTATGAGGACAGCAAAGCCCTGACGAGTTTGATGATGTGCCAAAAGGTGGTCAACTCCCTGGACTTGCTCAAGTACCGGGAAGGAGATTTCATCATCGACTTCGACGAAGACTTGGAGGTGGGCAAGCTCGGTTCGAAGGAACAGATGCTCCAAGCGCTCATGGCAGAGGAGTTGGACGGTGAGAAGGTCATCGTCTACACCCGGTTCGAATCGGTCGTCGCTCGGCTCCGGGGACTTCTCGACCAGGTCGGTATCAAGTCCGTCCGGATCACCGGCAAAGAGAATGACGCCAAACGTGAAGAGGCCAAGAAAGTCTTCACGGATATGAAAAGCGATATCCATGTAATCTTCATTACGGATGCCGGTTCAGAATCGATCAACTTGCAGGCGGCGGCAGCCATCGTGTTCTACGATGCTCCGTGGAGCTACGGCAATTACGTCCAGATCTTGGGCCGTCCCATCCGGATCGGTAGCCCCCATCCGAACGTCCTGTGCTACCACCTCATCGCCGAGCGGCACGGCAAGCCAGAAGAGGGGGTCCACACCATCGACCACTACGTCCTGACTCTCCTACGAAAGAAGCGCAACGTCATCAACAAGGTGCTTGGTGAGGCGGCTGTGGGCGCTTTGGAATTCGAGAAGGGGCGCAACAGCATCCGGGATCTCGTTGGGATGCTGCAAGGGAGGGATAAATGACAACAAAGTACGGGGGTTGGGACCCTCACAAGGTACCCGACAAGGACGTTCGCCAGTACCGATCGACCTTCATGGATCGACTTCGAGCGTGGCAGGACGAACGACGGAGGAAAAAGCTAGATGAGCAACTCCGACAGCAAGAGCGGCAAAATGGAGGATGACGTTTGCACCATCTGCAAAGGTGCCGGGGTCATCTTCACGACCGACGACACGGTGACGCAGTGCGTCTGCCGCTACCGCAAACTGCTCAAGACCTACCTGGGTTCACTGGCCGACGCCAAGCTTCCATCGAGAAGCCCCTTGTGGAGTGAGACTCGCGACCTGACGGATAAGAACTTGATGATTGAAGTCTCGTGGGAGACTGCCCGTGGGCACCTGAAGTGGGCGCTTGGGTGCAAGGGCCCAACCTTTCAGTATCGGCTCGTCACGGACCAACGGCTCGTTCGGGTGTACGTCGGGGAGGAGGACAACTTCTCCCTCCGAGACCTGGTTGGCCCTGAGGATATCAAGCTTTTGATCATCCGGCTCGGCGGTCTGAAGTACAAGAACATTGCGGCCCCCGGCGTTTTGCATGAGACGCTCGTGATGCGGGAGATGGCGGGAGCCCCAACGTGGATCATCAATGAGCCGGAAAATTTCTTTCAGGCGGGCCACCTTTCATGGAGCCAGGAAACGGAAAACTACATCCGTCGGCGGTTCAAAAGGCTCAACATGGCTCCTAAGGCCCAACGCAGGACTGAAAAGCATGCGACGGCAATCCAGCATATGTCCTCGTGCACCAGCGAACCGATTCATGGGGTCGACGATGTGAGCAGTGAGCCGAAGTGGAAACAGGACAAGGCTCGAAAAGAGAGCCAGGGTTCGGGCCCAACAGGACTTGGGAACATTTAGTGGATACCAAGACAATTCTGCGTTCACTGATTGACTTCGGCGACGTTGAGCAAGAGGAGTTGGTCCTCAACATGCGGAAGGTCCAGAATACGACCTTCCAATGGGACCGGAAAGACGACCAGCGCCTCTATCAGTTCTGCGTCACGTTCTTTCAGAGCCACCTTGAGCTTCCCAGCGAGCGAACGGTTCGGGACTTCTTTCGGAAGCACGACAACATCGAGGCGCTTGAGCGGCTTCAGGACGTCAAGGCCGATTCCGCCTACACGAGAAGCAACTTCACGTTCCACCTTCAGTCGCTTCTGAACGAACAGCACCAGAGCCGGGCGGTCGCCTATCTCCAAGAGGCCCGTGAGATCATCCTGAAGGGGGCCAAGGTCGAGGGGGAGATGCGTCGGGGGGTGCGGGACGGCATCCTTCACTTCGTCCAGCACACCAACGGTCTGATCGTCCCAGAGGGCAACGCCAAGACCCGTGGCGACATCCGCCAGGACGGTCAGAAAGCTTGGGACGACTACCAGGCTGCCAAGCGAGACAAGTCCAAGGCGTGGGGGCGCTTCACGGGGCTCAACCACATCGACCGGGTTTGCCACGGGATCAAGAAAGGCGACCTGTGGGTTCACGCCGGGTTTGCCGGTGAACTGAAGACGACCTTCGCGATCAACTGGGCTTACAACCTGGTGACTCGGTACCGGACGAACGTGTTCTACGTGAGCCTGGAAATGAAGTACGAGCACCTCATGCGGTTGATCTACGTGCTGCACTCGGCGCACGCGAGGTTCCGGCTTGAGGGGTATCAACCGCTTGACTACCGCAAGGTTCGGGACGGCGAACTGACAGAAGAGGAAGAGAAGTTCTACGAACTGGTGATCAAGGACTTCTCCACGAACCCAGAATACTGCCGTTTCGAGGTTTGGGCACCCGACCGTGACGTGACGATCCCAGACATCCGCATGGAAGCGGAGTTGATGCACCGGGAGATGGAGATTGGCCTGGTGGTGCTCGACCACGGCGGGCTCATCGAGATCGAAAAGACGAAACGGAGCAGCGACTACACGATCGCCTTGAACAGCGTGCTTCGAGGGGCAAAGAAGTTCGCCCTTCACTTCAACCACGGCGAAGGCATCCCCATCCTACTCCTGTTCCAAATCAACCGGGATGGTAAGGACTACGCCGACAAGAACGAAGGTCTTTACCGGATGCGGGCGTTGAGCTACGCCAATGAAGCCGAACGCAGTGCCGACGTCATCACGACCACGTACCTCAACGAGGACCACCGAGGGGACGGCACCACGAAGTTCTGCAACCTGAAGAACCGGGACAACCCGCTTTTCGAGCCGTTCCTGGCGAGCGTCAATTTTATCTGCCGGCGAATGCAGAACGAAAACCCGTATGGAGGGCAAACCGGAAACGGAATGGAGGTTTCCGATCACCGAGAGGTGTTGATGGATGTGATATGAGCTTTGAGGACGAAGCCCGGGACGAGATTCTTCGAGGGAAGCTCATCCGAGATTGGATCCGAACCCGGATCGACAACATCCATGCGAGCATTTCGGCATACGACATGCTTCAGCACCATCATCACGACATACCGAGCGCTGATCGAGAATACCAGATCCGTTGCCCCTTCCATGGGGAAGACAACAAGCCGAGCGCCCGGGCCTATCCTGAGACTTCGTCGAGCAAGAGCCACATTTGGTGCTACTACTGCCGGAAAAGCTGGGATGTGATTGGGCTGTGGAAGGAATTCCACGGGCAGAGCGGGTCGTTCTCTCAAATGCTGTTGGCGATCGAGAAGGACTTCGGGCTCAAGACCCCCCCGATGCCCAAGTTGCCCGAGATCATCCCGGTCGATCCAGCGCTGGAGAGGTACCAGCAACTCATTGTGGCCTGTGAAAACCGGTTGCTCGCTGAGAAATCGGCGTTCGACATGCGGACGTACCTCACCCTTTGTACGCTTCTCGACCGAATCCACGTCGGAATGAAGAGCGACAAGCTGACAGCGACCCAGGCGTGTAAGCGTTGTCAGAAGATTCTCGACAAGATTGGGGAAAAGGTCCGTGCCCAGACAGCTAACGCTCGCCACCACTGAGATGGGTGAGATCACGCTGTTCATCATCTGGGCGTCAGAGGATGGGTGGGGGACCTGGGACGCCGTGCGGACCACTTCGTTTGCCCCCCTACTCAGCGTCATACCCCAGTCGGTGATGGATCATGCGCTCCGTGGATGGACAAAGCCGTTGGTCGACGCTTTGGGGTTGCCCCCGGAAGGCTCCCTTCGTAAAATGCCGGCTTCGGCCAAGCAGTGCGAGCAACGCCAGAAGTGCATTTTCTTCGAGAAACACAAGTGCCACCCCTTTTCGAAATTGATGCCTTGGTGCTATGAGCCTGCCGACGTGGGAGGTGCGCCCTTCACCGCTGACATCCTCAGTCATTGGCGAAAAGGCGTGTATGTGATTGTAGTCCTGGAGGACACCGATGGATGAGTCTGACTTCGACGATGACGAATTCGACATGGACGACGCAGAGCTTCCACCCGTCCCGGAACCGAAGCCTGATCCTCCCAAGCCCGAGCCCCCAAAGGCTAAGGCCCCCGAACCGGACGACGATGACGATGACGACGTAGGGGACGACCCGGCGAGCATGTTCGCCGATGGGACGCTGAAGGCGGCATCTGTCACCCGAGCCGTGATCAAGCCGTGGATGAAACACCACAAGTTCGTCTTGCTCTCGACGGTGGAGGAAGTCGTCAAGCTCGTAGATGAGGCTATCGAAGCGGGTGAGTGTTCACTTGACCTGGAAACCCAGGGCTTCGACAACCGGATCAATTACGATGAGAACGGAGCCCCAAGCACTCCGCACAAGATCGTCGGCTACTGTATGAGCGTCGACGGTGTCACGGGCTACTACCTGCCCGTCCGGCACCGTCCAGATCCGCTGACACCGGATGTCAATCCGAACATCCCAGACGTCAAAGCGGTTGAAGAGCAGATCAAGCGGTTGTGCTTGGCCTCACAGCCCACCCTCGACCCAGAGTCAGCCAAAGAGGACCCACTTGCCGGTAAGGTTGCGGTACCAGGCAAGGTCGTCATCTGTTTCTGGCACTCCAAGTTCGACCAAGAATTCCTCTACCCGGTCACCGGGATCGACTACTGGCATCCAAGTTCTTTCCAAGACGGAATGCTTGCGGCATTCACGATTTTCTCAGGGGACAAGCGCATTGGTCTGAAGCCCAAGGCAAAGCAGTTGCTTCGGACGCCGGACGATGAACCCTACGAGATGGTCGAGATGAAGGAACTGTTCGAGCGAGGGCAGACGGTCGACTTCGCTTCTCTCGATCCGGCGAGCTTCGGCGTGAAGGAATACGTCGGCGGCGACGGCATCTGTACGTTGCTTCTTTGCCGACACCCAGAGATCACCAAGGCGTGGAAGGACAAGAAATTCTCTGGTGCCTACCAGATGGAAAAGAAGGTCGTCCAGGTCTGCCGGGTGATGGACCGCAACCGGGTCAAGATCGATCTGAAGGAAGTCGCCATCCTCATTGAGGAAGCAAAGATCGAGCTTGCTGAAACCGAAAAGAGGATCGTCGATGTTGCCAAGTCCGTAGGGTTTAAGGACTTCAACCCCGGCAGCCCCCCGCAAGTGAGTGACTTGCTGTTCACGAGCAAGGGGTTCGATTTAGAACCCAAGCCCCCTCTCACGAAAGCGGCTGAAAAGGCGGGTTCGCAGCAATACTCGACGTCGGCTGACATCCTTGAGAAGCTGGCAGAGGCTGGCGATGCGCCCGATATCCTTGTCGATATCGTCAAATGGCGTCAGATCGACAAGATCATCGGGACCTACTTGGAAGGCATGCTCCACGACGTTGATGAGTTTGACCAGCTTCGGTTCGACTTCAAGCAGACGGGGACCACGACGGGGCGTTTCTCGGCTCCCGCTGGTAAGTCTGACCATGGGGGTACCAGCATTCCCATCCACGGGATCCCTGCCCGCAAGGACCCGAAGCGTCCCAAGGTCGCCCACAGCCTGCGTCGGCTGTTCATCTCCCGGCCCGGCTACACGATAGTCAAGAGCGACTATGCAGGCCAAGAGCTTCGAATTGTCACCAACTTGAGTCAGGAACCCGTTTGGCTTAAGGAATTCATCCACGGCACGGGTGACCTTCACACAATCACGGCTCAAGCGTTCTTCGGGGCGCACATCACAAGGGACGACACAGACAAGCGCAAGATGGGCAAGGCTGCCAACTTCGCGCTCGTCTACGGTGGCGGGCCGGCAGCCATCATGCGGGCCACGGGTTGCAACAAGCAGGAAGCCCGACGTCGTAAGCAAAACTTCGACAAGAAAGTCAGCAAGTTCGCCACATGGGTCAAGGGGCAGCACGCCTACGTCAAGACCAACCTCGGAGTCAAAACGGCTTCGGGCCGCTGGATCTCCATCCCGGATGCCGCTTGCAAAGAAGGCACGAAGGACAGCATGGGGCGTTTCCTCAACAAAGAGGACGCCAACAAGCTGCGGGCTGCATGTGAGCGGTACTCGACGAACTATCCGATTCAAGGTTGTCTCCAGCCTTCGGCTCGCATCCTAACAGATCATGGATACCTGACGATTGCCGAGCTTTCCAGGCAGAAGGATTGCCGGGTTTGGACGGGGACCAATTGGGCATCTTTCCAACTTCGCGATATGGGCCCATGGCAATACGCCGAGATCGAGCTTGCAGATGGAACCCTCATCCCTTGCGATACTCGTCACAAGGTGCTTGTCTTTTCGGAACACGGGTATATCTGGAAAGATTTCTCGGATTTGTGTGTTGGGGATATGGTAGCAACATCGATCCCCAAACCAGTCACATTCCCTGAGCTTCCACTCCCCCCTCTTGTGTCTGGCGAGCGCTCAACGCACACGCCTGTGATGCCTCCCGACAATGAAGGTGACCTGTGGTTCTGGTTGGGTTACTACTTCGGGGATGGTTGGAAGGGGGACGATGGGCTCCACTACATCTTCGGTGCTCATGAAACGGCCAAAATGGATCAATGTGTGGGCTTCTGGCGGCGATGGGGGCTCAACCCAACCATTCGTGAAGCCACACACCAACCACACGAAAAGGTTTCCACCCGATACATCGTGAGTGTTCACAGTGTGGATTTGGTTCGGTGGCTTGACGAGTTGGGAATTCCCGCCGCTACTGCTCACACCAAGCGACTTTCGTCTCGGATTTTCTCCGGGTTGTTGGTCAACCGACAACAGTTTGTGTTGGGGTTGATGTCTTCAGATGGGCATCGCACCACGAATGGTGACCCTTACAGCATCCACCTCTGCCAGAAAGAGTTGTTGCGTGATGTGAAGCTCTTGCTGCGTACATTAGGGGTGGATTCCACACTTTATGGCCCATACACCTACAAAGGACAGGTGAGTTACCGCTTGGACATCAATCAGCGGATGTTCCGGTCTGCTGTAGAGCACACATCGGCCCGGCTTCCGAAGATGGTCGATCTGTACGCGCCTTCTTTCCTGATCGATGAGTTGCTTGAAGTCTACCCAGAGGAAAAGCGGTCTGCTTTCCCCAACGAGTCTCTCTACAATCTCTACTTGCGCATGCGGTCGGGTGGCACCGTGACGCTCATCACCTTTCAGCACATGCTCGACACAATGGGTTGGACGATTACCCAGCCGGTCTATGGGTACCAACGGGTCAAGGAAACCCGCACCCTTTCTCAGGAGGGTCCAACCTTCACTCTATCCGTTCAGGATGAAGGTCATCGCTTTGAGTGTGAGGGGGCGATCAACAAGAACACGGGCGCCGACGTTCTCAAGGTGTCGTTCATCTTGCTGCACCGGGAATTCTACAAGCGGGGCTGGCTCAAGAACGGTCTCGACTGCGCACGCATCCTCTTGAACGTCCACGATGAAATCGTGTTTGAGATTCGGGACGACATGGCTCAAGAGATCATGGAAGTCATCGAATTCTACATGGAAGAGTACAGTCGAATGGTTGGGTGGGAGGTACCGCTCATCGTTGAACCGCTTCTCGGTCGGTCCTGGGCAGCGACTTACGACTGGCGTCAGATGAAGTACGGCGAAGCCTATGAGGATGGGCAAGAGATCAAGGATTCCCACTTCAGGCAGGGGGATAAGGTCTACGCCAAGAGCCCTGATTGGCTCACCCTGAAGTTCGACCACGGCGCCAGCGAGACTCAAGCCGAGCCACCGAAGCCATCGGCGAGCTTCCCCAAGCGCAAAGAGCCGCCCAAGGTGGCGATCTTCAAGATCAACAAGCTGGACGAAGTCTCGGTTCAGAGCGTGTGCTTGGCAGCCATGAAGGCTCGGTTCCCGGAGACAAACCCGGTCAGTGTGCTGCACCTGGTCGACATCGCTGGCAACACGTTGATTGGGCCGGACTTTCGTGGTATTGGCCTCAAGATCGACGCAGAGGTGTTCGGTCAATCCATTCGAGAGCAAAATCTGGGGACCGGGGTACCAGGCTTGCTCGACGACAATTAAGCGCTAGGTTACGGGGATGCGGGACTTTCTAGGCGAATGCAATGCTCAAGGCGAGCCCCTGGTAGACTTCCAGGCGACGTGGTGCGCATTCTGCGTTCAAACGGAATGTCATCGGAGCATGGCGGGCAAGAGCCTGTTCGACAAGCGAACCCAAACCTGGGAAAGCCGCCTGTTTCTTGACGTTCCCCGCATGGACCCTCTCGACGAACGGTACCAAGGTATCAAAGCCAAGCGTTTCGTCGGGGCCCCCGCTCCTGAGGAGCGTATGCCCGAGTTAGGGGCGCAATGGATCGACCCCCTACAAGAGGGTGAAGAGGACGAGGAAGCGCCACCTGACACGCAGCGTGAGCCACTTGTGGAGTTACCTCTGGACGATGCCATGGACCCTACTGACCCGGCGCCACCACCGGATCAATTTCAACCTATTATGAATCAGGGGCGTGTTTTAGCGGGAGCCCCTACAAAACCAGCGCAAACGGATCCTTGGGAGCCCAAAAAGAAGCCGGCACCGACAAATGAGGTTGTGATTCCGTCGGGAGCCCAGGTAAGATTGGGCAGTCCTGGTGTAGACCCCAAGTGAACCGAATGAGGCAACAAGCCAGGGAGCTAGTACAATGCGAGTCAAGGTCACGTTCACCCCTACGAACAAAGTTATCACGGAAGTTCAGGAACGCAGCGGGCAGAATTGCTCCGAAGTCTTGAAGATCACGACCGCCGTGGGCCACCAGATCAACGATGAACAGACCGGCCCCGAGTGTGACCGGGTCGAGGAAATCCAGAACTAGATCCGCTTCTAGCGGCGCACACGGTGTAGGAGAATACCATGAGCCATCGAGTAACTACCAAGATTGACATGACCGACAAGCGCTTGGCGAAGGAAGCCCTGAAGGAAGCGGGCCTTTCGTTCTCCGAGAGCGGCGACACGCTGCGCATCACGGGCGGCAACGGGCTGCGTGACGCGACGATCAACCTTCGCGACGGCACCATCACGGGCGACACGGACTACGGTAACAACCAGACGACCTTCAGCAAGTTGCGCTGCTACTACAACCTCGCCAAGTACAAGGAAGAGGTTTTCAAGCAGGGCGGCACGATCGAGTCGGTGAGCCAGGAAGGCGACAACGTCGTCCTCATGTACGCCATCGGCTGACACAACACCGGCTGAACACGTCACACGTGCGCCGTCTGCGGCCCGTCACCCTCAACTGGTGACGGGCTGTCGCATTTCAGGGGTCGGAACACTCGGTGTAGAGGACAACATGAATTCGGAACTAGCCTTTTTTCTCCGCAGTCTCGCCAAGTGCATCTTTTTCGTCACTGACGAAGAGGACCGCTTCCTGCTGCGATTCCAACAGGTCTTGAGCAAGCAAGTCAAGCGAACGTGGGTGTTCAACGCTGCCATGGGGCTGCAACCCATCGAAGCCCTGACGAAGGATTGGTCCACCAGAGCCCACGCTGAGAACCGTGAGTGTGGTTCGATCCACGACGCTCTGATCAAGATCTACCGGGATGACCCTCGTGAGGAGCAGAACTTCTACATCATCACGGACCCTGAGCGGTGGTTGCGGGACGAGCACACGCAGCGGCGAATCCTCAACATCGTGCACCAGTTGCACAACAACATCCGGACCGTCAAGATCCTGATCTTCGTCGGGCCCCGGTTGATGATCCCTGAGAAGCTTTCGCGCTACTTCGAGGTAGTGCATGACCACGGGCTCACGGATCCCGAGATCGAGGAAATCGTCACGGAAACGTGCGGATTCCTGAAGCGCCCCCCGCTGCCCAACGCTTCCAAGGTGTTCGCTGGGCTTACGAGCTTCGAGGTGCGAGCGGCGATTGCGCAGAGCGTCATCAAGACCAAGAAGGACAAGAAGGACCCGAAGCGAATCGACCCGTCCTATGTCGCCGAATTCCGGCGCCGGCAGCTTGCCAAGACGGATCTGCTCACCTACGTGGACACGGACGAATTCAACTTCGACGTCGTGGGCGGGGTCCAGCGGTTCAAGCAGTGGACCCGCAAGCAGAAGGCGACGTGGAGCGAGAAGGGGCAGGAGTACGGGCTCAAGCCGCCCAAGGGAGTGCTCGCTGTGGGCGTGTGGGGGTGCGGCAAGTCCCTGAGCGTCAAGGCGATGGGAGCGGCGTGGCAACTGCCGGTCGTCCAGATGGAGATGGGCAAGCTGCGGTCGAGCGGCGTGGGCGAGTCGGAAGCCAACGTCTATCGGGCATGCCGCCTGATCGAATCGGTCGCCCCGTGCATCGTGTGGCTCGACGAAGCTGACAAGTCCTTGTCGGGCAACGCGTCGTCGGCACAGTCGGATGCAGGTACCACGAGCCGGACCATCGGCATCCTGTCGACCTGGCTTCAGGAGACGAAAGCACCCGTGTGCTTGGCGATGACGGCAAACAGCTTGACGAGCATGCCCGCCGAGTTCGTCAACCGCATGGATGAGCGATTCTTCTTCGACATGCCCAACGAGGAGGAACGCATCGAGATCCTCAAGATCCACCTGAAAAAGGTCAACGCTGACCCGGAGGACTACAACCTGGCAATGCTGGCGGAATCGTCTCAACGGATGGTCGGGCGTGAGATTGAGCAAGCGATCTACGCTGCCATGGTCGAATCGTTTTCGCAGGAGAAGCCCAAGCTCGATCAGGACATCCTGAAGATCGAGTTGGAGAGCAAGCCCCGGATCCATCGGACCATGGTCGACGAGGTTCAAGAGCTTATCGAGTGGGTTGGGTATGACCCTGACGCCAAGGAAGGCATTCGTGCTCGGTTCGCCAGTGATGGCAAGAGCGAAAGCCTTCGACTCATCACCAACGATGACGACTGACATCACCAAAAAGGCGACCGATGTGGTCGTCTTATCAACCGCTGAGCCTCCCTCCGATGCCTTGATGGCAGCCCGGGGGGAGATCCAGCGAGACCCAGAGCTAACCGCTCTATTCACCCAATTTACCGAAGAAAAGCGGGACAACACGTGGCTCGCTGACAACCTCGCTGTGCGCCTGAGCGCCAAGTGGGGTGGTCACGACTTCTCGGTTGCCATGGCATCTGCCCAGTACATCGCCGACGAATACGAACAGGTCGTCGACGGTGGGGACGGTTCGATCTACATGGTCAACACGGAGACCGGCCGTTTGATTCGCAAGGTCACGCCGGAAGCCATCTACACGCCAGCCACAGTCCCTCGTGAGTCGGGCAACATGGTGACGCCCCTTCCCCGGGTGCATCCTGAGATCGAAGCCCAGGTCATCCACGACTTCCACGAGAAGGGGCGGGAGTTGGCGAACCAGGCGACCCTTGCCAAGAAAGGCGCCCAGACTGACTTTCTCGTGCAGACCGGTGACCGGCGCCTTCGGATCGCTACCCGCAATGGCCGAAAGACCATGGCAGAGGAGATCCGAGAAACTTTCCTGGAAAACCTTCTGACGGAAAGCGGACCCGCCGCCCATCTTCATGGGCTCATGACCTTTTCCGATAAGGTACCAGCGCATGGGACCAAGCGGCTCGTTCACGCTTCCCCGCTGGTGACGATCCCCATTCAGGACCCGTCGACCACGAACGTTCACTTCAACCGGAAAAACCAGGTGCTCTCGGCTCTGTACCGAGGTTTGATGAACGACGTGGCCCACGCCATCACGCAGATGTGCGAGGGGTCCCAGCTTTTGGAATCGGCCACGATGGACGAATTCAAGGAAATGAATTGCCGGATGTGGTTGGCCCCTCCCTCGGTGGCTTTGGCAATGCAACGGCTTCGCTTGGCCTGTCGGTCCGTCGACAGCGCGCCCGTTGTCGTCGGGATTATGAACCCGGCTGGATCCGTTCTCACTGAATTCAAGGAACTGACGAGCGTCGAGCTTCACGACAAGTGGCGCATCCAAGCCCACGTTGATTTGACGGTGCATCTGTGGACGGAAGAGCTTCGGGTCTTCGAGGTACCAAAGATCGAGGATTCCCACCTTGCTGAGGTGGTCCGCTAGTCGTCTTATGAAGGGGCAAAGGGTATGCCCCCGTCAATTGAAGGTACCACAACCACCTGGGAACAAGACGCGACGGTAACCCTTCAGGGTTCAGGTTTCGGCGCCTCTCAGGGTGATAGCGTCTTGGTTTTCTACTGCGAGAATGCAGGAGCTTTTGAGGTAATCCCTGAAAGCTGGGACGACACGACCATCGAAGCGCTCATCCCCGGTGATAGCTCAGTTATTGGGGAGATCGCTTGGTTCGCTGTCCGGTTGGAGGGCGAGGGCGCCGGGGCAGTTTCGGATAGGAACACCATTTTGGCAGAAGCGACTACCATCACGGAGTGGCCGAGTGGTACCATCCTATGGGCTCGACCGGGTACGGTCGAAGCTGGCGTTCTCGCTGAATAGGAGATCTAATCATGGCAGCCGGCGATCCACTTCCGACTCTTCCCGATTGGAACGCTCCGATCGGTAAAAACCAATCCTACTCAGATCCGAACTACTCGGCTCGCTGGGCAACGGAGGGTGGGGGCACTTCAACCGCTTTGGCGTACGAGGGCAACCTCAAGCCGAGCGGCGTCCTCACGGAAGCCTACCGGGAACTGGTCTTGGGTGGGCAACCCTCGTTCCTCGCTTCGTGATGGGTCACTATTCTGTCCAAGCGTTCTGTCGGGATCTCATCATCGATGAGGCTGAGGAGATTGTCCTTGATTCCGGCACGAACGTATTTTCGGTGATCACAGATGACATCGAAGGCTTGACGGCCCGGCTGGAAGAAAAGGGCGCCACGATCAAGAGTGTAGACCAACTTGACGAGTTGGAAGCGGTGGCGCCGGTCGAAGACCAAATGAAAGCATTCGGGCTTGATTCCGAAATGCCCGAGCTTCCCCCCATACGGATCGAGCATGGACGAAGCTGAAGAACTTCGAGTGAAAGAGTTCGCGCTCACCCTGGCAAAGAAACAGCGGTACCGTCCTTTGCTGGTCGGGACTGTAGTCTCAAGCTACAAGGGTCGCGTGTCCCTTGAGCAAGCCGAAGCGCTTCTCAACGAGTTGGTCAAAGAGGGTCGACTGACCAAGGTCGGTGGGCAGGGATCTGGGTGCGCTCTGGGTTACAAGCTGGTGTAGCACTTCTGGGTGACGAACAAGCGTCGACAAAAGCAGAAGTTCCAAACCATCGTTGAGGGGTTCCGAAAGATTGGCGAGCTTACCGCTGAGCAAGCCGAGACTTTCACCCTTATGTTTCGTCGGTGCCGTTCGGATTCTGAATTTCAAGAGGTGAGCCGTGCGATGCATGGCGTCATCGCTGAATGGAAGACGGGGGGTGACCAGTACAGTCACCTTTTGCGGGCTGCCAACGATCTTGACGTGTTCGAGGATGCGGGGGAAGATGCGGACCCGCCTGGGCTGGTAGAAGCTCTTGCTCGAAGCCAGATCCATTTCAAGAGGAAGTAAATGCCAAAGCCACGAATCTTGCTGGACGTTGATGGAGTCGTCGGGGACTTCACGGGAGCCGTTCTCAAGCTGATCAAGCAGCACATGGGCATCACCTTGCGCCCGGAGCAGGTTGTCGATTGGGACATCCAGAAGCTCATCCCATCTGAGCACCACGAGCACTTGCGGTTCGCCATGAACCAGCCAGGGTTCTGTGCGGGGATCGAGCCCTTCCCAGAGGCTCCCGAAGCCGTCAAGCGGCTTCAGACGTTCGGGGAGGTGGTTCCGGTCACCACACCGTTCCACACGAGCCCTACGTGGGCCTATGAGCGAAGCTTCTGGCTCGCTGGCAAGTTCGGCTTCGACCCGAGGAAGATCGTCCAGACGGGCTATAAGGAAGTCGTCGACGGCGACATCCTGATCGATGACAAGCCGGAAAACGTTCAGAAGTGGCTCGCAGCGCACCCGAACGGTGAGGGAATCCTCTGGGACACGACATACAACCAAGAGGACGAGCATTTGACCCGGGCGTACAACTGGGGTGACGTCTACAACCACGTCGCCGCCTGGACCGGACGAAGGTACCAATGAGGACCGTTGTTATCGGCCCGGAAGCCAACTCCGATGAGGATGACGTCACCGTTTTTGCCGTAGGTGATGTGGTTTATCTCAAGATCGACCGGAGGGAAAAGGTTCCGGTGGTCACCCTGCGAGTCAAGGATGGACTCTTGTGCTCCAACGAGCGCATAACCTTGCACACGACGGACTTCTACGACGCCCTGGAAGCCTTCGTGCACGCTTCCAGGGTGCGTGAGGCCGAACTGGGGTGGGACCAGAAGCGCCCAACCATCTGGGAGAGGCTATGAAGTTCTTGGTTGACTGGTACCACGCCTATCTTCGGAAACGGCTGGAACAGAAGCTACTTGCCGACCAAGGCTTCGTGACCCGCTGCAAATGTGGTGAGTTTCTCAACGTGGATCCGGTGTTCAAGGCCATTCGGGATGGAATCTACGTCTACAAGTGCCGAAGCTGCGGAACCTGCGCCACCTTCGACTTCATTCACTACCCCCTCCCCGTGAAAGTGGAAAATGAGACAATATCATGATCTCGTGCGCCATGTGCTCAAGCACGGCGTTCGCAAGGAAAACCGAACTGGCGTAGACACCTTGTCAACGTTTGGGTACTACTACGAGCACGATCTGAGGGATGGCTTCCCGCTTCTGACCACGAAGGAAATCCAGTGGAAGAACATTGTGATCGAGCTTCTGTGGTTCCTGTCGGGTACCAACGGGCAAGACTTCCTTGAGCGGCATGGGATCAAGTTCTGGCGACCCTGGTACCGGGACGACGGGAAGGTCAACGCCGCCTATGGGCCCGCCTGGCGCCGGTTCGAGACCCCCGGCTACCGTATGGATGAGACGGGGCTCGGCTACGATGGGCCGGTCACCGAATGGAACGACCAAATCAAGTGGGTGATGGGGCAGCTTCAGACCAACCCGATGCGGCGGGATCTCGTGGTAAGCGCCTGGCAGCCTCACATCGTGCAAACGCCCCCGACCCTCAAGACCTATTGGGCCCCCTGCCACTGCATGTTCATCTTCAACGTCCAGAACCAGGGCGTGGACAAGGTGTTCCACTATGGGCACAACGACGGATTTGATCCTGTCTGCGGCGCACCTCGTGGTTCGCAAACCCGAACCGGAATTGCTGTGCTTGATCGGGGGCAAGCTTGGTGTCCCAAGTGCAAACAAATCTTGAACAAGATTCACAAGAGTGAACCTTTCAAGGATGGTCCGGCCTATGACGACCCCCGACGGCTTTGCCTGCACTTGACCCAGCGCTCATGCGATGTGGCGTTGGGGGTGCCGTACAACCTCGCAAGCTACGCCCTTCTGTGTTCGCTCATGGCTCGGTTTGCCGACATGGAAGCTGGGATCTTCGGCCACACGCTCGTGGATACCCACATCTACACGAAGAAAGCCGACGGTACCCAAGCCGAGTACGACCACGTACCCGGGCTCGAAGAACAGCTTGAGCGGGACATTGACTCGCCCCCCAATCTTTTCATTGACGATTCCATTCGGACGCTCGAAGACGTTGAGGCCCTTTTGGATCCTTCGGTGACGACGGAGCAGATCATGAAGCTGTTCCGGATCGAGAACTACATGCCCCGGGAAAACATCAAGTTCAAGGTCGCCGTGTGAGTGACACCTTTGAGCACATGGTCAACGGGCTGCGCTCGGATATCCACCCGTGCTGTATCCTGTGGTACGTGACAGGCTGGAGGTATCTTCGAAGGCATCACTTTCCGATGTCCAAGAGGTACCTTCAGGCGATCTTGCGGGTGGAAAAGGTGCATGGTATCGAGTTTGAGCACATCCCTTGTCCTCTATGTCTGATCTTGGGGTGGACTTCTCCGGTCAATGAGACCCCCTGTGTTCACCTTGGAGTGTTTTGATGGGCCGCACCTACATCCTGGCAACGAAGCAGATCGTCAAATGGCATCGAACGACGGATGGATTTCTGCTTCTCGTGCTCAACATGGGGCGTTTCCTCAAGCCCGGAGAGATGCCTTCCGACCACAAGAGCTACTTCGTCGACCGGGGGCATGTCTACAAGCCTGAGCAGATCATGGATTTGGACAAGATCCCAGAGCGAGAGGCCACCCAAGAGGAAGCTTTGGAGATTTGGGGGCCCCTCGCCGGTCGCCCAACCATCTGGGAGCGCATAGTGGAAGAGAAACAGGTCAAGACGACGCTTATCGCCGCCATCAACCCCCAAGGTGTCATCGGAGCCGACGGAGGCATCCCGTGGCATCGTAAGGCCGACATGCGCCGATTCAAACAGCGGACGATGGGCGGTGTGCTCATCATGGGGCGCAAGACCTACGAGTCGCTTGGACGGAAAAAGCTCAAGGGGCGTGAGATCATCGTGCTCACGAGCAACCCAGGTCCGTTTCAAGACACGGGCGTGCGGGCAGTCAACGAAATCGAGCTTGCGTTCGAACTTTCGAGAATGTACTTTGCTGGACGACCAAGGTGGGTAGCGGGTGGTGCGATGGTCTATGAGGCGGCGCTGCCATTCGTCGACGCATTGGATCTGACAATCGTGCCAGATCTTGTGGTTCTCTCAATGGGTGACATCACCCCGATGCCTCGCCTGCCCATGGAAGCATTCACTCTCGAATCCGAGAGCCACAACCCCGACGACCCTGACCTTCTCCACCGCTACTACGTACGAACATGATGCACCACTTCTTTCCTTCGAACACCCCGGCGACGTACTTCGCTGTCGAACAACAATCCCTCGAATCGGTCCAAGACGTCGCAGAAGCAGTCTTGCGAACCGCAGCGAAAGCCCAGATCAAGTTTGATTTCCTCGAAGCGAACGGCCCGCTCAACATCGGCGCTCTCACGTTCATTCGGTTTCGGATTGACCGGACGCACGCGATGGACCTTGCGAGCGAACTGCTCACGAGCGGGCGGGGCGCCGTTTGGACCAATGGGACCGGCTACAAGCTTCAGTGTGGGAAAAAGGTTGGGCGGGTGCCGATGACAAACGTGATCGTCACGCCGTGTCCGAACGACCGGGTCCTGTACTTGGGAACCCGGAGCAAGCATTGGGAGCGCCAGTTCCTCAAGCGCAAGTCCCAGGCACCCCAAGCGACCGTCTAGGCTTGGGCAGCCTTGCGGTCGGTTGACCGGCCGGCGATGACGAGCGCCGCAGCCCAGCGGTGCTTGCACTTGGCTCCCCGACCCATCGAGTCAGGGCATGTGCATGTGCTCGTGTGCTTCTGCCAGTTGACCCACACCTGGTAGCTGCGACCGTCCGAGCCTTCGACGGCGAACGTGTGGGAGCCGGTGCGCTCGACGGTGGCGACCAGGGCGACCGCCCGCTTGATGCGCTGAGCGCTCTCGGGACGCGCCTTGGCCCACTTGCGGGCGACTGCGTTGACGGTGACGGCTGAGGGGGCTTCGAGAGTCTTCATGCACCCTCTAAGGTGTAGGGTTGTTCACGATCAACAATTTTCCTATGAGGCGGGCAGACTGAGGTTGAAATGTTCCGACTTGCCGACGCCACCCCCCAACAGGCCAACGCCTTGGTCAAACTGCTGTCAGCCACCGCCAAACGGCTTGGTATGGCCAGTCACAGTTACATCGTGGGCGGGGCCCCCCGGGACTTCGCTTTGGGGTTCGACTTCAAAGATGTCGACGTGGTGGTCGAGCCGAAAAACGGCAAGAATGCCGTCACGCTCGCCGAAGCGGTTGCCGATGCCCTTCAGGTACCCAACGTCAAGGCCGACCAATACGGCGTCGTGCACATTGGACCTGTCCCCGTGGACGTTGAATTCGACGGGGTCAACCTCAAAGGACAGAAGATCGAGATCGTGACTTCTCGCAAAGAGAAGTACGAAAAGGGCAAGGGAGAGGAAAAGGGGAGTCACAAGCCTTCGAAGGTCGAGCCCGGAACAATCCTCGAAGACATGCTTCGCCGGGACTTCACGTTCAACGCGCTCGTGTGGCGGCTTCTCGATGTGGCTCAAGGTCCCGACAAGAAAGCCATCCTCGACTTGACCGGGCTTGGGCTCAAGGACTTGCAGGACAAGATCGTCAAGACGCCTCTTGACCCCAACGAGACCTTCGATGACGACCCGACCCGGATGCTTCGGGCGATTCGTTTTGCTGTGAAATACGGTTTCGAATTGGACCCGGCGACTCGGCGGGCGATCAAGAGCAAAGCCAAGGAAATCAAAAGGGTTTCGTACGAGGCGATCGACGAGCTTTTCTTCGACAAGATCCTGAAGCTGCCCGGCGCTAAAAAGGCGCTCACCATCATGAAGGGGCTCGGACTTCTCGATCCTGTGCTTTCGATGTTTCCGGCAAGCCGTTTGCGTCGAGCCGTGGGACAACGAGTCAAGAACATCGATCTGCTTTTGACGCTCGCCGGTTTCGAGATTCCGGTAGGGTTGGACAAGCTCCGTCCTGAACATCTCCGGATGCTTCGCCGGATTGAGAGCAAGCTCGGCTATGACGACTTGGAAGATGTCTACAACAAGCTTTTGAAGCCGCCGATTGATACCCGACGGCTCATTCAGGATACGGGCATCAAGGGAGCCGCCATTAGCAAAGCTGTGGACATGGCCCGGGATCTGATCCTGGACGACCCCTTCGTCAAGCCACGAGAGCTTCAAGACCGGCTCACGAGGCTCGTTCAGTCCGGGGCGGATCGTGTGGCCCTCCGAGTTGCCAACCGGTGGTTGGCATGAGCGTTCATGCTGAGCGAGTCGCCACCCGGTACTTGGAGGCAGCGGTCGTCGAGGATCCGAAAGCACTTCTCAAAGAGCTTCGGCGCAAGTTCGACCTTTACGACAACGCTGAGAAGGACGCCGAGCGGTTCCAAGCCATCCTTTCGCAGTACAAAAAGGACTTGGCTCGTGGCAAGGACGTGGCAAAACCCGATTTCGGTCGGGACATGTTCACAATCATGTCCGAGGTGGTCGGCTTCAATCAGCGGTTCAACCAGATGTGGGGGATCTCGATGGCGATCCTCCAGACCTACAGCCTGTCAGCAACGCTGCGTAAGAAGGTCGAGAAGCTCGTCAAGTTTTGGGCGACGAAGAAAACCAACCGCCGCCCCCGCCTCCCAAGGAAGGACTTGGAGCGCACCGATGCTTACCTGACGTACTATCTCAAGTACCTCGATACCCTTCGGGCGCATTTCAGTACGCTGGAAGAAGCGCTGAGCAAGGGTCGTGAGATTGCGGTGGGTGATGCCGACGACCCCGTGAAGGTCAAGGCCGGACCCTTCACCCTCATCAACATGGGTGGCTTCCCCGATGGTGTGATGGACATCTGCGCTAAGGCAGTCAAAGAGGCTGCATCGGAGATCACAACCGCTGGGCTTGGCAAGGTCTGCTACGGCGAGGTTCATATCAGCCAGTCGATCGACAAAGGGAACGTACTTGCGTTCTACGTTTACGGGTCGGATGAATTCTTCGTTCGTGCTGACAAGAAAATTGCGGCGGGAAGCTCCGTGCGCACCATCATTCATGAGCTTGGTCATCGGTACGAAAACAAGTTCTTGAAAAACAAGCGTGTGCCCAAGATCCTCTACAATGCCGCCGAGGATGGGTATCAGAGCGACTTCCTTGGTTATCGTCCCGAACGTGGTGACACCATCACGGATAAGGGCGAGACGTACGAAGTCACGTACATGAAGAAAGACAAGGTTCATCTTCGGAAAGTCCTGACGGACAAGGACAAGAAAGAGCTTGAAGCTCAGGTGCTTCGTTCTGCGGAAAAGCAGGCTCCCGATCTGTTCAAAGGGGTTCTCACGCCAGAGCAAGAGCGGGAAAAGAAGATGCTCATCGACATCATCACCCGCCGCAGCTTCTCTATTGATACAGCGGAGATCAACCTGTTCGGGTACCTGAGACTCAAGGGCATCGACCCAAGGATGCTCAAGAACGATTTCAAGGGGTTCATCACCCCGTACGCCAAGACAAGCCCAGATGAGAACTTTGCCGAAATGTTCGCTTTTTACTGTTTGGGCGAGCTTCCCCCGTCCCAAGCAGCTTTGTTCGAGGAATTGGTGGTAGACGCATGAAGGTTGCAGCCGTTCAGTTTCAGCCCGTCTTTGGAAAAAAAGAGGTCAACCTGCTACAAGCAGCCCGGCTGGTGGTCGATGCTGCCAAAGCGGGCGCGAGGCTAGTGGTGCTACCAGAGCTTTGCACGACGGGCTATTCCATCATGAACAAGGAAGACGCCTGGAAGCTCTCCGAGAACATCAGCACTGGGCCAACGCTCAAGGTCATGATGGAAGTCGCTCGGCGATATAACGTGGATATCGTGTGGGGAATGGTCTCCCATGTCGACGATCATCTGTTCAATAGCCAAGTGCTGGTGACGCCGGGGGGCTACTACCAGAGCTACAACAAGATCAACCGGTGGGGGAACGACTTTCTTTGGGCTGATCCTGGTTTCGACAATCCTCCCGTGATCCATATCCTTGACGGCAAGCGGATGCTGAAGATGGGGTTGTTGATCTGTCGGGACATTCGAGACAAGGCCACCGAGAAAGGGTCTTACTTCTACGATCCCGGGGATGCGGATATCGTGGCGATGAGTGCCAACTGGGGCGATGGGGGTTTTCCTGCCGTTACATGGATGGAATTCGCCAAGGACAATAAGTGTGTGTTGGTCGTTGCCAACCGATATGGCAAAGAGCTTCCCAACAATTTCGGGGAAGGTGGCGTGTGCGTGATTCATCCGCACGGATTGGTCGAATGTGAAGGTCTCAAGTGGAGTGAGCCTTGCTTCGTGATGGGTGAGATCTAGCCTCGCTCCCGGCTCCGTGCCGGTGTAGATTGAGGCATGCCCAGAGCCAAGCGTCAAGTCTGCTCCTTCTGCGGTCGCCCTTCCAACGAGGTGAAGCACATCATCTCGGGTGGTGACGAAGGACCCTTCATTTGCAACCGCTGCATTGATTCTGCCGTCAAGGCGATCACCAACCGCAACAAGGAAGCTGCGGAACAGGGCGGGGATGACATCCTTCTCAAGCCCCGTGAGATCTTCAAGATCCTCAGCGAGCATGTGATCGGCCAAGACCGTGCCAAGCGAGCGATTGCCATTGCGGTCTACAACCACTTCAAACGACGTGGCGTAGTCAAGGACGGGATTGCGGGCGATATCGAAATCGACAAGTCCAACATCTTGCTCATGGGCCCGTCGGGTACCGGCAAGACCCACATCGCTCGGTCGGTGGCACGTATGCTCAAGCTGCCCTTCTACGTGTCGGATGCGACGCGCATGACGCAAGCTGGCTACGTCGGTGATGACGTCGAGACGATGCTTCAGGGGCTCATTCAGGACGCCGATGGGGATATCGAGCGCGCCGAGTGGGGCGTCATCTTCGTGGACGAGATCGACAAGCTCACCCGCAAGAGCGGGCGGGGAGCGACGGGGTACCGAGATGTGTCCGGTGAAGGCGTCCAGCAAGCCCTTCTGAAGCTTGTCGAGGGTGGGGTTGTGCCCGTGCCTCGTGGGATGGGTTCGAAGATCGGGATGGGTACTTCCGACATGATCGACACAACCAACATCCTGTTCATCTGTTCGGGATCGTTCGCCGGGATCGAGGAAGTCGTGGGCGAGCGCCGGAACAAGGGCGCCCGGCTCGGATTCGGCGGGGGGCAGCCCAACAGGATCAAGGCCGATGAGGTTTACGGCAACATTACCGAGGATGATATCCTCGACTTTGGTCTGATCCCTGAGCTTCTCGGCCGGCTGCCGGTGATCACCAGCACGCTTCCCCTGACCGAGGATGAGATGGTGCGTATCCTGACCGAACCCAAGAACGCCCTGGTCAAGCAGTTCGAAGCGCTGTTCACGATCGATGAGGTTGCCCTTTCGTTCGACGATGATGCCCTGCATGCCATCGCTCGCAAGGCTTGCGAGAAGCCCACGGGGGCAAGAGCGCTCCGAGGGATCGTTGAGGCTATCTTGGAGCCCTACATGTTCGACGCGCCCTCTGACCCCGACATGAAGGCGATCCACGTTACTGAGTTGGTGGTCGAGGGGGCCGAAGCCCGGATCGATGAAGCGATCCAGCAAGAGGAGAAAAAGCAGGCCAAGGGATGAAACGCCCCCTCGAAGCCCTGCCCTATGCGAAGCTTCTAGAGCTTGGAAAGAAGCCTTGCATGATGCAGGGCACCACCTGTCAAAAAAGCCGAGCCAACTGGCCTGAAGTGGCCTGGTGTATCTCTTGCCAGGCCAAGGCCGAGATGGAGCGGAAGAAGATTCCTTTCTGCAACGAAAGATGAGATCAAATGGGCTACCGACACATCGAGAACCTCTATAAGAACCAGGGAATCCTAGCCTTCAAGGAATGCTTTGCCTTGGAAAAGCTCCATGGGACGTCAACCAGCATCCAATGGCGGGATGGCAAGTTGCAATTCTCGTCGGGCGGCGCGAAGGCGGAACGCTTTCGGTCGCTGTTCGATGAGGCTGCGCTTGTGAAAGCCTTCGAGGCGCTGGGTCATCCGACCGTGGTTGTCTACGGCGAAGCGTATGGTGGGAGTCAGCAAAAGCAGACCTGGAGATACGGCAAGGATCTGAAGTTCGCTGCCTTTGAGGTCAAGATCGATGACACGTGGCTGTCCGTCGAAAACGCCCATAATGTTGCGACCAAACTTAGCTTGGAATTCGTCCACTATGAGCGGATTGCGGCCACCGTGGAAGAGATCGACAAGCAGCGGGATGCGCCGAGTGTTCAAGCGGTTCGCAATGGGATTGAAGAACCTCAACCCCGTGAAGGTGTCGTGCTTCGTCCGTTGACGGAATACCGAGACCACCGGGGGGAGCGTGTCCTTTCGAAGCACAAGCGAGATGAGGAGCGGGAGACCAATACGCCTCGCCAGGTAGTCGACCCGGAAAAGCTCAAGGTGTTGGAGGAAGCGCAAGCCATCGCCGATGAGTGGGTGACTCCGACTCGCCTTGAGCATGTCCTGGACAAGATCGAGGGCGACATCGGGATGGAACGGACCAAAGAAGTCATCCAAGCGATGACGGAGGATGTCTTGCGCGAGGGTGCAGGGGAGATCGTCGATAGCAAGGAGGCTCGAAAAGCCATTGGTTCGACGACAGCAAAGCTGTTCAAGAAATACTTCCAAGCGAAACTACAAGCTCAGTAACATGGTCCCCATCCTCAACATCGTGAGTCAATCAGACCTGTTCGGGCCTGAATTCGCTAAAGACTACCTGAGATTCTCGTTTGCCCTTTCTGATGAGGGAGGGCGGCTCGTAGATGCCCACAGGCATTGGCTCGGGCGTCAAACCCAGTGCCTTGTCTTGGGGCATCGCCGCTACTGGGTCTGGGAGCGTCCGAACTGGGAAGTGTGGCTTTCGAAACGGGGAATCGAGTTCAACGTGCCGTCACACTTCACGCCCCAGCAAGCGTGGGAGGCGTGGCTCGACTACACGGAGCGGATGAACCAACCCCATGCGGTGGTTAGAAATGCGCGACGCCCATCCCGGTTCACTCTCAACGGAACTGCTCGTGATTCGACCATCCTGACCTTGCGTCGTCTCATGCCTCGCCTGTGGTACCCGAAAGACGGCCGGATGGTGTAGGTCTTCCCATGCCGACGAAACAACAGCACTACAACTACCGGAAGCTTGGTATGGAAATCATGCTCAAGCTCGGAAGTATCCTTGGACGGCCCATCCGTCGGAACGAATACGACCGGATTTTAGGGGCTCAACGGCTTTCAACAAAAGAACGGCGGCGTCGGGTGCGAGATGTTGCCGTCACCCTTGGAATTCTAGAGCGCACCATGCAAACAGGCTCGGGCTTGACGCTTTGGGACCAAATCGAGAGCTTCTGCATGTGCACCGAGGACACCAACCGAATCAAAGAGCACTTTTCGAGGCCCGGGACACCCGCCCCGTCACAGCAAAAGCACGCGAAGATGGCGAAGTGTTTTCGTACCCTTTCGGAAACCTACGCTGAGCTTGCCCAACTCATCGACAACTAGACTTTTGATGGTTCAACAAGGGGTGATGGATCCCTTGGTACAAAGAATCGTTCAACGCTTTTCTGGTGATGTGATCCCGCTGCAACGCAAGCCGGGTGTGCCCACCGTCAAGATCGATGGTGAGACCTATAACCTCTCGACCGATGCTGGTCCCCTCATGGATGCCTTAGGGGATGAGGAAGAGGTACCTGGCGGCGCACGGTTGATCAAGCTCCCTTCCGGCAACAAGTGGAAGTACCTTTGGGTTTACGACACGGAACGCAAGATGGTCGCCATGTGGCGTGCGACCGACGGCAACGAAAAGGTCTACGGCCGAGCGAACCAGATGTCAGCCAAGATTGTCCAGCTTGACCGCAAGGGACAGATCAACCGGGTTGACAACAAGACGTTTCGCCGGATTGAGCGCTTCATGCGCAAGCTTGCAGACAAGGTTCTCAAAAGCCTCCAAGATTCCATTGAAGAGAACAAGGACGATTGGACCCGGGAGATCGAGGTTCAGGTTCGCTACTACTTCGACAAATTCATCCGGCGCGACCTGGAACGAGCCATCGACAACGTTCGTCGAGGGGTCTTTCCGTTCGACTTCAAAGTAGACCCGTCGATGTCTGACCTTTGGACCCCGGAGCGCCAGGCGATCAGCCACATCATGGCGAAGTTGACAGGCCGGGGGAGCGAATTCTCCTACGACAAGGTCTGGAAGTACCTGACGGACCAGGGGCTTGACGTCGAAAACCAGCCGCAAGAGATCGATTGGGCAATCAAAGACGTCGTTGACGAGATGTGGAATGAAATTGCCCCACGGGAGAAATACGCCATGGGCGCACTGTTTGACCACCTCAGAAAAGAAAACAAGACCGCTTCCGACATGACCCTTCGGGTCGCAGCCGAGCACATCGGTTCGCAGCCGTTGTCGGACTTCTGGGTCGATCAGAAGATGATGGCCGAGATCTGCCCCAAGTGCGCCGAGAAGATGGCTTCCAACAGCATCCGGTGCGTTCGGGCCTCCCTGGTGTTCGGAAGCGACTTGGTGACCGTAGAGGCTGGCAAGTGGAACAAGCTGCCGAAGGGCTGGACGGATGAGAGCGTCAAAAAGTTCTGGGGCAAGCTCACGGGCGACAACAAGCACAAGGTCACCGCCTGCATCAAAAAGATGGAAGGCAAGATCGACGACCCCGGCGCGTTCTGTGCAAGTCTTGCTGACAAAGTAGAGGGCTCGGCCTGGCGGCACGAGCCCCGTAAGAAGACCGACAAGTAGCTCTCAGAGCCCCTGTTGACTCTTGATGTTGTCGAGCCACTGAGCGGCGAAGACCGCTTGCTCGCGCTGGGCACGGGGGTACGTGCCGGAAGGCTTGTCATCGGCTCCGAAGGTCATCGCGACCTGGTAGCCGTAGATCTGTTGGATGGCGATGGGGTAGAACTTGCCATCGGGTCCACGCCAGAACTCCATGTCCGGGTCGGCGCACAAGTCACCATTCTGCGTGAAGTAGTGCGCCATCGAGTATCGGTCCTCGGTGAGGCGCTCGACGGACAGGGGCATGAACGTGCCGCCCGTGTTGTCAATCTTCTTGCTGGTGCCGGGCTCCATGCCTTCGACGATTGAGGAGAGGATGGCGGCGGCTTTTTTGTTGATGGCTCTCATTGTGCCCCTTCTAAGGCGTGGGCTTGGTCGCAATCAACCGCTTCGGGTTCTTTTTCAAGTAGTGGTCGAGGCTCGTGACCACTTCGTCATTGGACCGGTAGGTTTCGGCGGCGTTGTGGGAGATGACTTCGAACTTGTAGAATTCCGCCCGGGTCATCGCATGGCGGGAAACCCTTTCGGTGGTCACAAACAGGTGATTGCCGGTTCGACCCTTGCCCGGGAACCGGATTCGAGACCCCTTGTACTTGCGGTCCGTGTCGCAGAATCCTTCCTCGATCCATGCGTGTAGGGTTGTGTTCGCGTTGATCCACTTGGCAATGGTTGCGAGGCGGGGGGCCTTGTCGTACCACTTGGCGGGGAGGGGCTTGCTCATATGTCTCCGTACTCCGAGCGCCTGACCGCACGCTTGTGCTCGTCCTCAAGCCAGGTGGGCTCGTCCTCGGGATACTTGCAGAGGGCGTACCAGGCTTCTTCGAACCAGTTGTTCACCTGGCAAAGCTCGGCGGCTTGGCGGCGCGTGGTGCGCTCGATCCGCTTCTCGGTGATGTAAGTCTCGGGATCCTCGCAGGAGGGGGGCGCCATGTCGTGGTCGCCGTCGTTGAAGAAGAACCCTTGGTCGCCTGCGTGCTCACTGGGCGTCAGGTCGTTCGTAGGGCGTCCTGCGTGGTCCCAGCACTCCTTGTGATAGGCCACGGGGCCTTCACCGTAGGCGTCGATCTCATGGTCGCCAATGCGTCCGTAGCCGTCATACTCGCCCACGAGCACGGAGCCATTCGCTTCAATCGCAACGGCTTCGACCATCCATGCAGTCACAGCGCAGGAAGCCGACTGGGAGATGAGTGAGTGTCCGCAGCATTTGCAATTGTACGAGAAAAAGCCCATGTCAGTCTCCGGGGTTGGTGTGTGCCCCTTCTAAGGTGCTGGGGTGGCCTCGATCAACCAACTTGGTGTAGAATCTCACAATGCCTGACGACCCTTCTGATCTACACCACGTTGATGAGAGGGAAATGCTTTCCTCATTCTGGAATCCTGAGGAGACGGAAGCCGAGATCCGCCAGCGTGAAGCGGCGCAAGTCCCAGCCGAGCATCCCGCCTCCCCGTTTACGAATTCCTCTACGTGGATAGCAGATTCTGAGCCAACGGAAGTCAACATTTTCTTGGATTCGGCCGACGACAGAGGGTCGAGCATCCAAGTCGTCGACGCCGAGCTTGAACATCGCACCATCGCTGACCCAGCGTATGCCAATGGGGGCAACCTCACTTTTACGGCGGGGATGGATTACGATCCGATGGGTGGGCCGGTACCAGAGCCTGCCCAGATCATGCTCAAGTCGAATGGCGACATTTTCGTCAACGGACGTGCTGTTGAAAACGACCTGGAAGTCTACGATGGACTGCGGGCTTTCATGAAGCTTTCGAAGATTGAGCGTGAGGAACCGGTCCCCTTTGCCCCAACCATATGGAACCGTCTTGCCGGTGTAGACGATGGGCATGGAGATGAAGACGGGCAGAGCGGAGAACCTACCCTACAGTCTGAGCCGGTGGACCGACATCTGTGCGGGGGACAAGTGGGCATGGTTCGAGCAACAAATCGATCAGGGCTACATGGTGGCTTTCGATCCTCGCAGTGCCTTCCCCTATCGTTGGAGCCTTCAACCCGCCGATGTACTCGGGCTCGTGTTCTGGACCAAGAACCCGGAGCCTCTTGCGAAGTGGGCCAAGCTCAACCGCCAGCGGTACTCCATGCGGGCGCATGTGACGATCACGGGGTGGCACGAGGTTGAGTGGAAGGTACCCCCGCTGTCGGAGGTGCTCTTTCACACCCGCCAGCTTGCGGACGCTCTCGGTCCTGACCGGGTCGTGTGGCGGTTCAGCCCGATACCCATGATCCCGGATGAGCAAGTGGTTGCTCGGTTCGAACAGATCGCCCAGGGGCTCGAATGGCACGTCAACAAGGTGTACGTGTCGTTCTTGCAGGAGAATGACCGCATGCCTGAGAAGCGGTCCCCGGAGCAACGAGCCAAGCTCATGATCCGGCTGTCGGCCATTGCCAAGCGCTACGGCATCGTGATGCAGGTCTGCCGAGAGGAATCGACCCCCTTGCCGGGTCCGACCCAACATAATGGGCTCACGACGTACGTCACCCACGGCGTGTGCGAGGATGGCAGCATGTTCGCCCCCGTGACGGAGCCCGTCAAGGAAGGGTGCGGATGCGCCATCTGCGTCGAGCCCTTCACGATCAACGAAGCCTGTACGTATGGCTGCCAATACTGCTACAGTGCCGATGAAAGCCTTTCGCCCCTCAAACGGGACACCACCAAGAGGCTTCCCCTTTTGAACCATGGACGAGCGTGAAGACTCTCCCGATCTGACCGACGATGAGATCCTTTCTGCGATCGATTCTTCCGAACCCGTCATACCTGATCCCAAGTGTCCCAAATGTAGTGCTGAAGTCCGAGCTTCTGTTGAATTGAGGCGGCGCAGGCCTTATCTGTTCAGTCGGATCACGCAGACGTGCTTTGAAGGGCATGTTACAGTCTACATATTCCGGTTGACCGGGGAGAAATGGAGCGGACGATGAGCAACCCATGCGATGACGACCAGAATCCTTGCGGCGCCCAGGACCCCTGCAACGCTGGCCCTCCCGCTAGCCTCTGCGATGGGGACAAGGAAAACAACGTTTGGATGGACGGCCAAGTTTGCCTTCTGGACACCCTGAACGAATGGCAAGTCTGCGAGATCCTGAGTCGAGATGAGGTTGCCCGCAACGATCTCAAGCGGGTCACGACCGATGCTCGTCTCTTGGAGCTTGCCCACAACGTGCCTCGCCTCCCCACGGGCAATGCCAGTGACGAGATGCAGCACAAAGCCAACACTGACCCCGGCTCAATTCCGTTCTACACGGTTTTCAAGGGCCGACCCCCATTTGCACAATGAGCCAAGCACGAAACCGCCGCCGAAAGGCAAAAAAAGGGCTTTCGAATCTGAGTCAGAAAGCCCCTGATCTCGCCGCAACCATAAAGGCAATCGGGGAACTGAAAACCTTGGAGCAACTCGGTCCGGCTTTGGATGAGATTTCGACAGCCGTGGCGATGCTGATTCAGGATCAGGCCGAGCACGAACAAAAGCTCGCCAGGTTACGGTTTGCTTTCACTCGGGCACTCATGGACATTTGTCCAGATAGACAAATGCAAATTCCTGAACTTGTCAAACGATTCGAAACTGAGTACGATCGAACCCATGCCCCGGGTGTACAACAAAAAGAAGTCGAGGCTTCCGAGCCGACCGGAGGAGTGGACGAAGTTGATGCGCAAGGTGATTGCGACGGCCAAGAGCCGCAAAGACCGGCGATTGCCGGGATTGCAGCATGCACTGGCGAATGACCGATCAGAAGCGCATCTACGGTCCCTCAGCATCGTAACCGATGCTGACATCGAGCGGGAATTTCCTGCCCGCTGAAATCAGAGGAGATCCCCATGAACGATCAGATCAGTATCAAAAAGTTCCGAGCACAACTCCAAGCTGAGGCCAAGAAAAGCCAAGCGGCACTTGCCGAGTTGATGCGCACGGCCAACGCCGACGCCGAGCGGCTCGCGAAGTTCAACGACATCTTCCCGACCGATGAGACCCCCGGCGAGACCCCGGTTGTCGAGGCGCCCCCCGTCGAGCCTGTCTCCGAGGGTACCATCAAGACGGACGAGACCAAGAGCAGCAAGGCCCCCAAGCCGCTCACGAAGAGCAAGCCCGGCCCCAAGGCGAAGGCGGCTCCCAAGGCGAAGGCGGCTCCCAAGGCCAAGACCACCAAGGGTAAGCCAGGCCCCAAGCCCAAGGGCAAGCGTGCGGGCCCGACGCTTCGCAAGTCGCTCAACCTGATCGTCACTGCTGATCCGATCAGCGTTCAAGACATCATGAAGCAGCTTGAAGAACGCAAGTTGATGCCGAAGTCGAAGAACCCGCAGACGTACGTCTACCATCTGCTGTCGAAGTGCCCGGAGTTCAAGCACGCCGGCAAGCGGGGCTACTACTTCAAGACGAACGGCAAGGCCGAGACTGTCGCCGAGCCCACCAAGGCCGAGCCGGGCAAGTCCAAGGATGATGCGCTGCTGGACTCCCTCAACGAAGAGATCAACCAGACCCCATGACTTGGTGTTGTTCTAGGTAAGGACAACACTATGGACGAAATTCAGCAAGCGGCACGCCGGCTCATCCGGACGAACCTGCAACGGTTTGTCTGTGAGAAGATGAATGTACGGCATCCCGACGATGTTTGGACGAATCTTCTTTGGTTAGCAGAAGGCTTCGAACGAGACGCCCGGGAAGACTGGCAAGCCCTGGTCGAGCGACACGGCAAGCCACCTCTGACACAGATCGTACCGCAAGCCCTTTCGAAGGCCGTCGAGAACGCAACGCTCCCCTACGAAAACACCGTTTCCCCGGAAGTCCTCAAGGGGCTCGTCCAACTGTACCTGGACGGCTTCAATGGTGGTGAGGTGTTCCGATGAGGATTGGCGACATCATCGTGAATTCGGCGGGGCTTCGGCGTCAGGTCATCGCTTTCAATCGCGCAATCAAGATGGGACGATGCGCCGATGAGACCGGCCGCTCCTATGATGTCGCCGACGATGATGCTGAGTGGACGACCCTTTGGAACCCGCCCGAAGAGTGGCCCTTCCTGACCGTCCCTATTGGACGTGGCAGCATTCAGGGCGTGCGGCAGGGACTTGAGAACCTCACCCGGTTCATGCAGTGGGTGACGCCGGACATCGATTCCCGGGGTGGCCCCTTGTACGTGCATCCGGACTTGGCCCTTCGGTACGGGGACGCTCTGATCATCACCTACCGCCCTGGCTCCCCCGGCGTCCGGGTTGCCATTCCTCGTAGCTTTGGGACGATGGCCGAGCGGGCGCAGCGGGCGGAAGAGGTTCCCCGGGCGCCCCTCACGGCGTTTGATCACATCCTAGAGGATGACGATGACGACCCCTGAATTCCGACAGGCGGTTGCAGACGTCAAGGCGACCCGGATCGAGATTGAGGGGCGGTGGTTGCAGCAAAGCAAAGCGCTTCTGACCAAGATGCGCCGCCCGATCACGTGCCGAAAGGGTTGTGACCACTGCTGTCACCACCCGGTGCTTATCAGCTTCTTCGAAGGGATCTTGCTGTACCGGCATCTGAAGAAAGAGCGGCTATGGACGTCAACGCTCCGGAACCGCCTTCAGGAGGCGTCCAACAAGGTGAATGGGCTCGACTACAAGGTTTGGCTCTTGAGCGCTGTCCCATGCCCCCTGCTTCGGGACAACAAGTGTTCTGCGTACAAGGGGCGACCCTTGCGCTGCCGGATGATGTCCTCGATTGATGACCCAACGCTTTGCCACCCGCACAGGTTTGACGCCTCTGTCGAGATCCTCCCATCCGCCCCTGTCCTGAAAACCTTCTATGCCTTGGAACGTGAGCTTCTATGGCGGCATTCCATGCCCTACGTTCACCTACCTCTTGGGCAAGCGGTCTTGCTCGGGTCGAAGATTGAGGAGGGGGACTTGCAGCTTCTCGATTTGATGGGTCTTATGCTCAAGCAGTTCACGGAGGCTCATTTTGGCAATTTGTGACCTTTGCACCAAAGAGAAGCCGGATGAGGGCTTCGAGTTTTTGGATCTCACTCCACAAGAGCGCGTGTATCTTCGTGCCAGTGGTGTAAATAGAGAACGGCTTTCCTTCTGCAAGGGCTGTTGGGGGGCGATCACGAAGGACCGGGAGCAAGGGGCCCGGCTACTTCAAGGTCTCTTCCAGACTGGCTTGCGAGAGATGGGGGCCGCAACTTCCGAAAAGAATTCGGCCAAGATGTTCGATGTTTTGATGGGAAAGAAATGAAGTGCGGGGTCAATCCAACGACAGCGGACGCAACCGACGATCTGGGAGCGTCTTGAGGACCGGACATGAGCCATTTCGACCAACTCCAAAAGCAACTCGACCAGATCAAAGCGACCCATGGAGAGGAGGCTTGGAAGTCCGCTACCAAGGACGTCGCAAAGAGCCTCATCGCACAGGGGGGCGACGCTGAAAAGTTCGCCCGTAAAGCTTTTGCGGAAGTCATCGAGGAACCAGGTCCGGAGACTGTGGGGCCGGTTGGCGGCGTGGGCAACGATGCCATGATGGATGCTCTCAAGATGGGCTTGCCCCACATGAAGAGCCAGGCGCAGTTCAACGCCTTCATGGCGGCATTCGACGCGCTCAAGTTCACGGTCGATGCGATCTTCGCTGGGGATCCGGCTGCTGTCATGCGGGGCCGGGGCACGCTTGAGAAGGCACTCGAAGTCGCCGGCCAAGTCACCGAGGTGACCAACAAGCTGAGCGACGTGCCGGAAGCCGCTTCAAGCAAGTCGGCGGAAGAATTCAAGCAGACAGAGTTCAACACAGTCGAGTATGACGCCCAAAAGCAGCTTCTCGGCGAGTTGGAGGGGCTCGACACCCTGGTAGCGCTCAACGAGTGGTACACAGCGAGCGCCGAGATTCGAAACAAGGTCACGTCAACAACCCTTCGGAATGTCCTGTTCGACGCGATCAGGGCCAAGAAAGCGAAGCTGTCATGACAATCCCAGTTGAGAAGATCACCAAGGTCGTTTCTCACGCCAACTGCCCTGACGGTATTGCCTCTGCCATGATCGTGCGAGACGCGTTGCCGAGCGTCCCAATCGAATTCATGCAGTACAACACACCAGAGCACGAAAATATGGTGGTGCAGGAGGGTCTGACGTTCGTCGATTTCTCCCCCCACCACAGCCGGTACCAGGAATTCATCGACGGTGGCGCGTTCTGTCTCGACCACCACAAGGGTGCCAAAGACGTGGTTGCGGCGTTCGGTGAGCGGGGGGTCTACGCCGACGAGAAAGAAGAGCCAGGGGTGAGCGGGGCCGTGCTGGCTTTCCGTCACATCTGGCAACCGTCAGTCTATCGAATCAAGCGTCTGGGCAAAATGGTCGGCGAGCAAGAGGTGAGCCGGTTCGCTGAGCTTGCAGGGATCCGGGACACCTGGCAGACGAAATCACCGGATTGGTTTTTGGCAAAAAAGCAGGCGCAAACTCTCATGCGTTTGCCCCGGGACTTTTGGATGTCGATCGACCTGGCCGAGGCAATCGACCTTCTCAATGGAACGCTTCCAGCATTCATCGACGATGATTGGAACGAGAGCATCCTTCGCAAGGTGCGGGAGGCGTGGCGCACCAAGAGCGAGAAGGGCACGAAGGTTGTCTTGTTTGAAGGAACGCGTTCGTCGAGCGATGCCGCCGAGCTTATCGACAAGGATGCCGATTTGGTCGTGGGCTTCAACATGTTCGTCGAGGGTGGTGAGCGCAAGATCATCTACTCGACACGGAGCCACACGGGTTTCGACTGTAAGGCGCTCGCCAAGATGTTTCCCGGGGGTGGGGGTCACACGGCGGCGGCAGGCTTCAACACCCTCGTGAACCACGAGGGGAAGAACCCCTATGACATGTTCATTGAGATCCTCGACATGTTCGAGGGTGGCTGGGTTTTGCCCAAGGACTAGAGTCTTTCCCACTGGGTGGAGGCTTCGGACTTCTTAGGGGCTCGCCGGCACTTGATCCCTTCGTCGGTGAGGGGAACGTCAAGCTTCAACCCGTTGTGCTCGATGGTGATGTAGGCTCGATCTCGATTCTCTTTCGAAGTCCAGCCGTCGCCCGGGTACCGTCCCAGGTGGTCGACGTGAACGGTCACGGACACGACCCGGCACTTGTGCCTCGTGATGGAGCCGTCCGGCCATAGGCATTCGATCTTGGTCTTGTCCTCAAGGATCTTGTCGCCGAGACGAGGGTGGTAACCGCCATCTTTTTTGATCTGTTCGAAGTCCTTCTTTCCCATGAGGGGCTTTACACCGACTATCGAGGGCAAGGAATCGGATTGGCCTTTCGGTCGTCCAAGAATTCTTGGTACGCCGCCGCTTCGTCTTCGGGGGTGGGGATCCCGAATGCTTCGCCACCATCCATGAGATCCCGAATGGACATCTTCCCATGAAGCATGTCGTCGATGCAGAGCAAACCTTTGCCCTTGCTTCCCTCATGCTCAATGTTGACTTGGATGTACAGGTGGGGGTAGCCGTCCTTGTCGATGACGAGTTGCCACCGGCCGTCTTCAGGGCGAACGACTCCCTGAGCTTCGGGATCATCTTCGAAACGTCCAATTGTGATATTGACCATGGGGGTATCCTTTCGTGCCCTCTTGGGCAGTTAGGCACGATGGTCATCCCCCATCGGCATGACCAGTATGGTGTGGCGGGGGCGCGTCAGTCAAGGTTTCCCTTCCCGAACCCAGCGCTGCCATTCCTGGTAGGTGCGATGGTCATTGGTACGGGGGTCATCCTTGAACCAGTCGAGGAACCGCTGAGCTTCCACGCCGTCGGTGAACATGGGGGCCATGGCGATGCCAGACGTCGAGCAATACAGCACGGCGCCGGTTCCTGCATTCGGTCCGTCGTTGATTTTCGTACCTTCGAGTATTCGAACACCCATGATAACCTCTACACCGAGCCCTTAAACGGCAACGTCCCGGGCTTTCGTTTTAGCACTCGGGACGTTGAGTCGCGTTGTTGTGCCCCTTCTAAGGCGGCAGGCTGGTTCCAATCCACCAATCGATGTTCTTTTTCTAAGGTTGGCTAGGCATGTCGATCGTCGAACGAGTCGCAGAGCGCTACCTGAAACAAGCGGACGTTGCCCGAACCATCTTGGAGCAAATGGGTGGTGGACGCATGTTCGCCATGCTTGGCGCGTCGGTCATCAAAAAGACCGGCAAAAGTGTCATGTTCAAGTGGCCCAACAAGCAGCGGAGCAAGGGCAACATCTGTGAAGTCGAGCTTCGTGGGGACGACACCTACGATATGACGTTCTTCAACGGGTCGGCCCGGGGGCTCAAGAAAGTCAAAGAGTATCGGGGGATCTACGCCGACTCACTCATCGACACCTTCGAAAAGCAGACCGGGTGGTACTTGCGCCTCGCCACCGAAATCGAGATTCAGCCGATCGACGTACGCCAGATCATTCGAGATCGAATCAAGGCGGGCTGAACAATGTCGCTCGCTCTGCGCATTGCCACACGATATTTGATCGCGATCCGACCGCCTTTCCCGACCATGTGGTACGAGAATCAGGAAGGGGAGCAGTGGATTCCGGGTGATGGGGACCCTGGCAAGGTCGACACCTGGGAGGACAAGCCTCCCGATTCCTTCCCCTATTATATCAGCCAAGACCCCATGACGTTGACCGAGAACGTCAGGAAGCGGATTCTTCCCAGCGTCGTCGAAGGATGCCCCCATACCAAGGTGCTTCCAACCTACGGGTGGGAAGATCACCTCGAAGGCCGCAAGTGCGTCGAGTGTGGGGGTTCGCAGCTTCATGATATTGGCACCCCGTGGCCTACGAAGTGGGAAGCGCACGGTTTCGACAACGTCATGACGGGGCACTCAGGCTACTCTCCTGACCTTGTGCTCGCTATGGTGCGTCCTACCCCCCACGAGTTTCAAACAGCCACTGAGCGTGCCGGCAAGCCCCCCATGCTGCCCTTTGGGGATGCAATCATCGCTTCCGCCCGGTCTTGTGAGCGGTGCCTCAACACCCTTGCTTGGCGCTTCGGCCTCAGTTGGGGCTATGCGCCGGGTTCGAAGGATTGGCAGGAAGCCGGTACCTCGTGCAAGTTCTGCGACACCCCTGAGTTTTGGAACTGGTGTTTGGCCTCACCCCCCAACGAGGTGAGCAACAAGGTCGAGGAACACGAGGCAGCCGGCCCCGCACGCTTCATGACTTTCAAGGACTTGCAAAAGTTTGCCTCCAAGATCGCCCGGATTACAACTCGGGAGGAATTGGAAGAGATTGGTCGCAATGCCGACCCCAAGATGCTCGCAGAGGTTCGAGATCGGAGCAAAGCAATGTCAGACCGCATTCTCAGCGACATCATGGCCGAACGTGTGGCGTCTCGCTTCCAAGCCAAACTGTCCCCTCAGCAGCTTGGTTGGCAGCGCCGGAAGGAAAATGACGAGCGGGCGCTGAACAACATCCCGCCTGAGTACACCCACGCTTAGAACAAGCTCAAGAACAAGTTCAAGGGCACTCCCGATCAGCGGGCCGAACAGTTCATGGAGTACCTGGAAGAGCATCCGGGTGAGAGCGAGGAATGGCTTCAGGACAACGCCTTCAATGAACTCTCCAAGGCGATTCGAGAGTGGGAGAAAGACCAGCGGGAGAAGGCAAAGCTCGAAAAGGACTGCGATAAAAAGCAGGACCAGTACGAGACCGCTTGGTACAGGGAGCAAGAACGGGCGACCAAGGAAAAGCGTAAGCTAGAGCGGTTGAGGGAAAAAGCCCAAGAGACCTGCGAAGACTTCGAGGACTCTTACGACCGGGTTCCGTTCTCAGCCTCCATGGCCGAGCGTGTCGCAGCGCGTTACCAGAACAAAAAGAAGGTCAAGACGCAAGACGGCGATGAAATGACCGTCTACGAGTACAGCGATCGTCAGGTAGCCGACCGCAACCGAAAGAAGGCCGAGCGGCTCGCCAAGCTCGAAAAGGCCATCGGCAAGCTTCGGTCGAAGGTCAACAAGGATCTCAGCACTTCCAAAGCGGCTTTGATCGTTGGGCTCATCGACGCGACCTTCGAGCGCATTGGCAACCCGGGTTCAGCCAAAGACGGACACTTCGGTGTTTCGGAATGGCGAAAGAAGCACGTCACGTTCAGTGGTGGCAGTGCGACGGTCAAGTACATCGGCAAGTCCGGCGTCGAGCAACACAAGACCGTCACGGACAGCAAGCTCGTCAAGGCGCTCAAGTCGGCCTACGACGGCGCCGAGTCAGAGGAACTGTTCGGTGATGTGGTGGCAGGGGATATCAACGCCTACCTGAAGGAATTCGGCGTCACAGCCAAGGACTTGCGAGGGTTCCATGCGAACCGAGAGATGCGAGAGCGCCTCAAGGCCAACCGCAAGGGCACGCTGCCCAGCGACCCAAAGAAGCGTGAGAAGAAACTGAAGGACGAGTTCGCCAAGGCGCTTGAGGAGACAGCCGGGGCAGTCGGCCACGAGCCTTCCACGCTTCGGAGTCAGTACCTTGTGCCCGGGCTGGAAGAGGACTTCATGCAGGGCGGCAAGGTCAAGTAGGATGTCGGATCGGCAAATGGCGCTTCGGGTGGCCCAACGGTGGGTCCAAACAGCTTCCGAGGATTGGCTTGGCGATCTGTCACGACTCGTGCGGCTCGTGCAGGGGGCCAAAGACTACGAGCAAGCCATGCAGATCAAGGACGCTCTGGACGTCTTTCGAGATCGCTTGCTCGCCCGCTTCAAAGCGACAGCCAAGTCTCTCCAAGAGCGTTACCAAGGGGATGAAGAGCTTGGCGACATGCGCGACATGCTCCTTTCTGCCGGAACGGAGATCTTCCAGCTTTTGGAGTTGCCCATCCAAGAGCCAGCGCTTTGGGGTGGTGAGTACGCAGAGGACTCGGACGAAGAGGAAGAATTCGCTGCTTTCGAAGACCAAGTGGATGATTGGGTCAACGATCTTCAGACGGCGGGGGTTGACGCCCTGAGTGTACTTGAAGATGGTCTTGCGTGGGAAGAACGTTTCGAGGAGCCCACCTCGGAGCCTGTTCGAAGGGAAATTGAGGGCTTCAATACGCTGCTCGTTGGGTTTGACCCGAAAGCCGATGCCAAAGCCTATGGCAAGATCGAAGTGATCTTGCGTAAGTACCGGCGAGCGGTCAGTCGTGCGTTTCCCCGGATGCTTCAGTGGCAACTGCCGTTCGAGCTTCGGTTTGACAGAGCGGCGGGCAATTGGATCGGCAGGCTTCACCGGGGGCGGATCCAGATCAGCGTCCCTAAGTTCTTGCGGGCTTCCGTCCCCCAGGCTGTTCACATCTTGGCACACGAGATGGGCCATTGGATTTACGAGAAGAAATTACACACGGAGGCAGCACGAGCCTGGGCACAGCTTGGTGAGGGTATCAGCCTGTACGGCAAGACATCCCCAGAGGAAGCGTTTCCTGAAGCCATTGGCTATCTTGTGGCTTATGGGCCCCGAAGCCTTCCTGAGCGGGCCATGCAGTGGCTTCGTGGGGTGCTGCCAGGGGTTCGACTAGCCCGGGTTTTGGTAGCAAAGCTGATTTGCCCCCAGTGCGGGTCGAAGGAAATCTACCTTGATTCTGACGGGGCTGAATGCGAGAGGTGCGGCCACGACTTCCAACCGGAGGAAGACACCTCAAAAGCCCCCCTCACCTATGTGAAGGACGGGATCTATCTAGCGCCGCTGAAGCTGGATCGGTTCATACACTTCACGACGCTCTCTCGGGCAAATCAGGTCATGGAGGCGGGCAAGTTGCTTATGAAGCCCCCCTACCAAAAGTTTGGCCCCGATGAGGTTTATGCCGTGAGCACCATCTTCGGCACCTACTTGCCGGGTGTTCAGTTTACTCACACGAGAAGCAAGAACAAGGGTTCCGACCCAATCGTCGCCATCGTGTTCCGAACCCCCACGGTGCCCAAGGGGGCGCATGTGGAGGAAGTCTATTGGGATCGGGATGTCGTTTTGCGAGACGCCAAGATCGTTCCTCTTTCGGCGGGCAGATCCTTGATTCAGAAGTCACCCGTCAAGCTCTCTGACCGAGAGTTCGTTGTCTACGATCTGAGGCGGCTCTAGCTTCGCCCGTCGTCAGGTAGCCACTCTGGGTGCCATCCGGCATGTATCTCCCGGTGGCAGTTGGCGCAGACCATCACGCATTTGGCAAGTTCGGGCTTGATCTTCACCCACGACATCTTGGACGAGATCGAGAATTCCTTGTCCGTGTCTTCGATGTGGTGAAAGTCGAGAGCGGCGGGGCACCGAGCATACCCGCAGATGCGGCACTTGCCCCCCATGTGAGCGATGGCGCGCTCTTTGAGCGCTAGCCGACGCCGAGAGGCTTCAAAGCGCTGGCTCCACTTATCGCTCACGGCACGATTTGAAGGGGGTCCCCTGCCGTGGCGAGTGAGACCATACCCTTGTTCGTCCACAGCACAACCGTGTTCGGCTTGGCGTCCAGGGTGATGGGCTGGTTGGCCGAGACGATGTAGCCGATGAGCCCAAGCTCTTCGACCTGGCGTTTGGCTTCGAAGGCGTCAAACCCTATCAGCCCGTCGAGCATGGATTGCTTAATCTGGTGAATCTTCATTCGGGGTACCCCACGATGATGAGTTCTTTGGTTGGTTCTTGGCCGGCTTTGAGGCTCTGGCGGGAATCGACTTCGAGGATGTTCCACTCAGCGAACAGGCGCCGGGTGATGTCGTGGGTGTTGGTCGTAAGGATGACGATCGCCCCTCGCTTGACCAATTCCCGAAAGCATACGTCCAGACGGTAGAAATCACCGTTGGAGAATTGCTGCCAATCCGAGACGAAAGGCGGGTCGAGGTAAACGACGTCTCCATCCCCGGCGTTCCTTACAGTCTGAGCGAAATCCGCATGCACGAGCCGGGTTCCGGACCGGAGAAGCTCGGAGCTTGTGAGGATGTTTTCTTCGTCGACGATCTTGGGATTCTTGAATCGACCGTGCGAGACGTTGAACTTGCCAAGCCGGTTGAGGCGGTACAGGCCATTGAAACACGTCTTGTTCAGGGCGATGGTGCGAGCCGCCTGGTTGATGGGCCCGTCTGGAATGTTCGCTCGCCACCGGTAGTAGACATCTTCAGGGTCGGTCTTGTACTCTTCCTTCAACCGGCGAAGGGCAATGATCAGGTCGGCGGGGAAGTCTCGTACGACCCGGTACAGGGTGATGAGTTCCCGGCTGGAGTCCCCAAGGACTGCCAGTTGAATGGTGCGTTGCTGCATGAGGTGGAAGAACATTGCTCCCCCACCCACGAAGGGCTCGTAATACGTCCTGATCCTCCGACAACGGATTTGCGCTCCGATGTCCACAGCCAGGTGTGCTTTTCCTCCAACCCACCGGATGAAAGGCCGTGCGGTCATCCCAACTCCTGCCGCATTTTATCTGCGAAATGCTGAACGCTTCGCCAGTTGAAGGGTCTACGAATGCGAGGATCCTCACCGTACACGACCGAATCCTCCCCGGCAATGTCTTCGGCAGCCTGAACGAATCGGTTGAAAGCAAGGTCGTGCCAGGGGGGTACCCAAGCGCCACTTCGGCAAATGAAGATTCCCTCAACCTCGCCAGCTACGGCAGGGACGTGCGGGTCGCCCCAAACACAAGTGTCGACTATCTTTTGAAGCATTCTGGCGGTTGCCCAAGAGCTTTGGGTGTCAACGCTGGTGATGGTTTCCAACAAATCCTCCCATTCGCACAGGCCCTTCCACTGAGGATAGACCACGAGAGACCGTAGTTTACCACGAAGCAAGGTGAGAAGATGCCAGTCATCGCACCGGGGGTCATCGTTCTCATCGCTGTGTTTGAGGCTCGGGACCGAATAGAACAGGTCGTGGTGAGCATCGATGTGGACGATCTGTGTGGCCTGTGCGTCAGGCAATTCCTTGAAGAATCGGTAGGCATGCCGGTGAGAATCAGCGATCCCCAGTCCAAGAACGCGATCAAAGTTGAACCCAAGCCGCTCTAGGGATCGCCAGAAGCGCGCCGGGGCGGGCTTGGAATGCTGAAGGCTTGTCTCTTTGCGTAGATCAATCCCCCGGGCGAGCGCTGTGGTGGCTCGGATGTTCCAAGCAATCGTTTGGTAGATGTTGCCGTCTTCGGAGTGTCCCCAGTCCCATTCGGGCTCTTCTCGACAGAAAAAATCCCAATCCAGACTCAACCAGACTTTACGAGTCATCGGGGGATGCGCCCACCGTAGATCATGGCGAAGTTCGCTGCCATGGATTGGCGGCGTCCGGCTCTGGCCGTGAGCGGGTGGGGATAAAGTGCCCCCATGGTTGCCTCATGGATGTCGGCGGTAGATTCTTCGACTTCGAGCGGCCCGTAGCCATAGCGAAGGGCAATCAAGCTCGTAAGCCCTCGATAGAACGTGGGCAGCGGCTTGGGCAGCGCTGGTCTAGGGAACATGCCGTAGTGCGCAGCGATCCGCATTTCCATTTGGCTGTAGTTTGGCACGAGCATTTGAGGGGGACCATCTTGATGCCAGTTGCGAAATTCGTCGAAGTCGTGACGGCCCATCATCATGGTGGGGACACCTTCCCTGTCTCGGAGGGTGACCACGCCGTTTTCATCCTCTTCGGCTGTTTCATTGTGCCGGGAGGGGAGAGGAATACTGTCTAGCTCCCGGAAGGCAGCAACAAGGTCGTCTTTAGTCGGCATCCTCTAACCCCAGATCTGCCAGGGTAGGCAAACGCTGCTCACGAGACAACACTTCCCGAACGGGGCGGTAGCTTCGGCGGTGAGCAATGCATGGACCATGTGTGGCGAGGGCTTGCTTGTGCTGCTTCGTGGGGTAGCCATGGTGCTCATTGAAACCATACACCGGGAAGCGCTCGTGAAGCTCATCCATCCGCTGTAGCTGTATGTACTTGGCGAAGATGCTGGCGAGGCTCACTGCCGGGATGAGAAGGTCGGCCTTGGGCACGAGCATGATAAACTCGGTGGCGGTCGAGTCGATGTCGGGAGGCGTGATTCCGTCCACGACAACAAACGGCTTGTAGGCGAGCCGATCGAAGGTTCGGCGGATTGCTTCCCCCTGAGCCCAAGCCTGAGCCTTGTCGATCCCGACCTTGTCGATGACGGACGATGTGGCGATCCCAACCCCGATGACGATCCGGTCATCGCCAGCATAGTGGTCGTGGACGACCTTCATTTGGTGGGGCTTGAGCTTTTTGGAGTCTCGGACGAGCTTGTGAGGCTCCCAGCCTTGGGTTGGTACCGCTGCGGCGGCAGCCACGAGCACGCCAGCGCACGGCCCCCGGCCCGCTTCGTCAACGCCCACGATGGTGCCAGGTTGGTGATCTAGGATGTAGGTCTCGACGTCACTGAGGCTTGCCATTTTGGGCTTCCGGGAGGGTGTGGTCGGGATGATAGCCTTCGTACTTCATGGACCCTCTAAGGCGCGAGCCTCACTTCAATACCCGTCCCGCATGGAACATTTGCTCACAGGTGAGATTGGCAGGGTTCTGGTACCTGGAGTAGGGCAAGCATTCCTTCCAATCCTTGTCAATCTGAGCGACTTCGGTCACCTCCGTCACGTTGACGTCCGCATGCCGAAGCTCGTTGGACCAATCGAAGCGCTGGGTCCGTACGTCCTCTTCCACATCGTCGGCCGTTACGGCGTCCGCATAGAAGGTGACCTTCAATTCAACTCTGTGAATGCTCATTCCTCATTCAACACCAGTTGCTCTTTGCGTGCGATCTTCTCGCAGATGAAGTGGCCCCGGTCGATTCCAAGCTTTGCGGTGAAGGTCTCGTTCGAAGCTTCCATGTCGCCGTCAACCTTCATGAAGGCACGCACGCCGTTGAGACCGATGACGATGATGTCGTCACCCCGACTGAGGGGGTCGTTGATCGTGACCACATCTCCAAAGTCGCAGCCCTTGTCATTCTTGTTCCAAAGGATGGGCGCGTGGACGATTTCATACATTGCCCAAGCTTTTGCTGGGGAAAACGTCATCGCCTGAACCCCGGGACGTACCGGTAGTTGTTGGTCCAGCCAGTCGTTGGAACGATGCCCCAAAGGATGCCCCACCCTATGAAGTTGTCATCGTCATCGTACTTGCGTGTGATCCGAAAGAAGAACCACTGGCAGAGGTAAAAGTTGACCCGTCCGAGCCACTTGAGAGCGGTCTTATCTGTCATCTGAACGTCCTTCTGCGCCACCAATGACGCACATAATTGAACCAAAGGTAGTCGAGGGTCGACCATAGGAATTCCGGGTACTCTCGAACCTTGATTTTGGCGGCTTTGAAGGCTTGCCAATTGGTGGGAGCGTCGGCGATAGCTTGCCACCGCTTGAATTCTTCCTCGGACAAATCAACTTCGATGTCGTAGGCCCCGTCAGAATCAGGGCCCTGAACGTCTATCCACGGCGGGGGCTTTTGATCTGGATTTTCCATTTAGGGGGTATTACACCGGAGATGGCGGCGATGACTCGGGTGAGATCGAGGAGGCAAGCTTCCTTGGGAGCCTCAATTTCGAGCCGGAAGGTGAACAAGGTGCGTTCGGGCTCGGGTCTTGCCTCGATGGTTTCCATGCGGAGTATGTTACCCTACCCATGGAATGTTGGGCAACTAATCGAGGATTAGGTCCCAAGTGGTCCAGGGGACAAGGTAGGCAACGGAGTAGTCGGGTTCAGGTGAATCTTTGATCTCGGTCACCCGGTAGGAATTCCCGAAAACCGTAAGTTTGAGCCCGACTTCGATCTGCTTGGGCTCGCCGTGGAGGACGTCGAGACGGTAGGCTGCGAGATTGCGAAGCTCAGGCGGGTAAAACTCGTTGTGGACCGAGTAAAGCTCGTTGAAGCTTCGAGTAACGTCGAGGTTGTGGTAGATGATGCGAACGGGCTGTTCGCCCTTCTCCCAACGAGCGAAGTCCTTGTCATTGACGTAGACTTCGCTCTTGCCGGTTGCAACGTTGGGGAGCATCAACCAAACATCTGTTGGGCGACCTTGAGGGCTCGACGGTCGAGCTTGGCGCCCTGACCGAACCAGAGCGACTCCTGACGCGTGTCGTTGGAGCGGCCACGCTCGTGGTTGAGGTACGAGTTGACGGCGTTGTAGGCGCCCCAAGCCGTCCCGTTGGCCCCTCCCAGCTTGGTACCGTACTTGTTTTCCTCGTAGAGCTTGATGACGTTGTCGGCCACGCGCTCGCCGCCCTTTTCGGAATCCTTCTCCTCACCGTCGACCACGATGGGGTTGAACACGCGCCGGACGTACCTGCGAAGGCTCGACTCGGTGACTCCCCGGCGAGACAGTTCCTTCCACTGCTCAGCGGTCGCGACGAATTCCCGGTTCGCCAGGTTGATGACGTCCTTGATCTTGTCGAGAGCTTGGACGGCGTTGACCGTGTGGCGCACCTTCAGGAGCTTGCCCGTCTGAATCGCCATCATGAGCGTGTTCTCGCACACGACCCGGTTGCCCACGAAGCCGGTCGAAACGGCCATGGACCCGTCGTGGCTGTTGGCGAGCAAGACGAAAAGGTTGACAGCATCGCCGGGTACCACTTCGATGGGGTCGGATTCGTTGAGGCGGGCCTGGATCCACACACGCTTGCCGCTTCGCAGGGAACCAAGCGTTTCGAGCTTCGCATGCCCGCCTTCGAGCCAGTCCTGGAAGAACGCCATCGCTTCGGCATTCTGAAGGACATGGTAGCCCTTGCCCACGGTGCCGAGTTGTTCACCCGTGTCCATCCGCACTGTCGCGCACGACTTGGTCTCGATCAGGTTGCCTTCGGCATCCTTGCGAAACAAGGGAGCCTTCTCGACGGTGAAGCCGAGCCCAGCGTTTTCGAGGGCGGTTTTGAGGTTGACGGTTCCGGTGGGGACGAGGTGTGTAGTCATGGTGGGAACTACACCGGCAAGGCGCGTCATTATCAACTTTTTGTTTGACACTGTGCGTCATGCTGACAAACATCTGATATGACGGCATAGTCAGAATGGACGTTTCCCGCCTAATGAAAGCCGCCCGAACCGTGACGCCGGCAGCCGAAGTTCGCTTTAGGGGAATCCCGGATCGCGAAGATTGGTGGGTGTGCTCGATCCAAGTAGGGGGAGCGATTCTCGTGGAGTCGAGCGCCGGTCCTTTGGATCAGGTTATTGAGGACGTGACGGCCAAGCTCAAGAAGATGTCGCAGCGGCTCAAGGCTGTCTGTCGAGGTTCAGAGCCACCTTCGAGCCAGTAGGTGTCAGATCTTCGAAAGGTGGGGCGTCTGGTGGATTGAACACGCCGACACACCTTAGAGGGATCACGATGAAGATCAAAACCAACAGCTTCGCACACCGACACACCGCCGAGTCCGAGTATGGTTACTTCGAGGGCACGTTCGAAGAGCTTGAAGCTCTCGTGACCAAGCACTATCACGAGGCCAAGCCCGGGTATCGGGATGGCGTGTGTCTCGTGCCCGTTCCCCCGGAGCGCTTCCGTTCGAGCATCATGCCCGTGACGGACAAGACCCCGTTGCGAGCGAAGTTTGCCCCCCGTCGTGAGGGTGAAGCGCCCTTCCTTCAGGTTGTGAGCGATGGCCCTGGCAAGTGCGTGGCGGGCTCCTGCAACATCGTGCTGTACCGTAAGGACGTGCTCGATGAGGGCAACGAAGCCACGTTCGAAGACTCCGACTGGGAGATCGTGAGCATCAACCCCGAACCGGGCACGGAAGAGTCTCCGATGGACCCCGTGACGATGGCTCGCAACTTCCTTCAGATGGAAGGCGGGACGAAGGGCGACTTCAGCGCTGAAGACTTCGCCAAGGCGATCATCTTCCACGCGACCCACGTCAAGCAGGGCTAGAGGTTGGCCTGGACGCCAAGGTAGTCCTTGTTCTTGGCGAGATCGGGTGCGTGCATGACGACGCCAGCCCAGAAGTGGTCAGGGGCCCGTGGGTCACCTGACAAGGTCCACTCGTCCTCGACCGTGAACAAGCCCCGGAGGCTGATCCGTAGGAAGTCGCCTTCGACGTAGTTGATGGGGACCAAGGGGCCGGCGATTCGGGAGGCGTACGTGTATTTCTCGTAGGTTCGGGTCGAAATGGACCACCCGCCCATTGCCATGACGGCGTAACCATACTTGATTTGCTGGCCGACCATGGACACGTATTGGTCGCTGTCCTCATCGGATCCCCACAGAAGGAATCCTCCGAAGCGCCCATCGGAGTATTGGACTTGGAAGTCATCGTCTGTGGCATCGTCCCACATGACGAGTTGGCCCCCGGCCCACCCGCTTTGCAGAAGCGCGTTGTTGAGCTTCACTGGGAACGTGTCGCCCTTGACGAAAACCACAACGTCTCGTGTTCTGAAGATTTCAGGCATCGCTACAAAGACCAAGCATAAACAGAATCGTCCACCGGGTCCAGCATGACCCGATGCCACAACCCCGCTTCGGATGGGTCACCCATACCACTTCTGAGTCAGGTAGGTGATGTGCTTGTCGGCTCGGGTGTGCATCTCCCGCCAGTGCTTGACGTCGTTCTCCCAGAAGTCGGTAGCGGTCGTCCACCCGGCGTGGTGACCAAGGATGTAGCCACCAATGGCACCTGTGAACATCGCGATCAAGAGGGTGAGCATCGAGTCCTCTAATCTTCGAACACGCCATCATCCATGAAGTCGTGGTCGGTCGTCAAGCGCTCCCATTGGCTGAATAGCCCGGGGTACGCTTCCTGAACCAGTTCGACGAGCTTCTCGCATTGTTCCAGCGTGAATCGGCCGATGTGAGCGTCGTCCGGCGCCATCTGCATGGCAAGAGCCATCCACTGGTAGGCTTCCTTACGGGACATCATCGGCTCTTGAGCGTCGCTCTTGGGCTTCCAGAGCAGATCGAACGCACCATGCGCCGCCATCCGGCCCCGTCGGGTCGCCTTGTTGGCGGGGATGCCACGGGGGCTCCCATCCTTGTGGGCGCCGTGGGTGCCACCACAGTCCGGCCACTTGATGCAGCCATAGAAGTAGCCGTACTTGGACGGCCGAAGCTCCATAGGGGCACCACAGTCGCCGCAAACAAGGTCTTTGCGAGCACCAGCGGGAGGACTAGGGCTGGGTTTGTCGAAGTCGTTGTCATCGACGTCGGAGATAGGACCCTCCAACTTTTCGATGTCAAATTCGATGTCAAGGTCAGACATGCCTTGTCCTACACCGGGCTGTCACCCCTCGTGATTTCCATGAGATCAGCGTTCTCATGGTCGACCCGGTAGGTGGTGTTCTGCAAATCGACCCGGATGTCCTCCCAAGGGACCGTCTCGTAGCCTCGGTGAGGGGCCCACCCCACGAAAACCGTCGCCCACGGAGCCTTCGAAAGCTTGCGAAGGACGTCGGGCAAGTCAATCGGGAGGTTGGTACCCCGGTTGATGGCAACGCTTAGACAGTCGTACGCGATCACGACCCGATTGAGAATGCCGATGCTCTGAGCATAGCGGAACGTCGAGTCGAACCGGTCAAAGACGGGCGTTTCCCGGAATTCATCATACATACCCAACTGTTGCAGGGAGTTTCGCTGGTCGCTGTCAAACTGACTTTTGAGCCACGAGTCGATGATTGACGTGAGGAAAAAGTCATGACTTGTGCCTTGATAGCGCTCACCCCATTTCTCGGCGAGCTTGCAGGGCAGGTAGTCGCTGTCAGCGGGATGTCCATAGACGTTGTGAGCTATTGTGGGCACCGGGTTGATGTTGTCCCAGCGTCGGAAAGCCAGTCGAAGGGGCTCGACGGCGTCACTTGCCGCCAGATAGATGGTGGGGTCGCTCTCGGCGAGACAGATGACGTCGTTGTGACCACCCACCTCGTCCCTCAGACTCTCATGCAAGCCTTCGAAGAACCGCTTGCGAATGTACCGGGGGCCAGCAATCGTGACGAGTCCTTGGTCGTGGCACGCATCCCACAATGTTCTTCGGGAGTGTGGTCGAAGCAGATTCCAATCAGCCTCGAAATCACTCGTCTTTGAATCGGTCATCCAAAAAGAAACCAATCTCCCCGTGCGTCGGGTCTTGAAACACTACTTGACCCTGCTGATCAATACGATAGTTGAGGGCGGATGCCCCGTTGCGCCGATGCCATTCGAGGCTAATCAGAGCGTGAATGCCGGTTGCACTCTTAGTGGAACTGGCGAGAATCCGGTGGAGTAGCGTCTCCGGAATAGCCCGCAGCAACCCGGACAACTCCTCTTCGGATAGCGAGCTTCCGAGCAAAAAGAATTCGATGAGCCCCTCGGTACCTTGCTCGTCCAGGGTCTTCGTCCATTCGTGCATGGCGTACTTGACGCTGCGCTCGACGATGAGTTGAAGGTTCTGTTTGGAAGGACCCGGGATCTTGTCACACGCGAGAAGGACATGGTCGATCGCCTTGCGCTCGATGTCTGCCCGTATGGAATCGAGATCGTAGTATTTGGGCTCTTTGGGCTTCGGGTCAGATGGGCGAAGTAGATCCCAGTCTGAGGAAAGGTCAAGGTCTTCGTCGGGCATGCAAGGTGTTACACCAACCGGTTCTGAAGCCAGGGGGGCATGAGCCCCATCTCATCTTTTGAGAACCCACAGGCTACCCACCTTTCAGGTTCTCTTTCGAATTCAGTCCGGTGTCCAATGAGGATGCTTTTCTTGAGTCGGTACTGCACTTCCCATGCCGTTTTTGGGCATTCACCGTTCAATTTACTAAGGATGAGTCGTACTGCATCTTCAATTTGTTTTGTGATACGCTTCTGTCGAAATTCGGGAACAATAAAAACCAGTTTCCCTCTGGCTTTCATAATGGCGAGGACGACCGTCGCGAGCACCTCATCGTTCGTCCCCTTTGAAAGAAAATCACAAGCTTTATCGGACACATACAACCGGCTCTGATCATCCGTTGCGCATTTACCGAGCAAGGTTGTGTGGAATTCGTGTAGCTTCATGTGCCCGATCATACACCGGAAGTTCCCTGACGTAAACTTGCGCCCTAGTTCCAACTGAGCTATGACGGGCGCTGTCCAGGGGAGACCACCTTCAAAAGGAGGAATACTCGTGGAAACGTTGATCACTTGGATTATGGGTTTCATGATTGCCGCAGCGCCCCCGGGTCGAAAGACATACGTTCCGGAAGCTGAAGAAACGAAGATCGAGGCTGAACAGAGGTACCGGGATATCGCTGTGGACATCGCTGAGGTGCTCTACGGTCCTGATCGCGAGAAGTCCTTGTTCGGTGGAAGGTACGCCCAGGCACGGACCGTTTCCGTGGTCCTGAGCTTGATGCTTCACGAATCCGGATTTAGAAGGGATGTCGACTACGGGGAAGGCAAGCTTGCTCGTGGTGACCAGGGTCGATCCTGGTGTTTGATGCAATTGAATGTTGGCAAGGGCAAGACCACCCCGTGGAACGAGGTGAAGAACCGGAGGGCACGTCCGGCAGATCCCGAGAGCGAGATCCATACGGGGTGGACCGGTGAAGAACTGGTGACTGATCGCACAAGGTGCATCCGTGCCGGGATGCGGGTCATTCGTTCGTCTTTCCTGTCCTGCCGGCGTCTGGGTCGTCTTGAATGGTTGCGGGTATACGCCAGTGGTTCGACCGAGAAGGGTTCGAGCCACAGCCGTCAACGGATGGGGGTCGCCATTCGTTGGTTCGACCGCAATCGTCCCACGTTCAAGGACACCGACATCATCGAAATGCTCAAGCCGCCCACCCTCATGCCCGAACCTGAAGTGGAAGCGTTGAACATTTTATGGCCGGAGTATAGGGTACCAACGAGGAACCCATGGCGAAACTATTTACTCCTGAAGCCCTCCCCGATCTGATCATCCGTCTGCGACGCGCAATGCAGCGTGGCTACCAGGTCGGCAAGTTCGCACAGTATGCCCAAAAGCTCGCCGAAAAGGCGGGTGGCGATCCCCCGACCACGGTAGCAGGGCTTCTGGACCTTGCGGAGCAGCTTGCTTCGGATCCCAAGAAAACGACGGCGAAAAAGGCCAAGCCTTCGGCCAAAAAGCTCTCCAAGACGGAGAAGCCCCCGGTCAAAAAGGTCGTCGAATTCGAGGCGAAGGTCAAGCCGGTCGGCAAGGCCGAGCCCGCAGAAGAGATCAAGGAAGCGCCCACCCCTGAGCCCGAGCCCAAGGTGGAAGCGAAACCTGAGCCTGCCCCTGAGCCCCCCAAGGAAGAGAAGCCCAAGGCCAAGGCTTCCAAGTCCGAGCCTATCCCGGAAGAGCCGGTCAAGCCCTCCAAGTCCAAGAAAAGCAGCAAGAAGTCAAACTAGTTTCTTGCTTCCCAGGACTGTTTGAGGGCTCGACGCGTTTTCTTCCCGACGATCCCATCATCTTCAAGTCCTGCGTACCGTTGGAACGTCATGATGGCAGCACGGGTTTTGGTGCCAACGCGTCCGTCGGCCTTGGCGGGCCCTAAGTCATAGTGGCACGCCAGAAGCTCATCCTGAATCTCGTCGATGGTCAGGAAGTCAGGTACGCCCGTTTCCGGGGCTTCGATGAGCAAGTCTGAGCGCCACTTCTTCAGTTCTTCTGAGAAGTCCGGCAGATCGACCCCATAGAGCTTCTCGGCCACGGGGCGGATCTTGTTGTACCGGTGGGGGTAGATCGCGATCCCAGGATCGAAGGTGAGCCGCTTGGCGAGTCCAATGACCCAGTCCTCGGAGAACAGGGGGTCGCGCGTGTGCTTGATGTGTTCTTCGAGCATCCGGGTCGCCATGGCTGGCAAGTTGAGCGAGAAGCTCAAGTAGATCGCCCGAGCCGCCCCCACCCACAGGTTGTTGTGGGTGGGGATGTCTCCGAACATCGTCTTGCGAGCCGAGCCGAACACGTAGCTCTTGAAGCGGGGCAGAAGGTACTGCATCTGCGCTTCGATGGCACCGGGCTGGGCAAGGAATTCAGCCTCACAGGCGACCCATAGCTTGGCGTGTTCTTTGGAGATGTTGTCCCAGGTGCCCAGCTTCCCTGTCGAGTCACGCAGGAAAAGTTGCCGTTGCTCTTGCTTGCGGTCCACCTCTCCCCGGGCATCCCGGAAGTGAAACCGCCAACGAGCCCGAGCGTTCGTTTCGAAGGTGACGTCTGACGCCGCCATGGCCGGCTTGAGGGGGTCCAAGAGTCCTTCGTCACAGGACACGATATAGCCGAGAAGGTCGGACACACCGTACATCCCAGCCTCGCAGTGCTGAACCAGGCCAACCGTGTTGATGCACCGGTCGTAGCCGTTGATCGCATCCCACTTACCGCCTTCAGTCGCCGTGATCACCGCAAGGAACTTCTCGGATTCCGATGGGTTGTCAGAGAGCCGAAAAGGAGTCTTTCCCCAGAAGTAGGGGCCTTCATACCCTCCATACTTTCCCCAACCAATATCGCTTGTTTCGACCATGATAATTCTCCTGCGTCCGAGTCGACCCGTCCAGCATCGAACTACTTGTTAGGCGGTAATTCTATGAAACTCACCGACGTGTTTTCGATAGCGGGCCTTCAGGGGGTGATCGACGAACTTTCGGAGTTTGCGGGGATCCCGCTGTTCTTCGCAGACGTCGATGGTAACATCGTCACTCGAATCGACAACCTTCAATCAGTGTGTACAGCATTCTCAAAGGACGAACACCGTCCTTGTGCTGCTTGCCCCCGCAGACAGATAGGTCAGACGAACTTCGATTGGTCCATGGACGATCTGGTGCAGTCGTACCCATGCCCTTCAGGGATGCTTGAGATCGCAATCCCAATCCTTTTGAAGGGTGAGCCACTCGGCGTGCTCGGCTCCGTCCAGGTCGTCAAGAGCCCAGAGGAGATCGAGCGGGTCGGCACCTTCGCGACGTCAAACGGCTTCACGCAGGAACAGCGGGATCGGTTCGCATCCTCCATTCAGGTGTACGAGGAAATACGCTTGGTGGCCCTTCAAGCCATAGGACAAGCGGTCGTGCGCCTAATGGTGACAGCCCCGAAAGTAGTTGGTGTACACGCTGGCCCCAGCGGCGATGATTGACTCAGGAACAAGAGTCTACCGCTGAACCAAGCCCGGTACGGCCAGCGTGCCGGCTTCCTTGTAGCCCTTTGATCTGCGCATCGTCAACCCTTAAACGCCAACTGGTGGCCCTTGCCACCAGTCTCCCCTTCTCTCGTGCCCGGGCCCCTTAAGGGAAGGTATCGGAACCCGTTGGCTGGCTTCATGGTGGCCCTCGTGCGTTCATGCGCTGTCTCCTTTCGGGGGGTTGCAGGGTTTCTGTCTAATGGCCTTGCCACAGGCCGGGTGAGGCTGTTCGGTCTTGGTGGGCTTCGTGCTCGCTGCATGTACCCCATAAGGTGCGGGGGGCGGCTCGATCAACCGAAGTCGAAACTTTCGATCGCTTTTTCGATCGTCGCGTGCAAAACGCTGACTTCCTGGTCGTTTTGGATCACGTGGTGGAAGGCGTCATCGGGGATTTCGAGTTGCTCGCGCTCGCTGGCGTGCATCCCAAGGTCGCCTCCCAAGCCCGCTCCCGGTCGTTTGACCCGGATGGTCAGGGCTCCCGCAGCCTTGAGCTTCTCGAACTCGTTGATGTACCGGACGTCGGGAACCACGACGTTGATGGCTGGGAGGGACAGGCTGAGGGTCTCACGCAGGGGGACGAGCCCACGGGTCCGCTGGTAGAGGTAGTTGCCCAGCTTCAGCGTGTTCGCAACACGCAACGTGTAGTCAATCCAGGTGTCTTTGTACAGTCCCCGCCCCCACTCGTTGCCGAGTTGTTGTAGGGCCACCCGGGGGGTCAGGAACACCTCGCACGGGCTGGGTACGGATTCATCCTTCAGGAATTCTTGGTGGCACCGGGTGCACCACACGTGGGTGGTCGACCCCCTGGTGATGAGCGTGTGCTCGGCCGAATGGTAGGTCAGGTAACGCTTGTCCGGTTGGTTTCGGAGCACGCTCGGTCCCCAAAGCTGTTTCTCGGAGAAATGGTAGACATCCATCAAGAAACGCTTGAGGGGGTCGGCCAGTGCAACCGAGACAAAATCGTGGGCCTTCACGAGAACGCGAGCGCCCTCATCCTTGCCGCTTCCGGCGACTCCATTGATTGCGACGATACGTTGAGTCATTGGTGCCACTCCGACAGATCAAGATCCGAATGGTCCTGGGGTACCCAGAACGAGGGGATTTTCTCCGTTTTGACGAACAAGCCCATGAGTTTGGTGATGCGATCCATGGTGGCGTCAGAGGGAGGCGGGTACGTGCCCGGTCGAGGGAGGCGCTTGATAAGGTAAAATGCCTCCACAGGCAAAAGAGCCTCAGCATGCTTGTCGAACCATTTGCGGGTCCCATTGCCAATCCCGTACGTGTCCGGGGCGTATTCGACGACGTTCAGGTACAATTCGAGAATTCGTTCTCGGCTCAAACACGATTGCAGCGCCCACGCGAGGAAGATCTCTTGGATCTTCCGGCCAAGGGTCTTGCCCCGGCTTAGCCAGAGGTTGCGGGCAAGCTGCATTTGGATGGTCGAGCCACCTCTCACGAACCGCCCTTTCTTGACGTTGTCGATCAGGCTGTTGCGCAGGGCGGCAACGCTCACGCCCCGATGCGAGTTGAACCCAGGATCTTCCAGGGTGATGGCAGCGATCGGGAGGTATTGACCGACGGCGCCGATGGGTACCCAGTCCTTGGAGCCCGGTCCGCTCGTGCGGGTGAAGCGTGTCACACCATCCGCCTTGTACGCTTCATAGGTGAACGGCTTCCGGAGGGCTTTGAGCTTGTCGCCGCAGATGGCTTTGCACGTCGATGTCATCTTCAGCTTGGGTTCGGGCTTGACCGTCATGGACCATTCAAGGTCACCGACGAACGTCATACCATCAAGAGGGTGGGCAAGCTCGGTGGGCAGAGCCTTGATGTAGTCCTGGCACGAAGCTTTGGAAGCCCGGATCTGCATGTTGGCGATGTTGAACCAGAAGTCCACGCTGTCGAACCGATCGTTCCAACCCGGCTTCATGTAGATGTCGACGTCGCCCCTTTTGATGGCTTCGAAGTCGTCGGTCGGCAGGCTCAGGATGAACCCGTGGGGGAAGCTCATGGGCTGCTTGGAGATAATCGGGTGCGTGACCGTGATGGTTCCAAACGTGAAGAACAGCATCTTTATGTCACGATCATAGACGATCTCAGTGTCGGAGCCGTTGGCCCCATACGAGCCGCCTGCCTGCCATCTTTTGACTTGGAGCGTGGGGTCACCCTTTATCAACTCGAAAGTCACGTCGTCCAGGAAGATGCTGCCGTCTGTCATCTCCGGGATCTCGAACTTGGGGGAGATGACAACCTGCTTGGCGGTGATGATGTCTTTCTTGGACGGCCCGGCCTTTCCAGGTCCGATCCTGGCGTTGGCATGAGCGTGCTCGACGGTTCCATCGAGCCAGGTCACCGGGGTTTTGAAGGCGTGCTCGGTCGAGACGCCGTTGAGGGTGACTTCGGCACCGTGACCCTTGTAGTGAACCATGACCCCATCGACCGTGATCTTGCGGCTTGGGGCAGCGGACTTGGCCGACCCACCTTCCGGGAGTTTGAGGATGTTGATGTGCCCGCCATGCACGGTCACTTCCTTGTCCATGTTGACTCGCACGTCGGGAAGCTCGGCACGGACCCACCCCTTGTCGACGGACAGTTTCAACTGAATGTACCAAGCCCGGTAGGTGATGGCGTTGACGGTTACTCCCGAATACGTGTCCTCGATGTGAGCTTTCAGCATCTTGGGGGTTTGCATAAGGAAGAGAATGGTGAAGCCGACCCCCAAGATGAAAATCGAGGCGAACAGTTTGGTTTGTCTTTCAGGGCTCATTCGTCCTCATTGATGCGGTCGTAAATGGTCTTGGGCTTGGGAGCCGGGGGCTCTGGCGGGGGCCAACCCAAGGTCGTGTTTGGGTTGGCGCTGGTCAAGCCTTCCGAGACAGACTTCTCGAACAGGAGCCGAAGTTGTTCAGTTCGCTGATATCGTTCGGAATCACGCTCAACTCTGGTTGTTTCAAGATCAGATGTCAGCCCAGCTATTTCAACTTGCATCTCAGCGAGCTTTCTTCGAAGACCATCCCGCTGCTTTTTCCACCTGATAGCCTCCGGGGACCACTTCGGTTCAGGCTTCGGTTCTTTGTGCTCGGGACGGTCCTTGGTCGAGAACCAGCCAAGGACGCCTAGGATCCAGCACACACACGCGCCACCTACGCCAACCCACACAGTGGTTTGGTCAAGGTACGGGGAGAGAATTGCCCCTGTGCCGAAAACCAGGGCGAACGTGATCACCAGGATGAGGCGAGGGAGTGGGTTTTCGACTGCACTTTCGGCCATGGTTCAAGCCTCGTTGATGTGGTCGTAGATTGTGTAACCCGGGTTCGAAGCCTTGGCTTTGGCCTTTTCAGCCATCCGTCTTTCGTGATGCTTTATCGAAATGCGCCTGAGGGTGGCGTTGATCTGGTCGCTTTCAGCTTCCAATTCCTGAACCAACTTTTCGCCCGCTTCCAACTCGGCTCGCCTGGCAGCCCGCTCGGCATCCTCTCGTCTCCGATCTCGGATATGGAGACCCGTGGCGAAGGCGGCGGAAGCAGCCACAATCAAGATGATAAATCCGACGATCATCAAAAAGGTCTCCATGGCGACATTCTACACCGATTGCGGTGGATCGTGGGCGCCCCCGTCCCTTAGTAGGGGCATGAAGACGCTCAAACTCACCGAATACACCTCAGTCGAAGTCCCCACCAAGCGCAGCGAGTGGCAGCTTTACAAGCAGGCCGGCTCCTACAAGAGCGCCGTCAAGCTCACCGCAGCGCTCACCAAGGCTTGCCGCAAGGCCACCAACGAGAACCGCAAGGGCACCCTCCGAGCGCGTGGCGAATTCAACGGACACGTCGCTGAGAGCCTCTACGAGCAGTATGTGTGGCCGGTGGCCTGCAAGTGCGAAGCTGGCGGCGCGACCGACACCGAGCCCCGCCAGGTAGCCCTCATGCTCCTCGACAAGGTCGTCGAGCAACTGATCGGATACTAGGAGACACCATGTCTGACGTCAAGACCCCCCGCCCCGCAACCATCATCGAAGGGCCCGAAGCCGACAACGGCTACGTCTGGAAGGTCCAAGCCGATGATGGAGCCACCTACCGGCTCGTCGGCTTGGGGGCCCCCATGGGCGACCGGGACAAGGTCGGGGACCGAGGGACTGTGAAGTACACAAGTGGTGCCAGCTTTGGCCTTTGGTTCTGGAACCCTCTGTCGGTGTAGTGCTGGTGAATGTCTGATCCCCCACCTCCCCCCGAACCGCTCGACGAATTCAACGAAGCCTGGAAGGACTTGCGTCCGGCCACCCTCGAAGCGATGGGCCGCAAGGATCTTGCCAAGTTCGTCATGGCGATGTGCGATGGTCAGGTCTTCACGACCGACCACATCAAAGGTGGCCCGGAACAGATCGCCAGCTTGGCGCCGATGATTTTCCTGCCGTTGGCGCTCGGTGGCCTCGAAAGCATCCCGGAGCGTGACCGAGCCGAGTTGGGCATCGTCTACGAGTACATGGACAAGGCGGTCCCCACGTCGATCAACGGTTACCCTATCTTTTTCAGCATGCGACTCATGATCAAAGCCGATTGGGAAAAGGCCCTCACGGCGTACCACAAGGAAATGGATCGTCGGAAGACCTTGACCGAAGACCTTTTCGAGGACGAGCCTGACGACCAATAGGGTTCTTGTCGGTCGCCCAAGGTATGGGTGGCCTCAAGACAGAACCAAACCCTTCCGATGACTGGGAACCCACGAATTCCAATTTGTGGAGTCAAGTGACTGATCTCGCCAAGGGAGATCGCAAGACACTCGACGTGGGCAACGGCAAAACCTACGAATCTCCGAACAACGGTGCTGGGTACCGGCAATGGCCGAGCCCAAACGCAACCGGTTGGTCAGTCAAGATCTACAACCTCGCCGGGGGTAAGTGGCGACGGAAGTCCTCGATGGCTGAAAGGGTAGCGAGCCGTTATCTGAGCGTGGTACAGTCGGCGGATGGCATTCCTCGGAATTCAACTCCCACATGAGATCGCTCGCCAGCTTGCCCGAATCAAGGTCCCAGGCACGCCGGAAAGCTCATCGACCTTCCACATCACGATGTTCTACATGGGCGACGAAGTGCCCATGGAAGAGGTGTCAAAGGCTGCCCTAGCGGCTTTCGACGTGGTGAGCGCTACCAAGCCCGTCAAATGCGTGTGCAAGGGTCTGGACACCTTCCCGGGCGAGGAAACGGTTCCTGTGATCTGCCCCGTTGACTCTCCGGACTTGATGAAGCTCCGGGAAGCCATGAAGAAAGCGTTCGACAAGGCCGGGGTCGAGTACAGCAAGAAATTCCCAGACTTCCATCCGCACGTGACGCTTTCCTACTGCGACGCCAAGGAACGGCCGAAGTCGAAGGACTTTGAGACGCCGGTCGAGTGGACGAGCGCTGAAGTCGTGATCTGGGCGGGGGATAGTTATGACGACCGGATGATCGTCACCATTCCGATGAATTCAGAAGCCAAGCTTGCATCAAGGGTGGTGCTTCGGCACCGCCTGGCGTCACTCAGTAGTCGCCCAGTCGGGTAGATTCTCGAAACTGCTGTAGTAGAAGTTCGTTGCGGCGGGAGCGGGCGTCTCAGGTGGCGTCCAAACCGGCACGTCGGGTTGTTCAGGCAACGCTTCGAAGGGAGCCCTTGCGCTCTCGGCAACCTGGTACCTGACGGGTTGACCGGTGCACAAGGTCGTGAGGCGCCAGCGGGCGCAGTCACGGGAGACTGCGTGGTCCTCGACCGCCTCACTGCAAATGGGACAGATGTCGGCGGCGTCCATCCCAGCGGCGACGTGCATCAAGCCTGCTTGCCGGAAGTACGCTTGCACCAGTTCGGGCTTTGGAAGATCGAGCGACAGAGCCAGGGCGGTCAGGAAGTCCTGAAGGTTGGTACCTTCCGGCAGGCTCCGAAAGATCTCGAATGCGCCATGAGCCGCTCGCAGGATGTTCTCTTGCTGGGCGACCTTAGGGCTCGTGTGCTCTGAAAGCGCGATGGTGCCAACGATTTGCTCGTTGAATACGATGTCAGCCATGATGGGGAGATTCTATCAAAAGAAGCTAGCAATCGGCCTCATCATATTCGGTTTCCTCCATCTCCGTCCGAACATCTTTGAGCCGGCCTTTGAGTAGAGCAAGAGCGTCCTGAGCCTTGACGATAGCGTCCTGAGCCTCTTCGATTTCCTTGTCACCACCGATGAAATCGTCGAGGATCTGCTTGAATTGACCTGATCTGCCCGCAGCCTTGTCGAGATCGGTCTGAAGCTCCGTTATCTCTTCTAGGTGCTCATCCTCATCACACGGGTGCGGGATGTACTCGGAGGCGGCAAGCTCGTAGGCACGGCGATGGGCATAGGGTAAATCGTCCCAGGCGGGTAGTTCCAGCCCAAGCATGCTGGCGTGAAGCCGCAACTGATCGTAGAAATAGTAGGCGAGGTGTTCATAGTCGGCGGCTTGGCGGGCTGGAATTACAAGCATGGTCACCTTTTAGATACAACACCGGTTGCGTCCGGTATGATGCCTTCATGAGAACACTTCGTAAAGGGCTCAAGGGCAAGGATGTCGAGCGTTGGCAGATGTTCCTTCGCTCGTTCGGTATGTACATGAGCGTCGTGGATGGTGACTTCGGTCCCCAGACCCACAAGGCGACCCAGAAGTACCAACGGGTATCAGGGCTCGTCTCAGACGGGGTTGTAGGGAACTACACCTTCGCTAATGCTGTCGGTGACGGTTTTGAGATCGTCAAGCCGGATCCAGAGGACTTGGGCAAGAAAGGCCCCCACTGGCCTCCGAAGCCTTCGTTCAGGACGCCCTCGTTGGTGCAGCGTCAGAAGATGCTCGGAACCTTCAGGTATAGCCCAAAGCCGACCAAGTCGAATCCGGAAGGAATCCAGATCCACGGCACGTGGGTCAAGGACAACATCGTCAAGCTCAAGGTCCCGGCAATCGCTGGTTTGCCAGGTGCGACCAAGACGGGCCTTGTCTGGTTCCACGAGGCGGGTGTGCCCCAGCTTCTCGCCCTGTTCAAGGCGTGGGAGGCAGCGGGCCTCACAGACCTGATCAAGAGCTATGGGGGGTCGTGGGAACCACGGTTCATCCGGGGCTCTCGCACGACGCTGTCGAACCACGCATTCGGCTCGGCGTTCGACATCAATGTGCCGTCGAACTACCTGGGCACGCAGCCGGCGCTCGTTGGCGAGATGGGGAGCGTTCGGAAACTCGTTCCGCTCGCCAACGAATTTGGTTTCTACTGGGGTGGGCACTACCCAAACCGGCCGGACGGGATGCACTTCGAGCTTGCGAAGCTGATCAAGATTTGACGAGCTTGAGAGTCTGACCTGTTTTGCGCAGGTACTTGGTAAGCCAGTTGGTGAAAACCGACTCCACGACCTGAAGAAGTCCTTTCTTCGGGTCAAAAATATACCACCGGGTCATTTCGGGAAGAGGGCGTTCACGTCCGAAGCCCACGGTGATCTTCAAACAACAAGGCTTCGTGCAGTACCACCAATGCCCTTCCTTGCCAGGAGGAGGTACTTGTTGAGAACCGTCAGGACCAGGACAGACAAGGCGGCGTACGGACCGGATGTCCGGGTCGTCTTTTCCGTCATTGATCGCTTTGGAGTCACCCTCGCCATTGATGATCGCTGTGATGTAGACCGTTCGACCTTGAACCCGGCAATACTTGCTTTTACCATGGCTGTTGATGAACAGAACCCCGGGCTTGTTGAGGTAGACGTTGTTCTCCTGTAGCTCCGGGACTTCGACATACCGGGGGTAGGGGAAGGCCGTCAAAATGTCGCCATACCCCAAGGAATTCAAGTAGGGGCGCACGCATTCGCCAAGATTGACAGCAAGCCCTGCTTCCCGCAGTTGCTTGGTGCTTCCTGCTTCAGGAAGCACGTCATTCACAGGAGTCTTGGGAGCCGGGGGCATAGGGATCACCCCAACCATCATCTGGTGCATCATGGACCCATGGCTGATAATCGGCGCATACTGAAGCTCAGCCTTCGTCCAGCCTACTTCCGTGGGCGGCGGGGGAGCAGCCTCGGAGTTGAGCTTTGCCTGGATTTGGGCGATCCGGTACTTGCGAGCCGTATTCCTCATCGACAGCTTCCACTGTCCCTTCCAGCCGAATACGTTGGCAAGCCGACTGTAGCCTGTGTCGCCGGTCTCGTTGTGCCAAAGCTCCATGCGCAGACGAAGGTCTTCCAAAACTTCAGAATCACAGTTTTCCTTGACCCAACTCGCCCAAGTGACAGCTTGCATGCAGGTTTCCCCGATAGAATAGCGACTCACGGGGTCTGGATCCAACTCGTAGGGCGCGTTCAGCAGAACCGCAAGCAAATTGGCCCACTTTGTGTCCCGGGGATGGGAGTCAGCGTACCCTTTTACAATGGTAGCGAATTTGACGCGACTGGCTTCGTCAGTCTGACAGAACCAAAGCAGCGCTCGGTAGAAAGGGCGGGGATCGAGTTCGTTCCAATCCCTTGGACGAAAAACGGGCTTTTTCGACGGCATGTGACAATCTCCCTGTTGGTGTGCAAGAGAGAGTCTACACGGGTCGGGCGAGTTCCGTCAACAGCTTTGGTGAAAATAAATATCCGAGCCAGCGGCGCTTGATCTTGCCCGTCAGTCGTCAGAATCGTCCAACATTCGGTCGTAAATCGTAGGGGGGTCGAGGCGCTCTCCCACTTCCTGATCGACGGTCGCGACCACGGGTTTGCTCTCATCCCCTGTAAAGTCGATTCCGTATATTGCAAGGTCGGATTGAACTTCTGCTGTGGGGTCCCCTGCCGTCGCTCGACCGCCCAAGCTCGCACCGACGCCACCGGAAAGGGAGACGTTCCCACCCACACCAGCCGGTTCAGGGTGTGTTCGAGCCTGCCAGTATTGAAAAAGCTGGGACGGTTGGGGCTGAACGTCCCGGATGGCAACCTCAGCGTATTGGTCTCTCACTGCGACGATGGTTGCTTCAGCAGCCTCTTCAGCAAGCGTGATGTATGCGCCGATCTGAAGGTGAGCATCGTTTGGCTGTTCATCGATCATGCTCACCGGAACCATCATGAGCCGGCGATGATTCTGAAGGAAAAGCTGAACATTCACTGTCTGTTCAACGCCGGCCCCTCTATAAGAGGTGTCGATTGCTGAAATGACTCCAATTGCTTGGCCTCCGATTCTAGCGACACCACCGATCTCAAGAGGTTGGTCGAGGTTCTCACTCGGGATCCTCGTGTCAACGGAGCTATGCTGGGAAGGCGACGGGAAAAGCCCTGAACTTTCAATTATTTCTTGAAGCTCTTCTTGCGAAGACTCTGGATAGGCAATCCGATTAAACGCGCTCGTGCGCATTTGTTCATCGGCTATGCGCATCCGGTAGCCCCCCTCAATCTGCCAGACGTCATATCCGCTGGGCTCGGAGATGAGATCTTCCCAACCCTCGATCTCGGCATGAGCCCGTCCTTCCACGAGCATGACTTGAAGGTGTTGTTCGTCGATCTTCTCGACTTGCATCACGTCTGGACACGTGATGAGACGGGTCAACAATTCAGGCTGAACCTGTTGAATCTGGAGTTCCCAAACGACGTGGTACGGCATCAACCCTCCGAGAGGAAGTCCCGATCGAGAAGGTCCCAAGCGGTTATGTCAGGAACGAAATACTTGTGTGCGTCCGCAATCTTGTAGAATCGCAGAACATCATCATCCAAGATCGAGAAGAAATCGAGTTCGATACGTCGGACGACAACTTGGGTGCCACCCCACTTGAGCCGGGCCCCCTCGACGAGCCATTCGGGCTTTTCGGGCTTGAGCTTTTTGATGACCCAGCTTCGCTCACAGTCCTTCTGAAAGGTTCGCATGGGGATCATACGGATGTGGTCCTCGCCGCCATGCCAGAGGTGGACTTGCCCAGCCTTGTCCTTGCCGTGGAATTCGAAGGTTGGCTTGTCCTTGTCCTCAAATCGATAACGGCCAAAGTCACCTTTGCGCCAACGTACGGACATTAGGCTTGCCCCACGACAGGCTTACCCCAAAGCCTCTCCCATCCTTGGTCATAGGCCGGGTTCGCGACTCTGGCCGGACCCGAAGTGCTCTCAGAGGGGCTCTCTTGCTCTTCGGGGTCGATCGTGTAGGTGGGCCCCGTTCCAGACATGACGATCGGTTCGCCGTGCATCGCCTCACCTTCCTTGATGAGTCGGACGGTGCCTGCTTCCACATTGCAGCCCCTTGTTCGGAGGCAGTGATGGTCCCGGCTCCCTTCCTTGACGGGGGGTCCCATGAGAAGCTTGTCCTTGTCCTTGTCGGCCATGAATTCACCTACACCGTCAAACGAAGTCGATATCGACGATCCGCTCCCAAACCGTGTCGCCTTCCTTGTCCCATCCTTCGATCTCGTACAGGAACAGGGTACCACGCAGAAGCTTGCGGTTGTAGCTCGTGGATTGAATGAAAACCTTGTATTTAGAGCTATACGCGTTGTAGGGGCTAAGGTGCATGTCCCGGTCCGTCAGGGGCAGACCGAGCATCCGGCGCGCTTCCTTGCCCGTGAACAGTTCCTTCGTTCCCCTGTCCCAAAGGACGATTTCCTTCGTTCCCTGCACGAGCACACGTTTCTTGCCGTGCTCGTAGAAGCCATGCCCCGGCTTGAACGGCAAGTCATGTCGGGAGACGAACTGCCGGATGGGGATGTCCTGGTCGACGTTGAGGATCTGGAACCGCTTGGAAGGGACGGCGACGAGTTGGTTCATACCCTTGTTCTACACCGTGGGGCATAGGGACTTGGCTGTGTCAGGGCTCGTTCTTCGAGCATGAAGCTCTTCAAGCCAGTCGGAAATCTGGAATTCTTCATGGGCTCGCTCGATCTCCCCCATTCGGAGCAGAGCATGTCCTCGTTCATGAGCGTCTTTGATGGCTTGCTGCAATTGTCGGTTCTTCATACCTACCCCATGAGTCGTTCCCAGATGGTCGGGATGCCTTGCGGATGTTCGCCAAGATAGCACTTCATAAGCACATCGATAAAGCGTTCGTTTAGGCGAAAGTAGTCGCCCAAAAGTCCCTTTGGGTTCAAAGCGACGCCATCTTTGAGGGCCCCCACGGCTTCATTGGAGAAGCCCACATGGTTGCCCTCCCGCTGCTTCAAAAGGCCCCCCATGAGCCATTGCTGGGGATAACCCGTGTACTTTTTGAGCCATTGGAGCCACCGACTTTGCATGTCGGAGTTGTGGAAATGGATGACCACCTCTTCCTTGGACACCGATTTGACGGTGAAGTGGTCCCAGAATGGGTCGGCCATGGTCATCCCTGGTATTACACCTATGGTGTAGGGATCGACATGCAGAACATGTCTGACAAGCGGTTGCTTGGCCGTCTACTTTCGGCTGATCTTGACAGTAAAGAACGGGATGCTTTCACCGACATGCTTGCCAGATTGGAGATGAGCCGGAAGCCGTCGCTGTCGGCGCCTCAACGAGCGTGGGCCGAGAAGGTCTACGACAAGCTCGATCTTGATTCGGAAGAGGGGTGCGCCAACCTCGTGTCGAGCGGGGCGTACACGCCTACTGCGGAGGAGCGGAAGCCGAGATATCCGTGGGAACTCTCTGAGAATCGGCCTCTGAAGCCACCCGGTCGTCACTGATTATCTGCGCAGCCCGGATGATCAGCACAGCCTCGTTCGGGTTGACTTTGAGCGTCTCAACGAGTGCCTTTTGAATCTGGTGGGTACTTTGCCCGCCAGCAAAGCGATGGCCTACAAGATCGACGAGACTCTTGAAGTTGTCCATGACCCTTCTAAGGGATGTCCGAACAAATGATCAACCAAGCCGATCCCACATGGTGCGTTTGAGGGTGGGGTCGATGGCTGGTTCGAAGTCCCTGGTGAAGTCGTCGGATCGAGGGAGATGCCGAAACTCCGGGGTTCCATTGGCAGACAATTCCCGGGGCGAACGCAAGACGATTTCACCTGGGTAGACGTGTGTGATGCGACCTACGAACCCGTCGGTGTGGTTCACGACCCAGATGCCTGGTACCGCCCACTCGGGCCACGGGGGAGCTTCCAGACTCTCGATGCCGCTTCGAGTCATTCCCAACCGTCCGAGGCCACGGGGGTTGATCATGCCGATACCGATGGTCTCTCGCATCCGCCAGCCAAGTGGCTCCCGCTGTTCGTCGGCAGGCATGACGGTAAGCTCGGTGCGAACAGGGAACGCGCCAACGTACTCAGGCTCGGAAACGACATGGATGTTTCCGTCCAGGATGGGGATGCTCCCCGGTACCGGGGCCGTGCCGAGATCTCGAAGGACCCCTATGGCGGCTTGAAGATCTGCCCCGGGGTTTGCATCATTCGATGGCAGCATATGCTCAGGCGGGGGCACGTAGGTCGGCAGGGCCCCTTCAGGCATTTGCTCAATCATGAAGGTCTGCCGAGCGAGCGACTGGTAATCAAGCCGCTGGCGGATGGGTGCCATCATCGCAGCCGCAAGCCGGGCTCGCCCCTCTTGGCCCATGATGGCTTGCTGAATGAGCGTTTGGTGGTCGACGCGTGGCGGGGCGTTCTCTCGACGAATGGATTCGGTGAGGGCACGCTGGGTTGGGGAAAGCCGTAGAGGGTGATGGTCCTCAAGGCTTGAGAGCATCTGGCGAATGTCTTCGCCGGCTGGTGCGTCCGTCTCTGGTTCGAATTGAACGCCGATCCCTGCGTATTCTTCGTCTTCGTCTCGATAGGCAATGAGGAAATCGGTGATGTGCAGGCGACGAACGTTGGCGTCGGCCCGCAACAGTGGGAGCAAATTGAAAGCGAATTCCCGGGTTTCGGGGGTCAGTCGGAAGCGGTAGTCGCGAATTCGAATGAGCGGGTGCTCTGGGTGCTCATCGGGCATCCCGCCATTCTACACGGATTGGTTGGTGTAAAAGAACCCATGCATAGCCATGATCGAACTTTGTTGGCCAAGCTCGGATTCAACGACCCAGACAAGAAAGAGCCCTTGCATGATTGGGCCTGTCAATATCTAAGCCAACCAGAAGTGTTGCAAAAGGTATTGCAGGGGTTGTCGGGGTTGCGGACCACCCCACCGAAAACCCGCTTGGAGCCTCATCTTACAAAGGGAGAAGGCAAGTACAAGACTACGATTGGTTTCCTCGATGTTCAGTTTTTTGTAACATTGGGGAAAAGCTGGAGGTTCGCAAGCCTCCGTCTTCCACATGCGCTTCTGAGGATCCCGAGAAATGGGGGGAAGAGACCATGGTGGTAAGCGTCCAAGCTGCCCTGACGGGTCTGATCGAAGTGAAGATCAAGCCTATCCCGATTGGTGACATCCTTCGACAGCTTCACCTTTATCTGGAATGGTTTTCAGGGGGAGTGGGTAGGGCTGACACCTTGGGCGCTGAGCAATGGGAACAGTGGGCCACCAAAGATGTTCCCGACCGTTTCAATCCCTACGAGCATAACCCGAAATGCCGTAACCCGGAATGCCCTTGGATGTACTTTGAGTCAGAAGAACGCAAAGCGCAGAAAAAGGTTGATCAGATCACCCCTCGTTTGAAAACGATCCTCGTGACAGCGTGGCCCTTAAGCAAGGAAGACGCTGAATCTCTTCAAAAAGAAGGGATCTCGCACGTCAAGTTGGGCAGTGGTTTTGAGGACTACGTGAAGCACCGCAAGGTGGTGCAGCCGGAAGATCTCGCTGAATCGCTGGAGATCTAGCTGGTTTCGTCAGATCCGGCAGGTTTCGGTGCGGTGGCGGCGGGCAAGTCCTTTTCACTGACGATGTCGAATTTCTTCAAGATCACCTTTTTGAGGACCTTGTACAAGAATCCGGAAAAGAAGCCGATGACCACACCAAAGAACAGGCGAGCGCTGAAGCTCTCGATACCCTCAGGAAATGGGTAGAAAGTAGCGATGCTTGCTGAGGTACCACCCCAAGCCACTGGGATGACGTACAGCAGCACTTCGTTCCACCAGCGGGCGAAGGTTGTCTTGTAAGGTGTCTCGCCCTTGTTGACGTCTAGAGCCTTCTTTGCAGACGGAACAGCCGTCTCGACGATTCTCCGAGTCAGGAAGGTCAAGATCCAGCAAGCGAGCGCGAATACGAGCGTGTGCCAACCAACAAAGTTCGAAATAGCTTGGTCCATGGGAGGTACCTCCTACGTCCAAAGCTAGTTCACAAGAAGGTTAGCCGCCAATCCTATCCCACACGGTCCCGGGTTTGGGTCTACCAATCACGTCCGTGATCTGGGGAGGGTCGATGCTGTTTGTGGTCGGCTGGTAGTCGGGTAGGAAAAACCGGGTTCGGGGGCTCGTGTCGACCCGAAGGACCCAGCTTTCAACGATCTTGTCGAGAGTGAACGTGCGACCGATCTCCGGTCCGAGATTAACTTGGACTTGAAAGATCCAGGGAGCCCTCTCAAGCTTCGGATCTGGGCACAGAAGGAAAAGCTCGTGTTCCTTCGTCACATCGTGCGGAACGAGCTTCTCATTGGCTCGGTTGCGGGCGAGGATGGTTGTGTACCTTCCACTCAGAAGGCCAATGGCTTCCGGCCACACGGGCAGGAAGTCAAGCTCGCCGTTGCCACATAGAAGGACGAGCATTATCGTCTCGATCGTTCCCGCATGTAGCCTTTGATGGTCTCCAGGTCGAGCCGGGTCTTGAACAGGACGAACCGCTCACCCCGGGCTTCGAGGTAGGCAAGACCTTGCTCAGCGCTTTTCTTGAGATGCTTCAACTCAAGGTCCGTGAGGGGGTCACCTCGTTCGAGCTTGTCCCAGGCGGCTTTCAGCGTCTCGTAATCCATGCCTTTGCCTACACCGGCTAATTGGGGCGACGGGTTCGGATGAGGTTTGCCACGTCCTCGACGTAGGTGCGGATGGCCGCTCGACCTTCAATCATCTCGGCCACCGGGTGGAAAAAGGAAGTCTTGGGGATCGCGATGCGTCGACCTTTTGTCGTCACGAGCACAAGGCAAGCCTTGGGGATTGACCAATAGAGGCTGACGACGGTGTCGTCTCCGAGGACTTCTTTGAGTTCCTTCGCCTTCGAATAGCAACTCGGCGCGTCTCTCGATTCGATCTGAGGTACCCCGCTCATCTTACTTATCTGACCTGACAGTGTTTTTTCAGCCATTGCGACCAAACCTCCGTTTGCTCTTGCGAAACTTGACCCGACCACCCGGATCTTGCTTGCGGATGTAGGTGACCATCTTCTGGAACCGAGCGTCGGCCTTGAGCAACTCAGGCGTCCCAAACTCAGTTTCGAGGGTCTTGTTCGAATACAGTTCGTGAATACCACGATGGCAATCACGACAGAGTCGGACGGTGACTTTTCCTCCCCGGCACTTGGGCACCAAGTGGTGTTCCGTGGGGTCGAACATCGAACGTCCGCAAAAAGGACACGGATCCATGTTTGAACCTACACCATGACGCTTCGCGTTATACAGAGGACGGAATTACTTGTACTTCAGGTAGGGTGTTATGTTGCAAGACCTTCCCGCTGGTACGATCACTGAGATTCGGGAGCATCCGACCCTCTCAGGGTGGTTTCTCATTAAGGCTGATTGGAAGGAAACCCCAATCGGTTGGACATTGGTGGGGGGCGGTTACGAGTGGGATGTCGTCGAGGAAAAGGACGGGTGGACGGTCTTGCAACCCGCTCGGAAGGCCTGTCGCCTGGCTCGATGGGACAAGCTGTACTACTTCTGGTGACTCGGTGTAGAGGGAGGCATGTCTTCCCGAGTTGAAATCGTTGAGCATTCGATCATTGGGCGATGTGAGGCTTGCGGCACCGATGATGTTGCCATCGCGCCGGTTCAACTCACCGATGGAAGCCACCAACCCCGCTGCGAGCTTTGCCGAAAGGCTCCGGGACAGACCTGGTATGCGATCATGTACGTCGCCAACCTCATCCTCAAGAGGCTCGACGAAATCGAACAGACCGTCCGGACCCATGGCAACTGAGATCGTCTTTCTGGGGCACCAACAGCCCGACGGTCTGAAGGTCTATGCCGACCGGGATGGGGCTCGGTGGGTGGTCGATCCCCGCCTTGATCTTCGAAGGCACAGTCCTACCGGATTCCAATGTGGCTACAGTGGAAGTGGGCCCGCTCAGCTTGCGCTCGCCATCCTAGCCTACTTCTACAACCACCATTACAACGAGGAGCCCGGGGGTGAAGAACGGGCTATTCTTGAGTATCATGAATTCAAATCGAGGGTCATCGCGTGCATCCCGACCGAATGGCGCACCTGGTCCTTGCGATTCATGGATGACAAGTGGGTCCTCGAAGGGCCGGATGGGCATGGCAGAATCTTTGGCAAAGCGACTCCCCCGGAGCATCCGAAAAATGTGTGGGACCGGTTGATCGAGGAGTAGTTCGACCCTTAGTGGGTACATCATGAAGAACACCCGCTACACCGCCGAAATCGCCTCAGTCGAGCATCCCAATGAGACCGTGACTCGGTTCATTCGGGTCACCGACCATTTCGTCGACCTGACCTACGTGAGCAAGCGCTCGACTCTGAGCCTCACCACGGCGCACAAGATGCTCGCAGCGACCGAGCGGGCCTTGGATGAGGGCAAGCACCCTGAAGAAAGCCCCAAGTGGGTTTTCGAGGGGACCGTTTCCAACCCCGCCACTCCTATCAGGCCCGAGCTTGTTGATGAGACACCTAGTGTCGACGGCGTGTTTGGCGAGTTCGACCTTGGCCTCTACAAGCACCGTGTGCCGGGGGCATGATGGAAGTCCAATGGCAAAGCCAAGAGGACGGGCGCGAGCGGGCGTCCGTCTCCACTGGCCTCGATCTGTACGAGCAACTCGGCACGCAGGATCGCCCTTCTTTTGATAGTGCTTCTCTTGTGACATGAAAGCACCCCCCCATCGTCTAGTTCCCCGGTATCCGGTGTCTTGGATCGCCCGGCAGCACGTCCGAAAGTCAGATGTTCGGCGTGATGTTGAGGAATTGATTTTCGTTCTCGAATCCGGGGTCAAGATCTTCGCCAACGTCGCCGATATCCAACAGTTCGACGCAACTGGGTATGTGGAAGGTGCCCAACCCGTGGCTGTCAGCGGTTTGGGCTACTTCCAATGGGATCCCCTCAGCGTAGCGGCGCATGACGGCGTCTACGTGATCCGGCCCTTGATTGGGCCCGCCGCAACCGGTGCTGGCCGTTGGGTGCGTCCGTGGCCCGCAACGCAGATTGCTGGGTTGGGTGACCCTGGAAGCCGTCTGTTCGCGCTGGCCGACCATGTCCACCCCTTCACAAGCAGTGGTGGGGGCGCCCAGGTTCTGACCACGGTGCAGCGGCTCGCTTTGACCCCAAGTCAGGGTGATCTCGTGTATGATACCGATCTGCTCACGCTGTTCGTGTGGGATGGTGTTGCCTGGGCAGGGGTGTAGAACATGGCATTCGACTGGGGAATCCCAACAAAACCCGCTTTGCCTACTCAAGGTCAGGTTTACGTCGACCACGTCCAGAAGCTCTGGACATACGACGTGCCAACAGAAGCGTGGAGTCAAGCTTCGAACCTCATGTTCAAAAAGGTTCGAACCGTCAATTTGTACCTCTTGTCAAAGAGTATGGGCGGTGACATTTTCGACGCAGCGGTTCGAACGGGGACTTTCACTACGGATTGGCCCAAGGTCTACACGCTGGCTTTCGTTGAGGTGCGTGCCCAGTCAGATGGTCGAGTCCTTGGCAAGCGGGCCATGATGAGCTTGGTCGAATTGGACGCCTGGCTCCAAACGGTCGTTCCGAACGATGGTGCCAGCTACACAGACGGTGCCACCGTACTCGTTTACGAAGTCTATGACCCGTCGCTCACTTTGAGCCGGTGGAATTCATGGAACGGGCTCTACGGGTCCTACCGGGGTCGGGCGTGTTATGCGGGTGCCCATGGCGCTGGTCGCCCTACGGAACCCTCCCTTTGTGGATACTCCCCCGGCTTTGCGGCTTGGCATTCGTCGAGCGACATGGCAACCCGGCTTGTGAACTTCTTCTTCTCGAAGGTAGCTGCCACGGAAGAAGCCCGAGCTTGCTGGGTCACGAGCTTCCGTCGTGGGATCTACTGCATGCCCCGGCAAAGCGGGAACGCTGTCCAGATCGATGCACTCAACCCAGGTCGGTACATGTGGGACAACACCACAGATTCTTGGTTGGTCGCACCTGTCGCGACCACCTGGCAGTTGGCAACGGGCATCGCAAATATCTGTGTTGTTTGGCGTGATGCCAACAACACAGGGCTCACCTATTCTCGCCCCGACGAAG